>Ga0265313_10003057_pt1 | contig 13887 bp, 6 predicted proteins | sample 4123metaG_FD_203122 | JGI IMG/M metagenome (GOLD analysis project Ga0265313, IMG submission 203122) | Rhizosphere microbial communities from Carex aquatilis grown in University of Washington, Seatle, WA, United States - 4-1-23 metaG | ecosystem: Host-associated > Plants > Roots > Rhizosphere >...
GTGGGCAGCGGGCGGCGGACATTCGCGCTGTCGGCGGGACTGGGCAACTACAGCTACCTCGCGCTGCCGATCCTCACGGGAATGTTCGGCCCGGAGAGCCGCGGGGTGTTGTTCGTGCACAACATCGGGGTCGAGGCGACGGTCTGGACGGTGGGCGTGCTGGTGTTGAGCGGGCGGTCGCTGCGCGAGAGCTGGCACCGGCTGCTCAACCCGATGGTGCTGACGCTGCTGGCCGCGGTCGTGCTCAACCTGACGGGTGCGGGCGCGGTGCTGCCGGGGATGCTGCTGGATTTGGTGCACGCGCTCGCGGGCTGCGCGATCCCGCTCGGGTTGCTGATGACGGGCGTGAATCTGGCGAATTATCTCGGCGAGCCGCGGGCGCTGTTCGACGTGCGCGTGTCGCTGGGCGCGGCGGCATTGCGGTTCGGTGTGCTGCCGGTATTTTTTCTGGCGCTGGCGCGCTGGCTGCCGTGCTCGGTGGAGTTGAAGCGCGTGATCGTGGTGCAGGGCGCGATGCCGGCGGCGGTGATCCCGATCATCCTCGCGCAACACTACGGCGGGCGCCCGTTGACGGCGGTGCAGATCGTGCTCGGCACGACGGCGCTGGGGGTGCTGCTCACGCCGTTGTGGCTGCGCGCCGGGCTGGCGTGGGTGGGCGTGTGACGCCCGTTCGCGCGACTGCCCGGGCAACAATGGACGAAGGGCTGGCGAAATCGCGATACGCCTGCACAGTGAGCGCATGAAGCGAGTTTTTCTGGCGATGACGCTGCTGCTGTCGGGGCTCGGCGCGACGCTGTATGCGGCTGAGAGTCCGGCTGCTGCCGCGGCACTCGAAAAAGAAGTGGCGGCGATCGTCGCCGGGCCGCAGGTGACGGTGGTGCATCTGTGGGCGCCGTGGTGCCCGAACTGCCGGGCGGAGATGACGCCGGACGGCTGGGGAAAATTCGTCGACGAAAATCCGGGCGTGAAGGTCGTGTTCATCAACATCTGGCACAAAGGCCAGGACGGCGCGCCGAAGCTCGCGGCGGCAGGGCTCGGCGGGCAGGCGAATTTTGTGGCGTTCACGCATCCGAATCCGGCGCGCAAGGCGGGCGACCGGCTGGAGACGATGCTCGGGCTGCCGATTTCGTGGATTCCGACGACGTGGGTGTTTCGCGAGGGAAAGCTGCGCTACGCGCTGAATTTCGGCGAGGTGCGCTTCGACATGTTGCAGCAGATGGTTCGCGACGCGACGAAGGCGTGGGAACGCTGACTTGCGTCCGGTGGGAAACAGCGCAGGCTGGTTGATTCGCGGTCGTTCTTTGATTGGTTCGCACCCAATCGATTCACTTTCCGATTTTTCGGGGGTGTTCCGGATTCTACCCTTGGTTGGAGTGCGCCGCTGCCTGTCGAGAGCCGAAGGTCTCTCGTTAATCCCCCTTCGAAAAAAATAATAGGCAACTACGAAGAAATGCCCATGGCCGCCTAATTAGGCAGTCACGTTGGTCCGACGACACCTGCTAGTCGTGACCGACGTCGATAGCAGGCATAGCGCGCGGCGCCGTCCGCGGACTGCGCGCCGTATCTTCATCCGGGGACTGGCTGGGGTCTTAGCGCGTGTGGTCGCTTGGCGCCGGTGAGATTAATATCACGCTATACTAGGTAGACGCGGTGCGCGAAGGCCGGGGGCACGCGGGTTCAACTCCCGCCACCTCCACCAGTTACTACATCCGTGAGGAAACTCGTTGTCGGCAAAACTGGCCGACACCGTTTGAGCCAATGAATCCCACGGTTTTATGAACTCAACGGTTAAGGTTTGGTCGCGAAAAACGCGGTTCAACCCGACCTTTCGGAGAAACGCAGACATTTCTGCGAAGTTTTCGTCTGACGTGGTTTTTTCGAGGCTATTTGCCTCGTGAATCCAGTTTCGGAGCGGTTCAACCCGATTCGTTTTGGTCTTTTCCAAAGCGGTGATTTCGGCTTCCAGTTCGACCTTCTTCGGGATGAGGGGATTTTTAAGTTCCTTGAATTCGGCGAGGTCGATTGAGCCCTCGGTGAAGCCGTCGTTGAGGCGATCAATCTTGGCTTTGACGGCCAGCAATTCGGTTCGAAGGCGCTCGATTTTTGCTTGTCCGGTGGTGGAACGCTCGGACTCCCATGTTTCGACTTTGGCGAGAAAACGCTCTTTCCACTCGTCGGGGAGCGTCGCCAATCGCACGTTCCGCTTCACTTCATCGGCGAACGTTTCTTGCCGAATAAATGTGGTGCTCTCGCAGCCGCGTTTCTTGTTTTTGTGGGTGCAACGGTAGTAAGAGTAGCGCCGACCGCTCTTCTTCTTGGTATGCCGCTCGCCGGTGATGCAGTGGCCGCGCGAGCCGCAGGTGGCGAGATTGAGGAAGAGAAGCCCTTTGTCTCCCCGGCGCTTCCTGGGCTTTGAAACGGCGATGCGCGCCTGCTGGATTTCGTCCCACGTCTTCTTCGACACCATCGGGACGTGGCTTCCTTGGTGAAGCACACCCTTGTGATAGAAAGCGCCGTAGTAGAAGGGATTTTCGAGGAGATGGCTGACAGAAGAAAGGCAAAGCGGCCTCCCTTTCTGTCCGCCGACAAGCCTCGCTCTGGTCATCTCCCTCAAGGTCGCCGTCATCGAATGCTGACCGGTGGCGAAGCGCTCCAGGATCTTCTTGAGCTTCAGGAAGTGCTCGGGGTGCGGCTCGATGGTGCGCTGTTTCGGCTCGTTGAAGTATCCGAGCGGCGCCTTGCCATACCCGACGCTCTCGCTCGCCGACTAAGGCGAGCGTATGCGGCAACCGCTCGCGCAAGACCCTCGCGCCTATCCTCGCTCCCGCCGCGTTCTCGAACGCCTCGGCGCAGAGGTAGCGGGTCGCATACGGCTCGTTGAGCTCGTCGTAGTAAGAATAAATGCGTCAATGCGGGCACGTTTTGGGATGGCGTGGAATGGTGGGAAACAGCCCGCTGACCAGCCGGCCGAAGAATGCTGGGGCGAACGGTCTTCCGGTCAACGTCCCCTCAATTTTTCCAAACGAATCCAAGTCCACGCGACGAATGCGACCCCGTGGGGAAGGGGACAATCGGGCGCAGCTCGCCAAGAGCGGGAATCGCCCCCGCGATAATGATCAACTGCAGGCCTCGCAGTGGAGCGACGGCAGGTCGCGCTGTGTCAGGTTTACTGTCTCCAGCCGTTCGCGCCGGGCGGCAAAGCAACGGGGGCAGGCAGAGAACTCCTCTAGGTCCCAGGTGTCGGCTAAGACTCGGCCGCGCCCCAGCGCGAGGGCGGCGCGCTGGGCCGCCTCGAGCGTCGCGAGAGTCGGCGCAACGAATTCGCCTGATTCGCGGAGCCGTTCCATCGCGCCGTGGCCAGTGCGGGTTGGTATCAGCGTCACAGCGCCCGCACCGCACGCAAATGCGAACTCAGCCGATTTCACCGCCCATTCGAGACCCGACTGCTCGTCAAGGAAAGGTGGATTCACCAAGATGAATGCGCGCAGCGCAATCTGCTCGGCCGCGAGGAATTCGGCGGCCCGCGCGAACTGGGCAAGATCGAACTTCTTGTTCAACTTTTCCAGCACTTCCGGATGTGCCGTTTCGAGTCCCAGGGCGACCTCGAGTGATCCGGACAGCAGGTCGCGCAGCACGCGGGCGCGATCACCGACGAGGAGCGGATGCGATTCCACCACGACATGGCGCGCGAAGGCGATCCGCCGGGCGACTGGCGCGTAATCGGCCGGCGGAATCGCCGCGGAATCGAAGAAGCTGCCGCTGTTGTAGAGCTTCACCTGCGCCGGAAGGGGCCCCGCGTCCGACCACTTCCGAACTGCAAACTCCACCTGCCGTGGAATCGCGCCCTCCGGGACGGAAGCGCGGGTGGTGTCCTTCCACAGGTCGCACATCAGGCAGCGCCAGGGGCACTCGCGGTTGGTCAATAGAATGACGCCGGAATCGACGACGGTGCCTGACGCCAGGCGCTCCCGTTCAAGGAAGACGCCGTGGGGAACGTTCGGATCAGGTGTAGTGGGCCGTGGCGGACGTTGCGCAAGAATCCAAGCGGTGCGGCCACGCGTTGGATACGCCGAGACGATTCTCTTCACTGATAGATTGCGAGATATTGCCGGCGGTAGTCGGACTCCAGCGTGCCAAGCTGGCGGCGGAGGCGCTCGACGGGAATCGCCCCGTGCTGGAACCGACGCTTTGCGAAGATGGGCATGTCTACGCCGAAATGGGCCTTGATGCCGCGCCGGGCGATTTCGCCCTTCAGCGAGTAGAGCCGGTCGACCGACATGTCGCTGAGGGTCGCGAAGGGGATGCCCTCGGCGACGGAAACGACGGCTGGTTGCGTGAAGGGGCTGAAGCCTTCGAATCCGCAGTGCCGGGCGGGTGCATAGGTGCGCGTGTAGCTTCGGCTAAGCCCGCCGCTGTAGGTGAGCGAATGCTTGATCCGGCCGACCCCCCAGCCCTCCTGATAAAGCATCAAGTTGTTGACGACGCTGCGGATCGTCAGCTCTGGATTCTCCTCGATCGGATAGTCCTTCAGATTCTCATCGCCGCCGTCTCCGTCGATTAGGAGCCTCCACTCCGGATAGCGGGCGCGGATGCCGCGGCAAAGGGCAAGTCCCATCGATGCGCACTCGACGTCGAGCGGCTTGTAATCTTCGAGAACGCGCAGCGTCTCGGCCGCGTCGAGCGACGCCGGATCGGCCTCGATGGTCTCGAGAAAGAGGCCAAGACCGAGCCGGTCGAGAAATTCGCGCGCTTGGCGCAAATCGGGGCCGTCGCCGAAATTCAGGGTGAACGCCTTGAGCCGCGCCGGATTCACGCCGAGCTTGAGCATCACTTGATAGACGGTGATGAAGACGGCGCCGCTGTCGACTCCGCCGGAGAAGCACACGCCGACCGGTTCGCTCTCCGGCAGGCTGCCGAGCCATTTCGCTGTTTCGTCCGCCAAAGCGCCGATGTAGCTGCGGCCGATCACGTCGAGGTCAGCTGGGAGCGCGTTGCGCACGGGCGTGAAGAAGCGCGTGTAGACGGGATCGGGGTCGGGGCAGCCGACGAGCTGGAGTTCGACCATGTAGTGCGCCGGCACCATCCGCGTGTAGCTGGGATGAAACTGCCGTTCCAGTCCTTCGCTCCGGAGATACCGATGGATCTCGTCGATCCGATCGGAGACGATCAGCATGGGGCCCTCGCGGCGTTTGGCGAGGAAGTAGCGCATCGGCCGGTCGAGCGATCGCGCCATCCGCACGCGCTTGCCGTCCCGTGCCACAAGCGCGAAGGAGCCGTCGATCTCAAGGACCGCGTCGGCGGAGCCGTGCAGGATGCGCGCACGAGCCTCCTCGACAGTCATGTTGTGCAGGCGCTGGGTTGCCGGATTGATGAGATCGACAAGCCGTTCGACGTATTCGTTCATTAAAGGGGGGGCAATTGGGAAGAATAACCGGTGCCGCCGGAGGGGATCGCAATCAGAAAGGCGCCGGATTCCGGAATCCGGATCCACCTTCGCAACCCAGCCGCTCGCCGCGCGGAAGGCAATGCGAAACGACCCGACAGCCGTGGGCGCAAAACCCGGTTCGGCAGCTTTGGTGGCGATTCGTCCCTTTTCCCATTTTTGGTCCTGCGATCGTCCTTATTTGTCTGCGGTGACCGGACCGCCCCCGCCGGAGGCTCACACTTCCTACGCCCCGCCCCGTTCTGGCGCGCCTCGTGGGCTCACGGGCTCATCACGTCCGGAAATCGGCCATTCTCACACGAGCGTTACGCGGAATCCAAAATATAGATACAAATATAATTCCAACTGATGACAGTTGCACAGCCGCGTTCCTTTGCTCAATAGGTCGGTATGTCCAAGCGCCTGATCTGGGTGGGCGGTGCATTCCTGACGATCGCGATCGTCGCGGGCGCCTTTGGGCTTCGCCGGTCGTCGACGGCTTCGGCCGGGTTCACCCAGCTGATGAATCGCGGCAACGGCTTGCTGGAAAATGGCGATGCCATCGCTGCCATCGACGTCTATACTCGGGCGCTGCGGCTTTCGCCGGAGAGCACCGATGTCCGGCTCAACCTGGCCAACGCCGACCTCCTGGCTGACCGGCTGGAGGACGCGGAGACGATGTGCCGGCAGACGCTCGAGCTCGATCCCAACAGCGCGGCGGCGTATTACCTTCTCGGCTGCGCGCTTCTCCGGGAGAACCAGCCCGAGCCGGCCGCGCAGGCGTTCCAGCAATCGTGGAAGATCGAGCCCGGAGTGCCAGCGCTCGATTTCCAGATGGGCATGGCGCAAGAGGAACTCGGGCAGATCCCTGACGCGATCCGCGATTTCGAGAGCGTGATCCGGGCCGTGCCCGACCATCCGTCTGCGCACTACCAGTTGAGCCAGCTTTACCGGCGGGTCGACCGAGCCAGTGACGCGGCCCGCGAGTTGGAGGAGCACCGGCGGATCCTGGCCCGTTCGTCCAGCCCGGCACTCACCTCCGTGGCCGCGCTGGAACGATGCAAGCATACCCGGCCGCTGGCGGCTTTTGTCCTGGGCCAGCCGGATCCTCGTGGGATTCCCGTCCGTTTCGCGGACGAGACCGCCGCGGCGTTTGGCGCACTGGCGGGCAGTTGTGGCGGGCCGCTGGCCGTCATCGATTATGATCACGACGGGCGCGAGAGCATTTTCGCACAGGACAAGAGCGGCGGATTTTTCCTACTGGACAACCACGGCGGCCATTTCTCTGCGCTCGGCCGCCCGCTACGCGTGCCCGCCCGGGCCGGGTATCGCGTCGCCCTGACCGGAGACCTGGACAACGACGGCTTCGACGACGTGGTCGTGCTCGGCGAGCAGGATTCGCGTGTTTTCAAGTTCTATGCGCACGGCCGGATCCGCGACGCGACTGGCGCGGCGGGGCTCGAGGGACTGAAGGCAAGCAACGGAGTGCTAGCCGACCTCGACTTCACCGGGAACCTCGACCTCGTCGTGGTGCAGCCGGGCGGCCTCGGCCTCTACCGCAATCTCGGCAACTTCTATTTCGACGGCAACTGGAGCGATTCCGGGCTGCCGAGGGCGTTTCCGGGCGCCACGCAGGTGATGACGGATGACTGGAACAACGAAGGCCTGCCGGGGGTGTTTATCGCCCGCGCGGACGGCCCGCCCGGATTTTTCGCGAAAAGACGCGCCGCGGCGTTCACGGCGAGCAATATGACCCAGGCGTGGCCCACCGGTGCTGTGATGGAAGCGGGCGACCTCGACAATGACCTCCGCCCGGAGATGGTGATCGCGACGGCCACCACGCTCGAAATCGTCGATCGCGAGCAAAGCCGGAAACTGAGTCTCCCGTTGAACGGCTTTCAGGTCTCGGGCCTGCTGCTGGCGGATTACGACAATGACGGCTGGCTCGACATTTTCGCGTATGGCCGCAACGGCGTGCGGGTCTGGCGCAACGCCGGCCACGCCGGCTTCACCGACGTGACGACGGAAGTCGGCCTCGACCACGTCGGCCCGGTTGACGGGATGGTCGCCGCCGATTTCGACGGCGACGGTGACACCGACCTCGTGACGAGCTCGGACGCCGGGTTGCGCTTCTGGCGGAACGACGGCGGCAATCAGAACCTGCAGCTGAAACTGCGCTTCACGGGCAACCGCTCCAACACCAGCGCGCTGGGGGTTCGCGTCGACGTTTTGGCGGGCGACTGGCGCACCAGCCGCACGGTCCGGCGATTGCCGCTGGAGATCGGCGTCGGCCAGCACCGGCAGCTCGACGCGATCAAGGAGCATTGGTTCGACCTCTCCACGGCGCAGGTCGACGTGCCCGTCGGTCGGGATGTGTTTACGGTGGCCGAACCGACGCTTCCGACCGGCTCCTGCCCGTATCTATACGCATGGGACGGGCATGGGTTCACCTTTGTGACCGACATCCTTGGCGCCGCTCCGCTCGGGCTGCCACAGAACGAAAAACAGCACGTGCCGGCCGACCCAGAGGAGCTGTTGGTGCTCGGCGATGAAACGAGATTCCCGCCGAGGAACGGCGCCTACGAGATCCGCATCACCGACGAACTGCGGGAAGCACTTTACCTGGACGAAGCGCGGCTCATTGTCGTCGACCATCCGCGCGGCACGGTCGTTTACCCGACGAGCAAGATGCGCGCGGCCCCGCCGTTCCCGCCGCACAAGCTCTGGACGCTGCGTCCGCTCGCCACTCCCCGGCACGCGGAGCGCAGCGACGGTCTCGACGTCACGGCAGCGCTGGCCCGCGTCGACAACCAGATGGTCGCCCCGGTGCGGCTGCGCCGGCCGCAACTGCGCGGGCTGGCCGAGCCGTTTTCGGTGACGCTCGATTTCGGTCCGGTGCCGGTGAAGCGTCCGTTGGTGCTGGCGTTGACGGGCTGGATTCATTTCGGCGGCGGCATGGCAAATATCGCTGGGTCGATTGATCCGACACTGCCATTCCCCTTCCCGGTGCTCGAGGCCGAGCTCGCGGACGGAACTTGGCGGAAGGTGGATGTCGATGTCGGAACGCCCGCCGGCAAGACCAAGACCATCCTCGTTGACCTGGAGGACAAGCTGCCCGCCGGGACGCAACGGCTACGGCTGTCCATGGCTTACGAGCTCTACTGGGATTGCGCGCTGCTGTGCGAAAAAGCCGGTGCGTCGGATACGCGTGACTACGACCTGCATCCCGATCGCACCGATCTGCACTGGCGCGGGTATGGCCGCTACACTGACTTGCCACCGTCGCTTCCCCTCACGCCGATCTACGCGGACGTTGCGCCCACGCCGCCGTGGGACCGCACGCCGGCCGGCTGGTTTACTCGGTACGGCGCGGTGGGGGATCTGGTGGCGCGACGCGACGATCGGCTGGTGCAGCTTGCCGGCGGCGACGAACTGGCGTTGTCGTTCGACGCCGCGCGGTTGCCTCCGCCGGCGCCGGGCATGACGCGAGACTTCTTCCTGCACGTGGTCGGATGGGACAAGGACGCTGACTTCCACGTGGCGCAGGGCTGGCGGCTCGAGCCTTTGCCGTTTCAGGGGATGGACGACCAGGCTTACGGAGAAGAGACGAGGCCCAGCCGGATCGACGATTCGTGGATCAAGGAGTACAACACTCGCTGGGTAGACCCGATCGTCGTGAGCCCGGGTGGCAAGGTGCGCCAGACTCCCTGAAGCGCGATGCAGGACGCAACACGTCTCTCGAGGTTCGGCCGGGTGCGGCCGGGAATTCGCGCCCACGCCGTGCTGGCTGGGATGTTGGCGGCACTCGCCTTCGGTGACGGTGAGGCCAGGGCCGCGGCCGACCCGGCTCTGGCCTCCGCCGGCGGAATCGAGATGCAACCGCTCGCCCCGCGATCTGGCCCGCGCGGCCGAACCCTCTTCGTGACCATCGCTCCCGAAGACAGCGGCGTGCGCACCGAGAACAAGTACGACGACCCGGAGATGTGGGGCGGGCGTTCGCGTGAGTTTGATCTCGGGGGAATCGGCACCGGCGTCGCTATCGGCGACTTCGACGGCGACGGTCGGCCGGATTTGTTCATTGTCAGCAAGACCGAGAGCTGCCGCCTCTTTCGCAATCTCGGTGATTGGAAGTTCGAGGACGTTACGGAAAAGGCCGGGGTCGGCGACCACGGCGCGGCCGCCCGAATCTGGAAGCAAGGCGTGACGTTCGTCGACGTGAACAACGATGGCCGGCTCGACATCTACGTCTGCCGGTTCAATGCGCCGAACCTGCTCTACGTCAATCAGGGCGATGGCACGTTCAAGGAGGAGGCCCACGCGTATGGGCTCGACGTGAGGGACGCCAGCATCATGGCCTACTTCTGCGACTACGATCGCGACGGCTGGCTGGATGTCTTCATCCAGACCAATGTGCTCGATGCGGCGGCCAATCCGGAGGGTCAGCGGGACTATCTGTTCCACAACAACCGCGACGGCACGTTCACCAACGTTACGGACCGCGCCGGAGTCGCCCCGGGGCCGACGCACGGAAACTCAGCGGTCTGGTGGGACTTCGATGACGACGGCTGGCCTGACCTGTATGTTGCGAACGACTTCGCCGTTCCCGATGCGCTTTACCACAACAACCATGACGGCACGTTCACGGATGTCATCGCTCGCGTGCTGCCGCACACACCCTATTCGTCGATGGGCTCGGACCTCGGTGATGTGAACAACGACGGCCGGCTCGGCCTGTTGGTTGCGGACATGGCGGAGACCGACCACGTCGAAGACCAGCGTGCGATGGCGGAGTCACGGGCGCGGATGCGCGTCCCCGACGAAGGCTCGAACGAAATTCGCCAGTTTCCCAGCAGCGCCCTCTACCTGAACACCGGGACCGGCCGATGCTTGGAGGTGGCGCACCTCGCCGGGTTGGACGCCACCGGCTGGACCTGGGCGCCGCTCTGGGAGGACCTCGATGACGACGGGCGGTCCGACTTGTTCGTTACGAACGGCATGTATCGGGAAATCCACAACCAAGACCTGATCGCGCGCCGAACGATGGCTGGCAGCGCGTCGATCCGCGAACAAACCGTGCGGAACAGCCCGGTATTAGCCGAAACCCATCTCGCCTTTCGCAACTTGGGCGATCTGCGTTTCGAAAACGTTTCGAGCTCTTGGGGACTGGACGAGAAGGGGGTGAGCTTCGGGTCGGCGTTCGGTGACCTCGACGGGGACGGCGACCTCGACCTCGTATACAGCAATTACCAGTCTGGGGTGACGCTGCTCCGCAACGACAGCGACACCGGGCACCGGGTCATCTGCGCGCTGCGCGGCACCCAGTCCAACCGATTCGGCATCGGGGCAAAGGTGACCCTGGAGAGCGCCGCGGGCACTCAGGTCCGGGCGCTGGCGCTGGCGCGCGGGTTCATGTCGAGCAGCGAACCGATCGCTCATTTCGGCTTGGGCGACGATTTGGTGATCCGGCGACTAACGGTATCGTGGCCGAGCGGGGTGGTCCAGACTTTCGAGAACCTTCCGGCTGATCAACGGTTCACGATCACTGAGCCTTCACAGCCTCCGGTAGCGTCGGCGCCGACCCGGCCGGAGCCCCAGTTCGCGGAAACGAGCCGGACCGCTCATCTCTCCTGGACGGCGTCGGAGGACTCCTATGACGAGTTTCTCGACCAGCGGTTGCTCCCAATGGGGTTCAACCGCCGCGGACCGGCAATCGCTGTGGGCGACCTCGACGGCAGCGGACGCGACGGCGTGTGCATCGGAGGGACCACGCGGGAGGCCCGGCGAGTCCTGTTGCCGCAGGGCGCCGACGGTTGGGCGCTCGTGGCTTCGCCGGCGCTGGCCGTGCCGCCCGCCGTGGATGACGGGCCGCTGCTGCTGTTCGACGCCACCGGCGACGGCCGGGCGGACCTGCTCGTGACGGCCGGAGGAGCCAGCCAGCCCGCGGGTGCGCCCGAGTATCAGCCGCGCCTGTTCCTGAATGACGGGCACGGACATTTCCAGCCGGCACCGGACGGCACGCTCCCGCCGCTTTCTATCAGCGCTGGCGCGGCCTGCGCCGTCGACTTCGACCGCGACGGGCGGCTCGACCTGTTCATCGGAGGGCGTGTCTCGCCGGGACTTTACCCAGCGCCGCCGCCGAGTGTGTTGCTGGCTAACCGCGAGGGAAAATTCGTCGACGTCACCGATGCCGTGGCACCGATGCTGCGCAACGTTGGCATGGTCACGGCGGCACTCTGGAGCGACGTCGACGGTGACGGCTGGCCGGACCTACTGCTGACGCTCGAATGGGGCGAGGTGAGGTATTTCCACAACGAAGGCGGGAAGAAGTTCGAGGACTGGACGGAGAAGGCGGGCTTCGCCTCAGCGGGGACGGGTTGGTGGCGGTCGATTGCCACGGCGGACTTTAACGGCGACGGTCGCCCCGATTATGCGGTGGGAAACCTCGGGCTGAACACGCAATACCGCGCCGATCCGGAATATCCCGCGTTGATCTTCTGCGGTGATTTCGGCGGTCGCGGCTCGGCCGAAATCGTCGAAGCGTATTACGAGGATGGCCGGCTTTATCCGTGGCGCAGCCGCACGGATCTCGGCGCCGCGATTCCCTCCGTGTTCCGGCGCTACCGGTGGAACAACGATTACGCCCGCGCGACGCTGCCTGAGATCCTAGGAGTCGACCGGCTGGCCGCAGCCACACGCCTGGCGGCTACGGAACTGCGCAGCGGCGTATTTCTCAGCCAGCCGGACGGCCGGTATCATTTCGAGCCCTGGCCGCGCATCGCACAGATCGCCCCGGCCGACAGCCTCGCGGTCGGCGATTTCAATGGTGATGGGCACGCGGATCTTTACGTTGTGCAGAACTCTTACGCGCCGGCGTCGGTGATCGGCCGTTTCGACGGCGGCTTGAGCCAGTTGCTATGCGGAGATGGCCGCGGCCATTTCACGCCGGTGCCGCCGATCGAGAGCGGGCTAGTGGTGCCCGGCGATGCCAAGGCACTGGCGATACTCGACCTCGCGGGTGACGGCTGGCCGGGCTTTCTGGTCTCGCGGAACGGCGAAGCGACGCTGGCATTTCGCAACCGGGGCGTCGTGGGCCGGCATTCTCTTCGCGTTGTCCTGCAGGGGAAGGCCGGCAACCCGCAGGCGGTCGGGGCGCACGTCACGGCGGAGTATGGCGACGGCACGACCGAAGTCGGCGAAGTCTGCGCCGGCTCGGGCTATTATAGCCAGTCGACCGCAGCGCTGTTCTTCGGCTTCACGGATCGGAATCCGCTGCGATGCGTGCGCGTTCGGTGGCCGTCTGGCGCGACAACGACGAGTCCGGATTTTGGCGGCGAGATTCCCAAAATCGTAAAGCTTGTCGCACCGGAGTATTAGCGGGCGCGTGTGCTTTCGGGTGCTTCCGGCCACCGCCATCACGTCATCGACCCCTAAGTTCGGTCAATCCGCCACACTTTACTGTTAGTTTAGATTCCAATGGTTTAAGCAGGCGCACCCCAGATGTCCTGCACGGCTGACCGAGTGGCGATTTTAAAAAGGGCGGAATACGCAGCGACATACTACTCCGGGCTCGAGGTATCAGTCTCGCTACTAGGAGCCATTATATCATCAGGAGTGCACGGGCCTCTTTTGTTGCTCGATGCGGGTGCCCGTTTTTTGCGCGTATGAATAAAAACAAATGGAACACCGGATTCAAGGCTTACGGAGGCCCTTTGCTGCTGCTGCTCGCGCTGATACCGGCGGCGTGCAAGCCAAAGTCTTACGAACCGCCGGTTGAATCTGCACGGCCGCCCTCCTTCTCAGTTACTCCTCCGATCCCCGCCGGCCCCAACGATCTGTTCGAGGATGTGACCGCCAAGGCGCGGATCGATTTCGTCCAGCAATTCTGTGACGAACGCATCGCCAATATCATCGAGTCCAACGGCTCAGGCATCGCGGTCTTCGATTACGACAACGACGGCTACATGGACATCTTCCTCGCCAATCCCGGCCCGCTCGCAGGAGTGACTCATGAGAAGCCGGGAACCGAGCGTCAGCCCTCCCGCCTCTATCACAACAGCCACAACGGGACGTTCACGGAGGTGACTGACAAGGCGGGGCTCGGCGGCGCGGGCTACGCCGTGGCGGCCGCCGCGGCCGACTACGACGGGGACGGATTGACGGACCTCTATGTCGTTTGCGTCGGCAAGAGCTTCCTCTACCACAACAATGGCGACGGCACGTTCACCGACGTGACCGACAAGGCCGGAGTCGGCAACATGGGAGGAACGGGCATCGGCGCCACCTGGCTGGATGTCAACAACAGCGGCCGGCTGGATTTGTATGTCGGTAATTATCTCAAATTCAATCCGGACTATCATCTTTACTACAGCCCCAACAGCTATCCTGGCCCTCTGTCCTACAAACCGGAGCGGGATGTGTTCTATATTAACAACGGCGACGGCACGTTCACCAACGCAAGTGAGTCG
>Ga0265313_10003058_pt1 | contig 13887 bp, 10 predicted proteins | sample 4123metaG_FD_203122 | JGI IMG/M metagenome (GOLD analysis project Ga0265313, IMG submission 203122) | Rhizosphere microbial communities from Carex aquatilis grown in University of Washington, Seatle, WA, United States - 4-1-23 metaG | ecosystem: Host-associated > Plants > Roots > Rhizosphere >...
CTATCCCTGATGATTGCATGCGCGGCCGGTGCTTCCGGGAAGACCATAAAAACTCAAGCTGATCAGGACTGGAAGTCAATCATGCAATCGGAACTCGCTCACGCCGACAAAAGCATTGAGGAGAACCCATCGGCTCCGGAACTCTATCTTGAGCGGGGTGATGTTTACTCTCACCACAACGAAAATGACAAAGCGATTATCGACTATGACAAATGCATACAACTTAATCCGAAGTCGGCTAAGGCATACTACCACCGCGCTAATGCATACGAACAGATAGCCGTGAGGCAAAGCTTTCAATCCGGTGACAATTCGACCCCCCTTCAGCTAAACAACAATGCCGTTATTGCGGGCATGAAAAAAGAATGGCAACAGGCCATTGAGATGCACCGGTCAGCATGCGTGAGAGCTCCAGAAAACAAGCAATTCCAGGCAAACCTTGCGACCGCGCACCTTCACTACGGAAACCAACTATGCGCGAAGCTTCGTTTTGTGAAGGGAGCAGAACAGTATGCCCTTGCACTTGAAGTAGATCCGGACTGCAAGGCAGCCCGCGATAACTTGCTTAAATTGAAGCGCGAACATGGAACGGAGCCACCTTCAGTTCCGAAAGGCTATCCTTTCGATTCGGCGACCAAGGAGCAAATCATTAAAGAGCCCGAGTCGATTACAAGAAACCGCCAGAATGCATTGAAGGACTACACAAAGGCGATTGAGCTCGTCCCCAATGGCGCAAATGTGCTGATCTCCCGAGCCCGCTTGAAGAAAATGCTCGGCGATGAGACGGGAGCGATTAGCGATTGGACAGAGGCGATTAACTTGCGTCCGCAAGATGTTGACTCGATTTTAAATCGCGGCAAATCGCATCTTGCGTTGAACCATTACGCTGAAGCGCGTTCGGACTTCTCGGAGGTCCTGCGGCAAAATCGCAAACCAAACCCGAGCAATTTTTGGAATTCTGACCCTCATAGCAAGAAGCTGGACGCTTACCTGGGACGTTCCCAAGCCAGCATTGCTACCAAAGATTGGACAGGTGCGCTGGCAGACCTGAATGAAGTAATTGCCCTGGACGGACCAATCAAGTACCTCCTTGAGATGAGAGCCGCCGTCTATGATCAATTGGGAAGGAACAAAGACGCTGAAATAGACAGAAAAAAGGCTTCCACACTGGGCCCCGATCCGACACTTCGTGGCGCGACCAACGGCTTTTCTGACGATCTCGGTATTCCCTAGAGTGCGCGCGAGAACGAGCTTATGCTCGACTGAAAAATCTTCAAGTCGGTTGACTAAGAGCGCCTGCCGGTTGGGAAACTCTCAAAGCGCTTGCCGATCTGCTTAAAACACTGTGCATTCTGAGCGCCGCATATGCGGCGCCGAATCCATTGTCGATATTGACGACTGTGATGCCGGCGGCGCAACTATTGAGCATGGAAAGCAAAGGAGCCAGTCCATCGAAGGCAGCGCCATAACCGACAGACGTGGGAACTGCAATGACCGGCCCATCTAATATGCCGCCCACTACGCTGGGCAATGCACCATCCATTCCGGCACAGACGACAGTAATGGCGCCGCGGCGTAGCAAGGCAACATTGTCAAGCAAACGGTGAATACCGGCCACACCGACATCATAAAGCCGCTGCAAGGGCACTCCTGCGCAGGAAAGAAAGAGCGCGCACTCTTCGGCAACCGGAATATCCGCTGTTCCAGCTGTAACAACGTTGACAATCGCTGCACCGCCTGCAGTATCAGGCATGCGACCAAAGACAAGGGCGCGGGCCAGTTTTTCATAACGCCCTTCAGGAAATGCTTGCAACACTTCTTCCGCCAGCTTTCGATCAGCTCTTGAGGCAATGACAAGATCGTGAGTCTCCCTCAGCTTTTGCACGATAGAAACAATTTGATCGGCCGATTTGCCGGGAGAGAAAACCACCTCAGCGTATCCATGGCGCAAACTTCTGTGTGAATCAACGCGCGCAAAGCCCAGGTCAGCATAAGGCAGATCTCTGAGCTGGTGAGAAGCTTCCTCAGGGCTGACTTTGCCTTTAGCAATCTGATCCAAAAGATAGAGAAGTTTGTCCTTATCCACGACGCGTCAACTCCACAGGCGTTTGCGCCTCAACCACAACGTTCGAAGACCCCTGCCGGTATCCTTCCAGATCGATGGTAACAAATGAAAAACCAGCTTGTCGTACGGCAAATACAAGTTTTTCTCGCAAAATATCGTCTGTTGAAACTTTGCGTAGATCGTCGCCAGCTAATTCAATTCTTGCCAGTGCGAAATCCGCACCGCCAGGTTGCTCTTTGGAGTGATTGGAGTTCAAACTGTGAAAACGCACCCGAAAGCCTTTGAAGCCCAGCTTTCTCAAGGCAATCTCGGCGCCCTCAACTACCTTCAATCGGGCCGGTGTGACAGTTTCAAAAGTCGGAAAACGCGAGGACAAACAAGCCGATTGGGGCTTATCCCAGGACGGTAGACCGGCGCGCCTGGCCAATTCTCTGATTTCGTCTTTGGTCAGCTCAGCTTCCTGCAAGGGGCTCATCACTTTGTATTCATGGGCCGCACGCTGTCCGGGGCGAATATCGCCGAGGTCGGCCAAATTGGCACCATAGGCCAGATTGGAAAAACCCTCGCGTTTGGCAAGCGCGTCCATCGCTTCAAACAAGGCGCCTTTGCAAAAGTAGCAGCGTTGCCCGTCATTTTTTCTGTAATCAGGATTGTCTACTTCCTCGGTATTTACTTGCGCCAATTGCCAGCCGAATTGATCTGCCTGAAGGCGCGCTTCCTCAAGCTCATCTGCAGCCAGGCTGGGTGAAACAGCAATGACGATGCGAGCTTTGCCGCCCAATGTTTTTCTTGCGTAGTAGGCCAAAAGTGAGCTGTCCACGCCGCCGGAATACGCAACAACGACATCGTCCAGCCGCGACAATACATCGATCAGCTTTCCTTCTCGTGCCGTCAGGCGGCTTTCACTCAATGCCAACATATCGATAACCGCAACAGTCTAGACCACAGTCTTTCCACTCAATGTGCCGCCCAGAACGGTATCCAATTGAGAGCGCACGGACAGTTCGTCATCGGAACGCGCGGCTGTCACCATGTTGTCTATACGATCGTACAATTGCTGGTGGTCGATTTTGACTGGCTGCCCGACGAAGATTTTTTCGTAAGTCGTCTTGGTCAGACCTTCTTCTGCAGTCAAAAGCTCTTCGTGAAGCTTCTCTCCCGGGCGCAGTCCGACTACATCTACTTTGATGTCTTGATTGGGTCGCAGTCCGGAAAAACGGATCAAATCGTAAGCCAGATCGATGATGCGCACAGGCTTGCCCATGTCCAGAACGTAGATTTCGCCGCCCGAGGCCAGGGCCCCTGCCTGCAGGATCAATTGCACTGACTCAGGAATCAACATGAAATAGCGCGTCGCATCGGCATGTGTGACAGTGACGGGACCGCCCTGGGCAATCTGCTGTTTCCACAGGGGAATTACCGAGCCGCGGCTGGCCAGGACATTGCCGAAACGAACCGAGGCAAAGCGAGTCTCAGAGCGAGTATCAAGGCTCTGGACAATCATCTCGGCCATGCGTTTGGTGGCACCCATTACAGAGGTCGGATTGACTGCTTTGTCGGACGAAACCAGGACGAATGTTTCCACATTCGATTTGTGAGCCAGTTCCGCCAGAATCTGTGTTCCTCTGACATTATTGGTAATCGCCTCAGAAACGTTTTCTTCCATAAGAGGAACATGCTTGTGAGCAGCGGCATGGAATACAACCGCTGGTTTGTGGCGAGCGAAAATCGACTGCATGCGCTCTTGATCGCGTACGTCAGCGATTACCGGGACGATTTCAACGGGCTCAGGGCGTTTCTTCAATTCTTGATGAATGGCAAAAATAGAATTTTCGCCGCGACCAAGCAAGAGAATCTTGGTGGGTTGAAACTTGAGAATCTGCCTGCATAGCTCGCTGCCAATCGAGCCGCCGGCGCCGGTGACAAGCACGCAGCGCCCTTCCAGATAAGAAGTAATGGCAGCCGAGTCCAAATGCACAGGATCGCGGCCGAGCAGATCTTCCAGCGATACTTCGCGCAATTGACTGACGGATACACGCCCATCAATAAGTTCAAACAATCCTGGCAGGATACGCGGCTCCACCTCCGCCTCGCGGCAAATGTCGACGATGCGGCGAATCTCGTGCGGAGGAGCCGAAGGCATTGCGATAATGACCTGATCGACACAATGGGTTTCCGCCAATCTGCGCAAATCTTTTGTGGTACCAAATACGGTGATGCTGCCGATGCGCTTTTTAACCTTCATGGGGTCGTCATCGACCATGCCCACGACATCAACGCCAAGGTCGGCTCTTTGGGCCAGTTCTTTCAGAACCATCTGTCCTGCATCACCGGCTCCAACGACCAGAGCACGCCTGCGAACGGGCTGACGCCAGTGCCGTCTTTGATTGTGCTCGGTTTGCAGGCGGCGCAAAACGCGACTGGCGCAAAGGAGAAGGAAACAAAGCCCGGCATCGATAGCGATGATGCCGTAGGAGAGCTGGCTGCCTCTCACTTCGGTCCAACCGAGAGCGCGCACAATAGTCAAAATCGTCGTCACGGTAAGGACCGAACAACCCAGCTCCATCACTTCGGTGAGTCCGGTATAGCGCCACAAGCGCCTGTAGGTGCCGTATCCCCAGTTGGAAAGCAGGCGCAAGGCCACAATTGCCGGTGCAAAAATCAGGAGTTGATGGAAGAAATTGCTGTTGAGATGTCCGTCAAAGCGAATCAGAAAAGCGCCGGCAAACGACGAGAAGACCAGCAGTCCGTCGAAAACGACCTGCATAATGCGCTTCCATCTGATCATCTCCAGAATTTCCAAGACGACAGTAGGGCCGGCCGGCTCGCTCGCCTCAGCCTGCCCGGAAGAGGGCTGCACGACCTTGCTTGACGCTTCTGGCGAGGCAGAAAGCTCAACGTGAGAATCGATTTGAGATTGGACCACCAAATAATCCTCGAGACCGGCTCCGGATACGAACAATATTGGTTCTGCCGGACGCCAAGACCAAGCTGATATCTTACCTCGACATCCCGTCGCCCGCGTTATTAGAAGCTCACATACAACACATAGAAGAGGATAGAGGCGGTCAGATTCCAATACGGCGGACCGCTTTGCTTCAAAATGCCCGTAATTGGCTTGATGGTGTTAGCTCAAAGACTTCTAATCAGTGCGCCTGTTATTTCTGGCAGATACAAATTACAGCCAAAACGAAGCAGAACTCGGCCACGCTAAGTGCCTGAAATTTCCGCTTCCCGGACTCCAGCGCCTCTGCTTCGCTCTTGAACTTGACCTCGGTATTTTTCGACCGCGCCGCCACGGGGCCGCCGAACGATGCAATCAGGTGGCAAACATCCAAAAAGAGGTCGATGGCTTGAAAAAACATGGCTAATTCCGGTTTGCAGAACGGAACCATTCTAGTCAACCAGCGCTTGGCAACCCTTGATCTTTAGTTTGGGTTAATCAATTTCTAAAGCCTGGAAATCTTCATCTTGCCCTTGTCTTTATTGACCCAGTCGCGCACTTGTTCGTAAGGCAAGCCGAGAGCCTTGGAAGTACCCATGAGCGCCTGCTCATGCGGGACATCGATTTCTATGAGCTTGCGGTAGTGCTGGAGCACACCAAGCTTCATAGGGGCGTCCTGGACATTGCCTGTAGCCGACGAGAGCAGCATATAGGCGATGCCGTAGCCGACGCCGAAAGCGATGGCGGCTCCGGCCAGGTCCAGTGTGTCGTAGCCCGGGTAAAGCATGGTGCAAGCGAAGTGAAAAGCGACCTGAACGACCAGGAAGACTACGACATAAATGTACGGATTCTTCTGGTAGTGCTCGGTAACGTCTTTTTTCTCTTCTGTAGCGAAAATCTGTTGCCTGTTTTTGGGCATCCAGCTTTTGATTTTTTGCTTCTCCGGCGGAATCACCATGTATGCGCCAAGCAAAGCACAAGTGACAAAGAGCGGACCGACAAAAACGGTCTCATTGTTCTTGTTTGAGTACAGCAAAGCGGTAGCGACCCAGGGCAGCGTCATTCCCAAAAACGACACAAACATCAGGCGACCGGAACCCATTTTGGATTCGGTGTGCACTCCGAATACCCAGATGAAGTAAGCACTGAAAAACAACTGAACATAGTGCAGGCTGGCAAAATTCGCATACATCATGTTGAGAATTTTGGTCCAATTACCGCTCGAAGCCGCCACTACGGCATCATCTGCCCGGAAGCCATGCCCTGTCATCTCAAAAAATCGATCGTTGGCAGTCATCGAACTCATGTAATAGACGACCATCAAGCCCATCAAAAGAGCCACCGTGCATATGGGAAATGCGGTGTTCGACTCGATTTGGGCCCTATTTGTGGCGGCGGGTTGATTCATACACTCATCCTGGAAGGTCTTGCTGAAGTCAGAGGATTCTTCAAATTTATCTATAAAGACTAATTACCTCAAAGCGGCTTGCGCCAATCGTCCATCGCATTAAGTCGGGCACTTCACGGCAAAACAAGGCTGAATCCACCACAATTTGGTAATTGCCGGGTTTTATCGGTCCCTTCTAATCTAATTTCTACTTTTTCCGCCTGCCATTGCGCATCTCCTGAGGGAGAAAGAGAGATTCGCGAAAGTAGGGTCAGCAAAGCGCTGCTTTACTTATTCTCAAATTACCACGTTAACCAGCTTGTCGGGCACGACAATCACTTTTTTTACCGAGCTTCCGTTCAGTTTGTCTTTCACCTTGTTGTCAGTCAAAGCAATCTCCTCTGCCTGCTTCTTATCAAGACCACGGCGAGCGGCAACTTTGTTGACGATTTTGCCGTTCACCTGAATGACAAGCTCGATTTCGTCGTCAACGGTCAATGCCTCGTCGTAAGTCGGCCAGCTCTCCACGTGAATGGAGCCGGATTTACCCTTTCGCTCAGGCAAGCGCTGGAAAAGCTCCTCCGAGATGTGAGGCGCCATAGGGGCGAGCAATAAAAGCAAGTGACGGCAGGCAAAACCCAGCAACGCTTTTTCGTCGGCCGAAAGGTTGCCAGGATCCTCCACCGCTCTTACATCGCGGATGTAATCGTTCAAACCGTTGACCAGTTCCATAAGACGGGCAATGGCCGTGTTGAAGACATAGCGCGGAGGCTGAATGTCTTTGGTGACAGCCTTGATTGTCTTGTGCACGAGTTTCAAAACCGGCTTGCCGCGGTCGTTTAATGAGTCAAAGGCAGGCGCAGCATCCTTATCTGAAACAGCCCCGCATTCGATCAAGTCACTGACCAATCTCCAGACGCGCCCCAGGAAACGGAATTGCCCAACGGCACCATCCTCGTTCCACTCCAGTTCTTGCTCAGGCGGCGCGGCAAAAAGCGTGAACAAGCGGGCCGAGTCAGCGCCGTATTTCTTGAAAAAATCGGTCGTGCCTACGACGTTTCCGCGGGACTTGGACATCTTTTCGATGCGCCCTGAAGTAGGCGAAAACTTAGTGACCATGCCCTGCGAAAGCAAATTGGTGAAAGGCTCATCGCAATTCACATAACCTAAATCACGCAGTGCCTTTGTGAAAAACCGCGCATAGAGCAAGTGAAGAATGGCATGTTCGACACCGCCGACATATTGATCGACGGGCATCCAGTAATTGACCTTATCTTTGGCGAATGCTTCCTTCGGGTTCAAGGCATCCGGATAGCGAAGGAAATACCAGCTCGAGCAAATGAAAGTGTCCATGGTATCGGTCTCGCGCTTGGCCGGACCATCGCACTGCGGGCATTTCACATTTATCCACTCTTCCATTCTTTTGAGTGGCGAGCCGCCTTCGCCGGTGATTTGCACACCTTCAGTCGGCAAAACAACCGGAAGATTGCTTTCCTTTTCAGGGACGACGCCGCACTTCGGACAATGAATAAGAGGAATCGGGCAGCCCCAATAACGCTGGCGGCTGATCAACCAATCGCGCAAGCGGAACTGCACGCGTGGTTTTCCGCAGGCGTGCTGGGCAGCCCACTCGGTCATTTTTTTCTTTGCTTCTTCATTCTCTAATCCGTCAAACTGACCGGAATTGACCATAGTGCCTGTGCCCGTGTAAGGCGCTTCCATGGTTTCTACTTTCGTTCCGTCTTCGGAAATGACTTGCTTAATCGGCAAATTGAATTTCTTAGCAAATTCGAAATCGCGCTCGTCATGCCCGGGCACGTTCATGACTGCGCCGGTACCATAATTGATCAGGGCATAGTCGGCCACCCAAATTGGCACGATGTCGCCGTTGAAAGGATTGATAACAGAAGTGCCTATTGGCACGCCTGTTTTGCTTTTCTCGGTCGACATTCGATCCAGCTCCGACTTATGCGAAGCTTCATCTATATACTTCTCCACTGCTTCCTTGCATTCAGGCGTGGTCAGCTCTTTTACGAGCGGATGCTCCGGTGCAAGCACCATGCAGGCTACACCAAATACGGTGTCAGGTCTGGTAGTGAATACAGGAATTTGAACATTAGGCTTGCTTTCTACAGTAAAGACAAGCTCAGCTCCCTCAGATTTGCCGATCCAGTTTTGCTGCATGATGCGCACGCGCTCCGGCCAACCGACCAGTTTGTCGAGGTCGTTGAGAAGCGGATCTGCATACTTAGTGATATTGAGAAACCACTGGCTCATCATCTTTTGCTCGACGCGAGTTTCCAAATGGCGCCAGCAATTGCCGTCGACGACTTGTTCGTTGGCAAGCACCGTCTGGCAATCCGGGCACCAATTTACGGGCGCCTCTTTCCTTATGGCCAGGCCGTTTTCAAAAAATTTGAGAATGATCCACTGGGTCCAGTGGTAATAATCCTTGTTGCAGGTCGTTACTTCCCGCCGCCAGTCGTAGCTGGTGCCGAGCTTCTTCAATTGTTCATCACGCATGAATTTGATGTTGCTCGTTGTCCACTCTTCCGGATGTTTCTTGCGCGACATGGCCGCGTTTTCAGCCGGCAAGCCGAAAGCGTCCCAGCCCATGGGGTTGAGAACGTTGTAGCCGAGCATGCGCCTCTGCCTGGAAATCACGTCGGAAATCGTGTAAACGCGCATGTGACCCATGTGCAAGTCGCCGGACGGATACGGAAACATGACCAGCGAGTAGTATTTCGGCTTCTCGTCCAGGTCATGAGCCTGATAGATGCCTAATTTTTCCCACTCTTCCTGCCATCTTTCTTCAATATCTTGCGGGACGTACTGGCTAGCCATGTCTGATTAACTCCGTTGCCGGCGCGTTGCCCGCGCCCCTTTTCAATGCACGCTTACTGCGGGTCTTTATTCAAGACCGGGATCAGCCATCTTAGCTCAGCAGATACTTTGGAACAAGCAAAGTAGAGGTCCATGCTAAGATTCTTAGCTACTTTATTTGTTGGGGCGACGCCATGCGTCGCCCGGCTCAAATAACGTTGAAACCCATAACCCAAACCTAAATCGAGACCTGTTTTACGACTAAAATCGATGGAAAGGAAACCGTGATGTCTCAGAATAGCGAGATGGTGAAACAGCAAGCCGTGACAGACGAAAGCAAAGAAGCACAGGAGAACATTCCTGCCGACATTCTCGAAGAAGCCAAAGAACTCTGCCGGGGCGCCGAAGTCTTGCCGGAAGGAGCTTTGGGTCTGGCCAGGCGAATCTATCAAGCCCGCAAGCAAGGTCGCCCGCTTAGAGCCAAACTGGGCGTCGACCCCACTGCCAGTGATTTGCACGTCGGTCACGCCGTTGTCTTGCGCAAATTGAAACGCTTTCAAGATTACGGACATCAAGTCGTTCTCATCATCGGCGGATTCACGGCCCGCATCGGCGACCCGACCGGCCGCAATGTGACGCGCCCGCCGCTCACGGCTGAAGACGTGACCAGAAATGCCGAAACTTATCTGAGCCAGATTGCCCTGATTCTCGACCTGAGCAAGGTCGAAATGACCAACAATGCCGACTGGCTGGACCCGCTCAGCTTAAAAGACGTGATCAAATTGGCCAGCACCGTAACCGCCAATCAACTGCTGGCCAAAGAAGCCTTTGGCGACAGGCTGGACAATCAACAGCCGGTGTCATTTCACGAACTATTCTACCCGCTGCTTCAGGCTTACGACTCAGTGGCCATTCGCGCCGACATTGAGCTGGGCGGAACAGACCAGCGCTTCAACATTCTGCAAGGACGAGAGCTGCAGCCTCATTACAAACAGGAAGCGCAGATGGCCATGTTCTTGCCTCTTCTGGAAGGCACTGACGGCGTCAAAAAGATGTCCAAGTCTTACAACAATTACATTGCTCTAAAAGATGCGCCCGATGACATGTTCGGCAAATGCATGCGCATTCCGGACGAACTGATCATCAAATTTTTCGAGCTGACGTCGAGTTTTACCGGCAGGGAAATCGACGCAGTAAAAGAGATGCTGGAAAAAGGCGGCAATCCTAAGGATGCCAAAGAAAAACTGGGACGCCAGCTGGTTGCCCAGTATCACGGCGAAGAGGCTGCCGATGCCGCGCTTGCCCAATGGACAAAAATTCACAGCGGCGACGGAACGCCCGACAACATGCCATCACATACGGTGACAGAGGCAACGGCACTGTTTCGCCTCCTGGTCGATTCAAAACTCACAGGCGGCTCAGGTGAAGCGAAACGTCTGGTGCAGGAAGGCGGAGTGCGCATCAACGGCGAACAGGTAAAGGATCCCAATCAGCAAATTACTGTTGAAAAAGGAAACGATATTGTTCTGCAGGTCGGTCGCCGTAAATTCGTAAAACTGATAGCCCCGTAGCCGGCGCGTTGCACGCGCCTTTTTCGCCGCCGGCAAGGCGGCAGCTACGGTGAAAAACGAAGCACACTGGCTTCATTGTCGACGACAAAAACCGTTCCTTCCAGGAATGAATATCCAAGCAGTGGTTTCGAAATTGAAGAATAAGAGGCCATGCTGGCTCTGACGCGATTTCTCACCACAGAGCCGAGCTGCACTTCATCGATGGCAAAGCCATAGCCTTCCCGATTGCCGCCCACACCTGTAGATAATTGCCTGCGTGAGTTAATCGGAACATTGACTCCAAGAGCGGCCAGTGACTTATCGGAAAAATTCACATTGGCTGCTCCGGTATCGAAAATCATTTCGCATTCTCTGCCGTTTACTTTGGCCGTGACAATCATGAGATTTCCTTCCCGGGCAAAAGGCACCACATTGACGTCTCTAGAATGTGACGCCACCCCGTGCTTCGGCTTCTGCACCGCTTCCGGCTTAATGCGCCAAATCTTGACGGTGCTTGTGCGGTAGTTTATTTCATAATTGAATGCGGAAAGGAAAGACTGCCCCAGCAAAGGAGTCTCTGGTGCAGCGCCTGGAATGGTATCGTCCTGTATGCAAATGGCAACCGGCTGGCAGATCTCGCCAAACTGGATCATCACTCGCCCCACTGAAACCGCAGACTCTCCACCCACTCCCATCATGCGCATGGCATTCTTAACTGTCTTAAGTTTGATGCCGGCGCTGTTTAAAACCGACTGCGGAAAAGTCGTGTAGGAAGCGCCCGTGTCCAACATCATTGTCACCGCTTCCCCATTGACCAGGACTTTCACGTAGACATGACTGCCGGATGGATAGCGGCTGAATGGAATGGTCGTCTCTTCCGGCCCGCTTTGTGGCGGCGCAGCCGGCTGGGCGTCCGTTTTGGCAGCGCGTGAAACACCGAGCGCCTGCTCGGCTAAAATCGCTGCGTCCGAGCTGGGAAATCGGCTGCGCACGTATTCGAAAAGCTGACGGGCCTTGGCGTAATTTTTCATCTGCTGATTGCAGAGAGCCTGGTAATAGTAAATATTGGCGTCACGCTTTCCGCCTGATTCAGCCGTGGCAAATGCCGTCAGAGCCTGCTGGTAATTGCCCTGACTGAATTGTTTTACTCCGGAATCAAAAGCAGTGTCGGCAAAGGTCGGCGCCACGCAGGCCCAGGCAAAAAGGCAAAGAAGCGCCGCAAGGAAAACGAAAAGTCGTATTCTTTTCAATTCTGAACGCACTCTCAAATCGCTCTACCAGTCCATCTTTCACTGATTATCTATGATCTACCCGGTTAAAGCTTTAAGGCCTCACGGCAAGCGCTTTATGCTCAATACACCATCATCTTCAGGCAGAACACACTGCCTCCTGATTTCATGAACTCGCTGGTCTCCACTTCAATGGGATTGAAGCCGCTCTTTTCCAATAATGCCACGGTGGCGTCGGAACCCTTTTGAATAATGACGTTGCCCTTGATCGCCACTGCATTCAAAGCAAAATTGAGCGCGTCCTTTTCGCTGACGGCAATCACGTTTTTGAAAAAGTGTTCGATAAGCGCCAATCCATCAGGCTCGAATGCTCCTGCATAAATCATCACGCTGTCTTCGTCCAATGCGCAGAAGCAGGTATCGAGATGATAGAAACGAGGATCGTTCAGTTTGAGCAAAACGATCGGCACATTTAAAAGTTTGTTGATGATTGGATATGCTTCTCTGTCGGTGCGCGAACCATATCCGCCCCAGATCAGCTTCCTTTGCGGGTGCCAGACAGCATCACCCTGAGCTTCAAAGCGCGGGACAGGCGCACCGTCGTCCAGCCCATCGGCGAGGGTGACGATTTTGTATCCATTGGCTAAAAACCACTGGCGATACCACGGCACTTCCAGCCGTCTCTTTTCATGGCGCATCTCTCCCAGCAAAACAAAAGGCTTGCCGGCCTCATCAATTCCGGGCAGCACTTGATTGGCGGCAAAAACCATGTCCTCAAGGTCTTCCACGGCGTCAACAGTTTTTACTTCACAACCGATTTTCTGATAAGTCTCGCTGAGAATTTGCCACTGTTTTTTTGCCAGTTCTGTATCGACTGTGCCCACCTTCCCTTCCATAAAAGGGTTCTGCGCCACTTTCACAGTGAAATAGGTGGGTGGGCACATCAATACATTGCCTGGATCCAAACGTTTCGGGAAATCCGCCAGGCTTTGCTGAGAAACTTCGTCAACGCTCTTTATGAGCGCCACTTGGTTCAAAAGCTTTTCCATGGACAGGTCCTCCCTTAGATTTAGACTTAGACTGAGACTTGGATCAATTTTTAAACCGGATTACTGTTGTTTGTATTTAACAGAGCAGCCGTAGGACTTCGTCAGCGAAATGGCCACCGGCTTTTTGGCGATCGTTTCGTCGAGCGCTTCGGCCACGTAATTTTTGGCAGTCTTGACTGATTCTTTGTCGGGGGTTCTCTGGTCGTCGATAGCGCCGGCATAGACCAGAGTGCCCTTTCCGTCGATTACGAACATGTCCGGTGTGGTTTTGGCACCATACTCATGGCCGACCGATCCTTCCGAATCAATCAGCACCGCAGTTGGTGCAGCGCCTTTCTCTTTGAACATTTTCTTGTGCTCTTCGGGCGTGCAGTATCCCTGCTTGCCCTCAGCAGAAGAGCAGATAGAGAGCCAGACTACATTTTTGGCAGTGTATTTCTTTTGCAGATCCTGCATATTGTTGGTGTCATAGTGCTTTTTCACAAACGGGCAGCCATGATTGAACCATTCCAAAACTACAATTTTGCCTTTGTAGTCAGAAAGCTTACGCGTCTTGCCGTCCCAGTCCTTAAGACTGAAAGCGGGCGCCGGCTTGCCGACCGTCGGGCCGGCTTCGGCGGCAGCAGGCGCACCGGGAAGCGCGGTTTGAGCCTGGACGGGTGCTGCCAACATACTTTGAGCGGGGGCAGTAACAACTAAGAGGGCCGCAACATTGAGCAGCAGATTGGAACGGAAGTGGTTACGCATGCGAAACTCCACCTTGAATAAGTTGGGAATAAGATGCGGCTAATTGTAACCGCTTTGCCTGACCTTTGTTTTGGCGAGCAAAGCCCGCACTTC
>Ga0265313_10003062_pt1 | contig 13878 bp, 15 predicted proteins | sample 4123metaG_FD_203122 | JGI IMG/M metagenome (GOLD analysis project Ga0265313, IMG submission 203122) | Rhizosphere microbial communities from Carex aquatilis grown in University of Washington, Seatle, WA, United States - 4-1-23 metaG | ecosystem: Host-associated > Plants > Roots > Rhizosphere >...
ACGTCATGTCGGACCTCGAGCATCTCGGCCTGATCTATGCGCCGCACACCTCCGCCGGCCGGCTGCCGACGGAGTTCGGCCTGCGCTTCTTTGTCGATGCGCTGCTCGAGGTGGGGGATCTTTCGGCGGACGAGCGACGGCAGATCGAGACCCAGGTAAAGGCCGGACCTGGCGGGCACACGGTCGAAGGCCTGCTCGCCGAGGCGAGCCGCGCGCTTTCCGGCCTTTCGCGCGGCGCCGGCGTCGTGCTTGCCAACAAGGCCGACATCCGGCTGAAACACATCGAATTCATCCGGCTCGAACCCGGCAAGTCGCTGGTCATTCTGGTCGGCGAGGACGGTTCGGTCGAAAATCGCGTCATCGAGCTCGACCCCGGCACCACGCCCTCCAGCCTGATCGAGGCGGCGAACTACCTCAACACGCACCTCCATGGCCGCTCGCTATCGGAAGCGCGCGCCGAACTGGAAAAGCGCCAGGGCGACCTCAGGGCGGAGCTCAACCGGCTCACCGGCGACCTGATCGAGAAGGGACTGGCGAGCTGGGGCGACACCGTCAACGGGCGGCCCGAGACGCTGATCGTGCGCGGGCAGGCGAACCTGCTCGAGGATGTGACCGCGGCGGAAGACCTCGAGCGCATCCGCCTCCTGTTCGACGATCTCGAAACGCAGCGCGAACTCGTTCGCCTGCTGGGCAGCGCCGAGACCGGCGAAGGCGTGCGCATCTTCATCGGCTCGGAGAACCAGCTGTTCTCTCTCTCGGGCTCGTCGCTCGTCGTCTCGCCCTACCGCGATTCGGAGCAGCGCATCGTCGGCGTGCTCGGCGTCATCGGCCCGACGCGGCTCAACTACGCACGCATCGTGCCCATGGTCGATTATACCGCGAAGGTGGTGGGACGTTTGCTGGGGTGAGGCGCGGTTTCGCCCGTTGAGGCGAAACGAAACAGGCCGGTGGCCTGTTTCGAGCGACGAACGCCGGAGCACAAGCGACGGCCGGGCGACCTACCCCTCCCGCAGCACCTCCGCGACGATCTCGAACGAGTGCAGCCGCGCGGTGTGGTCGTAGATCATGGCGGCGACCATGATCTCGTCGGCGGCGGTCTCGGCGATGAACGCCCTGAGTCCGGCGCGCACGGTCTCCGGGCTGCCGACCACGGCGCGCTCCAGCATCTTCTGGGCCTGATATTTTTCTGCAGGCGTCCAGTAGGTCTCGATGTCGTCGATCGGCGGCGGCAGCGGACCGCGCGCGTTCCTGTGTATGTTGGCGAAGGCCTGCTGGGTGGACGTGAACAGGCGACGGGCCTCGGCGTCGCTGTCGGCGGCGACAACCTGCAGGGCCGGCATCGCATAGGGCCTCTCGAGCTGCGCCGAAGGCTGAAAGCGGCGGCGGTAGATATCGAGCGCGGGAATGAGTGCGTCGGGCGCAAAATGCGAGGCGAAGGCGTAGGGCAGCCCCAGCACCGCGGCGAGCTGCGCGCCGAACAGGCTTGAGCCCAGGATCCACAGCGGCACCTCGGTGCCGGCGCCGGGAACGGCGTTCAGCCGCTGGCCGGGCTGCGGCGGGGCGAGCAACGCCTGCAGTTCGACCACGTCATCAGGGAAGCTTTCGGCCGCGGAGGCGACGTCACGGCGGAGCGCACGGGCGGTCATCTGGTCGGTGCCGGGCGCGCGGCCGAGGCCAAGATCGATGCGGCCGGGGAAAAGGCTCTCCAGCGTGCCGAACTGCTCGGCAATGACCAGCGGCGAATGATTGGGCAGCATGATGCCGCCGGAGCCGACGCGGATCGACTTCGTGCCGCCGGCGACGTGGCCGATGACGACCGCGGTGGCGGCACTCGCAATCCCCGGCATGTTGTGGTGCTCGGCCAGCCAGTAGCGGGTGTAGCCCCAGCGCTCGGCATGCTGCGCCAGATCGAGCGTGTTTTTCAGGGACTGGGCGGCATTTCCGCCCATGACGATCGGCGAGAGATCGAGCAGCGAATATGGGGTCACGCGATGGCGCTCCTGATGGAGCGTCGTCAGATAGGGCGCGGGGCAGCGGTGTCAGCCTTCGGCGGCGACCGGTCCCTCGCCGGCCTCTGCGGGCAGGTACTTCCGCCAGACCGGCGCAGTGCCCAGTGTGGCCACCGCGGCCTCATGGGCGGCGACTTCCTCGGCGCTGACCTGGAAGGCGCGCGGAACAAGCCGCTCGCCGACGGCCGCGGGACCGCTGACCTGCACCGCCATTGCGGACTCGACGCCCAGCACCAGTGTCGCCTGCCGGCCGCCGATCAGCTCGATGTACACCTCGGAGAGGAGTTCGGCATCGAGGAGCGCGCCATGCTGCGTGCGGCGCGAAGAATCGATCTGGTAGCGCGCCATCAGCGCGTCGAGCGACGCCGGGCTGCCGGGATGCTTGCGGCGCGCCAGAGCCAGCGTATCGACGATGCGCTCGACGACGATCGCGGACCGATTCAGCCGGGCAAGCTCGGCATTGAGGAAGCCGAGGTCGAACATGGCGTTGTGGGCAATCAGCCGGGCATCGCCAAAAAAGGCAAGCATCTCGTCGGCAACGGCGGCGAAAAGCGGCTTGTCCTTCAGAAACGCGTCATCCAGCCCGTGGACGCGGACGGCCTCAATCGGAACCGCGCGCTCCGGGTTCAGATAGCAATGGAAGCTCTTGCCCGTCGGGATATGGTTGAGCAGCTCGATACCGCCGATTTCGACGATACGATCGCCGCTCTTCGGATCGAGGCCGGTGGTTTCCGTGTCAAAGACGATTTCGCGCATGATTCGCTGTGGGATGGTAAGCAGATCGGCGGGCCAGGCAAGCCCGCCCGGGATGGGACCTGATGGAAACGCACCACTTCGGATCGAAATCCGTGCCTGTCATCGGCCAGGGCACCTGGAATCTCGAGCAGGCGTCGCGGGCGATGGCGGTCGCGGCGCTGAAGCGCGGCCTCGACCTCGGCCTCACCCACGTCGACACCGCCGAGCTTTACGGCGCCGGCAAGTCCGAGGCGATCGTTGGCGAGGCCATCGCGGGACGGCGCGACGAGGTATTTCTGGTTTCCAAGGTCATGCCACAGAACGCGTCGCGCGCCGGCGTCATTGCCGCCTGCGAGCGATCGCTGAAGTTCCTCAAGACCGACCGGCTCGACTGCTATCTCCTGCACTGGCGCGGCCGGCATCCGCTTCAGGAGACAATCGCCGGGTTAGAGGAATTGAAGCGGGCGGGCAAGATCGCCGCCTGGGGCGTCAGTAATTTCGACGCCGACGATCTCGCCGAGGCGGCGGCCATTGCCGGGGCCAAGACGATCGCCTGCAACCAGGTGCTCTATCACCTGGAGGAGCGCGGCATCGAGCACGCCGTCATCCCGTGGTGCGAGAAAAACGGCGTGGCCGTGGTTGGCTACAGCCCCTTCGGCAGCGGCAGCTTTCCCAACCCGACAAGCCCCGGAGGACGCGCGCTCGCGGCGATTGCCGCGGCCCGAGGCGCGACGCCGCGGCAGATCGCATTGGCTTTTCTGGTGCGCCGCCCCTCGCTTTTCGCCATTCCCAAGGCGGCCGCTGTTTCCCATGTTGAGGAGAACGCAGGAGCGCTCAGGGTGAAGCTCACGGCTGCCGATCTTGCCGCGATCGATGCGGCATTTCCTGTCGGCCGGCCGCGCGCGCTCCAGATGATCTGACGAGCGGACCGACAAGGAGAAGGCCCATGGCTACCGACCAGACCGTGCTGAAGCACATCAAGGAACTCGCCGACGAAGAGCACCACCTCTACGAGAAAGGCAATCTTACCGATGACGAGCGCGAGCGGCTGAAAGCGATCAACATCGCGCTCGACCAGTACTGGGATCTGCTGCGCCAGCGGCGTGCCCGGCGCGAATACGGGCAAAATCCCAATGAAGCCGAGATTCGGCGCCCCGGCGTGGTCGAGAAATACGAGGGGTGAGGCGAGGCTTCGCCCACGGACGAAGCGCGGCCGGGCGCAGGTAAGAGCCCCAGGCGACGAGCGCTGGGGCCGCATGACGGCGGCAAATTCCGACGCCAGAACGTATGCGCGCTTGAAAAATGCCCAATTTGCGGTATGTGAGCGGCATCCTTTTCCGATGACCTATGCCAACGGCCAGCAAATCCATGCCCGCCTTCAAGGACGATTTCGCCAATCGCATGCAGAATGCGGCGGCCGCGCGCCGTGCGATGGTCGACAAGTTCAAGTCGCAGCCGAAGCCGGACGACCCGGCGGTGCAGGAGCGAATCGCCCAGCAGGTGGCGACCGCCAAGGCGCGCGAGGAGCGCATAGCCGCCAAGAAGGCCCAGAAAGAAGCCGAGCGTATTGCCGCAGAGGTCGACGCCAAGCGGCGCGAGGAAGAGCGCATCGCGTCTGAAAAGGAGGCCCGTCGCCTTGAGGGCGAACGGGCTCTTGCCATGCTCGCCGAGCAGAAGGCGGCGCGTGACGCGCGCTATGCCGCTCGCAAGGACCGGAAAAAGAAGTAGGCCGGCCCGGCGCCTCGCCTCAGATCGCGGCTCGACCGGCCAGCGCGCGCAGCACGTCTTGCACCTGGCGGCGCGTGCTGTCCAAAGTGCCGGATGTTTCGACGAGAAAATGGGCGCGTTTGCGCTTTTCTCCGTCGGGGAGCTGGCGCGCAAGCAGGGCCGCGATTTTTTCCACGTTCATGCCGGGTCGAGCCAGGATGCGCTCGCGCTGAATCTTTTCTGCGGCGGTCACGACGACAACGACGTCGACGCGGGTTTCACCACCCGTCTCAAGCAGCAGCGGGATGTCGAGCGCCAGCACGCGCCGGCCCGCCTGCGCGGCCGCGGCGCGGAAGCTTTCCTCGCTCCGACGCACCAGCGGATGGACGATGTGCTCAAGGGCGGCGAGCGCCGGCGGATTGCCGGTGACGCTGGCGGCGAGCGCCGCACGGTCGACCACACCTTGCCGCGTCACGCCCGGAAACGCCGCATCGATTGCGGTGACGGCCTCGCCGCGATAGAGCGCATGGACGGCGGCGTCGGCGTTGTAGGTTGCAGCCCCCTCCTCCGCAAACATCGACGACACGGTCGACTTGCCCATCGCCAATGAGCCGGTGAGGCCGATAACCAGCATCAGCCATCCTCGATCGACTTCTGCACGGCGGCGCGCAATTCCGGCGTCACGCGCGGACGCTTGCCGAACCAGTGCTCAAATCCCGGCACCGCCTGATGCAGCAGCATGCCGAGACCACCGGTGACGCGGAGGCCGCGGGCGCGCGCGGCGGCGATCAATCCCGTCTCCATCGGCACGTAGACGATGTCGTTGACCACAGCGTCGCGGGGCATCGGTGTGAGATCGATATCGAGCGGCGGCTGGCCAGCCATGCCGAGGGTGGTGGTATTGACTAGGATACGCGTGTTGCCGAGCAGGGGGGCGAGATCGGCCCAGCGCGCGGGCTTCACCTTGTCCTCACCGAACTGGCGCGCCAGCGCGCGCGGACGGGCCGGGTCGCGGTTGACGACGGAAACGGGGCCGTAGCCACGGGAAAGCAGCGCCCAGACAATGGCGCGCGCCGCCCCACCGGCGCCGAGAACAACCGCTGCACCGGGCTTCTTGTCCCATCCCTGGACGTCCTGGTTGAGGCTGGCGAGAAAGCCCGTGACGTCGGTGTTGGCGCCGACAAGAACACCATCCTCCAGCCACAAGGTGTTCAGCGCGCCGGTCGCAACCGCATTTTCATCGCGGCGCGTGACCGCCGCAAACGCAGCCTCCTTGTGGGGCACAGTGACATTGCCGCCAACAAAGCCGGAGCGAGCAAAATCGGCGAGGAAGCCGCGGATATTCTCCGGCTCGACCGGCTTCAGCACATACTCACCCGGCAGGCCGAGTTCCCGCAGCCAGAAGCGGTGGATCACCGGCGAGCGCGAATGCTTGACCGGCCAGCCGATAATGCAGGCGACCGGGCTCACCATGGCAGCACCGCGCGCTCACGCAGATATTTGAGAAGGGGAAGAAGCGGTAGGCCAAGGATCGTGGAGTGGTCGCCCTCGATCGAATCGAACAAGCGGATGCCGAGACTTTCCACCTGGTAGCCGCCGACGCTGGCGGTGACAGCATCGCCCGCCGCGGCAATGTAGCTGTCGATATCGGCAGCGCTCAGCGTCCGCATCGCGAGCGTTGCGCTTTGCACGTTACGCCAGACGACCGTGCCGTCGTCGGCAATCGCAACGGCGGAATGAAGCCGATGGGTGTGGCCTGCCAATCGGGCGACCTGCTCACGGGCTGCCGCGTTGTCGCGCGGTTTAGTGACGAGCTCGCCGGCGAGGTCGAGCGTCTGATCCGCGCCAATGACAAGCGCACCCTGTTCGCGCCGACTGACATCGAATGCTTTCTCTTCAGCGAGCGCGGCGGCGATGTCGCCGGGCGGAACGGCGGCGGCCAGCAGCGGCGCTTCGACCACCCGCTCGTCGATGCGCGACGGCTGCGTGGTGAACTTTACGCCGGCACTGGCAAGAAGCGCCGCGCGAGTCGCGCTACCGGAAGCAAGGATCAATCGCATGCGTGCCCGATTCTTTCCCCGGTTGGCTGCCGGCCTGTGGGCGGAATCTTGATAAGCGGCCTTGGCGCGGGGCGACGCTTCAATTCATCCCCGCTCCGCGCTTTTGCGTCCACAGCGGCGGTTGGCTGGGGGTGAAATTCAGGGGGGCTGTTCATAGCGGGAGAGTGCCGCGGATTGATTGATACCGCGTGGAGAACTTCGTGAATTCCACCGGGGTCATCTGGAAATCGTCCTGCAAGATACTGGCAGGACAGAGGAATTCAGTTGTCCTTGTTATTCATGGCGGGCCCTGTATGCCCTTTTCAGACTGCTGATGCCAATGGATTCCCGAGTGCTTGTCCTGAGGACGGGCGAGACGCAATCACAATCCACCGCCAAAATGAAACATAAAGAAGATTCAAAGCTTAGTTTACGAATTGGGGATCAAGGAGCGGTGGTCGCACATGGCCGTGTCCGGCAGGTGCTGGATGGCGGCGTGCTCCATCCGCCGCCAGTCTGGCTGATGCGGCAGGCCGGACGATATCTGCCGGAATATCGGGCAGTGCGGGCGAAGGCCGGAAGCTTCCTCAAGCTCTGCTACGATCCTGTGCGTGCCGCGGAGGTGACGCTGCAGCCGGTTACGCGGTTCGATCTCGATGCCGCGATTTTGTTTTCGGATATCCTGGTGGTGCCGCACGCGCTTGGCCGACGCGTGGATTTTGTCGAAGGTGAAGGGCCTCGGCTCGATCCGATCGATGTGCGGGCGATTGAGCGGCTGGAGATCGACCACGCGGTCGAGCGGTTGTCGCCGGTGATGGAAACGCTGGTGCGAGCCCGTGATGCGCTTGGTGCAGCGAAGTCGCTGATCGGCTTCTGTGGCGCCCCGTGGACGGTGGCGACGTACATGATCGCGGGACGCGGAACGCCGGATCAGGCACCGGCGCTTGCCTTCGCCAAAGCCGAACCGGAGGCGATGCGGCAACTGCTCGATGTACTCACCGAGGCGTCGGTGGAATACTTGACCGGGCAGATTCGCGCCGGCGCCGATCTCGTGCAGGTGTTTGACACGTGGGCGGGCGTGCTTGACGACGATGGCTTCGACGAGATGGTGCTGCGCCCGATGACGGAGCTGGTTAAGGCGCTGAAGGCGAACGAGCCGGGCGCGCGCGTGATCGGGTTCCCGAAAGGGATTGGCATGGGGCGGCTGAAGCGCTTCGTGGAGAAGACCGGCGTGGACGGTATCTCGATCGACATGACGGTTGAACCCGTGATGGCGCGCGATCTGCTGCAGCCGCATGTCGCGGTCCAGGGCAATCTCGATCCTGCACTGCTGGTGGCCGGAGGTGAGGCGATGGATGCGGCCATCGATCGCATCAAGCAGGCGCTTGGCGACGGGCGTTTCATCTTCAACCTTGGTCACGGCATCGTGCCTGAGACCCCGCCTGAAAATGTTGCACGGCTGGTGGCCCGGGTGCGCGGATGAGCCGGCTTGCGGGGGATGCCTATCTCTGGGTGAAAGCGCTCCACGTCATTGCGGTGGTCGCCTGGATGGCGGGTATATTTTATCTGCCGCGGCTGTTCGTCTACCACGCCGATTCGGCGCCAGGTTCCGATAAGGCGGAAACGTTCAAGGTGATGGAGCGCCGGCTCTATTCGGTGATTATGACACCGGCGATGATTGCCACGTGGCTGGCAGGATTGGCGTTGGCGACCTCGGGAAATTTCTGGGCCGACAGGTGGCTGTCGTTCAAGCTGGTCCTGGTTGTCGCGATGACGGCGTTTCATCTGTGGCTCGGCGCGCGACTGCGTGATTTTGCCTCCGACAACAACCGGACGGCCTCACGCACGTATCGCATGGTGAACGAAATCCCGACGCTGCTGCTGATCGGCATCGTTATCCTGGTCGTGGTGAAGCCCTTCTGATTGTCTTGACTGCATGAAGCGCAGTCGACCTCTTGCCCAAGGTGCCGGGAACGTCTATCTTGCGGTCACCGCACAAGGCAGACAGGCAAGTGGCGTAAAACGCCGATGCCGATCCGGTGGCGGGCATCCCGCCCCGCTTCAGAAAAGTTCTGCCACCGATTTCCCGCCGTGCTGTCCTCCCCCTGACCCTCGAGATTTGTGACCTCCATGCCCGAAGTGAAACTGCAAGACCTCAAGGCGAAGACGCCGGTGGAGCTGCTTGCGTTTGCGGAAGAACTCAAGATCGAAAACGCTTCGACGCTGCGCAAGCAGGAGCTGATGTTTGCGATCCTGAAGCAGCTCGCAGCGCAGGAGACCGACATTATCGGCGAGGGCGTCGTCGAAGTGCTGCAGGACGGCTTTGGCTTCCTGCGTTCGCCCGAAGCGAACTATCTCGCGGGGCCGGACGACATTTACGTGTCGCCCTCGCAGATCCGTCGCTTTTCGCTCCGCACCGGCGATACGGTTGAAGGGCAGATCCGGGGGCCGAAAGACGGCGAGCGCTATTTCGCGCTGCTCAAGGTCAACTCGATCAACTTCGAGGATCCCGAACAGAAGCACCACAAGGTGCATTTCGACAACCTGACGCCGCTCTACCCGACGGCCCGCTTCAAGATGGAACTCGACAATCCGACGGGCAAAGACCTGACGGCGCGAATCATCGATCTGGTAGCGCCACTCGGCAAAGGTCAGCGCGCGCTGATCACGGCGCAGCCGCGCACAGGCAAAACGGTTATCCTGCAGAACATCGCGCATTCGCTCGCGGCCAATCATCCCGAGTGCTACCTGATCGTGCTGCTTATCGACGAGCGGCCGGAGGAGGTCACCGACATGCAGCGCTCGGTGAAGGGCGAGGTTATTTCGTCGACCTTCGACGAACCGGCGACGCGCCATGTCGCGGTGGCGGAGATGGTGATCGAAAAGGCCAAGCGCCTGGTCGAACACGGCCGCGATGTCGTCATCCTGCTCGATTCGATCACGCGTCTCGGACGCGCTTACAACACCGTCGTTCCCTCCTCGGGCAAGGTGCTGACCGGCGGCGTCGACGCCAACGCGCTGCAGCGGCCGAAGCGCTTCTTCGGCGCGGCGCGCAACATCGAGGAAGGCGGATCGCTGACCATCATCTCGACCGCCCTGATCGACACCGGCAGCCGCATGGACGAGGTGATCTTTGAAGAGTTCAAGGGCACCGGCAACTCGGAAATCATCCTTGACCGCAAGGTGTCCGACAAGCGCGTGTTCCCCTCGATCGACATCACCCGGTCGGGCACGCGCAAGGAAGAGCTGCTCGTCCCGCCCGACATCCTCAAGAAGATGTACGTGCTCCGCCGCATCCTCATGCCGATGGGCACTGTCGACGCCATCGAGTTCCTGCTCGACAAGCTGAAGCAGACGAAGAGCAACTCCGACTTCTTCGATCAGATGAACACCTGATTGTGACGGCGCGGCGCGTTATGATCACGCCATGCCATCGGGTGTCATCCGCGATTCGAGCTACGATGCCGACCGTCACGAGCTGACGGTGAGCTTCGCCAACGGGCGGGCCTATATCTATTCGCTGGTGCCGGCGACGGTCGCGGCCGCACTGGCGTCGGCGCCATCCAGGGGCGCCTTCTTCAACACGCACATCCGCGAGCACTATCCCTTCCGCAAGGTCGCTGCGCTGGTCTCGTCTGCAACGCCTGCGAAGGCTTCACTGATCGAGGCACTCAAGGCTTCGCAGGAGGAGCAGTAATCTCTCCCCTCTGCGGTGTGAGCAGCGCCGTAACTCCCGCCGGATTGGTTACGGGCAACGAACAGCTTTCGCCGCGGCACACGTAGACCGTCGGTCTGTTGTTGAGCGGCCGCTTGCCGTGTGCGGGGTGGCCTTCGGGAAGCGCCGCCGCGCCGACATGGCGCGAGAGAATGATATTTGGCGTGGCCCTTGTACGTGCTGCTGACAGCAGTTCGTCGCCGCCGCCGTCGGGAGTGACCAGCACGACATCGGCGGCGTTGAGGCGCAGGTCGAGCGCATTGAGAAGGCCGGTGGTTGCGAACAGGTTGGCGGCAATCGATGCGCCGGCGCTGCCGAGTATCGCGTCGATGTCGGCGCGATAGCTGTCCTCGCCGGTGAGGCGCCAGAGGCGCACAAGGTTCTGTGCGGCGATCGCGGTCGCGCTCGGCACGGCTTCGTCGGCGTCCGCGCGCGGGCGCAGGATGAGCGCCTCGGCATCGTCGGCGGTAACGAAGTAACCGGGACTGGACGCGTCCCAATGGTGCCGGCGCAGCATCCCCATCAGCGACCGCGCCCGGGCGAGCCAGTGGGCGTCGAGCGTCGCGGCGTGAAGGGCCAGCGCGGCCTTTGCCATGGCGGCATAATCGGACGCCAGACCGGGGAATACTGACGTCTTGCCACGCCATGCGTGGGCGAGGCGATCCTCGCGCATCATCTCGCGCTCGACGAAAGCATAGGCATTCGCGGCGAGGTCTATCCAGTCGCTTTGGCCGAAGCTTGCGCCGGCGAGGGCGAGCGCTGCGATCATAAGACCGTTCCAGTCGGCGAGCACCTTGTCATCGGTGGCGGGACGAACGCGCATCGCCCGTTGAGCAAGCAATTTTTCGCGCGCGGATTTCAGCCGCACTTCGCCGGTTTCGTCGAGGCGCGGCTTACCGGTGCGGTTCGGGATCGATGCGCCTTCCCAGTTGCCGCGATCGGTAATGTCGTAGGTATCGGCGAAGAAGGTGCCCTCCTCCGGGCCCAGCACCTCGATCACTTCAGCGCGTGTCCAGACGTAGAAGCGTCCCTCGTGGCCGTCGGAGTCGGCGTCGAGGCTGGCGGCAAACGCGCCGCCGGGGAGCAGCATTTCGCGTTCGAGCCAGGCGACGGTTTCCGCAGCGCGCTCGGCGAAAACGGGCTCGTCAGTCTTCAGCCAGGCAAAGCTCAGAAGCTCGAGAAGCTGGGCATTGTCGTAAAGCATCTTCTCGAAGTGCGGCACCAGCCAGCGATCGTCGGTCGAGTAGCGTGCGAAGCCGCCGCCGATGTGATCATAGATGCCGCCGTTCGATATTTCGCGAAGCGTCAGGAGCACGATGTCGCGGTAGCGTTGTTCGCCGGTACGATCGGCGGCGCGCCAGAGCAGTTCGAGAAGAGCTGCCTGCGGGAATTTGGGAGCGCCACGCGTGCCGCCGTGGACGGGATCCATCAGGGAGAGGAGCCGCTCGCTCGCCGTTTCGAGCAGACGGGGCGTCACGGCGACAGGCTCGGCGCTGCGCGGCTCGTTCAGGCGATGGCTGAGGTAATCGCGGTTCTGCGCGATCTTGTCCGGCTCGTCGCGGAAGAGGCGCGCGACCTCGTTCATGATGTCGCGGAAGGCGGGGCGGCCGTAGCGCGATGTCGGCGGAAAGTAGGTGCCGCCCCAGATCGGTTCGGCCGCAGGTGTGAGGAACATGGTGAGCGGCCAACCGCCTTGCTCGCCCAGCGCATGGAGCGCCGCCATGTAGACCTGGTCGACGTCGGGTCGTTCTTCGCGGTCGACCTTGATGGACACGAACAGGCGGTTCATCACCTCCGCAGTTGCGGCGTCCTCGAAGCTCTCGTGGGCCATGACATGGCACCAGTGGCAGGCGGCATAGCCGACGGAGAGGAGGATCGGCTTGTTGGCCATCTGCGCTTCGACAAGCGCGGCTTCGCCCCATGGGCGCCAATGCACCGGGTTATCCTTGTGCTGGAGCAAGTAAGGGCTGGCCTCGAAGCGGAGCAGGTTTTCGCTCATGGCGACGAAGGTAGGTCGGCGCGGCAGCGCCGTCACCCCGTGTGGACTTCCAGAAGCGGCCTCACTAGACGAAACCCATGAGCGGAAGCGACACCATCTTCGCGCTGTCCAGCGGTCCGCCGCCGGCAGGCATCGCGGTCATCAGGCTGAGCGGACCGAGGGTCCGATTCGGACTCGAAACGCTTGTCGAATCGGTGCCGGAACCGCGCACTGCGACGCTGCGCAAATTCAATGCTGCCGACGGGACGCCCATCGATCGCGGGATTGTCCTGTTCTTTGCGGCGCCGGCGAGTTTTACAGGCGAGGACGTGGCGGAACTGCATGTCCACGGCGGGCGGGCGGTGGTGGCGGCGGTGCTTGCAGCGCTCGGCGCCCTGCCCGGCTTCCGGCCGGCCGAACCCGGCGAATTCACCCGCCGGGCGTTTGGCAATGAGCGTCTCGACCTGACGCAGGTGGAGGGTCTGGCCGACCTCATCGCGGCGGAGACCGAGGCGCAGCGCCGTCAGGCGCTGGCACAGGCGGACGGCGCGCTCGGCGCCCTCTACGAGGGATGGCGGGAGAAGCTGGTCCGGGCGCGGGCACTGATCGAGGCGGAACTCGACTTTGCCGACGAAGAAGACATCCCCGGTTCGGTAAGTGTCCAGGCCTGGGACATCGTGGCGGGGCTCGAGCAAGAGATCGTTAACCACCTAGCCGATCGGCGGGGCGAGCGGGTGCGCGACGGTTTCGAGGTGGTCATCCTCGGGCCGCCCAACGTCGGCAAGTCCAGTCTGCTCAACGCAATCGCGCGGCGGGACGTGGCGATCGTCACCCCGGAAGCGGGGACGACGCGCGACCTGATCGAGGTCAGGCTCGATCTCGACGGCTATGCCGTGACGCTGGTCGATACGGCGGGCTTGCGGGATGCGACCAGCGGGGTGGAGCGCGAGGGCATCCGCAGGGCGGAGGAGCGGGCGGGGTCCGCTGACCTGGTGCTGTGGGTTGAGGATGCACGCGATGCCGCCCGGGCCGAGCTCCCTCTGTCCGATGCGATTCGCGTCCGGAACAAGATGGACCTGGCCGAAGGCCGCGGCGCGGATGGTGCCATCGGCGTGTCGGCGCGGACCGGCGAGGGCTTGGCCGCCCTGCTCGCACTCGTTGCCGAGCGCATCGCGGCGCTTTCCGCGCCGGGAGAGTCACCGGTTCTCACCCGCGCGCGGCACCGGACGGCACTCGAAGGCTGCCTGAAATCACTTCGGGCAGCCGATATCGCCGGGCGGCCGCTGGAACTCAGGGCGGAGGATTTGCGGCATGCCGGGGATCTGCTCGGCCGAATTACCGGGCGGATCGACGTGGAGGACATGCTGGACGTGATCTTTCGGGACTTCTGCATCGGCAAATGATGTTTCACGTGAAACACCCCTGCCCGGCGGTCTCGACCTTTGACGTGGCGGAATCGCTGGGGTACGGCAAGGTATGGATGCTGCTTTCGACGTGATCGTGATCGGCGGCGGGCACGCCGGAACCGAGGCTGCGGCTGCTGCCGCGCGCCACGGGGCCCGCGCGGCGCTGGTTACGCATGCCTTCGGCACCGTCGGCGCAATGTCGTGCAACCCTGCGATTGGCGGCCTTGGCAAGGGCCACCTCGTCCGGGAGATCGATGCCCTGGACGGGGTGATGGGACTGGCGGCGGAC
>Ga0265313_10003063_pt1 | contig 13875 bp, 10 predicted proteins | sample 4123metaG_FD_203122 | JGI IMG/M metagenome (GOLD analysis project Ga0265313, IMG submission 203122) | Rhizosphere microbial communities from Carex aquatilis grown in University of Washington, Seatle, WA, United States - 4-1-23 metaG | ecosystem: Host-associated > Plants > Roots > Rhizosphere >...
GCGTGGTGGCCTCGGCATGGTAGTTCGTGATCCAGCGGCCGGGAAATTCGTCGCCGCCAAGCCAGCCGCCGCTGCCGGATTTTCCCTTGGTGTTGCCGAACGTGACGAAGTGGTTGTGCCACGCGACGACCTTGCCGTTGTCGTCGAGGCCGGCCTTCAGGAAATGAAAACCGCCGGGGCGGAAATGGTCGTGGCGCAGATCGTCCTCGCGCGTCCACTGGAGTTTCACGGGCGCGTTGACGCGCTGCGCGATCGCGGCGGCCTCGACCATGAAATCGCTGCTGAGCCGCCGGCCGAAGCCACCGCCGGAGCGCGTGACGTGAACGAGAATTTTTTCCTGCGGAACGTTGAGCGTCTTGCTGATGAGCTGCTGGCCCGAGCCAGGATTTTGTGTCGGGGCCCAGACTTCGAAGCCGCCATCCTTGAACCACGCGGTGCAGTTTTGTGGCTCGAGGTTGGCGTGCGAGATGAACGGGTAGCTGTAGGTCGCCTCGACAACGTTGGCGGCGGTGGAGAGCGCGGCGGCGGCGTTGCCGTCGTTGCGGAGCTGCACGGCGCCGGCGTTTTTGGCGATCTCCTCGGCTTTGGCGGAAAACGCGTCCCAACTTTCCGTCGCGGTTTTGCCTTCGTCCCAGGCGACCTTGAGCTGGCGGCGGGCGCTGAACGCGGCCCACGTGGAATCGGCGACGATCGCGACGCCGGGCATGAGGCCGTTGACGTCGGTCGTGCCCTCGATGATGAAAGCGTCGCGGACGCCGGGAAGCGATTTGAGGCGGTCGAGGTTGGCGTTGGTGGCCTTGCCGCCGAAGACGGGGCATTTTTCGTAAATGGCGTAGAGCATGCCGGGCAGCTTCGTGTCGATGCCGAAGAGCGCCTGGCCGGTGACGATTTTCGGGTTGTCGACGCCGGAGATGCGTTTGCCGAGGAGCTTGAAGTCGGCGGGATTTTTGAGCTTTACCGAGTTCTTGTCGGGAACCGGCAGGAGCGCGGCCTTCGCGACGAGTTCGCCGTAGGAAAGCTTGCGGCCGGTTGGGCGGTGGTGGATCGCGGTCGCCTCGGCGTAGCACTCGGTCTCGGGCACGCTCCAGGTTTGCGCGGCGGCGGTGATGAGCATCGTGCGCGCGGTCGCGCCGGCGAGGCGGAAGAGATCGTAGTGATTCGGCGTCGAAGTGCTGCCGCCGGCGCCATACCACGGATTGCTGTAGGCGGGCTTCAGGTCGGCCTGCTCGATCACGACGTCCTTCCAATCGACCTCGAGGTCCTCGGCGACGACCATCGGGAGCGAGGTCTTGATGCCCTGGCCGCACTCGGGATTTTTCGAAATGAGGGTGACGACGCCGGCGGGCGAAATGCGGACGTAGGCGCCCGGGACGAAGTCGCCGGCGGCGTCCGCCGAGGCATTGACGATGTCGGCGCCAAGCGCGCGGTTACCGCCGCGCAGGTAAAAACCGAGCATCAGGCCGCCGCCGGCGATCGTGGAGACGCGCAGGAAACCGCGGCGGTCGAGCGGCGTGTCGAGAAGAACGGGGGCGCTCATGACACGGCCTCCTTTCCGGCCGCGAGTTCGGCGGCGCGATGAATGCCCTGGCGGATGCGGTAGTAGGTGGCGCAACGGCAGAGGTTGCCGGTCATCGCGTCATCGATGTCGGAATCGGTGGGGTGCGGGTTGCGCTTGAGCAGCGCGGCGGCGGTCATGATCTGGCCGGCCTGACAGTAGCCGCACTGGGCGACGTCGAGTTCGCACCAGGCTTCCTGCAACGGATGAAGGTGTTCGTGGTCGGCGGCGAGGCCCTCGATCGTGGTGATCTTCATGCCCGTCGCGGTGGACACGGGCGTGAGGCAGGCGCGGGTCGGCACGCCGTCGAGGTGGACGGTGCAAGCGCCGCACTGGCCGATGCCGCAGCCGAACTTGGTGCCGACGAGTTCAAGGTGGTCGCGCAGCACCCAGAGGAGCGGCGTGTCGGAGGCCACGTCCACGGAACGGGACTGGCCGTTTACGTTCAGGGTGAATTTGCTCATGGGAGGACCGAACGATGGCGTGGATGGGAAAACGCGCTGAGTCTGGCCGCGAAAATACGCGCGTCAACCGGCTGACGCGGGAAGGGCAAAAAAGTTTCGGCCGGGACTACGGGCAAAACGACCCGGGCGATCTTATTTCGCCGTGCTGCGGCGGACGACCCAGTCGATGATCGCGGCGTCGTCTTTTTCGTGGCGCCAGACGAGGGCGAGAAACTCGGACGGCAGGATGTCGTGGGTCTTGAAGAATCGCCGATCGCCGCCGCAGCAATACATCAGCGAGGCAGGCAGTTCGCCGCGGAGCTTGGCCTTCGTCTTCGGGATGATGCGCGGGAGCCACTCGATGCCGCGGACGGCGTCGGTCTTGGCGGGAAGGCTGGCTTCGTCGAGGACGGTCGCGGAGGCGCGGGAATGCTGGACGTTGAGAAAGTAGTCGCGGCGGACGAGCTCGATCGCGAGGGCGATGTCGTAGCCGGGTTCGCCGTAGCCGTTGTGATCCTCGGCGTAGTCGTAGAGGTGCTGGGCGGTGATGCCGTTGGCGGCGAGGAACGCGAGCTGGTCGGCGTCGAAGAACGTGCCGGCGTCGCGCTGGCCCTTGGCGTAGAGCGCGACGGCGTGGTCGTAGATCGCGCGAAATTTGGCGGTGAAGTCGTAATGTTTCATGGCGGAATCGAAGAGCAACGATTGGACGCGAATGAGCGCAAAATCAAATCGCGGCACGCGCCGAGTGCGTGAATTCGCACTCTCGCGGCGCGCAATTCAAGCCGGGCGGAAGTCGATCAGGCGCTTGAAGCGGTCCACGCGATCGACGACGAGATCGAGGCGGGCGTTCAGCGCGAAGCGGCGTTTGTGCTTGCGGCCGACGAGCATCGTGCCGGCGGCGTTCAGGACGTAGTGATCGTCGCTCAGCGTCGAGGTCGAGACGAAGCCGAAGGTCATCGACTCGACCAGCTCGACGAAAAATCCGTTCTGGCGGACGTCGGTGATCACGGCGGCGAAGGGCGTCTTCGGTTGCTTGGCGACCTCGCGCTCGAAGAATTCGAGGAGCTTGATCTTCACGCTTTCGCGCTCGGCCTCGGCGCTGTTGATCTCGGTCAGGCTGAGGTGTTCGCCGAGGCGCTCGACGCCGGCGAGGTTGTAGCCGGGGTGGCGGCCCTGCGGCGCGTGGCCCTCGTGTTTCACGAGGTAAAAGTCGAAGACGCGGTGGACGACGAGGTCGGAGTAACGGCGGATCGGCGACGTGAAGTGCGTGTAATCTTTTTTATTCAGGCCGTAATGGCCGTCGGCGGTCGGGCGGTAGGCGGCCTTGCGGAGGCTGCGGAGCAGCTGCGTGCGGAGCGTGTAGCCCTGCGGGTGCGTGCGGAGCGTTTCGAGGAGTTTTACGATTTCGTCGCGGTGGGTGAGGTCGCCGGTGTGGATGCCGAAGGTTCCGAGCAATTGGCGAAGCTCGCCGAGTTTTTCGGGATCGGGCTCGTCGTGGACGCGGTAGAGCGACGGGAGCGAGTGCGTGCGCGTGAGGTGGGCGACGGCTTCGTTGGCGGCGAGCATGAACTCCTCGATGAGCTGGTGGCTTTCGTCCTGCTCGATTTTTTCGAGGCGGTCGGCGTAGCCCTTTTCATCGACGAAAATTTTCGTCTCGGGCATGTCGAGGTCGAGGCTGCCGTGGGCCATGCGCTCCTTGCGGAGGCGGCTGGCGATTTTCCAGAGCGCGCGAATCCACGACTGGAGATCGATGAGCTCGGCGTCGCTCAGCGAACCGAGCGGGCGGCCGGTCGAGCCGGTCTGGTGTTTCGGCGGCAGCGGGAGTGCGCGGATGCGCTCGAGGTCGTTTTCGAACAGGAGCGCGTAGGCCTGCTTGTAGGTGAGGCGCTTGCGCGAGCGGATGACGGTGTTGGCGAAGGTCGTCTCGCGCAGGCGGCCGTTGCGGGCGAAGGTGAGGAAGACGGCTTTGCAGAGCCGGTCCTGCGCCTCGACGAGCGAGCAGAGGCCGTTGGAAAGTTTTTCCGGCAGCATCGGAATGACGACGCCGACGAGGTAGGTCGAATTGCCGCGGCGCTGGGCCTCGCGGTCGAGCGCGGTGCCGGGGCGCACGTAGTGCGAGACGTCCGCGATGTGGATGCCGATGCGAACCTCGCCGCCGTCGAGCGGTTCGTAGGAAAGCGCGTCGTCGAAATCTTTCGCGTCGTCCGGGTCGATGGTGAAGACGGCGAGGTCGCGGTAGTCGAGCCGGCCGACGATCTCGCGCGAATGCACGCGGTCGGGCAGGGCGGCGGCCTCGCGCTCGACGTCGGCGGGGAACTCGGTGGCGAGGTTGAATTTTTCGAAGACACCCAGCAGCTCGGCGCGCGGCTCGTGCGTGCGGCCGAGGCGCTCGACGATCACGCCGGTGAGCGGATCGCGGCGGTGTTTCCAGTCGGCGAGCTGGACGACAACCTTGTCGCCAAGCTGCGGGGCGGGCTGGACGCCGGACTTCGCGGGATCGGCGACGCGGATCTCGTAAACGAAGCGCGGGTCGTCGGGCGCGACGATGAAGTCGCGACCATGGCGGCGCAGGTCGCCGACGATTTTTTCGCGGGCACGCTCGAGCACGCGCTCGACGCCACCGATTTTTTCGCCGGGCCGGCGGCCCTTGCGGCCGGGGAAGACGCGGACGACCACGCGGTCGCCGGGCAGCGCGGTGGCGGTGTCCTCGGGATAAACCTGGAGCGCGGGTTCGCCGGGATCGCCGGGCAGGCCGCCGGGGCGTTCGAGGACGACGTAGGCGGAGCCGCCGGCGCGGAACTGGATGCGGCCGATCAGTTCATCGGCGCCGAGGCGCGGCGGACCGGGCTTTTGGGCAAGCGCGAGGGCGGGCGCGGCGATTTCGCCGGCCTCGGGCGTCACGCGGGCGGAGCGCTTGGTCGGGGTGAAGATTTTTCGCGAGCCGGCGGAGGACGCGGGAGCCGGCGGCGCGATGGCGGCAGCGCGCGCGGGCTTGAGCTGGAGGCGGTCGCCGCCGACGCGGACGGCTTCGCCGCGCGCAAGGAGCTGGCGGATTTCGTGCGCGAGCGAGGCGCGGCGTTTTTTATAGAGGCCGAGCTGATGCAGGAGCTCGGTCTCGGTGGCGGGCAAATAGGAAGGCTCGCGCAGTCGGGCGAGCAGGCGTTCACGAAGAGTCATGTCAAATTTCCGAGACGCGGCGCGCGGGCCGTGCTTTGGGATTGGCCTAACGAAATGGGGCCGTTTAGGTCTGCGCGATGAAAATCGTCCAAGCTGCCAGTGAATTGTTCCCGTATGTGAAGACCGGCGGGCTGGCCGATGCGGTGGGCTCGCTCGCGGGCACGCTGGCGGATCACGGGCACGAGGTGTCGGTTTTCCTGCCGGGCTATCGCGCGGCGCTGGAGCACAAGGACGCGGCGGGCGCGGAGCGGAAGTGGCGGTTGAAAATCGAGATGGGCAACCAGTTTTTGTCGGGCGACGTGCGGGTATTCTCGCCGCGAAAAAATCTCACGGTGCACCTGATCTGCCGGGAGGAATTTTTCGACCGGCGCCGGCCCTACGGCAACGGCGAGCGCGACTACGAGGACAACGCCGACCGGTTTATTTTTTTCTGCAAGGGCGTGGCCGAGACGCTGCGGCTGGCGGACGTGCAGGCCGACGTGGTGCACGCGCACGACTGGCAGACGGCGCTGCTGCCGCTGTTCGTGCGCGAGACGGAGCGGCGGCACGAGCTGACGCTGGCGGAAAAGACGATCTTCACGATCCACAACATCGCGTTTCAGGGCGTGTTTCCGCGCGGGACGTTTGGGCGGATGAATTTGCCGGACGAGTTGAACAGCATGGACGGGCTCGAATACTACGAGCAGATCAATTTCCTGAAGGGCGGGATTTTGTTCGCGGACCGGGTGACGACCGTGAGCCCCCGCTACGCGCGCGAAATCCAGACGCCGGAGTTCGGCTGCGGGCTCGAGGGCGTCGTGCAAACGCGCGCGGAAGACATCGTGGGATTGATCAACGGCGTCGATACGAACGTCTGGAATCCGGCGAGCGACGCGCTGCTGCCGGTGCGCTACTCGGCGGGCAACCTGAGCGGCAAGCAGGGGTGCCGCGCGGAGCTGCTGCGGCGGAGCGGATTCGCCGCGGACTTCGCGGGGCCGATTTTTGGGATGGTGTGCCGGTTGACGGAGCAAAAGGGCATCGACCTCCTGCTGGCGAACGCGGAGTTTTTTCTGAAACAGAACTGCCGGCTGATCGTGCTGGGCGCGGGCGAGGCGCGCTACGAGAATGCGCTCCAGGTGCTCGTGGCCCGCGGACCGGGGAAGGTTTTTCTTTGCGCGAAACTCGACGAGGCGATGAGCCACCTGATCGAGGCGGGGAGCGATTTTTTCCTCATGCCGTCGCTGTTCGAGCCATGCGGCCTGAACCAGATGTATTCGCAGGTTTACGGCACGGTGCCGATCGTCAGCCGCGTCGGCGGGCTCGTCGATACGGTGATCGACGCGGACGAGCGGCCGAATGCGGGCACGGGCTTGATGTGCGAGCCGAGCGCCGCATCGCTGCGCACGGCGCTGGATCGCGCGCTGGGGTTGTTCGCGGACAAACCGCGGCTCTTGGCGGTGCAGCAACGCGGGATGGCGCGGGATTTTTCGTGGAAAAAAGCCGCGACGGGCTACGAGACGCTGTATCGCGAATCGGTGTGAGCCGCTTCGCTAGGCGGGCTTAAACGGCAGACGGCTCTGGGCCTAAGTTCACGTCGTCTCGCTCAATGTAGCCGGATCATCCCATGATCTGATGCTCCTTGACGGGCCCCCTCAAGCGACGGGACGCGCCCAAGCCGGCGGCCGGGCGTGAGCAGCGCGGAAGAGTGAGTTTGGAGCGTCCCCGGCCGGGTTTCCGGTGTGGTCGGCTGGTCCGGGGACGTCCCCGGTCGGGCCGGGGAGTTCCCCGACGGATTCGGGGACGCCCCCGACGGCTCCGGGGATATCCCCGGTCGCTCCGGGGATGCGGTTGGACGGACGGGGGACGTCCCCCGTGGTTCCGGGGACGTCCCCCATCGGTCCGGGGATGTCCCCGGCGGCTTCGGGGATGCCGGCGAACGCGTCGGGGACGCCCCCGGCGCAACGGGGGACGCGGCACGGGCGGCGTAGGGCGTGGCGGGAAGGTGGAGGCGGGCGGGCGGGGCAAATCTAGGCTTTCCAAACGGGGGGCGGCTCCTAGGTTGGGCGGTTCATATGGAGAAAACGTTCGTGATTTTTAAGCCCGACTGCATGGCGAAACACCTCGTCGGCACCGTGCTCAGCCGCTTCGAGGCCGCGGGCTTCGACGTCGTCGGCTGCAAGATGGTGCGGCTCGCGCCGGCGGTGCTGCGCGAGCACTATGCGCACGTGGCGGACAAGCCGTTTTATCCGGAGATCGAGGCGTTCATGAGTTCGCGGCCGGTGATCGTCATGGCGTTGCAGGGGGAGAACATCGTGCAGCGGGTGCGCGACCTGCTCGGGCCGACCGATTCGCGCAAGGCGGCGAAGGGCACGATCCGCGGCGATTTCGGCACGGAGATGATGAAGAACGTCGTCCACGCGTCGGACAGCGACGAGAACGCGAAGGCGGAACTCGCGCGGTTTTTCCAGCCGGGCGAGATTTTCGACTAAGCCGCGCGACGGGTTTGAGCTCGGGCCTGTTGGCGGCGCGGGCGTTTCGTTGCGATGACCGACACTTTTTTGGGCGGGGCGCGTCTGGCTGACGCATCGTCAACCCCAGTCTTGCCGACCATGAAACCCCGCCTGATCCAGTTTGTTTTTTTCGCCGCCGTGCTCGCCGCGTCTCCGTTCGCCGCCGTCGCGGCCGAGGCGGAGTCGCATTTTCAAATTCCGGCGACCGATGAAGGTTTGCCGGGCGCGGGTCCGGTCCGGCGTTACGACTGGTTTCAAAAACTCTGGACCGAGCGGCGCAGCGCGTGGGCCCAACAGGTGCGGCAGGATCAGGGCGCGCTCGTGCTGCTCGGCGACTCGATCATGCAAGGTTGGTGGGACGCGCCGAGTCTGTTTCCCGGCGTGAAGCTCGCGAACCGCGGGATCAGCGGCGACACCACGCGCGGCGTGTTGATCCGGTTGCAGGAGGATGTGCTGGCGCTGAATCCGCGCGGGGTCGTGCTGCTCATCGGCACAAACGATCTCGAGGAATGGGGCTCGCCGGAAAACGCCGCGGGCAACCTGCGGCTGATCATCGCGGCGTTGCGGCAGCACGACCCGAAGATGCCGGTCGTGTTGTGCCGCGTGATGCCGAGTTCGCTGACGATGAAACGCCCGGCGAACCAGATTCAAAAGCTCAACCAGCTCTACGCCGAGGCGGTGAAGGACCAGCCGCAGGTCACGATGCTCGACACGTGGGCGCTGTTCGCCGACCCGAAAGGCGACGCGAAGATCGAGGAGTTCCCCGACTTGCTGCACCCGAACGCGAGCGGCTACGCGAAATGGGCGGCGGCGCTGCGACCGGTGCTCGAGACGCTTGGGCTCGTGCCCGCGTGGCCGGACGATTTTTCACCGGAGCCGGGTTTCGAAAGCCTGTTTAACGGCCGCGACCTGACGGGCTGGAGTTATGCCGATGGCCCTGCGGTCGATGGCAAAACCGCCACCGACGACGGCCGTTATGTGGCGAGAAACGGCCGGCTGGTGGTGACCGTGTCGCGCACGGAGCGGGACTACAAAAAACTTTGGACGACGCGGAAGTTCCCGAGGGACTTCGTGCTCCGGCTCGAGTTTCGCGCGAGCCCGAACGCGGACAGCGGCATTTTTATTCGCGAGCCGCAGCTCCAGTGCCGGGACTACTGGCTCACGGGGCCGTTCTCGAATTTGAAAAGCTACCGGCCGCTCGATTGGAACGAGATCGTGGTGACAGTGAAAGGCGGGCTCGCGCACGCGACCTGCAACGGCGAGGTGCTCGTCGATGCGATGCCCGTGCCCGCCGATGGAGCGATCGGGATCGAAAGCGATCACGGGCAAATGGAATATCGGCGGATCCGGGTGCGGGAATCGAAATAGAGCGGGTTTAACTCGCCCGTTTTCCCGGTGGTGCGATTGACTCGAAACCGGCGGGTGAGTGTTTCGCGACTAGAGGCGCGGAAGCGTCAGGCCGCCATCGACCGTGAACACCTGTCCGGTCGAGTAGGGAAAATCGCCGCGGGCGAGGGCGGCGACGGCGCGCCCGACATCGTCGGGAAGTCCCCAGCGCGGTTGGACGCAAAGACCGCCGGCGATGAGCTGGTCGTATTTGGCGGTCGCGCCGGCGGTCATGTCGGTTTTGATCACGCCGGGGCGGACCTCGTAAACGGGGATGTTTTCGCCGCCGAGGCGGACGGCGAAAAGCTGGGTGAGCATGCTCAAACCGGCTTTCGCGAGGCAGTATTCGCCGCGGTCGATGCTGATCACGGTCGCGGAGATCGAGGTGAGGTTAACGATCGCGGCGGAAAAGGACGCGTCGGTTTTTTTCGCGGCGACCATGTCGCGCGCGACGGCCTGGGTGAGGAAAAAAGTGCCCCGGAGATTCGTGCCGAGGACGCGGTCGTAGCTTTCCGCGGTGGTTTCGAGCAGGTCGGCGCGGACCCTCGGCGCGACGCCGGCGTTGTTGACGAGAAGATTGACCGAGGCGCCGCCGGCGAATGCGCGCGCGGCGGCGAAAATCGCGGCGCGGCCGTCGGTCGTGCCGAGGTCGCCGGGCGCGTAGGCCACGCGGATACCGAGGGCGCGAAGTTGCGCGAGCGGCGCGGCGACGGCTTCGGCGGGGCGGACGCCGTTGAGGACGAGGTCCCATTTTTCGGCGGCGAGTTTTTCAGCGATGCCGAAGCCGATGCCGCGGGTGCCGCCGGTGATCAGGGCGATTTTGGAGTGGGACATGTGGCGCGTGACTGGTGACGAGCGAAGCGGTCGCTTACCCAAGTGCCGGCACGTCGAGCCAGCGGCGCTCGGACCAGGATTTCAAGCCGAGTTCGGCGAGCTGGACGCCTTTGGCGCCTTCCAAGAGGCTCCACGGGAAAGGCGAGTCGGTGACGACGTGTTTCAGGAAAAGCTCCCACTGGACTTTGAAGGCGTTGTCGAAAGTGCCTTCGTCGGGGACTCGCGCCCAGCCGTCGGAATATTTCACCGGGCTGTCGAGATCGGGATTCCACACGCAGCGCGGCGTGGCGGCAAGGGACTGCGCGGTGCAGTCGCGCAGGCCGGCGACGGCGGAGCCGTGCGTGCCATCGACCTGGATCGTGAGCAAGTCGTCGCGGCGGACGCGGACGCACCACGATGAGTTGAAATGGCAGACGATGCCGTTGGTGAGTTCGAAGGTGGCGTAGGTGGCGTCGTCGGCGGTGGCGCGGTATTTTTGGCCGGATTCGTCCCAGCGTTCGGGAACGTGCGTGGCGCCGAGGCAGGTGAGCGACTGGATTTCGCCGAACAGGTTTTGAATCACATACTGCCAGTGGCAGAGCATATCGACGATGATGCCGCCGCCGTCCTCCCGGCGATAATTCCACGACGGGCGCTGGAGTTTTTCGTGTTCGCCGGTGAAGACCCAGTAGCCGAATTCGCCGCGGACGGAGAGGATGCGGCCGAAGAATCCGGCCTCGATGAGGCGTTTGAGTTTCAGGAGGCCGGGCAGCCAGAGCTTGTCCTGAACCACGCCGTTTTTCAGGCCGGCGGCGGTGGCTTCGCGGGCGAGGGCGAACGCCTCGGCGGAAGTCGTGGCGGTGGGTTTCTCGCAATAAATGTGTTTGCGCGCGGCGATCGCGGCGCGGACGCCGATCGGGCGCTGGCTCGTGAGAGTGGCGTCGAAGTAGATTTGGTTGGCGGGGTTCGCGAGCTCGGCGTCGAGATTCGTGGAAATGCGCGGGACGCCGGTCTGCGCAGCGAGGGCGCGAAGTTTCTCCTCGCTGCGGCCGACGAGGACGGGATCGGGCATGATCGTCTCGGAGTCGGAGAGCTTCACGCCGCCCTGGTCGATGATCGCCTTGATCGAGCGGATCAGGTGCTGGTTCGTGCCCATGCGTCCGGTGACGCCGTTCATGATGATGCCGAGGCGGTGGGTGGGCATGGAAGAGTGACGAGTGACTTGTGACGAGTGACGAGCGGTGGGAAATCGGAAGCCTAAACGTAGTCGCGATAGGTGATGACGATTTTGGCGAGAAACTGGTTCTGGTCGGCGGCCCAGTGGCGGTTGGAGAAAATTTCGACTTCGCTGAAACCGTGGAAGCCGGCGGCTTCGACCCACGCGCGGATTTGGCGGAGCGGGATGCAACCTTCGCCCATCAGGCCGCGGTCGAGCAGAAGATGGGTCGTCGGCGTGAGCCAGTCGCAGACGTGGAAGGCGAGGATTTTTCCGAGGCGACCGCAGCGGGCGATTTCGGTTTCGAGCGCGGGATCCCACCAGACGTGATAAACGTCGATCGCGACGCCGACCCACGGCGAGTCGAGTTGTTCGGCGAGATCGTTGGCCTGGGCGAGCGTGTTGATGGCGGAGCGATTGTCGGCATACATCGGATGCAGCGGCTCGATGGCGAGTTTCACGCCGGCGGCGGCGCATTCGGGGAGGAGTGCGGCGATGCCGTCGCGGATGTGCCGGCGCGCTTCGGCGAGCGGCAGGCCGGGGATCGCGCCGCACACGAGCACGACGTGCGGCGCGCCGAGCGCGCGGGCCTCGGCGATCGCGCGGCGGTTGTCGTCGAGCGCTTTCTCGCGCTCGCTTGCGCTCGGCGCGGGGAAAAATCCGCCGCGGCAGAGCGAAACGACGCTTAGGCCGTGGTCGCGGAGGAGCGCGCCGATTTTTTGGGGATCGCGACCTTCGAGGGCGTCGCGCCAAACGGTGATGCCGCGCACGCCGGCGGCGGCGTAGCGTTCCGCGGCGGTTTCGATCGGCCACGGTTTCGTCGTGATCGTGTGGACGCAGAGGCGCGAGAGGTCGCGGAGCGGTTCAGCGGCGGTTGGCATCGGGGAGGCAGCCGAAGAAGGTGAGATAAGGCTCGCCGCGAATGAGGCGCTGAACGTAGAGCGCGACCTCGCGGAGATGATAGTCGCCCCACATGCACGCTTCGCTGCAGGGAATTTTCCGGCCGGCGGGGATGTGGTCCCAGCCGTTGGGGCGGTGATAGACGGTGTGGAGAAGCAGGCCCTGGTGAGTTTTGGCGACGGCGAGATACGGCTCGGCGAGCAGCGTGCGCATGACGGTCAGGCCGGCCTGCCAGTAGTGTCGGCCGGCGGCGGTGCCGGGGCCGAGCACGCGGCCGAGGCGGAGCAGGCCTTGCGCGCCGATCGCGGCGGCGGAGCTGTCAACGGGCTCGTGGTCGTTGAACGGCTCGGCGGGACGCGCGCGCCAGTCGCCGAGCTTGGGGAGATTCGGCGCGCCGCCGTCCCAATACGGAATGCCGTCGAGCGCGGTGTTCGCGATGAACCAGTCGCAGGTCGCGGTGGCGGCGTTGAGGAGGAGCGTGCGCCAGCGGGTGCGGCCGCCGAGCGGCGCGAGTTCGGCGTCGGGAAGCGCGGCGAGAAACTCGAGTTCCTCGGCGAAACCGAGTATCGCCCACGCGAGCCCGCGCGTCCACGTCGTGAAACCGGAAAAACCCTGCTGCGAATTCGGGCAGCGGTAGCGGCCGTCGTTGGGGTTGAAGATGCTTTCGTGCGCGGTGCGGCCGCGCTCGTCATAGATGTCGCGATTTTCGCCGTAGTAGATGGAAAATTTCGCGGTGGCCTCGAGGTGCTGGAGCGCGCGCTCGAGGAGGTTGATTGCGGTGTCGTTCTCGCCCATCAGGCGGTGGCCGAGCGCGTGCGCGACGAGCACGATGCGGCAACTGCGGATCGTATCGACGAAGAGGCTGTGCGGGCCGTTGAACGAGTAGATGTAGCCGCCGCCGCCGTGCAGGCGCGACCAGCGCGACGCCTGGATGGCGCCGGAGATCTTGAGCGCGAGTTCGCAGAAATCGATGCGCGCGGGATCGGTCGCGAGCCGGCCTTCGCGGAGCAGCCGCAGCCAGTTGCCGTAGGTCGAGAGGTTGTTGAAGCCGTGGTCGTGGACGCCGGTGTGGCTGACGTGCGCCGCCATGCGCGCGACGGTTTGCTGCTCGACGATGCCGGCGAAACGGCGCTCGCCGGTCGCGTCGAATTGCAGGAACGCCGAGCCGTAGTGAAAGCCCTCGGTCCACTCGGTCCAGCCGCGCGTGGTGTAGCGGCCGGCGATGGTGAAGACGGGCGAGCCCTGCGCCGAATCGAAGTCGCGGACGAGCAGGTCGATCTTTTCGCCGGACAACGCCCAGAAGCGCGCGAGGTCGTTCGCGAGGGCGGCGGGTTGGAGCGTGTCGTCGATGCGCATGAGCGTCAGTAGCGTTTGTCCTTGCGCAGGTGGAGAATGATAAAGCGGCAGTCGGTGAGCGCCTCGTAGGTGTGCTCGAGGATGGCGTCGAACTGGATGCTCATGCCGTGGGCGAGCTCGAACGTCTCGTGCGGCAGCGCGAGGCGCAAGCGCCCCGCGATGATCCAGCACACCTCGGTGTCGTCGTGGTGAATCTCCGGGCGTTTCACGGAAGCGCCGGCGGGCGCCTCGCCGAGCAGGCCGACGACGTTGGCGAAGCGCACCTGGCGGAACGTGAACTGGCCGGAACGGTAGCTGGTTTCCTTCACACGATGAGCGAGCGCGGACTCGGTCATCGCGAGCAGATCGGTGGCGCTGAGGCCGAAGGCGCGGGCGAGGCGGAAAAGCGTGTCGAGCTCGGCGGCGGTCTGGTTGCGCTCGAGCTTCGAGATGACGGCCATCGAGACCTTCGAGGCCTCGGACAAGTCGGCGAGCGTCAGCCCGTGCTGCGCGCGCAAGCGGCGGAGCACGCGGAAGTCGAATTTGGGCGGAGGCGGGGCG
>Ga0265313_10003064_pt1 | contig 13874 bp, 2 predicted proteins | sample 4123metaG_FD_203122 | JGI IMG/M metagenome (GOLD analysis project Ga0265313, IMG submission 203122) | Rhizosphere microbial communities from Carex aquatilis grown in University of Washington, Seatle, WA, United States - 4-1-23 metaG | ecosystem: Host-associated > Plants > Roots > Rhizosphere >...
AAAAACAAATCGACCTCAGCGGCAACCGCATCCCTTTGCTCGTGCATGCCAAGAATTTCCGAAATCGACGCAGAGAACTCTTTTCTCATTACGTCTTCTCGCAATGAGCCAAATTTCTCTATTATCGTTCTGGCGGCTGGAATTGGTTTCTGCTGGTCTATACGCCGCAAAGCCAGAAAGATGATATCAACGAACCAATCAGGATTGCCGGCACCACCTTGCTCGAGTCCGGCAATATATGTAGAGATTGTGGCAAGAGACTTGATCGCAGAATCAATCGCAGTTGACGTCGTTGCGCTTTGATCTTTGATCTTGTGGGCTTCCATCAACCCATGAATCACTTCGTTGCTTGCTTGAAGGAACATGTGGACAAGAAACTCCACTCGCTCGCCCTTTTCCTCTGATGATTTAGGGCAATAGTGATCTGGAATTTGAATGTTCGGCCAGCTTGAAACTACTGGTGCGTTGGCTGATTGCGTAACCGCAGCCAGCGATTTCATGATTGAATCCGGCGTCGGGTTAGAACGTGCAGGTGTGGCAACTTGACCGGATTCAGAGGCCGGTGCTTCAAATCGGCTGCTTCCATCGCCAATGGACGAAGTTTTGTTCAGAGGAGGTGGCGAGAAGTTCATGACGCCCAGCTCTCTCAGAACATCGGCTGCTAGAACTCTGCCGGCTGCATTATTCGTGTTTACTTTCATGTTTTTAAGACCGTTATTTTGTAGCTAAGCAACGCAACAAACGTACATGTTTAGCGTGGAATTATAGCTACAGAAAATACCTTCCCTCGGAAATCAACAGGGTGCAGCTTGGAGTTCCCATGTTCGGGATTTTGCGCCAGAAGCTGTTGATACTGATCCCAAATCATCTTGTTGACGGCTCTGTACTCGTATTTGTTAAATTGACCTCCTCCCCTTCCTGAAGGAAGGAGATTCCGGCTAGGCAAGAACACTTGCCGACACGGAGGGTTCCTGCTTCAAAGAGATTCCCAATGGATTCTCTCCACAGGCTAGCACGGCGAGCCCCGCCGCAAGTATGTTTTGAGCCGCATTGAAATCAGCATTTTCTACATATCCGCATCCAATGCAGCTGAATCTGGCTTGACTTGTTCTATTTTCACTACAGGTATATCCACACTTCGAACACTGAGTACTTGTATTGCGTGGGGGAATTTTGATCAGGATGCCTCCTGTCCAGTTCAACTTGTATTCCAACTGTCTAAAAAATTCCGACCATCCAGGCGGCATCATCACATGCGCGCACCAAAGCTATTAGTTTTCACGCCCCGATCTGCAAACGATTCATCGACCCAATAATTAGGTGACTGAGCCTTCAGTGACAGTGAAGCGCCGGAACTGGATGGTTTTGCCGGTTCATTTCTAGAGGAGACGCTCTGTGGAGTGCTTTGTGCAACTGCCAAACTAAGCAGATCAAGAAATCCGGATATCTTTGATCGAAGTCGAATTGACAACGGAATTTCATACTCGAGCGTCTTCATTGCTCTAGTGGCTTTGATGTAGTCTCTTTCTTTTGGACCTTCCGGTGAAAAGTCGATCACTGCGTGGCTGGACTCGGCTTCAACCGTGATGCGACCGCAATCTTGATCTGCCTGCGCCTCTAGTGTTTCATGCATGTCTTTCAATTCTCCACTGTGGGACCGAGCCTATTTTATGGTCGGATTCGTGGAAAAATAGTGACTGCTTATTGCCTGCCTTAGCCTATACCTATACGCTGTGTGCACCAGGACGGTCAGCTTCTACAACGTATTGAGCTATTGTCCTTACGGGGGAGTCCGGCACCTTCTCACTTTCGATCGCTCGAAGAGCTACCTCCGCTTTTCCTTTGCTCAACTCAACTCTTACATATCCGCGGGCATCTCCATTGACATAATGAATGTGCGGATTTTGCTCGGCCAAACCCAAAGTCTCTTTTTTGGGAGGACCTTGCGAGGAGATTGATGTTCCACAAATTTCTGTGGCGACAACTGGTGCTTGCGGATCGTCAAAATCCAGCTTTAAATCGCAAACCGCGTAGGCGTGCACATCTCCTCCAATCACAATGCTGTTTGAAGATGGTTTGTCCTGAGTGGCCTCAAGCAAACGCCTTCTTGCAGCGGGATAACCGTCCCAGCCATCCGTCCAGAAGGTGCCTCCTCGATGCACCACCTGCGCCATCAGAGTTTGCTGAGCAATTATGTCCCAGGTTGCAGAAGAGTTCTTGAGGCTGTCTTTAAGCCAGTTTTCTTGCTCCCATCCAAGTATTGTCCGGTGTGGATCATTGCGCTCAGGACAATCCTTTATGTAGTTTGAGCCTGCCCTGCCTGGCTTCGGAGAGACCTCATAATCTCTATATTGTCTGTCGTCCAGCACGTGAAAACGAGTCATCCGGCCAAAGTCGTAGGCCTGGTAAATTCGCATATCCGCGTTGTGAGGCGCGCAAGCATCTCGAAGCGGCATATGCTCGTAAAATGCTCTATATGCCGCGGCTCTGCGGGCAAGGAAATTAGTCTCCAGATCTTCAGCACGATCTTTTGCATAATCATTGTCCACTTCATGGTCGTCCCAGGTAACTATCCATGGAAATCGAGCATGACAGAGCTGCAGATCAGGATCTTGCTTGTAACAGGCATATCGATTCCTATATTCATCAAGAGTGTAGACTTCATGCCCTTCGTGCTTACGCACATCATTTTTTCCCCAGGAATGCTCGTAGATGTAGTCGCCGAGAAATATCACCAAATCAAGATCTTCTTGGGCCATGTGCCTTTGCGCTGTGAAATACCCTTGCTCATACATCTGGCATGAAGCGAATGAAAATCGAACTGGGTCTAAAGAATCAGCACTTGGAGCAGTTTGAGTCTGTCCGATGGGGCTGACCGCATCTCCGGCAAAGAATCGATAATAATAGGAGCAAGCCGGTTGCAAACCGTTCGCCTCCACATGAACGCTATGAGCGTAGTGAGGAGAAGCAATTGCTTTGCCGGCTTGGACAATTTTGTGGAAGCCTTCGTCGCGAGCAATTTCCCACTTTACCGCGACAGGCTGCGGGACCAACCCGCCCCCATGAAGAGGATCGGGCGCCAGGCGGGTCCAGAGGACGACACTGTCCGGCAAAGGCGAGCCAGATGCAACTCCGAGACTAAAAGGATTGCCTTTAAAGGTCGGGCGGGCAATGACCGGCTGGCTCATTGCAGTGCCGAATAAAAGAAGGGCGGAACTTTTAATGAAATTTCGTCTGGTAAGCATAGATCTTGCGATTCTACAGGATTTTGAGGTGGTTTCGGGTACAAACGAGCGACTCAGCTCGCTTACCGGCAGCAAAACAATATTTCGTCAGTTTTGGGCGGGGCTGGCTGTGGTGTATTGATAACAGGTTTTGTCACGAATTTTCCACGGTCTTCGCAGAATATCACAGGTGTGTACCCCCGCACGCTTATCGCATCGTTCGTAACCTGAACTCAGGATTTTAATCAGGTACCCTTGAATGCCCGACAAAATACCCGATATAAAAACTGAAGCAAAGATCCTCGCCAGCGAAGCCGCTGCTGGCGGCACACACAAAGCGCTTACCGAAGCCAATGAGTATCTTAAACAGTGGCAGCTAGAAAATCCTGGGCAGAGCCTGCAAGCCGCCAGCCTGATGCTGGCCGAACAGATGCTGCAAAACGGCGGCTTTCCAATCCTTCAGACTGAATTCGGGAAAGCTGACCTCAGCGGCGTCATAGGAAAGGATGAAGCCAGCTTCAAAGACAGCCTTTTGGAATTTCAAAAGCATGCAGCAGATCAGACTGATCCGCGATTTGACCCTATGGGTTATGCTCTGGCCCAAAAGCTGCTCGGCAAACTCGATGCAATAGCCCAAGAAGCAGATCCTCAAGCGAGTTCGAACTTTAACGATAAGGTCGATAGTTACTTCCAGAAGCGCTCTGACAGCATTACTATCGACGGCAAGGGAATTCTATTTCTCGATAAGTCTCAACCACCGGTCGTTTCAGAAATAATGTACACGGATAATACCGGTAAGGTAATTTCCGATGCAAGCGGCAATGCAGTCAACGCCGACATTTCGCGGAACAGCTCTGGAGATATTACCCGCATCCAGACAAATAATGCGGCGCTTGCCAAATTCCTTGACCCAACAGCAAGCGCCGATTCGCAGGGCAACTTCGTCATCAGCCCGGCAAAAGGAATCATTTCCATTGACGGCTCCGGCAATTTCATTAAAACAACTTCCATTGGAAGCGAAGTATTTCAGCTCGACGGCACCATCCTCAAACGTGACGCCAATCAGCTTATTTATGAAATCGACAGAAACGGCATGGCGCCCATCAAAGTAGACAACACATATTTCACAGTGGCCGATGTACTGGGAAGAGCCTACTCGCCTCAGACCAGCGACGCCGATAGAGCCACACTATTACAGCAAGCAAATACACAGATTGCCGCTTACCTCAAAGATAATCCGACAGACTCGACTTTCATGGATAAGGTTATTGCGCAAATGGAACGCAATGGCACTCTTGGAAATGCGCTTCAGGGAATGCTTGCTGGCAATGACGCTCAAGCATGGCGCGACAAAATCAATGGCACCCAGGGCGATTGGTATTTTCATTCAGACAAAGTAAAAGAATACGCCGATAGAGTTGATCCTCTCAATTCGCAAAACGAAGATCTCTACTTTGTCGGGAAGTTGCTGGCTAAAGGTCTTTCGCAGAATTTCGCCGCTATCGATGTCGCCAATCACGGCGGAGGCACTGATGGCTTGCTTGGCGATGACGATATTAGAGTCTGGAATTCCAAAAGCGAAGCTCGCAGTTATGCTGAGGCACTACTAGGCGCAGTGGACACCACAAAGGGTGTCAAAGTATTCGAAGACTTATGTTATGGAAGAAACATTACAAAAGGCGAAGTAACACAAGAGCTTGCAGATCCGACGTTGAGTGCTGAGAACAAGAGACTGCTGCAATACATTTCAGATCACTTCGACCAGATCGCGGGAGAAAACGGCGGCGACCTGAATAGATATGCTCTTCAAAAATACGCAACAGATAATGGCTCGAGCACTGAAATCGCGCTTTACCAAGCAAAGCTTTTGCAGTCCCCCGCTGATGTGACTTCACCATTCACTGTTAAACCCAGTGACATGGATCAAGCCGCACAGCAAATCAGATACTGGAGCGGAATTGACTCGGTTGCTTCTGTCAACAACGCTGATAGCGACAAAATCATCGGCGAAATTCGGAATATGACCGCCGATCAGCGCCGTGCTTTGGAAAGAGCTTACGAAGACCGTTATCACAAGAGCCTGCGCGCCGACTTACAGTGGAAACTGGGAGACCGCTGGTCCGAGCTGGAGATTATTCTCGATACCGAGGACGGCAAGGCCAACGTAGTAGGGCATATTGACGTTGCCCTAGATACCTTAGCCAAAGAAGAGCAAAGAAGACAGCTCTCGGCCGATGAAGGCGGAAATCTTCCCGGACAATCAGATGCGGCCAAAGGCGCAGAAAAAGACCTCCTCGAAGCTATCTCGGTTCTCAATTCGCAGCAACTCGCAGATGTGCGAGCTGATTACTTGGCAAAACACGGCATCACACTGGATCAAGCCCTGGCAAATGCAAGCGGTATCAATGACGCTACCAAACAAGCCGTAAAAATCTATTTAGATGCCGGTGGTGTAGACAAGTTGTCCTTGGATCAACTCAAGGACTTGGCGAAGATCGCAATTCAAAGCCACGATGTACACATGCTGCAAGCAGTCTTTCGCAATACAGGAGACTCGCAATATGACAAGAATGTGGTCAGTGCAAGGTTTAGTTTTACAGACGACGACATAAAGAACGCCTTCTCAGATTCAAATGACCAGGCTCTCGCTCTCGATTACCTGCATTACGGTCACGCGCAGCTACTCACGATAACAAAGCAAGACACTCACTGGTTGCATACCAACAAAGAAGCGATTGTGAGTGCGCTGGAGGGTGCAACGCCGGAAGAGAAGCAAATGTTTACTCGCGGTCGAGACATTGCCATGGGAAGAATCTCCGGTGTCGATCCGAATACTCTTGATGCCAATAGTCCAGACGGCAAGGCTTACCAGTTCTACAAAACACTGCACACCGCATTCACGGGCAGTGGCAGCATTGGCGATGCAGCCGCTTACGATTGGGAAATCAATGGATGGGAATCCAAACTGCTTTACACTGGCAGTACATTTATCAATGATTTCGCCCAAACTCACCACGATGGTGCGCTTGGCTCGGGCGTAGGTTCTTGGACTGACAGCCATGCCATCTACGATGTCTTCAATAAAATGAGCAAGTCCGACTGGGACATGCTTCACGTCGCCGAAAAGGGGCTGTATGAAATCGATCCGCTGACCAACAAGCCGAAGCTGGATCAAAATGGCAAGCCGATTTCTGATCTGACTGCAGATGAACAATCGCAATACAATCAGGGCAAGGCACTCCAGCAGCAAGACCAGTCCAAGCTAACTGATGATCAGAAAAAACTGGTCGCATATGCGCAATCAGTGGACTTCAACACCGATATCGATCATGCACTTGGCGATATTTGGATGAATAACGATGACAGAGCGCGAGTCAATGTACTGCTTTCATTCAAACGGTCCGCACAATCATTCGAAGAGTCTCAAGAAACTCCTGATATTCTCAGCCGCTTGGATCTGTACCATGGCAGTGGCGCATTCGGGACTTACTACAAAGATCGAAATCAATGTATTGATGCCTTACTGAACATGTCGAAAGATCAGCAACAACAATACCGCCAAGGTGAGCAGTTGTTGCGCAGCCTGAATCTTTCCGACAGCGATCTTGCGACCTACAAAGATTGGCTGCACGGTAACGCCTGGGGCGCGCCTGATGCGGTGGCAAAATTGAGTCAGGCAGACCAAACACTGCTCAAATTTGCTGTTCAGATGGATCAAGCGGCAGTCGATGACTTCGACGGCGGAGCCATGCAGACAGCAGCTCGCCGTTATTTAGATCAAATTGCAACAGCACCAGACTCGTCGTTTAAAGACGGAAGACTGGCACCGGATGCAGTGACAAAGTTATTGCAGGATGCGAGCAAAAACGAATCGGCATCGAAGCTCAGCGATGACATTGCCGCAGATCGTGCGGCCGTTCAAACCTGGGTGAATGCCAGTCCTGACAATAAAGAATTGTACAAGCAAATCATGGAGAAGGCTTTAGAGAATTACTCCATTGCCACCCTCTCTGCGACTCCAATGACTTACGACGCTATGGGTACGCCCACAGGCTTGGACTATGTAGATCCAGTCACCAAGAATTCCGACGCGCTAGCTGAGCAAATTTTAGCTGGTTCGCCGCCCCTAACGCTCGATCAAAAGCTAAACATGTCTTCGTCCAAGACGGAAATGTTCACGTCGCTCAAAGCAGCAAGCCAAGACGAACTCATGATGATTGCCTGGGCTTCGACATCTGATCCAAGCGACCCCAGATACAAGGATCTCCAAGCTTATGCCGAGAGTGCCTCAGCACAAGATCCGAAATGGAAAGATGAAGCGAAAGCATTGGAAACCCGCCTCGTTGCGAATCTGGGATCGGACGATCAAAAGCTTTTCCTTGCTTTCGCCCATGACGCTCAATTTGTCACTCCACAAGGTGATGGTGGTGGTGCCAGCGGTGCCGAGGGTGACGCCGGTGGACGACCAGGTGGTACGGACAAACCGACGTTGCAAGTTCCTGAAGCGGTGACAGTCAGAGCTTTTGTACTCGGATATGAGGATGATTCCTCGCTCCGCTCATATCTTCAGTCAGCGACTCCAGAACAAATTAAAGCTCTCAAGGATGCTTATATTGCCGAGTTCGGAACGGACATGCAGGCCGACATATTGAACAAAATAATCGACTCCAGCCAGCAAAACAAATACATTGACTGGCTTTCGTCGACAAGAATAGACGCCACCGAGGACTTCCTTCGCAAAGAGCATCAAGTCACGTCGAGTTACAGCATCCTCGACGGATTCATGAAATCAAGCTGGGATGGTACACAAGCACAGGCTTACCAGGCACTGGATAACTACGCTGCAAAAGTCGCATCGTTCAATTCCGCATTTGACGCAATGCCGATTGAGACCCAGCGCCAGCTTTCTGAGTCTATGGATGCAGCACTCAAAGCTTATCGCGATTCAAAAGCTGAATTGACAAATCAGCTTGTCGAGCAAACGATCATGCTTGCCACCATGATTGCGACGATGGGTATGTCGGCAGCAGCGATTGAAATGACAATGGCAGCCAAAGCAGCGCTTTTCGCCGCAAGTGCTGCTCTTTTCAAATACGGTGCCACTTCTGCTCTCGAAGGAAGTGACTTCGACGGCAGCGGCGAAAACACCATAAAACTTCTCGTCACAGGCGCGTTTTCTGGCGCCTTTGCAGCAGTCACACCGGAGAACTTCCTTGAGTTTGGCGGCCAAGCCGCACAAGCATTGGGCATTGATGGTTTGGTCAGCTTTGGACAGCATGCCACAGACGAGATCATTGAGGGTACTCTTAAGTCGGTGTTAGAAAAAGCTGGTGTCAGCGAATTGACAGATCTGGTCGATGAAAAGGCTGCAGCAGAAATAAAAGAAGTACTTGACGAACGCATTGGTGCCTTGGTCAGACAATCAATTGCCACTGGAAAAGACGTGGACGCAAATATGGTGCAAGCTACGCTCGCCAAAGTACTTGAAGAAAGTCCGGAATTAGCACAAGTGCTGAAGGCCCAGCCGGAATTGGGAGAAACTCTGCTCAGCGGTCTAAAGAATGGCTTCGCCGACTACCAGCCAGAGGTTGCAAACAAAGTACTAAATTTCGTGCAGCAACAAGCTAGAGGACTAGCTGGTGGTCAGGTGACGGTCCAGGTTACCACAACCATCTCCACGACCGTCAATTACCTGATGGAGAAGATGTTCAAAGGACAGCCGGTCAAATTCGACGAACTGCTGCACCAAGTATTGGAAGCCGACAAGAACTCAATCGGCACTGCCTTTGTATTCCACTTTGGTATGCAAGCAATTACCAACTGGGTGCCGTCCCTCGGGATGAAGGGGCTGGCCAAGTTCGTCGAAACTATTCAAGGAACATCCGCTGATACAAATGCTGTTGCCACCGGAGAGACAACTGGCATTCAGACGGACACAATTGATACAACTGCAGATAAGACGAACACCCAGTCTGCAACCAACCCAACCGACAATCAGACAGCGACGAGTTCCGACAAGACGGACGCTGTCACATACAAGCCCACTGATGGGCAGACTTTCGACAATACCGTCCTGACTAAACAGACTGTTGATGCCAATGGCGTAGCCCCGGAAACAGTGCATATTGTAGTACCCGGCGAATCACAACTTGAAGTTGCTGCTACGAACGAAATCGTGACGACAGATAACGGCACTCAGTACATACTTGCTAAAGAAACAGAAACAGGCGAAACACACTGGTACGAACTCGCTGCTGCCGATGCCAAAACAGAGGCACAAGTTAGTGCTGAACTCGGTCAGAATCAGGATGCAGCAAACACAGTTCTAACGCTGAAAGACACACCGGTCACTGATCCTACACTAGTGGCAGAGCTTAACGCTGGCGAAACTGGCGGCAAGGCAAGCACGGTTGAGCCAAGTACCGTTGCGGCAAGCACCGCTGACAACAGCATGGATGCAAACGCTCTTGAGAAACCACCTGCTGCGATGCCAGAGATTAAGTGGATTCAGGACACGCAGGTTGCTGCAGATTCTGTATTTGCAAACCCAACAGAGGACACTGTAACTACCAAACTCACCGAAAATGGAGGCGTTGGTGGTTTTGACGACACAATTCGTGAGATAGCGAAGTCCGCTTATGGAGACGGTAGCGACAAGCAGGTAGAGCAGCTTCTCCAAGATCCAGCATACAAGTACGTTAAAGACGCTGTCATTGATGGCGTAATCAATCATGAAATATTGACTGGTGAAGCACCACAGCCCGGAGACTTGGTATTCACCGTTAAGGACGGCAAACTGACGATAAATAGCGCGGCAGAGTCGCCGACTGCAGTACAAGCAATACAGCTGGGAGCCGGCTCGCCCGAAACGATGAATCTGATCATTGCCTCAGCATTACGCGACAATTTCACTTTGCCGGAACAGACCATCGAAAAACTCAGTGCAAGCCTTCGCGCACCAGATGCGTTTGAAAAGCAGCTTGCAAACGAAGGTTACACACCGGCAGAGATAAAAGCAATCGTAGACCGAGCCAACACGGTCTGGCAAACTGGGCAGCTGCCGCAAAACGATGCGATCGCAAATCCGATGGAAATGGCGGTCGCCATAACCATGCCACCCACGGCTCAAGCTGCGGCGACACCAGTCCTTGCGCTTGCAACACCATTAGACGTGGTCGCCCCAATCGACGCGACACGTCCGATGGGCGCGCAAACGACGTCTTTCGATGGACCAGTGCTGCGTGACGTACAACCTATTGAGCCTTTGGATCAACTCTTTGGAAACAACAAGCCTCAAGGCACAGGAGATGTGAATGAAGGCGGCAATGGAGGAAATGGTAACAGTGGCGATGGCACCAGAAACCGTCCGGCAGTGTACGGCGGTGACGATTCGAAGCCAACAACAAGCAATGCAGATAACCAGATAACGAGGCGTCAGGGAGGTTTCGGTACCAATGACACTTCCCTGGCCAAAGGTGGCATAGACCAGGGCCTTGGAATTAACCCGGATTTTGTTCACGACCCTAGATTCATTGCGAAGCTGGGCGCTGATGTATCGGCAGCTCAGCTCGATCAATTTATAAAGTTGGCGCCATCATTTGTGGGTTTCGGCAATATTGATATGGCTGCAATTGACCGCCTGGCAGGGCAAACTGGTTTGCCCAGAGAAACGGTCATTTTCCTTTTGCGTGAAACCGCGCCAACAATCAGACTAGATCTGACCGGAATTGTTGACGATTCAGTTCAAAGTAGCTCTACTTCTCAGCTATCCGGAGGGCAAGGTACTAACACTACCAGTAATACCACTGCACTTGACGTTCCTGGAAGCGATGGTACATCGGGTGGTGGTGGTGAAGATGGCGCTTCCTCAGCGGCAACTCAGAGCGGCGCCACTACCGACCCGGCTAATGCGGCCTCCTCAAATGATCCGTCCACTTCTGCAGATCCGGATCCATCCGTACTCCCATCCAACGCTAAAATTGGCAATCAACCTGCTGATGCTACTGTCGATTCACAAAATGCGAATGAAGGGCAAAACTCGACTCTGATTTCTTCAAGTTCAGATCGCACCGGCCTTCAGCAAAGCAAGATCGACTTGGGCTCAAATCCTGACAAGTTGCAGCCCGGAAATAGCGAAGAGGAGATGTATTGGGCGACTGCGACAAACGGTGATGAATCTACAGAAGTAATTTTCCACACAAATCGTGGCGAGCAAGATGTAAGCGCCTATGAGAGGAGAATGAACAACGAGGTCACGGCTTCCGACCTCATTACGGACAAACTGTTCCAGGCCTTTCCACCCACAGCAGAAGCAACAGTTGAATTAGGCTCTGAGACAATCGATGGCTGGGTTCAAGAGCGAAACCAGGACTTCGAAACAGCTCTCAGAGCATATGCACAGGAAAAGCTCGGCAGCAGCAGCGACGAATCCGTGGTTGAAATAGTCAATGGAGATCCGGAAGTCCGCAATGCCATTATCGAGGCAATCGTCGAGCGTGGAATCATTGGAGACGGTGATGATAAGGCTGACAACTTCGGATGGTCAAACAAGTCAGGGCAAGTTAAGGTGCTCATCAGAGACGCTGAATTCGCCTATTCCAATGATGAAGTTCCGCTTCTCGGTCACAATAACCTTGCCATCATGGATGATATCACTACTGCGCTAGCCGGCGCAGAACTATCGCCCGACCAGGTAGTTCGACTGCAAGACTTCGTTGCCCAATTCGATGATCCCAGTTTCGTGGAAGCACTCCAAGCCCGGGGACTGGATGACACTCAAATTGCGGCAATGCGTGCGCGCGCTGAGTGGTATGCAACAGAAGGGAAACTGCCTCAAACAGAAACAAGTTTGTATATTGCTGAGCGTGAGGCAGTTGAACGTCTAAGTAAAGAAAGCGCAGAAACGACTGATGATGCAAAATCTGGTGGCGAAAATGGTTCGTCAGCAACGAACAACCATGAGAAGCAAGATCGTTTCTATAGAACGGAAACTGAAGCAGGTGAATCACCGACTCGATATGACCCACCTGACTTCAAGCAATTAACAAATGAAGAACTCACGGACTTAATCAGCAAGATAGATGGTCCGTACAGATTAGCTCCCGAGATGGAGCCGATAGTTTCTCGCTTTAGAGAACTCGTACAAGACTGGCAAACCAATCAGCCTGCGGTAGAAGAAGCTTGGAAAACTGAAGTGAATTTGCGTCGTCTCCTTCTGAGTTCGGAATCAAACTTCGAGCAAACCCGGGCATCCGTATTGGAAATGCTAGGTGAACAAGGCATCAATGCAGATGAATCAAATTTCCCAACAGCGGCTAGTTTGCGCGAATATTTAGCTGAACAGTATGTTGAACAACGACAAGCAACCGACGCTTTGCTTTGGCCAAGGCGCCAGCAAATCACAGAACTGTACCAAGCAACCTTTGAAGCTCTTGGTCTGCCTGCTCCCGACTTTCATTGGTCAGACTACCTGGCCGCCAGGGGGCAAGGTGGGTATTTTGCAGCTGACACTAATGAGATCTTCTTCCCACGCGTAGCAGTGGCTGAAGGCGGAGATACTAACTTCTTCGTGACGATGTTCCACGAATCCTTGCACGCGGATCAGCAATACACCCGGCTTCGCCTGGTGTTTGATGACCTAAGAGCGCAGGGTGAAGTCACACCGGAAGATCTCATTGCTGGGTACAAAGCCGCTTCTTCCGCAGTCGACGCTCAGACCGGTGAAGCCATTCCAGACAGTGGCGCCGTTCTGTCCACACGATACGCGAAGCAACTCCTGGAATATTTGGCAGAGGAACCACCGCTTAGTGAATCCGAAAGAGCGTTTGCAAACTCTTTGGCTGAGAATGCAGCCGACTATCAAGCACCGAGCAGACTTTTTGGAACGTCGGCCGGTGCATACGACATGCTGGAAGCAAAACTACTTCGCTATGAAGGTGAGGCTGGCGAACAACGTGCGGCGCGTTCGCTCACGAGCATGCTCGAAGACGATGAACCTCGAACATTCCAAGAACAAGTTGATGATGCATGGGACCTTCTTACTGCAAATTCTAAAAACCTCGATCCACAACTTAAGGAGGAACTGGCGGATCTATTAAAAGCTCACAGTGAAGGAACAACCGACAGCGCTCGTGCGCAGGAAGTGCTAACCAAGATTATTTCCGCTCGGCTTGAAGACATTAACCAGTGGAGACAAAACCAATGGGAGACATATGCGGGTCCGGACAGACCGATTGAATACCATGTAATGCTTCTCACCGAGTTGGCGCGGCGAGCACTGATTGAACAATTTGGAGACGAAGCTGCCGCTGAGCTAGAGCCATATTTCTCGACACGGCCGACTTCCTATGATGAAAAGCCAAATGATTGGTTCTCGGTATCGGTTGATTCAGAGCATTCAGAGTTTGACGCAGAGACCAACAACTCAGTCAACGACTACCAAAGAGACGCCGCCAAAGTCAGAACCGAAGCAATTCCAGGCAACTTCGACAAACGCGGCATGTGGTACAACGAGGGGATCGAAAATTGGCCAAGGGAAACAGTACTCGCTATTATCAATCGCCTCGAAAAGTTCTATCAACTAGGAGATCGCGATTTCATTAGCTCATTTAAAGAACGGCTGAACGATTTAATCGAAACCTGGGATGTTCA
>Ga0265313_10003065_pt1 | contig 13873 bp, 7 predicted proteins | sample 4123metaG_FD_203122 | JGI IMG/M metagenome (GOLD analysis project Ga0265313, IMG submission 203122) | Rhizosphere microbial communities from Carex aquatilis grown in University of Washington, Seatle, WA, United States - 4-1-23 metaG | ecosystem: Host-associated > Plants > Roots > Rhizosphere >...
CGTCGCCAGCCAGAATCCCAGCCGCAGCCGCGCGAGCTGCGGCAGCGCCGCCGCCAGCCGCCGCCGGTAATACGCGAGCTGGTCGTCGAGCCGGTTCGCCACATAAACGCGCTTGAACTCCGCGAGCGGGATCGGCTCCTCCGCCGCCGCGCGCCGGTGCAGGATGTGCAGCGAACGCGTGAGCTGCGCGAATTCCGCCAGCTCCAAATCCTGAAACAGCGGCGCCGCGCGCGGCAGCCGCCACGTCGCCAGCGCCGACCGCGCGATCTCCGCCGCGAGCCGGCAGCGCACCCAGTTGTGATGCGTGCCCGCCTGCCGCAGCGCGAGCGCGACGCCCAGCGCCCCGAGCAGGCACAGCAGTTTCAGCCACGGCAGCACGAGCCAGTGCAGTTCGAACGCCAGCGCCGCCGCCGCCACGATCGTCGCCAGCACGTGCAGCAGCACCGTGCCCGCGATCAACCGCCGCAGCTGCGGCGCGCTGCGGCTCGCCGCATCATCGACCTTGCGCTGGAACCGCGCGATCGTCGCGAGCGCCGGCGAGGCGGTTTCCGCGGCGTCCGCGGCCGTCAATTCCGACGCGGGCGCGGACGGCAGCGTATTGAAATAATCGAGATGATGATCGTGCGGATGAAATTTTTCGAAATTCTCCCGCGTGCTTGCGCCGGTGGCCGCGTCGATGAACACGAGCGGTTTTTTCAACTCGCGCGCGTAGGCGATCACATCGGCGGTGCCGCCCTTGCCGCGCGCCGGCTCGCCGTCCCACACCGCGAGCAGCACGTCGCAGCCGTTCACCGCTTCCGTGCCGCAATCGAGATACGCGTCTTCGCGCGAGCCGTTTTCCGCGATCACGCGCACCTGCTCCGCCTCGGGCAGCAGCGCCTCGACGGTCTTCCAGTCGTCCGCGGAAAAATCCTTCCGAAACTCCGCCGGCGGCAGCGGCAGCACCGCGTGCCACGCGATTCCGAGTTCGAGCGCCGCGTGCGCGAACAGCCAGTCGCCGCCCAGCGCCGCGGACGACAGCGCGATCCATTCGCCGGGCCCCTCGCGCCGCAGCGCTTCGAGCGCTCCGCGAATCGCCGCCGCCACCGTTGCCGGTTGCCCGAGCTGCCGGTGGCCGGAAAACCCGACGACATGAAACTGCGGAAGCTGGCTGGGGTCGCTCATGGGCGCGCTGCATCGCACTCGCGAGCGTTGCGCATCGTCAATGCCGAACCGGCGCGGCTTCGCATTCAACGACGGTGCGAAAAATCCCGCAGGCGTGGTAATAATTGGGAGTGGCGTCGAGGTGCAGAGACCCTCAACATCGCCTCCGTCAGAATCCGCCATGAGCCTCCTGAATGCATTTCGCGCGAAATGGAAGCACCCGGACCCAGCCGTCCGGGAAAATGCCGTCGCGACCCTTGCCGATCAGGCCCTGCTCGCGAACCTCGCCGAAAACGACGACAGCGAAAACGTCCGCGCCGCCGCGTTGAAACGCCTCACCGATCAATCGCTCCTCGCCCAGATCGCGAAAGGCACCGGCCCGCTCAATGCGCGCGCCGCCGAAGCGCTCACCGACGCGCGGGCGCTCGCCGGAGTCGCCCGCTCGGCGAAGTCCGCCGAGGTGCGCCGCCTCACCGTGGGCAGGATCGAGGACCGCGCCGCGCTCCAGCTCATCGCGACCCAGGATATCGATCCCGGCGTCCGCCAGCTCGCGCGCACGAAGACGGTCGTGCACAACAGCCTCTACGATTTTCTCAAAAGCGAACTCTCCAAACTCGAAATCGCGGAGCGCAAAGCCGAGCGCGTCGCCAGCCTCTGCGGCAATCTCGACGATGTTTGCGGCGCGCTGATGAAGGACGGGCGCTTCCGCATCAACGGCGTCCTCGGCGACGAAACCAAGGTCCCGCCCGCCGCTGCGCCGTCGGCGCCGCCCGCGGAAGGTTCGCGCGCGCCGGGCCGCACGTCGGTCGAATTGCTCGCCGGCAGTCACGCGCCGTTTGGGGAGGCGAATCCCGCCGCGATGCTGGAGATGTATTACCACATCAAAGTCTCGCGGCTCGGGCAGGACGAATTCGACTGCAGCGTCGAGGAAAAGCCTTCGCTGATCCCGGGCGGCTGAGCGGGCTCCGCCTGATCATGGCCGACCGATCGATCGCGGAATTCGTCACAAAAATGCGCCGCCCGTCACTTCTGGCTGGCTAGTTGCTCCTCGCGGGGAAGGATCGATCTGGCCTCTACGTTTTTCAGCAACCAGCGCTTTCACTTCCAACTCCATGAAAACACGGATCGGTTTGTTCACCCACGTTAAGCGGAAAAAGAAGGGCGGCCCGACGACGACCACGACCTACGTGGAGATCGGCGCGGCTTCGGAGCTGTCGGAAAAACTCGCCGCGCTCGGCGCGAAACGCGTCGGCCTGCTGTGCCGCGAACGGACCGGCACCACGCGGCTCGAGGGGAAAATGTTCGCCCCGGCGGAGCTTGGTGCCGATCACCTCAAGTGGCTCACGGAAAAAACGGCGGTGTTCGAGACACGCGGACTTTTTTACGAGTAAGATTTTTGGGGTGGCCCGACGTCGCGTCCCGAAACCCCGTCATTCACCTAAGGGTCCGGCCTCGCGTGTCACTTGGTGCGCCCGGAGTTCGCTGATCGCGCCGTGCCGGCCTACGGGATGCGCAGCCTCCTGCCGCCGAGGCGCTTTGGACTGGTAAGGCTGATCCGGCCCGACCATGTTCCGCGCTGCATGCCGGGAATTTCTCCAGCCCATGTCGTCGCGCTGTCAGGCATAATTTGCGGGGACGGTATTCGCGCTGCGGTGGGTTGACATGAGCGGCGCGGCAAACAAAGCGGTGTTCCTGAGCTACGCCTCGCAGGACGCGGAGGCGGCGCGGCGCATCTGCGAGGCACTGCGGGCGGCGGGCGTGGAAGTGTGGTTCGACCAGAGCGAGCTCGTGGGCGGCGATTCCTGGGAGGCGAAGATCCGGAAACAGATCAAGGAGTGCGCGTTGTTCGTGCCGGTGATTTCGGCCAACACGGAGGCGCGGACCGAAGATCATTTCCGTCACGAATGGTTGCTCGCGGTCGAACGCTCACGACGCATGGCCGAAGAAAAGCCATTCGTTGTGCCGGTCGTCGTCGATGCGACGAACGAGGCCACCGCGAGCGTGCCGGAGAAATTTCGCGACGTGCAGTGGACTCTCCTGCCGGGGGGCGAAGTCTCGGTCGCGTTCTGCGTTTGGCTAAAGAATTTGCTCGATGGCCCGGCCGCACCCGCGCGGATCGTTGCGCGCGGCGAGAGTGGTGGGCTCGGCAATGTCGGCGGGATGCCTTGGAGCCGAGGGCGCGCCACGAGTGGCCTAGCCGAAACGCAAAAGCTGCGTCGACTGGCCGCGATCGTTTTCACGGACGTCGTCGGTTACTCGGCGCGGATGCAGATCGACGAAGCGGTCACGCTCGCGCTCGTGCAGTCGGATTTCGAACAGATGCGCCGGCTGTGCGCGCAACATGGCGGCCAGACGTTGAAGTCGACCGGCGACGGGCTGCTGCTGTGCTTCGCCAGCGTGGTCGATGCGGTGACTTGCGCGCTCGCGATCCAGGTCGGGTTTGCCAGGCGCGGCGGCGGAGCCCTGCAACACCGCATCGGCGTCCATCTGGGCGACGTTTATCACCAAGCCGGCGACATCGCGGGAGACGGCGTGAATCTGGCCGCGCGTTTGCAGACCGCGGCGCAGCCGGGCACGATCTGCGTGAGCGATGCGGTGTTTGGCGCCGTCAGAGGAAAGGTCGCGATGGAATCGGTGGCGCTTGCGCCGCTCGTGCTGAAGAACATCGCGCAGCCGCTGCCCGCGCACTTGATCGCGCCCGTCGGCACGCGCCTCGCGGCCGGCGCACCGAAGCCGCGGGACAAGACCATCGCCGTGCTGGCGTTTGCCAACCTCAGCCGCGATCCGGAAAACGAATATTTTTCCGATGGCATCAGCGAGGAGTTGCTCAACGTCCTCGCGAAAATTCCCGGCCTGCGGGTCACGGCCCGCACGTCGGCCTTTTTCTTCAAGGGTCGGAATGTGCCCGTGCCCGAGATCGCGCAGAAACTCGGCGTGGCCCACGTGGTCGAGGGCAGCGTCCGCAAGGTGGGCAGTCGCGTGCGAATCACGGCGCAGCTCGTCGACGCCGCGGATGGGTTTCACGTGTGGTCCGATAATTTCGACCGCGAGCTGAAGGACATCTTCGCGGTGCAGGATGAGATCGCGCGCCTCATTGCGCAGAATCTGCAGCTCAAGCTCAGCGAGGATTCGCGCTCCGTCGCGGTGGTCAATCCCGAGGCGTATCGCCTGTGCCTCGAAGGCCGGCAGCACGTCATGATGATCTCGGACGAGAGCCTGGCGCGGGCGGAGGCGCTGTTCGAGGGCGCGTTGTCGCAGGATCCGAATTTTGGGCCGGCGTCGGCCGGGTTGGCCTACGTCTGGCACGTGCGCACGCGGCTCAACCAGGTGGCGACGCGCTATGTCACCGACGATCTGGCGCGCTCCGAACTTCATGCCCGTCGCGCGCTGGCGGCCGATGCCGGACTCGGCGAAGCGCACGTCATGCTCGGCGCGGTGTCGTTCATGCGGGGCGAACTGGAGCCTGCCGGGAAATTGTTCGATCACGGGATGGCGCTGACGCCGAACTACGAAGCGGGCCTGGATATCCAGGGGTTCTATCTGTTGCGGCGGGGGCGCCCCGATCTCGCCTTGGCGGCGGCGGAGAAGGCCCGGCGCTTGAATCCCTATCGGTGGAGCTCCTGGGATTCCTTGGGACTTGCGCTCGGTGCGCTGCGGCGGTTTCCCGAGGCGCTCGATGCGTTTCAACACGCCGAAAGCCTGGTGGCCGCACCCGTGGTCAAGGCCAACGCGGCGAGGACGCTGGCGGATCTCGGCCGCCACGCGGCCGCGGTCGACAAGGCGCGCGAGGCGCTCGATCCGGCCGGGAAACGCGGCTGGCACGAGGGGTTCGCCTCGTGGAGCGACGGCCTTGCTGCGTGGGCGCTGGCGAAAGCCGGCGCGCACGACGAGGCGGCACGGGTAGTGCAAGGCCTCTTGGCGGGACCGGAACCGCGGCGTTTCGCCGCCGGGTTTGCGTTCGCCGCCATGGGGGAGCAAGAGCGGGCCCTGGCGCTGCTCGCGGATTTGCACCAGTTCGGAGTTTTCGTCCTCTGCATTTTACTGCGCGAAACCAATGAAATGAACGGCGATCCGCGCTGCCGGGAACTGCTCCAACGGCTCGGTGCCGCCGAAGCCTACGAGACGTATCTCCGGGTCGTGCGCGAACAGGTGACAAAGCCATGAGCGATGCCGCCAACAAAGCCGTGTTCCTCAGCTACGCGTCGCACGACGCGGAGGCGGCGAAGCGTATTTGCGAGGCGTTGCGCGCGGCGGGCGTGGAGGTGTGGTTCGACCAGAGCGAACTCGTGGGTGGCGATGCGTGGGATGCGAAGATTCGCGGGCAGATCGCGTCGTGTGCGCTGTTCGTGCCGGTGATTTCGGCGAACACGCAGGCGCGGCTGGAAGGTTATTTTCGTCTGGAATGGAAAATTGCCGCGCAGCGCACGCACACGATGGCGGACGAGAAGGTTTTTCTACTGCCCGTGGTGATCGATGAGACGCGCGATGCCGATGCGAAGGTGCCGGCGGAGTTTCGCGCGGTGCAGTGGACTAAGGCGCCGGGCGGAGAAGTGCCGGTGGCATTCGGTGCGAGGGTGAAAAAATTGCTCGGTGGTGTAGCGGAAATGGAGGCGGGACGTCCTCGTCCCGCAGAGCGCGGTGAGGGCACCGCGCCCTCATCGGGAAATTCGTTGCCGCGTTGGGTGCGGCCGGTGCTGGCCAGCGTCGTGGTCACGGCGCTCGTGCTCGGCGCCACATTGAAGATGAGGTTCGACGGCCGGGCGCGCGAGGAAACGGTGGCGCCTGCTGCGCCCAATTCCGAAGCCCGTCAACTCGTCGCGAAGGCCTGGCAGACGATCGACAGCGTGCCCGAGCCGGCACGGGCGGAGTTGGATGCGGCCACGGAATATTACCAGCGGGCGGTCGCGCTCGATCCCACCGACGCCGACGTGTGGGCGCTGGGCTCGCAGATCGACACGTGGTATGTCGCTGAAAATCTCGACAACTCTCCCGAGCGCCGCGAGTCGGCCCGCACGAAGGCGACGAAGGCGTTGAACCTTTCGGGCGATTCTTACGAGGCGCGGCTGGCGCAGGCGGTTTATCTCGTGCGCGGGGAGGGATTCGACACGCCGTCGTCGTTCGCGGCCGAGGCGGAACAGCAACTCCGCGCGCTGTTGCGCGAGCAGCCGGACGAACCTCGCGCGTTGCTGGCGTTGGGACATCTCCTGCGCAACAGCAAGAGGGTGGATGATGCGTCGGAACTATTCGACCGGCTGGCGCAGAATCCGGCGTGGACTGCGACGGCGACGAACGCGAAGGCGTGGATGATGTATCGCGTCGGCCGGTTCGACGACGCGGTCGAGGTCGTTGCGCGCTCGGTGGCAGCGCGGCCGTTTCACGGCAATGTGCGATTGCAAGGCTACCTGGCGATGGAGTGGCAGGGCGATCTGGAGCTGGCGAAGACGGCGCTGGAGCGGATGCCGGCCGCCGATCTCCGCGAAGATTACGGAGTGTATTTTGCGGTCGACGTGTATTGGTATCGGCGCGAGCCCGAGCAGATGCTGCGGGTGCTCAACACCGCGCCGCGCGAATGGGTCAAATCGCTCTCCTTCGTTGGACCGAAGGACTATTGGGTGGGCGTGGCGCAGCAGATGGCGGGCAATGAGGACGTGGCCCGGCTCGCCTGGCAGAGTGGCCTGCGGCTGGTGGAACAACAACTCGCCGCCAACCCGAGCTCGGCGCAGTTGCAGTTGCTGAAAGGTCGACTGCTGGTCCGGCTTGGCGAGCGCGCGGCGGCGGAGAAAGTGTTCGCGCTCGCGGGGCAGCTCGGTTTGCCGTGCTGGACGGCGTTTGAGCTCGGCGATGCCGAGGCCGTGATGGCGCATCCGGAGCGCGGAGCGGGAGTGAGTTGGGCGACGCTGCGTTTCAGACCCACGATGGATTTTCTACGCGGGGACCCGCGATTCGAGGCTTACGTCGCCGCCGCGGCCAAAGATCCGAAGCGCTCCCCGCACGCGAAGCCGGCGGCGTTGGCCGAACCGGCGGCGGCCGCGAAGCCCAATGAAAAATCGGTCGCGGTGCTGGCGTTCGCGAATCTGAGCGACGACAAGGGCAACGAGTATTTTTCCGACGGCATCAGCGAGGAGTTGCTGACGGTGCTCCAGAAAATTCCCGGGCTGCACGTCGCGGCCCGGACGTCGGCGTTTTCGTTCAAAGGCAAGAATGCGACGGCGCAGGAGATCGGTGAGAAGCTGGGGGTCGCCAATCTGGTCGAGGGCAGCGTGCAGAAATCCGGCAACCGCGTGAAAATTTCCGCGCGGCTGAGTCGCGCGGCGACGGGCGAGCAGTTGTGGTCGGAGAATTACACGCGCGACCTGGCGGACGTGTTCGCGGTGCAGAGTGAAATCGCGCAGACGATCGTCGCGCAGTTGCGCGGCCAGCTCACGGGTGATGCGGCGGCGGCGAAGGCGGAGATTCAGGCGCAGGTGCAGGCGGCGGAAAAAGGCGGCACGAGCAACATCGAGGCGCACGAGCTTTATTTGCAGGGAAAATATTTCGTGAACCAGCACACCGTCGAGTCGGCCATTCGTGCCGCCGGCTTGCTGCGCCGCGCGGTCGAGCTCGACCCGCAGTTCGCACTCGCCTGGGCAGCACTGTCGGACGCGGGCTGGGTCCGCGGCGGCTTTGGTGAGACGAAACAGGATTTCGAGGAAGGATTCAAACTCGCCCGCGAAGCCGCCGACCGCGCGATGGCGCTGGCACCCGACCTCGCTGCCGCCTATCTCGCCCGCGCCCATTTGCAGATCGGATATGATTTTGACTGGAAGGGCGCCGCCGAATCGCTGCAGCGTGCCGAGGCGCTGGCGCCTTCCGATCCGGCGGTGCTTACCCAAGCTGCGGAACTGGCCTATGGCCTCGGCCAGACAGAGCGGGCGGTCGAACTCGGCCGGCAGGCGGCGGCGCTCGATCCCGTGAATCCGCTTCTGCGGATGGGATTGGGCTATGCCCTGTCGAGCTTGAGGCGCTACGACGAGGCCAAGGCCGAGTTTCAAAGGACCATTGAACTCAGCCCGTCGGCGCCGTGGGGGCACGCGGGCGTCAGCATGGTTTTGACCGCGCAAGGCAAAGCCGACGAGGCCGTGGCCGAGGCCGCAAAGGAAGCGATGGGGTGGTCGCAGCTTTATGCCCTGGCCATCGCGGAGTGGGCCCGCGGAAACAAGATCGCTTCGGATGCCGCGCTGGCGGAGTTGATCAAATCGGCGAGTGATGTGGCGGCCGTGCAGATCGCGTGGGCCTATGCTTTTCGTCAGGAAAATGATCGCGCCTTCGACTGGCTGGAGCGTGCCTACCGCCAGCACGACGGTGGGCTCGCGTGGACCAAGGCCAATTTTGCCCTCGAAAGCCTGCACACCGATCCGCGCTGGCCGGCGTTCTGGAAAAAAATCGGCATGACCGACGAGCAAGTGAAATGAGCGCCGCGGACAACAAAGCGGTCTTACTTTCCTACGCCTCGCAGGACGCGGAGGCGGCGAAGCGCATTTGCCCGGCGCGGCGGTCCGCCTAATGAAGCTCAGCCGGAATCACTTCGGCGCGGGCGTGGCGCCGGCGACGCTGCCGGCTTTGACCAAGACCATTTTGTCGGGGTCGAGGTGTTTTTTGATCGCGGCGTTGATCTGATCAGTGGTGAGCGCGGCGACGCGCGCCGGATATTGATCGATGAAGCTGAGATCGAGGTCGCGGTTGAGCGTCGTGAGAATCGTGCCCGCCATGCCGCTGGTGGTCGAGAGGCCGACCTTGTAGCTGCCGGCGAGATCGGTTTTGCGCCGGGCGAGTTCGGCGTCGGTCACGCCATTTTGATACCACGCAGTGAGCTCGCGCTTCGTTGACTCGATGCCGCGGTCGAGGAGCGCGGGCGCGAAGTTGGCCTGGATGCGCCAGTCGCCATCCACGAAAGTGTCGTCGGAGACGTAGGAGCCGATGCCGTAGGTGAGGCCCTCCTTGTCGCGGACGGCGGCCATGAGGCGGCCGGTGAAGCCGCTGCCGAGAATCGCGGTGCCGACGCGCAGCGCGAGCGCGTCGGGCTCGCCGTAGCGCAGGCCGGTGGTCTGGCCCCACATGACGGTGACGTTGGTCTTGTCGGCCATGAAGACGGTTTGATCGCGCGGCGCATCGACGCTCGTGGCCTTCGCGGGATGCGGCGGGACTTCGCCGCCGGTCCAGCCGGCGAACGTTTTCGTGATCTCGCTCTGCGCGAGTGCGACATCGACATCGCCGACGAGGACGAGGCGCATCGTGGCGGGGCCGTAGTATTTCGCGTGAAACGCCTTCACGTCGTCGAGCGTGGTCTTGTCGGCACCGGCGAGGAGTTCGCTGACGGGTGCCTGGCGGTTCGGGTGGCCGACGGGATAGATCGAGCGGGAGAACGTGTCGCCCGCGCGAAAATCGGTGTCCTCGAGCGCGCGGCGCATGTTGCCGGCGAAATGTTTTTTCAACTTGGCGAATTCCTCCGGCGAAAACGCGGGCGAGCGCAGCTGCTCGGAGATGAGGCCGATGACGAGCGGCAAATCCTTGCGCAGGCAGCGGGCATTGATGTTGAGGGCGCTCGGGCCGGTGCCGAACGAAATGGTCGCGCCGACGTCGCCGAGCATCTGGGCGATGGCGAACTTGTCGTGCGTGGTCGTGCCCTTGTCCAACATGCCGGCGGTGAGGTCGGCGAGCGCGGGATCGGTGTCGGGGCTGAGCGAATCGCCGGCGGCGATCGTGCCGCGGATGGTGACGACTTCCTGCACGCCGGTCTTGAGCACGACGAGATCGATGCCGCCGACCGACTCGCGCACTGCGTTCCTGGCGATTTGGGCGGAGGCGGTCGCGCAAAGAACGAGGGTGCCGATGAGAAAATAGGAAACGCTTTTCATGGGTGAAAGTGGTTCGGAGTTTTCGGGATTATTTCGTGGCGGGCGCGGCGGGTTCGGGGGCGGCGACGATCGGGACGAACCAGCCGGTCACGCTCTGGTTGATGTCGAGGTAGCGGTTCGCGACGCGCTGCACGTCGCCGGCGGTGACTTTTTTCACGGCGTCGTCGAGCGTGTAGTAGAGCGTCCAGTCGCCGGCGGCGATGTCCTCGTTGAGGCTGCCGGCGATGGCGAAGGTGCCGTCGCGCTTGTAGGCGGCGCTGGCGGAAAGTTTGCCGACGGCGGTGGCGACCTCGGCGGCGGTCACGCCGTCCTTTTTCAGGCGATCGATTTCGGCGACGATGACTTTTTCGACTTCCTCGTGCGTCGCATTGGGCGCGAGGCTCGCGTAGATCTGGAAGAGCGACGGGTCGTGGTAATAACCGGCGTCGGCGCTGACGCTGGTGGTGAGATTCTTGTCGGTGAGCGCGCGGTAGAAGCGGCTCGTCTTGCCGGTGGCGAGGATGTTGCCGAGCACGTTGAGCGCGGCGATGTCGGGGTGCGTGGCGGCGGGGCTCTTGTAGCTGAGGCCGACGACGCCGAGTTCGCCGGCGCGCTGCACGGTGACGCGGCGCGGGCCGGTCTGCGCGGGCTCCTCGGTGTAAACCTGCGGGATGGGCTTCGGCGCGCGCGGGTAGCCGCCGTAGTATTTTTTCACGAGGCCGAGCGCGGTCGCGGGATCGAAGTCGCCGATGACGGTGACGGTGGCGTTGTCGGGCCAGTAGAACGTGTCGTAGAACGCGCGGAGTTTTTCGATCGGCACTTTCTCGATGTCGCTGCGCCAGCCGATGGTCGGATGGTGATAAGGGTGCGCCTGGAACGCGGCGGCGAAAATTTCCTTGTCGAGCGCCTGCGTGGGATCGTTTTCGCCGATTTCGAATTCGTTGCGGACGACGGTCATTTCGGGGCGGCGGTCGTCCTCGCGGAGCCAGAGGTTGCGCATGCGGTCGGCCTCGATCGCCATGTAGCCCTCGAGGTGCTCGTTGCCGATCTCGGCGTAGTAGTTGGTGCGGTCGAGCCAGGTGGTGGCGTTGTAGTTGCCGCCGACGGTCTCGAGGAATTGTTTCACGGAGTTGCCCTTGGCGTCGTTGAAATTCGGGCTGCCCTTGAACATCAGGTGCTCGAGCAGATGCGTGGAGCCGGTGGAGCCGATGACCTCGTTGCGCGAGCCGACGTGGTAGGTGACCATGAACGTGACGACAGGCGCGGAGTGCTCGGGCAGGAGGAGCACGTCGAGGCCGTTAGCGTCGAGCGTGTATTCGGAAATGGCGCCGACGGTCTTGACGTAGGAGAAGCCATCGACCTGAGCGGGCGCGGGTGGCGCGGATTCGGTGGCGGAGAGAGCGAGGGCGGTAAACGCGGCGAGCGCGGGGGCGAGCAACGGTTGGAATTTCATGCGTGAAGAAGTCGTGGGGCGAAAGATGAACGAAACGCGCGCGAAGGCCAATCTGTTAGCGACGAATCCACAACGGAGCGTGCCGCACGGTCAAACGGCGGGATGAACGGCGCGTTCAAGGGTGGCGCAGGCCGGCGATGGGCGCTGGGTCGATGCTTAAATCCGCTTAGCGGCGACCACGGCCGCGCTCGGCATCGCGCGAGGTTCGCGAGAGACAAGTGCGGTGGGAAGAACGACGGCGTGAGCGAATGGATGAAGGCGGACGTTGGCGACGTTGCGGCGGATCGCGGATTAATTTCCCGCGGCTTCGGCGGCAGCGAAGTCGTCGGCTTTCTTCTTCCACTCGGCGGCCTTCGCGGGCTGGTTCGTCTCGGTGTAAAGCTGGTGCAGTTTTTCGGCGTCGTATTTGAACAGGTTTTTCCAGAAGCCATAGAATGGGCTGTCTCCGGCCGGTCCCTGTCTTTTAAGATTGGCGGGAAGCGCGAGGAGGACGGCTTCGGCTTCCGCGTATTTTTTCCGGCCGAGGAGGCTTTCGGCGATGGAGAACTCGGCGGCGTAGATCCGCCAGTCGTGATAGGGCAGAAGTTTCAGGCGCATTTCCTCCGCTTCGCGGGCGACGGCCTCGCCTTCCTCGTATTTGCCGTTGAGGTTCAGCACCCACGTGAGGGTCGTGAGGCGCCAGGCCAGCTCCTCGCTTTCGCCGTCTCCCACCTGCCGGACGTAGGCCATGAGCACGCGCTGGATCGGCTCGGCCTCGGCGTGTTTGTCGAATTTCATCAGCACCTCGAACATCATGTCACAGGCGCCCTCGACGGATCGGACCGCGCTGGCCGGCAGCTTGCGGGCGATGTTGGCGGCCTCGGTGCGCAGGAGTTCCGTTTCGCTCCGGCTCGCGCCCTGCGCGGCCTTCACGGTGGCCAGTTGCAGGAGCACGGCGGCGACGTTGGCGTTTTCGCCGTCGGGGGTCAGTTGCTTTGAAATCCCGAGCGCCTCACGCAGGACCGTTTCCGCGTCCGCCAGCCGGCCCTGCATCTGGGCGGGCACGGCGACGGCGACGAGTGCGGACTCCACGATCGAGCTCTTGTCGCCAAACGCCTTGCGGACGGCGGCGAGCAGGTCTTGCGCGACGGCCTCGGCCTCGGCGAATTTGCCCAGTTGCACCAGTGCCTGGGCCAGCACGATGCGGATGCCGATCACGCCTTGGTGCGTGCCGCCGAGCGCTTTTTCCAGGACGGGCAGGGCTTCGCGGAGATTCTTTTCGGCCTCGGCAAATTTCTGCTGCTGCATTTGGGTCATCGCGACCTGCGTCTTTTTGTCGGCGGCCATGATGTCTTCGGTGCCCGGAGCCGTGGCCGGGCTCGCACTCGCCGCCGCTTCCCCGGATTTTTGCACGGCGTCGGCCTCCGCGGTTTTGTGCTGCTGCTGGAGCAGTTGGACCAACATGGCCCGGACCTGGGCGATCATCGGGTGATCCTTGCCGAGCGCTTTCGTCTCCACGGCCAGCGCCTCGCGATAAGCGGCTTCCGCCTCCGGAAAGCGGAGTTCCAATTGAAGGATGAGGGCGAGGTTGGGAAGGAGCATGGCGACCTGCGGGTGCTCGGGACCGTAGGATCTTTTCATGATCGCGATGGCTTCGCGGAATGCGGTCTCGGCCTCGGGCAGCTTGTTCTGGCTTCGGAGCACATTCGAAAGCAGCACCATCGAAACGCCCACGGCGGGATGGTCGTTGCCGAAGCGGATTTTTTGCGCGGCCAGCGCCTCGCGGATCATGTGCTCGGCCTCGGCCAGTCGCCCCTGCTTCTCGAGGACGCCGGCGAGTGGCACGAGGACGTTTTCGACGGGGGCGTTGCGCTTCGCTTCGGGAAGTTGCTTCGTCAGCGCGAGCACCTCCCGGTAAACCGCTTCAGCTTCGGACAGCTTGCCCTGCCAGATGAGCGCGGCGCCCAAGGCGCCGAGTGCGGTGATCGTCGCTGGATCGTCGGTGTTGGGATGAAGTTTTCGCAGGATCGCGAGCCCTTCGCGGGCGAGGGCCTCGCCTTCGGCCCCCTGACCTTGGACCGTTCGGATTTGACTAAGCATCGCCAGGGCGGAGGCGACGTCCGCGCTTTCGTGACCGAACAGCTTTTCGCTCTGGGCCATCGAAGCCCGGACCATCGCTTCGGCTTTGGCGTGGTCGCCCAAATCGAGGTAGGTCGTGGCCAGGATGCCGCGGATGGTTTCTTCCACCTCGGGCTGATCCTTCAGATCCGTTTCCAGTCGTTTGACCGTGTTGTCGAGAACCTCGCGCAGGAGGGCGGTGTCGCGGCCGGCGGCCACGCTCGGACCAACTTCGGAGAGGATGCCGGCCATAAACTGGAAGGCTTGGTCGCTCTTGGCGGCTTCGGTTTTCGCTTTCTTCTCGTCG
>Ga0265313_10003066_pt1 | contig 13864 bp, 10 predicted proteins | sample 4123metaG_FD_203122 | JGI IMG/M metagenome (GOLD analysis project Ga0265313, IMG submission 203122) | Rhizosphere microbial communities from Carex aquatilis grown in University of Washington, Seatle, WA, United States - 4-1-23 metaG | ecosystem: Host-associated > Plants > Roots > Rhizosphere >...
TCCTTCGCCTTCAGTTCGTCTGCATAGGCGACCAGGCGCTCCGTGGAATCCGAGCGCCGGTTGAGGAGCACGTCCTCGATCAGGGCGAGCAGGTCCTTCGGGATTTCCTCGTAAACGCCAAGCATTCCGGCGTTGACGATCGCCATGTCGAGGCCGGCCCCGATCGCATGGTAGAGAAAGGCCGTGTGCATCGCCTCGCGGACGGGATTGTTTCCCCGAAACGAGAAGGAGACGTTGCTGACCCCGCCGGACACCTTGGCCCCGGGAAGGCTTTCCTTGATGATCCGCGTCGCCTCGAAGAAATCGACGGCGTAGTTGTTGTGCTCCTCGATTCCGGTCGCGACCGTGAGGATATTGGGGTCGAAGATGATGTCCTCGGCGGGAAATCCGACCTTCCCGGTGAGGAGTTTGTAGGCCCGGGTGCAGATGCGCACCTTGGCATCCCGGTCCGAGGCCTGGCCCTTCTCGTCGAAGGCCATGACGACAGCGGCCGCCCCGTATCGGCGAACGAGCCGCGCGCGGCGGAGAAACTCCGCCTCGCCGTCCTTGAGCGAGATCGAGTTGACGATGCCCTTGCCCTGGAGGCATTTCAGGCCCGCTTCGAGGACGCTCCATTTGGAGGAATCGACCATCACGGGCACGCGGGCGATCTCGGGCTCGGTCGCGATAAGCCGCAGGAACCGGCCCATGGTCGCCTCGCCGTCGATCAGCGCTTCGTCCACGTTGACGTCGATCAGGTTGGCGCCGTTTTCAACCTGCTGGCGAGCGATGGCGACCGCGGCATCCCAATCGCCGGCCTTGATCGCCCGGGCAAACCGGGGCGAGCCGGTGATATTGGTGCGCTCGCCGATTACAAGAAAGGATGCGGCGGACTTCTTCATCCGACGAGAAAGGGCTCGAGGCCGCTCAGGCGGAGCGCCGGTTCGGGCACGGACGGACGGCGCGGCGGCAGGCCCTGCACGGCCTTTGCGATCGCGGCGATGTGGGCCGGGGTCGATCCGCAGCACCCGCCGACGAGGTTGACCCAGCCGTTGAGCGCAAAGTCGCGCAGGACGGCGGCCATGTCGGCCGGCGTCTCATCGTAGCCGCCGAAGGCGTTGGGAAGGCCCGCGTTCGGGTAACAGGTCACGTAGCAGGGGGCGACCCGGGAGAGCTCCTCGATGTACGGGCGCATGGCCCGCCCGCCCAGCGCGCAGTTTATGCCGACGCTGAAGGGCTTCACGTGGGCGATGCTTGAATGGAAGGCCTCCACCGTCTGGCCCGAAAGGGTCCGGCCCGAGGCGTCGGTGATCGTCACCGAGATCATGACGGGGATCCGCCGGCCGAGCTCATCGAAGAGCTCCTCGATGGCGAAGAGGGCCGCCTTGGCGTTCAGGGTGTCGAAGATCGTCTCCACAAGAAGCGTGTCCACACCGGCGTTGAGGAGCGCCCTCGCCTGCTCGGCATAGGAGGCCACCACCTGGTCCCAGGTGACGGCGCGGTAGTCGGGCCGGTTGACGTCGGGGGAAAGGGAGAGCGTGCGATTCATGGGGCCGATCGCCCCTGCGACAAAGCACCGGCGGCCGGGGATCGCCTTCTCGGCCTTGCGCGCCGCCTGGAGGGCCAGGCGGGCGCCGGCGGCGTTGATCTCCGGCACAAGCGATTCGGTCCTGTAATCGGACTGGGAAATCGAGGTCGAGTTGAAGGTGTTCGTCTCGACCATGTCGGCTCCCGCCGCGAAATAAGCCGAATGAATCCCCTCGATCAGGTCGGGCCGGACGAGGCTCAACAGATCGTTGTTTCCCTTGAGATCGTGGGGGTGGTCGCGGAACCGGGCGCCGCGAAAATCGGCCTCCTCGAGGCCGTGGGTCTGGATCATCGACCCCATCGCTCCGTCGAGGATAACGATCCTTTTCTCGAACAGGTCCCGCAGGGGCCCGAACGACGGGGGCTCCTCGGGACCGGCGGAGGCGGCGGGAAGGGTGCTCATGGCGGGAAAGGGGAGCAGGAAGGGCGGGTTTTGGCAAGCCACATATCTAGAAATCTGAATATGATGATATGTTATTCGCTTGCTTGTCGGACCCGCCTTTGCTCGCCTCGGGCCGCCTGCCGTTCTTTTGCACCGCCGGGATACAGGGAAGGCTGTGAGAATCAGCCACAGTTGCGCTGCGGTAACGCATCACAGACCCCAACCGGGTTGTAGGCAACCCGGGCAAAGCCAATCCCCGAAAGATTTCGGGGGTGAAGGCCAGGGGCGAGGAAACTCGATCGACCGGAATTTTCGTCCGGCGGGCGGGTTACACATGCGGAGTCCGAAAATCTGCCCCGGCAGTCTCACCCGTCCGACGCGAGTTTGCGCGCGTCAGGGCGAATACCTTCATCGCAAAAATGAAGCGTGGGAGCGACCCCTTCGGCGTCTGCTCTTGGCGCGTCCTTCCCAGCAGATGCCATGAATCACATTGCCACGCCGGTCCGGCTGTCGGTCCGGCTTCTCCCCATAACACTGGTCTGCGCGGCGTTGCCGGCCGCCCGGGCCCAATTCACGCCGATCCAGATCGATCCGGTCGTCACGACGGCCACGCGGCTGCCCGAGCCGCTGACGACTGTTGGAACGGCGATGGACGTCGTCACCGCCTCCGAAGTCGAGCGCCAGCAGCTGACGAGCCTGGGCGACGCCCTGGGGGGGGCCGCGGGCGCCCCGGAGTTTGCCAGCGGGCAGGCGGGCGCCGCCACCTCGCTTTTTCTGCGCGGGGCCAATTCGAACCAGACGCTGTTTCTTGTCGATGGAATCCGGGTCAACGATGCCAATACCGGTTACGCGGCCTTTGTCGGCGGGGCGCGGTTCGGCCCGTTCGACTCCCTTGAAATCGCCCGCGGACCCCAGGGGACGCTCTACGGCTCGGATGCTGTCGGGGGCGTCGTCTCCATAAGCTCCCGGAAGGGCGTCGGGCCCCAGTCCGGATCGATCGGTGTCGAGGCCGGTTCGTTTGGAACGGTCCAGGGTATTGCGAGTATCCAGGGCGGACCCGGGAAGTGGGCGTATGCCATTTCCGCAGCGGGCGGAGACACGGAGAACGACCGGCCGAACAACCGGTTCGAAAGCGGCAATCTGACGCTCCGGCTCGACCGGTCGATCTCAGAGGACTTTTCGCTGGGGGCCACGGTCCGGGGGCTTGTTTCGCGGTATGGCGACCCGGGCGACGAGTACACGAACGACCTGTTCGACACCGAGCGCGAGGGCAATTGGCTCGGGACCCTCTTCGCCGACGCCCGCCTTGGCGAGAACTTCACGACACACCTGACGCTGGGCGGCCAGGAACAGAAATACACCGCGGTGACCGAATTTGGTACGACCGTCGTCACGAACGAGCGCGGGGTCGTCGATTGGCAGGTCACGGGCCGGATGACCGAAAACAACAGCCTGACCGCGGGTCTCACGGACGAGAGCGAGATGACCCGCAATCCGGGCTTTGGAAGCATCGACAACCACCAATCGTTCCTCGCCGTCTTCGCCCAGGACGAATGGACTCCCATCAAGGACATCCATCTGAGCGGCGGCGTGCGCCACGACGACTTCGACACGTTCGGAAGCGCGACGACCGGCCGGGCGACCCTGGCGGCGCTCTCGGCGGACCACGCGGTCAAGCTTCGGGCAAGCCTCGGGACGGGCTTCGATTCACCGAGCTTCCTCGATCTGTACGGCCAGAGCCCGTTCTACGTCGGCAATCCGAGGCTCAAGCCTGAGAAATCCCGCGGCTGGGACGCGGGAATGGACTTCTACATCCCGGGCAACCAGGGCTCCCTCGGCCTGACCTGGTTCCGGACCGACCATAGAAATCTGATCGAGGACAACTTCAACGTCTACCCCGCGACGGCGGAAAATGTGGGCAAGGCCCGGACGGAGGGGCTGGAGGTGTCCGTAAAGACGGTCCTCGCGGGATCGATCCAGACCAAGGCGGCCTACACCCGGCTCGATGCAAAAAACGTTGCGGACGGCACTCCGCTTCTGCGGCGCCCCCGGGACAGCGCAAGCGTCGACCTGTGGCAGGACCTTGGGGCGGGATGGAGCCTCGGCGCGGGCGGCAGCTATGTCGGCCACCGGGCCGACATAAACGCCCTCACGTATGCGACGGCCGAGGATCCGACTTACACGGTTGTCCGGGCTTACGCAGCCTGGCGGGTGAACCCTCACCTGACCCTGAAGGCCCGGGTGGAGAACCTTCTGGACCGGCGCTATGAGCCGGTAAACGGCTACCCGCAGGCGGGGAGAGGCATCTACGGCGGAGCGGAGTGGAGGTTCTGACGACACCGGCTAAGGCTTGCCCTCGGGCTGAGTCTCGTGCCTGTGTTTAGGAGCATGGGACGAACATTCCGAGGCCGGTTCTCCGCGTTTGCGGCCATTGCGATTGCGGTTGCCGGATGCGGGACGGCGGGTTTTGCGGCGGATTCCGGAAACAGTCTCGCCTCGCGGGTGATCATCCTCGCCAACGCCGCCGATCCGGAATCCGTCGCAGTCGCGCAGCACTATGCCCGGGTGCGGGGCGTGCCGGAGGAGAATATCATTTCCTTGGAAATGCCGGTTCTGGAGGAGATCAACTGGCTGGAGTTTGTCTCCTCAATCTGGGAACCGCTCCAGGATCAGCTCGTCCGGAAGGGCTGGATCGACGCCCTTGCGATCGGGGATGTCGACTCGCTGGGCCGCAAGAAATACGCGGTTTCAGGGCACAGGATAGCGGCCCTTGTCGTCTGCCGGGGGGTGCCGCTCAAGATCCGGGAGGAACCGAACCTGTACGAGCCGGTTCCGCGGCTGACCGACCACGAGCAATTGCGGACGAATGCCGGGGCCGTCGATTCCGAGCTGAGCCTGCTCGCTGCCGACGGCGGCTACCCGATCAACGCGTTTGTCGTCAACCCCCTGTACGGGAAGGACAACCCAAGCGTTTACGACCGGGCGAAGGTCGTGGAGGTGGGGCGGCTCGACGGCCCGACCCAGGATGACGCCCTTGCGCTCGTCGATCGCGCCGTGGAGGCGGAACGCGCGGGCCTGGCGGGACGCGCCTACGTGGACATGGGAGGAAAGTTTGCCGAAGGCGATCGATGGCTGTCGAGGACCGTCGATGAGATAACCGACCTCGGTTTTGACATGAGCGTCGACCGGGAGCCGGTCACGATTCCGTCAACCGCCCGGTTCGACGCGCCGGTCCTTTACTTCGGGTGGTATGCGCCGGACTTGAACGGGCCGTTCCTGCTTCCGGGATTCCGGTTTCCGCCGGGTGCCATCGCGCTGCACATTTACAGCTATTCGGCGCGCACGATGCGCTCGGCGAGCGACGGCTGGAGCGGCCCGTTTGTCGCGCGCGGGGTTACGGCGACCGTTGGCAATGTCTACGAGCCCTATCTCGAGTACACGCACAGGCCGGATTTTCTCGTGCGCGCCCTCGCCCGCGGCAGAACCCTCGGCGATGCGGCCTACTTCGCCCTGCCTGTCCTGAGCTGGCAAAGCATCCTGATCGGCGACCCGCTTTACCGCCCCTTCGCCGTCTCCCTTGCCGACCAGCTGAAGAATCCCGGGCGGTTTTCCGCAGGCCTTGCGGGCTACGCCACCCTGAGGTCGGTCAATCTGCTGGACCACATGCACAAGCCGGAGCTGGCGCTTTCGGAGTTGCGCGAGGCCCTGGCCCGGGAGCCCAATCTCGCCGTCGGCATCGTGCTTGCCAAGCGCCTCCAGGCGCTCGGTTCATCGGGCGAGGCGGTCGGGATTCTGGAGACTCTCCTGAAACAGGACAGCCTTCTTTCGGAGCACTGGGTGCTCGCCCGCAACGCCGCCGATCTTCTGGCGACATCCGGCCGGCCGGATCTCGCCGTTACGGCCTACAGGCGGCTATTAGCGATCAGGGGCCTGCCGGCGGGGGTGCGCGCCCAGTGGCTTGTCAGCGCAAGGACCGCCGCGACGGCGGCGCACGATTCGGAGCAAGCGTCCATCTGGAAGGAGGATCTCAACGAGACGGTGACGGAGATCCTGACCCAGAGGGGTTGAGGTCCCCGGTCAGATCTTCGTGACAATCTTGTCCGCGAGGCCGTAGGCGATCGCCTCGGTGGCGTTAAGGTAGAAGTCGCGGTCGCTGTCGTGGGCGATCTTGTCGATCGGCTGGCCGGATGCGTCGGCGAGAATCTGGTTCAGTTCCCCGCGCAGTTTTTCCATCTCCTGCGCCTGGATGTTGATGTCGGTGGCCGGGCCGATGAAGCGGCCCGAGATCAGGGGCTGGTGGATGAGCACCCGTGCGTGCGGATAGATGAGCCGGCGGCCCTTGGCCGCGCCGCAAAGGAGCACCGACGCCATCGAAGCCGCCATTCCCGTCACGACGACGGTGACCGGCGAGGAGATGAGCCGCATCGTGTCGAATATCGCCATGCCCGCGGTTATGGAGCCGCCCGGGGAGTTGACGTAGAAGGTGATGTCCTTACCGGGATCGGTCCCCTCGAGATAGATCAGGCGCTCGCAGATGTCCTTGGCGGTCTCGTCGGTGACGGCACCCCAGAGGAATATCTTCCGTTGGGCCAGGAACTTTCGCTGGACCAGGTGAAAGACGGGAGTGCGGTGCTCCTTTTGCGCCTCAACGAGTTCCTCGTCCTCATCATCATCGTCATCGAGGCGGGGGATGGGAGCGTTCAATCCGGGCTGGAGGCTGTCAAAATGCATATGCCATAACCTTTGCGCGGCCTCCGCCGATTGGCAAGTGCGCAGCTGGCGGGGGTGTCCTGATCCGGGTGAAACGACTCACTCCGCGGCCGGTGTTGCGTTTGGCCGGCGGAGGGCGATTTTTGAGGGTATGAGAGTGCAGAGGATTTCCGGCCGGGTGGTGGATGTTCTCAGCCGGACCGAGTTTCCGGGAACGGTGGAATTTTCCGGCGGGGTGATCCGCCGGATCCGTCGGGACGCGAAGGTGCGGGGCAGGGGGCTGATCATGCCGGGGTTTGTGGACGCGCACATCCATATCGAGAGTTCGATGCTTCCGCCGGCGGAGTTTGCGCGGCTGGCCGTGGTCCACGGGACCGTGGGAACGATCAGCGACCCCCACGAAATCGCCAACGTCCTCGGTGTCGCGGGTGTCGACTACATGATCGCCGATGGCGGCCGGACGCCGTTCCACTTCTGCTTTGGCGCTTCGCCGTGCGTGCCCGCAACGGACAAGGAGACATCGGGGGCGAGGCTCGGGACCCGGGCCGTGGCGAGGCTCCTGGAACGGCCCGAGGTCGGGTACCTGAGCGAGGTCATGAATTTCCCCGGCGTCCTTCACCGGGACAAGGCGCTCATGGCGATGATCGCCTCCGCCGCGCGGAGGGGCAAGCCGGTCGACGGCCATGCGCCCGGGCTCAGGGGCGCGGAGGCGGCGGCCTACGCCAGGGCGGGAATTTCAACGGACCACGAGTGTTTCACGCTCGCCGAGGCAAAGGACAAGATCCGGGCAGGAATGAAGATCCTTATCCGGGACGGTTCGGCCGCGCGCAATTTCGTGGCGCTCGCGCCGCTTCTCAAGAGCAACCCGAACCGATGCATGTTCTGCTGCGACGACCTGCATCCGGATCTTCTGGTGCAGGGCCATCTGGACCGTCATATCCGGCGGGCGCTCGCCCTGGGCGTGGATCGCTTCGATGCGGTGGCTTGCGTGACCGTCAACCCGATCCGCCATTATGGTCTGCGCGTGGGCCTTCTCCAGGAGGGCGATCCTGCGGACTTTGTCGTCGTGGACGGCTGGAAACGCTTCCGGGTCCGCCGGACGTACCTGGCGGGCCGGCTGGTCGCGAAGGACGGAAGGAGCTTTCTGCCGCGGCTTCGGCCGAAGATCGTGAACCGGTTTCGTGCAGGGGCGAGGAAGGCGGGGGATTTTGCCGTGGAGCTGCGGCCGGGCAGGCTGAAGGTCATCGAGGCCCTGGACGGGCAGCTCATCACGCGAAGCCGCCTCATGAAGCCAAAGGCTTCCGGGGGCCTGGCGGTTGCCGATCCGTCGAGGGATCTCCTGAAGATAGCCGTGGTCAACCGGTACGCCGCCCGGGCTCCTGCCGCCGTCGGTTTCATCCGGGGCTTCGGCCTGAAGACGGGCGCCCTGGCCTCGTCGGTGGCGCACGACTCCCACAATGTCGTCGTTGTGGGAGCAACGGACGAGGAAATGGCGGAGGCGGCCAATCTCGTGATCAAACACCGAGGGGGAGTGAGTGTCGTCGGGAAAGGACGGCGCGAGGTCCTGCCGCTGGAGATCGCCGGGCTCATGGCCGCGGGAGACGGGCAAACGGTAGCCCGCCGCTACACGGAGCTCGACGCCCTGGCCAAGCGCCTGGGAAGCCGGCTGCGGGCGCCGTTCATGACGCTGTCTTTCATGGCGCTTTTGGTCATTCCCGATCTCAAGCTCAGCGACCGCGGGCTATTCTCCTGCTCCCGCTGGAGATTCGAGCCGCTGTTTGCGGGTTAGTACGGCGTCTTGTCCGTCTTGGCGGTCCAGTCCGTGAACGCCTGCCGGGCCTCTTCGCGCAGCAGGGGAAGCATCGACACGGTGCGCTTCTCGGGAGGAAGCGCGAGCTGGCGGTAAATGAAGTCGTCGTCGAAGCCGATTGCGGCCGCCTCGGCGCGGGTGTTGCCGTAGAATACCCGGGGGATGCGCGCCCAGTAGATGGCCGAAAGGCACATGGGGCAAGGCTCGCAGCTCGTGTACAGTTCGCAGTCGGACAGCCTGAAGGTCCCGAGCGTCGCGCAGGCGTCGCGGATCGCGGAGATTTCCGCATGAGCGGTGGGGTCGTTGGCCGACGTGACCCGGTTCTCGCCGCGTCCCACGATTTTCCCCTGCCGGACGACCACGCACCCGAACGGCCCGCCTTCATTGGATCGGACGCTTTTCTCGGACATCGCCAAGGCTTCCCGCATAAAGGCTTTCGGATCTTGGTTCATGGATGAAGAGAGAAAGCCGGATGGCCTCCGAGGGGTCAAGCCAACCGGCCCGCGCTATGCTGTTGCGAAGAAGGACAATCCCCGTTGTAAGTTGCCGCTTTCCCAGGCGCGCCAACTTCGACTTCCCGAATGATTCAACCCGATATCAGAGAGTGGCTCAATATCCTCGTCCGAATCACCCACTTTGTAGCGGGGATCATGTGGGTTGGGACTTCGTTCTATTTTGTCTGGCTTGATTCCGTTTTCACGCCCCCGTCCGAGAAGAGGGAGGGCGTGGAGGGGGAGGCGTACCTCGTGCACGGGGGCTTTTTCTACAAGGTGGAGAAGCGCCGCTTCGGAGCCGGGGCCATGCCAAGGACGCTGCACTGGTTCATGTGGGAGGCGACCTTCACCTGGATCACCGGGTTCATCCTGCTCTGGGTAGTCTATTACACGACCGACGGGGCGTTCCTGACGGATCCTTCGGTCCTTCTCCTCACGCCGGCCCAAGGGACGGCGATCGGGCTTGCGGTCCTTTTTGGCGGATGGCTGGCCTACGAGGTTTTGTTTCGCTCGCCGCTCGCCCGGACAAAATGGTGCAGCGGCGCGGCCCTGGTTCTCCTGGCGGGCCTGATATTCCTTCTGACGCACACGTTCAGCGGCCGGGGCGCATTCATCGAACTCGGGGCCATGTTCGGAACGATCATGGTCCTGAATGTCTGGGTGCACATCCTTCCGAACCAGCGGGCGATCATCAAGGCGGCCAACGAGGGGAGGGAGCCCGACTATGCCCTCGGGCTCAAGGCCAAGCGGCGGTCGATCCACAATTCGTACCTGACGATTCCGGTTCTCTTCATGATGATCTCGAATCACTTCTCCTCGCTGTACGACCACAAGTACAGCGCGGCGCTGCTGGTCCTCATCATCCTGACCGGGGCGCTCGCCAGGCACGTGATGATTTCGGCGAAAAGGTGGCCGCTCGTTCCCGGAATCGCGGCGATCGGGGGCATGGTCTACCTGACGGGGCTGCCACCGGCCATCAGGATCAACGCCGCGGGCCCGAAGGTCGCGTGGGCGCAGGCGAACGAGATCATCCACGCCCGGTGCATGATGTGCCATGCGAGCCATACGTCGGACGACGTTTTCCATGCGCCCCCGTCCGGGATCGCCTTTGACAACCCGGAGCTGGTGAAGGCGATGGCGCCGCTCATCCTGCAGCGGGCCGTCGTGCAGAGGACAATGCCCTTTGGCAACAAGTCGGGGATGACCGACGAGGAGCGCGAGCTGTTGGGCCGCTGGATAGTCCAGGGAGCCGAGATTCACTGAAGGAAGAACCATGATCATATCCAATCTTGAAATACGCGGACCGGTGGACAGTCGGTACGCCGAAATCCTGACGCCCGAGGCGTGCGAATTCCTCGAAGGTCTTTTCCGGGAGTTCGGCCCGCGGCGCGAGGCGCTGCTGGCGCGCAGGGCCGAGCGGCAGCGCGAGATCGACGCGGGGAAGCTGCCGGGCTTCCTCCCGGAAACGGCCTCTGTCCGGGGCGGGAACTGGCGCGTTCCGCCGCCGCCGCCGGACCTTCTGGATCGAAGGACCGAGATCACGGGGCCGGTCGAGCGGAAGATGACGATCAACGCGCTCAATTCAGGGGCGCAGTGCTTCATGGCGGACTTCGAGGATGCGAATTCGCCGACCTGGGAAAACGTCATCGAGGGGCAGATCAATGTGCGGGACGCCGTCAACCGGACGATCAGCTTCACAAGTCCGGAGGGGAAGATGTACCGATTGGCGGAAAAGACGGCGACCCTGGTTCCGCGGCCGCGCGGCTGGCACTTGGAGGAAAAGCACGTCCTTTTCCAGGGGAAGCGCGTGTCGGCGTCCCTTTTCGACTGGGGGCTTTGCTTTTTCCATAACGCAAGAAACCTCGTTTCGCGGGGATCCGGGCCCTACTTCTATCTCCCGAAACTGGAGAGCCACCTGGAGGCGCGGCTTTGGAACGATGTCTTCATCCACGCGCAGGCGGCCCTGGGCCTTCCGCGCGGGACGATCCGGGCGACTGTTCTCATCGAGACGATAACGGGCGCATTCGAGGCCGAGGAAATCCTGCATGAGCTGCGCGAGCATGCGGCGGGGCTCAATTGCGGCCGTTGGGACTACATGTTCAGCATGGTCAAGAAGTTCCGCAATCATCGCGAATACCTGTTCCCCGATCGGACGCTGATCACGATGACCGTTCCGTTCATGCGGGCGTACTGTTTCCATGTGATTCAGGTCTGCCACCGCCATGGGGCCTACGCGATCGGCGGGATGGCTGCGCAGATTCCGATCCGCAACAATGCGGCGGCCAACGCGGAGGCACTGGCCAAGGTGCGGGCCGACAAGGAGAGGGAGGCGGACGACGGACACGACGGGACCTGGGTTGCCCATCCGGGCCTCGTGGCCACGGCGATCGAGGCCTTCAAGCGGATGCCGGGGCCCAACCAGATTAATCGGCTCCGCGAGGATGTGAAGGTCGTCGAGGCTGACCTTTTGACGCCGCTCCATGGGCCAATCACGGAGAAAGGCGTTCGCTGGAACATCCATGTCGGCATCCGCTACCTCGAAGCCTGGCTCGGAGGCTCGGGCTGCGAACCAATCCGCAACTTGATGGAGGATCTGGCGACTTCCGAGATCTCCCGGGCCCAGCTTTGGCAATGGCTGCGTTTCGGGGCGGCGCTGGAGGACGGGCGCAAGATTACGGTCGAGCTTTACAGCGGTTTCCTGAAGGAGGAGCTCGCCGCGATTCGCGGGGAATACGGCGCGGGGCGGTACGACGGGGGACATTTTCCCGAGGCCGTCGAACTGTTCATGCGAATGGTGCAGAAGACGGAGTTCGACGAGTTCCTGTCCCTGCCCGCGTACGAGCTTTTGACGGGATGAGCCATGCCGGAGGTCGCCGACATCAATGCGCTCGACAAGGAGGCGTTCGTCGGGGTCCTGGGGCGCCTGTTCGAACATTCGCACTGGATCGCCGCGGAGACCTTCGAGCGGCGACCATTCCGCGATGCGAGCGTGCTGCATGGGGAACTGAGCGCCACGGTGAGGCGGGCGCCTGTCGAGCGCCAGCTCGCCCTCATCCGCGCCCATCCGGACCTCGCGGGCAGGCTGGCGCTGGCCGGCGGCCTGACTGCCGAATCGGCGAAGGAGCAGGCGGGAGCCGGCCTTGACCGGTTGTCGCCCGCGGAATTGGCCGAATTCGGACGGTCGAACAGCGCCTACCGGGAGCGGTTCGGGTTTCCTTTCGTGATCTGCGCGCGCCTGAACGACCGGAAGGCGATTCTTCAGGCGATGGAGGCGCGGCTCCGCAACCCGCCCGATGAGGAGAGGGCCGCGGCGCTGGCGGAAATCGAAAAGATCGCGTGGCTCCGCCTCCAGGATCTCCTGAAGACCCCGGCCTCGGGTTCCGGCGCGTCGGAGCGTTGAGGGGCCGGCTCCTGTTCAAAGGCCACTATATCGTGTATATTTGTCAAAAGATGCCGGCAAAACTCACCACACATGTGCTCGACCTTGCCTCCGGCCGGCCGGCGGAGGGAATGCGGCTCGAGCTGTGGCGGCACGGCTCGGAGGGAACGGCGACCCTGGTGAAGACGGTCGCCACCAATGCGGACGGCCGGACGGATGCACCGCTCCTCGGCCCAGGCGAAATCACCGCGGGAACCTACGAGATCGTTTTCCTTGTCGGTGAATTCTACGACAAGTCCGGCGCCGCCGCCAAAACCCGATTCCTGGACCGGGTTCCGGTCCGGTTCGGCATAGGAGACGCCGGCGCCTCGTACCATGTCCCCCTCCTTGTGACGCCCTGGTCCTACAGCACGTACCGGGGGAGCTGACGCCCGGCGCCCGCGCGCATGAACCGGGATTCCCTTCCTTCGGCTGCCTCAGGCTTGGACAAGCTCCTTCGGGAGCTTGGGCGGGTGAGCGATGAGAAAAAGTGCCTGACACGGACATTCCTTTCGCCGGCGATGGGGCGCGCGAACCGGGTGGCCGGCGCCTGGATGCAGGAGGCCGGTCTCGACGTCAGGGAGGATGCCTTCGGGAATCTGATCGGGCGGGTCGAGGCGGACCGGCAGGGGGCGAAAACGCTCATTCTTGGCTCGCACCTCGACACGGTGAGGGATGCCGGCATTTACGACGGAGCGCTCGGCGTCCTTCTCCCAGTCGTCGTCCTGCGGCGCCTGCGCCGACGGGGTGTGCGCCTGCCTTTCGCGATCGAGGTTGTCGGCTTTTCCGAGGAGGAGGGTGTGCGCTTCTCCAGCGCCTACCTCGGAAGCAAGGGATACGCCGGAGGGTTGCGGGCGGCCGACCTCGGGCTTCGGGACGAAAATGGGATGACTCTCAGGGAGTGCCTGCGCCAACGGAATGGAAGGCGGGGCAAATGGAAACCGCCCGGGCGAGCCCATTCGCCGCGCGGGCTTCTGGGATATCTCGAGGTCCACATCGAGCAGGGGCCGGTCCTCGAGGAGCGCGACCTTTCGTGCGGCGTCGTATCGGGAATCGCGGGGCAGACGCGGGCGAAGATCGAGTTTCTGGGGCGCTCGGGCCATGCGGGGACGACCCCGATGGCGCTCCGCCGCGACGCCCTGGCGGGCGCCGCCGAATTCGTCCTGGCTGCGGAAGCGCTTGCGAGGTGGCGTTCTCCGCTTGTCGCAACGGTCGGGCGGCTCGCCGTCAGGCCGGGCGCCACAAATGTGATCGCGGGTGGCGCCGAGCTGTCGCTCGACATCCGCCACCCAGGGGACCTCCGCCGGCGCGAGGCTTTGCGGATCCTGCGCTCGAAGGCCGGGCGGATCGCACGCCGGCGCGGGCTCAAGGTCTCCTTTCAGGTGACCCAGGACAATCCGTCGGTCGCCTGCTCGCCCGAGCTGACGGCCCTCCTGGTCAAAAGCGTGCGGGCCAGGCAGGGGCGGTCGCTCCTTCTGCCGAGC
>Ga0265313_10003067_pt1 | contig 13857 bp, 12 predicted proteins | sample 4123metaG_FD_203122 | JGI IMG/M metagenome (GOLD analysis project Ga0265313, IMG submission 203122) | Rhizosphere microbial communities from Carex aquatilis grown in University of Washington, Seatle, WA, United States - 4-1-23 metaG | ecosystem: Host-associated > Plants > Roots > Rhizosphere >...
GTTGACCATGCAGCCGATCGAACCGTCGAGCACGATATAGTTGAGATCGTATTTCGAGGCCTCGGTTTCTTTCGCGTCTTCCTCGGTCAGATCGCGCAGGGCGACAATGTCGGCATGGCGGTAGAGTGCGTTGTCGTCGAAGCCGACCTTGGCGTCGAGGCAAATGAGCTTGCTGTCCTTGGTCACCACCAGCGGATTGATCTCGAGCAGGCTCATGTCCTTGCTGACGAACGCGTTGTAGAGCTTCGGCAGAATGTCGCCGACCTGCTTGGCGAGATCGCCGGAAAGCCTGAGCGCCTGCGCGACGCGGCGGCCGTGATGCGGCATGATGCCGGTCGCCGGATCGACCGAGAACGTCAGGATCTTCTCCGGCGTCTTGTGCGCGACTTCCTCGATATCCATGCCGCCTTCGGTGGAGACGACGAAGGCAACGCGCGAGGTCTCGCGGTCGATCAGCGCCGACAGATAGAACTCGCGGTCGATGGCCGACCCTTCCTCGACGTAGAGGCGGTTAACCTTCTTGCCGTGAGGGCCGGTCTGGTGCGTGACCAGAGTCGAGCCGAGGATGCGCGTCGATTCCTTCTTCACATCATCGACGGATTTCACCACCTTGACGCCGCCGGCCTTGCCGCGGCCGCCGGCGTGAATCTGCGCCTTCACCACCCAGACCGGGCCGCCGAGCTCCTGCGCACCCTTGACCGCCTCGTCGACCGAAAATGCCGGCACGCCGCGCGGCACCGGAACGCCGAATTCGCGCAGCACAGCTTTAGCCTGATACTCGTGGATATTCATGCGTTGCTCCCGGCGGCGGTCGCGCGATTAGGCGAGATTGGGCGCGATCTTTTTGCAGGCCTCGACCAGACCCTGCACCGATGCAGCGGACTTCTCGAACGCGTCGCGTTCGGCGCTGCTCAGGTCGATCTCGACAATGCGCTCGACGCCTTTGGCGCCGATGACGACCGGCACGCCGACGTAAAGGTCCTTGATGCGGTACTCGCCGTTAAGCCAGGCGGCGCACGGCAGCACGCGTTTCTTGTCGAGCAAGTAGCTCTCCGCCATTGCGATGGCGGAAGCAGCCGGTGCGTAGAACGCGGAGCCGGTCTTGAGCAGGTTGACGATCTCGGCGCCGCCGTTCGCGGTGCGCTTGACGATCTCGTCGACGCGGGCCTGCGTGGTCCAGCCCATCTTGACGAGGTCAGGCACCGGAATGCCGGCGACCGTCGAATAGCGCGTCAGCGGCACCATGGTGTCGCCGTGGCCGCCGAGCACGAAGGCGGTGACATCTTCGACCGAAACGTTGAACTCGTCGGCGAGGAAATAACGGAAGCGCGCCGAGTCGAGCACGCCGGCCATGCCGATGACCTTCTGCTGCGGCAGACCGCAATATTTCTGAAGTGCCCACACCATCGCGTCGAGCGGGTTAGTGATGCAGATGACGAGAGCGTTGGGCGCGTATTTTTTGACGCCGGAGCCGACTTGCTCCATCACCTTCAGATTGATGCCGAGCAGATCGTCGCGGCTCATGCCCGGCTTGCGCGGCACGCCGGCGGTAACGATGCAGACGTCAGCACCTTCGATCGCCTCGTAGCTGTTGGCGCCGGAAAAGCGCGCGTCGAAATCGTTGACCGGCGAGGACTGGGCGATGTCGAGCGCCTTGCCCTGCGGAATGCCCTCCATGACGTCGAACATGACGACGTCACCGAGCTGCTTGAGACCAATGAGGTGAGCCAACGTGCCGCCGATCTGGCCGGCACCGATCAACGCAATCTTGTTACGCGCCATGATGTGGAAAACTCTCGCCAGTGAATGAGCCGGCCCGGTGTGGTTATCGCCTCCGGCTGGCCGCGACAAGGAGCCAAAGAGCTAAGGGGGTATGGCTCTGTCGCTTGTATACATAATACCAGCAGAGGGGCGCGTTCGAGTCCAGAGACTAATTTACTCCGCAGTGGACTTGTCGGCCGGTATAGCCGTTAGATCGATGCGGGCGACTCGGGATCTGGCCAGTGAACAACGGACCCAATTTTGCGCGCCGCATCTGGCGCGCGCTCGGCCCCGGCCTGATTACCGGCGCCGCCGATGACGACCCGAGCGGCATCGCTACCTATTCGCAGGCCGGGGCCCAGTTCGGCTACACGCTGCTGTGGACCATGTTTCTGACGCTGCCGTTCATGGCGGCTATCCAGATTATCAGCGCCTGTATCGGCTGGGACACACGCAAAGGGCTCGTCCGCAATCTGACCCGCGTGCTTCCGCCCGCCGTGCTGTTTCCTCTTGTGGCATCGCTCGTCATTGCCAACACCATCAACATCGCCGCCGATCTCGCCGCCATGGGCGGAGCGCTGCGTCTGGTCATCGGCGGCCCGGCGGTCGTTTTCGCCGGCGTGTTTGGTGCGGTGTGCCTCGTTGCCGAAGTGCTCATCCCCTATCACCGTTACGCCGGCTATCTGAAATGGCTGACCATGGTGTTGTTGTTCTATGTCGCGACAGCCTTCAGTGTGTCCATTCCCTGGCGCGACGTCGCGGTCGCGACGCTGCTGCCGCAATTCAGCCTCGGCTATAACGAACTGCTGATGGTGGTTGCGATCTTCGGTACCACCATCAGCCCATATCTATTTTTCTGGCAGGCGTCGCAGGAAGCGGAAGAGTCGAGATTAAGCTTTCGGCATGCCTATGCCGAGATGCAACGATCGAAGAAAAATTCGTTCCGTAGCATCTCGGTCGACACCTGGACCGGAATGATCTTCTCGAATCTCATCGCCTTTTTCATCATCGTGACCACGGCCGCGACGCTGAACGCGCACGGCGTCACGCATATCGACACCGCTGCCCAAGCTGCCGAAGCGCTGCGTCCGATCGGCGGTCCGCTGACCTTTGCGCTGTTCGCGGCCGGCATCATCGGCACCGGATTGCTCGCCGTCCCGGTGCTTGCCGGATCGGCCGCCTATGCCGTGGCCGAGCTGTTCAAGCTGCGTGGCAGCCTCGAATTGCCGGCGAGCCGCGCGATCGGCTTCTATTCCATCGTTGCGGCGGCAACGGCTGGCGGTGCGGCCTTGCTCGTGACCAATATTGATCCGATCGCCATGCTGTTCTGGACCGCGGTGATCAACGGCTTTGTTGCGGTGCCGATCATGGTCGCGACCATGGTGCTGGTGACGAACAAGCGCCAAGCGCAGTTGATTCCGCTGCCCCGCTGGTTGCTGATCTTGGGCTGGCTTGCCGCATTGCTGATGATGCTGGTGGTCGCGCTGCTGATCTGGTCGAGCCTTGCCTAGGTGTCCACGATCGACGAGGTATCGATCGCATTTGCCTGCCGCGGCCCGTGCGGGAGCCCGAGATAGGCTTGCGAGCGCATCTCGATAAGGCGTGACGCGGTGCGCGCGAATTCCAGCGCTTCATAGCCTTGCTCGGCGCGGTAAAGCTTGTCCGGTTGCGCTTCCGCCGAAGCCAGGAGCTTCACGGCGTGGTCGTAGAGCGTGTCGATCAAGATGATGAAACGCTTGGCCTCGTTGCGCCGCTCGAAGGCCATGACCGGGATATGGTCGATAATGACGGTGTGGAATTCGTGCGCGATCTTGAGGTAGTCGCCGGCGCCGAGCGGCTGGCCGCAGATATCCGCAAAGGAAAAGCGGGCGACGCCCATGGCGGCCTGCGGAATCCGAACGGCGTGGCCCTTGACCATGAGCTCGTGCGGGGCGCCCGCCTCGCCGGCCAGCCGTTTCCAGGCCAAATCGAGCGCGGACGTGGCCTTTTCGTCGTCCGGGACGTACCAAGTCGGCAATCCGGTGAGCTTTTCGAGCCGAAAATCGATCCGGGCATCGAGCCGCACCACTTCGCAATGCTCTTGCAAGAGCGTGAGGAACGGCACGAACAACGCCCTGTTCAAGCCATCCTTGTAGAGATCGGACGGCGCCAAGTTGGACGTCGCCACCATCACCACGCCCAACTCGAACAGCCGCGTGAACAGCCGGCCCAGGATCATGGCGTCGGCGATGTCGGTGACGTGGAACTCGTCGAAGCAGAGCAGCCAGGCCTCCTCGGCGATGGCATCGGCCGCGCGAAGGATCGGGTCCGGCCCGCCGTTCTTGCTCTCCTGCCGGAACACATGGACGCGCTCATGCACGTCGGCCATGAACTCGTGGAAATGCACCCGCTGCTTGCGCCGGACGGTGCTGGCCTCGAAGAACAGGTCCATCAGCATGGTCTTGCCGCGGCCGACCTCGCCGTGAATGTAGAGGCCGCGAAGCGCCGGCTCTTTTTTCTGCCGGGCGCTGAACAGCCAGCCAAGTGACGACGATTTCTGCGCCAGCGCGTTGCGCTCGAGCCGCCGTTCGAGCGCCGCCAGCTGCCGCGCGACCTGCTCCTGGCCGGCGTCGGCTTCGATCTTTCCGGCGCTCACGAGCGCCGCGTAGCGGGTGCTGAACAGTTCGGACATGGAGGACTTGCCGGACCTCAAATGAGCAATTTGCGGGCCGGACGCGGGGAGGCCTACGGGGCGCCCTTATAGTCGGTCTTTGTTTCCGCTGCGTTTCCGTGATTTCGCTGGAGTTTCCCAGCCGGACCACGAAATTGCTGCAGCAAAAATGCTGCAACACTGCAGCAAATGACTGCAGCATAAGCTGCAGCAAAAGTGGTTAATCCTTTGGCAGACATGCATTTTTCGCTTGGGAGGGTCCCGGCCTTGCTGTTGTGCGGCCTTCATTTTGCTGCGTTGCAGCACATATATATTCCGTGTGATTCGGCTGGCGGAACCCCGCCAGCCATGGGCGCGACGCGACCTGGAGATCTGGAATGCACATGACTGAACCGCTGCCCGAGGGATCGGTGATCCGCAAATTGTGGATCAACGAGACCAACGACTACCGCGATCACCTGCTGCGCCTCGACCGCGACAGCCGGTACCGCCGCTTTTCCGGCACGGTGTCGGACGATTTCATCTCCCGCCACGCCGCGACGGCCAACGAGGCCGGCACGGTGGTCTACGGCTTTTTCGTCGACGGCGTGCTGCGCGGGGCGGCCGAACTGCGCATTCTGGGCGCCGTGTTCAGCCAGGAGGCGGAGGCCGCCTTCAGCATCGAACAGCCCTGGCAGAGCCACGGCGTCGGCACGGTTCTGCTCGAGCGCACTTTGCTGTCCGCCCGCAACCGCGGCATCACGTCGCTGCACATGAATTGCCTGGCCGAGAACCAGCGCATGCAGCAGCTGGCCCGCAAGTTCGACGCCGAGCTGAGCTTCGATTTCGGCAGCGTCGTCGGCGAGGTCGATCCGCCGCGCTCGACGGCGCTGTCAATGATGCGCGAGGTGATGGCCGACAGCCACGACGTCGCCAGCGCGATTTTCGACAAGCAGGCACGGCTATTGCGGCCGGTGTGAGTTTCCCTGTTGTCATTCCGGGACGGCGCGTCGGCGCCGGACCCGGAATCCAGATACAAATGCTGAGTTGGCTTCTGGATTCCGGGTTCGCGCACTTCGTGCACGCCCCGGAATGACGAGTTTACTTCAGCGGGTAGCTCGCCTCGATTACGTAGGGCCCGCCGCCGACCGAGTTGCGCGAGGAAAACAGCACGAACTGCGAGATGCGGAACGGCGCGGTGCGGAAATAGCCGCGCCCCGACAGATAGTCGGCGACATCAAAGCTCGACGCATCGCGCAGACGCGCCAGCGTCACGTGCGGCGTGAACTTGCGGCCCTCCGGCTCAAGCCCGATGCGCCGCATCAGCCGCTCCTGCTCGGCCTGCACCTCGAGCAGCGCCTGTACCGGCGGCACCACCGCGACCACCGCGCGCGGCTTGCGCCCGCCGAACGAAATGACGCTCTCGAAATGCAGCTCGAACGCTTCGCGGCGAACGCGGCCGAGCAACAGCTCCACTTCATGCGCGATCGTGTCGTCGACGTCGCCGATGAAACGCAGAGTGATGTGATAATTTTGCGGATCGATCCAGCGCGCGCCGGGCAGGCCGCCGCGCAAACTCGACAATGCCTGGCCGACATCCGGCGGAATTTCGAGGCCGGTGAAGAGACGCGGCATCCTAGCTTCCTTACGCGTGATCTTATCCGAAAACCGGTTCCCACTTTTCGGGATCACGCGCCCCTACGAGCCGCGCGCGGCGCGCACGCGGGATATCAACGTTTCGACCTGGGGCATGATCCGCGTCACGATCACTTCGACGCCGGCGGCGGTGGGATGCAGGCCGTCGGCTTGATTGAGCTTCGCGTCGGTCGCCACCCCATCGAGGAAGAATGGATAAAAGACGACCGGATGAGTCGAGGCAAGCGCCGGATAGATGGCGTCGAAGGCCTGCACGTAGTCGGCGCCGAGGTTGCGCGGCGCGCGCATGCCGGCAAGCAAGACGGTAATGTGACGCTGATCGAGTGTGCTCAGAATTTTTTCGAGCGCGGTCTTGGTCACCGCGGGGTCGATACCGCGCAGCGCATCGTTGGCGCCGAGCTCCAGGATCACCGCGTCGGTACCCTGCGGCACCGACCAGTCGAGACGGCCGAGTCCGCCGGACGCAGTGTCGCCGGAGACGCCGGCATTGACGACCGATACCGCCACGCCCTTGGCCTTCAGGGCCGCCTCGAGCCGCTCCGGAAAGGCCTGCTCGACCGGCAGGCCGAAACCGGCGCTGAGCGAATCGCCCAACACGACGATTCGCACCGGAGGGCTGTCCGCCGCGGCCGGCAACAGCGAAAACGCCCACAGCAACGTGACTGCCGCAACCATTCCGAGGTGCTGGACCCGGCTGGGTTTTTTCCCATATGTGCGGTGTCTTGAGCGGTGGAACCACATGAAAGCACCTTCGGCGGCCACCCCGGCAATCGCGCTTGCCGGGGTCAATCTCACGCTCGGCCAAGGCGCCGCGCGCGTCCATATTCTCAAGGACATCGATCTCAATATAGGCAGCGGCGAGGCGATTGGCCTCGTTGGCCCGTCCGGCTCCGGTAAATCGACGCTTTTGATGGTCATGGCCGGGCTTGAACGCGCCGACCGCGGCATCGTCAGCGTCGCCGGCGAGGACCTCGGCAAGCTCGACGAAGACGCCCTCGCCCGCTTCCGCGGCCGCAATATCGGCATCGTCTTCCAGTCCTTCCACCTGATCCCGACCATGACCGCGCTGGAAAACGTCGCGGTGCCGCTCGAGCTCGCCGGCATCGCCGACGCGCAAAACCGGGCACGCCAGGAGCTCGCGTCGGTGGGGCTGGTGGAGCGCATCCATCACTATCCGGCCGAACTGTCGGGCGGCGAGCAGCAGCGCGTCGCGGTCGCCCGCGCGCTGGCGCCCAACCCGGTCATCCTCGTCGCCGATGAGCCCACCGGAAATCTCGACGAGGACACCGGCACATCGATCATCGACCTGTTGTTCGCCGGCCACGAAAAGCGCGGCACGACTTTGGTTCTCGTGACGCATGACCAATCGCTTGCGGCGCGCTGCGAGCGCGTGGTCCGGCTGCGCTCCGGGCGGATCGACGGCGTGAGCACGCGATGAGGTTGTTTCTGTCATTCCGGGGCGCGAGCGCAGCGAGCGAACCCGGAATCCAGAGGTCCGCGCCAGCGATGTATCTGGATTCCGGGTCCGGCGCTTCGCGCCGTCCCGGAATGACAGGGGAAAGCAGTTCGACGCGATGAAGCATCAAAGAAATTTTAGTCCGCTTCCCCTGCGCTTTGCGCTGCGCGAATTGCGCGGCGGGCTGTCCGGGTTCTACGTCTTCATCGCCTGCATCGCGCTCGGCGTCATGTCGATTGCCGGCGTCGCCTCGCTCGCGGCCAGCCTTGCCGACGGACTGGCGCGGCAGGGCCGCGTCATCCTCGGCGGCGATCTCGCCTTCACGCTGATCCAGCGCGAAGCCTCGCCGGAAGAGCTCGCGTTCCTGCAAAGCCACGGCACAATGTCGCGCGCGGCGACGTTGCGCGCCATGGCCCGCGCCGACAATGCACAGGCAACGCTGGTCGAGATGAAGGCGGTCGACGGCGCCTATCCGCTCTACGGCGCAGCACAGCTCGATCCGGCGGGCCCCCTCGATGCCGCGCTGGCGGAGCGCGACGGCGTGTTCGGCGCGGCCGCCGATCCGACGCTGCTGACGCGGCTCGCCATCAAGCCCGGCGCACGCATGTCCGTCGGCAACGCCACCTTCGAAGTGCGCGCCGCGCTGAACGATGAGCCGGACAAGCTCGCCGGTGGCATCGGCTTCGGACCGCGGCTGCTGGTGAGCGAGGCGGGCTTGCGCGCTACTGGTCTGCTGCAGCCCGGCAGCCTGGTGCATTGGCTTTACCGCGTGCGCCTGACCGGCAACGACGAAAGCGATGCCGCCGCGCGCGCGGTCACGGCGCAGGCGCGCAGCCAATTCCCCGAAGCCGGCTGGGAGATCCGCAACCGCAGCAACGCGTCGCCCAATCTCGAGCGCGACGTCGAGCGCTTCACGCAATTCCTCACCATCGTCGGCCTGACCGCGCTGCTGGTCGGCGGCGTCGGCGTCGGCAACGCGGTGCAGAGCCACCTCGACCGCAAGCGCGACGTCATCGCCACCATGAAAGCGCTCGGCGCCAGCGGCCGCCGCGTGTTCGGCATCTACCTCACGCAGGTGATGCTGCTCGCGGTCGCCGGCGGCCTGATCGGCGTCGCGTTGGGCGCGATCCTGCCGTTCGCCACCGCCTGGGGCTTCCGCGCCATCATCCCGCTGCCGATCGACCCGACGTTGCACGCCGGCGAACTGGCGCTGGCGCTGCTCTACGGGCTGCTGACGGCGTTTGCCTTTGCGCTGTGGCCGCTCGGCCGGGCCCATGACGTGCCGGTCGGCGAGCTGTTCCGCGATGAGGTCGCACCGCAGCCGCGGCTGCCGCGCAAAACCTACATCGCGCTCACGGCCGCCGCGATCCTCGCGCTGGCGGCGCTGGCGGTGCTGCTGTCCTACGACCGCCGGGTCGCCGTAATCTTCGTCGTCACCGCCGCCGCGGTCTTTGTGGTGCTCAGGCTGGTCGCCGCGGCGCTGATGCTGATTGCCGCGCGCGTGCCGCGGCCGCGCTCGACCGCGTGGCGCATGGCGCTCGCCAACATCCACCGGCCCGGCGCGCTGACGCCAAGCGTGGTGCTGTCGCTCGGCCTCGGCATCACGCTGCTGGTGACGGTGATCGAGATCGACGGCAACCTGCGGCATCAGTTCACAGCGGCGCTGCCGGAGAAGGCGCCGTCGTTCTATTTCCTCGACATCCCGCACGATCAGGCCGGCAAATTCGAGACTTTCGTGAAGGCGAAGGCGCCGCGGGCGGCGCTCGACGAAGTGCCTATGCTGCGCGGCCGCATCGTGTCGGCGAACGGCATCCCGGTCGAGAAGCTCAAGGCCTCGGACAACGCCGCCTGGGTGCTGCAAAGCGACCGCGGCATCACCTATACCGGCGACCTGCCGAAGGGCTCGCGGCTGGCCGAAGGCAAATGGTGGGGACCCGATTATACCGGCCCGCCGCTGTTGTCGTTCGAGAAGCGCATCGCCGACGGGCTCGGCCTCAAGCTCGGCGATCCCGTCACCGTCAACGTGCTCGGCCGCGACATCACCGCGACCATCGCCAACATGCGCACGGTCGACTGGGAAAGCCTCGCCATCAATTTCGTGCTGGTCTATTCGCCGCATGCCTTCGACGGCGCGCCGGCGACACACCTTGCGACGCTGACCTATCCCGACGGCGGCACGGCGGCGGAAGAAGGCGCCATGATCCGCGCCGTCGCCGACAATTTCCCGATGATCACCGCCGTACGCGTCAAGGAAGCGCTGCAGGCGGTCGGCTCGATCGTCTCCAACCTGGTGCTGGCGATCCGCGTCGCCAGCGGCATCACGCTCTTGGCGGCGGCGCTGGTGCTCGGCGGCGCGCTCGCGGCCGGGCATCGCGCCCGCGTCTACGATGCCGTGATCCTCAAGACGCTCGGCGCGACGCGGCTCCGCCTGATCGGCGCCTATGCGCTCGAGTACCTGCTGCTCGGCGGCGCCACCGCGCTGTTCGGCGTTTTGTCAGGTTCGATCGCCGCCTGGCTGATCGTCACCGAGCTGATGCACCTGCGCTTTGTCTGGCTGCCGGGGCCGGCGTTTGTCGCAACGGCGGCCGCGGTGCTGGTGACGGTTGCGCTCGGCCTTGCCGGCACGTTCGCGGCGCTGGGGCAGAAACCGGCGGCGGTGCTGCGCAATCTGTGAATTCGGGCGGTTTGGCGTCCGGCGATTGCCGCTAAGCCACTGTCACCGCTGTGTTAATATTCGGCAATCTTGGCCGATCATGATTGAGCCATATCTGGCGCACAGGCTGAATGCGCACTACATTCTCGGCACGAGCGCGGCGGCTTCCGCCGGCCGCGCTGCTCCGGCAAACAGCCGGATCATCAGAAGGGGTTCTTTCGATGTCGGATTTCGACCGTAACGTAGCGGCCCGTGGCTTCGGCGCCACCAGCGCTGCCGCGATCGATGCAGGCCTGCGCGCCTACATGCTTCGCGTCTACAACTACATGGCCGCCGGCGTCGCGCTCACCGGCGTGGTCGCGTGGTTTACATACAGTCAGGCAGTGGTGACCGATGCGGCCGGCCGCGTCACATCGCTGACGCCGTTCGGACAGGCGATCTTCGGCGGCCCGCTGACGATCGTGCTGTTCCTCGGCACGCTCGGCATCGTGTTCTTCCTGAGCTTCCGCGTGAACAAGCTGCAGGCGAGCACCGCGCTCGCGCTGTTCATGCTGTACGCCGGCCTGCTCGGGCTGATGCTGTCGACCGTATTCCTGCAGTACACCGGTGCTTCGATCACCCGCACGTTCTTCATCTCGGCGGCGTCGTTCGGCGCGCTCAGCCTGTACGGCTACACCACGCAGCGCGACCTTTCGCCGATCGGCTCGTTCCTGGTGATGGGCCTGTTCGGGCTGATCCTGGCGATGCTGGTCAACATGTTCCTCCAGAGCACCGGGCTCGACTTCGCGATCTCGGCGATCGGCGTGCTGATCTTCGCCGGTCTGACCGCCTGGGACACCCAGCGGATCAAGGAGATGTACAGCGCCAATGACGACGGCACCGTCGCCGGCCGCAAGGCGGTGATGGGGGCGCTGACGCTCTACCTCGACTTCATCAACCTGTTCCTGTTCCTGCTGCGCTTCATGGGCGACCGCCGCTAAGCGCAGCACGGATACGAATCATGCAGCGCCCCGGCCCTAGGCCGGGGCGTTTTGCTTTTGGTAGTGTGCGGCTGCGATGAGCATCGTAATCCGCGACGCAAGCCTGGCCGACATCCCCACCATCACCCGCATCTACACACATGCGGTGCAGACCGGCACGGCGACGTTCGAGCTCGAGCCGCCGGACGAGGCCGAAATGACGCGCCGGATGCAGGCGTTGCTCGCCGGCAAATTCCCGTATTTCATCGCCGAGGTCGACGGCGCGATGGGCGGCTATGCCTACGCCTCGCTCTACCGCACCCGGCCGGCCTACCGCTTCACCGTCGAGGATTCGGTCTACGTCGCGCCGGAGATGCACCGCCGCGGCGTCGGCAAGGCGCTGCTGATGAAGCTGATCGACGCCTGCACCGCGCTTGGCTTCCGGCAGATGATCGCGGTGATCGGCGACTCCGATCAGGCGGCCTCGATCGGCGTGCACAAGGCCTGCGGCTTCGTCGACGCCGGCAACCTGCGCAATGTCGGCTGGAAATTCGGCCGCTGGCTCGACACGCCGCTGCTGCAACTTGCGCTCGGCGACGGCGCGCTGACGCCGCCCTAATCTCTGCGCTAGTTCGTCACCAGCGACAGCGGGTCGATAGCGCGCAGCACGCGGTCGAGCTCGTGCCCGCGCCGTACGATCAGCCCGGTCGCCGAGATCACGCTGTAGGCGCCCTGGCGGCGGCCGTTCTTCGGGTTTTTTTCGATGCGGTAGAGCGGCACTTCCGAGGTGCGGCGGAACACCGAGAACACGGCGCGGTCCTTGAGGAAGTCGATCGCGTAGTCGCGCCATTCGCCGGCGGCGACCTTGCGGCCGTAGAGATCGAGAATGCGTTTGAGCTCGCGGCGGCTGAAGGTCACCTGGTTGAGGGGAGCGGCGGCGCTTCGTGCCGGAGATCCACCCCCCGAGGACTGGCTTGGATCGATTTCGCCAGAACCGAACGTCATCTCGGCGCCTCCTCCCATGTTGTGCGTGACAATGATCGCGCCGGAGAAAGGTTACGGCAAGGCCTCCGTTGGCTCGAAAAAAGTGCAGGAAACGCTGTATTTCGAGGCTCGCGCGATCACGAACTCGTCAATCGAACCATAATAAGGCCCAATTTCGGTCAAGCGTCGGTCACGTCAGGCGGCGATAAGCTCAGCGTTGCCTCAAGGCCCGGTCCGGTACGAGCACCGGATTCCTCAGCCCCCCAGCCCCCCGGGGTTCGACCGACCGGGCCAGTTGAGTTCCGCGTAACAGTTTAGTTCCGCGTAAGTATGAGTTCCGCGTAAGATTCGATCCCCTAGACTTCGGGCCGGTTTTCACCGGCCCGATTTTTTTGCGTCGAAGGAGAAGGCGCGCTGATCAGCGCAGGGCGGCGGCGGCGGCGCCGAGAATAACGCCCGGCTTGGCGGCAATGCCGCTTTGCACCAGCACCGCGACAGAGTCGATATCTTTGACCGTCGAGGTGTCGCTCGGCAGCTCGCTGACGGGGATGCTGAAGGTCTGTGCCTTGCCGTTCCACTCGCCGAGCCGCACCCAGCGGCGCACGACGTTCGTATAGGTGATGCTGCGGCCATTGTTCTCGCCGCGCTCGACCGGGACCGTCACTTTGTGGGTGATCGGGCAAAGCCAGACTTCGGCGCTCGGTTGCTCGTCTTTGGCTTCGGGCACGGTCACCGTCACCTTGCCGTCGGCAACGGTCAGCGTCACCGGCAGCGTCAACGCCTTCGCGTTACCCCGCGTCCTGGCGATGGCGTCTTCGATCGCGCTCTTGTCGCTGCCGAGCACATCGGTCATGCCGTTGATCACGGCTTGCGGCGTAAACACCTCGCGGTCGCCACGCGTTTCGGCATAGGCGCGCTCGCGATTGGTGTGGCCGTGGAGCGCCAGCGTATCCTTCCAGCCGAGATAATCCCAATAATCGACCGGCAGGCTCAACGCGATCAATGAAGGATCATGCGCCAGCTCGCCGAGCAGCTTGTCGGCGGGCGGGCAGGACGAGCAACCCTGGCTGGTGAAGAGCTCGATGACCGCGCGCGGCTCTCCGGCGGAGGCCGGCGCCATCGAAGCGATGCAAACAAGCGCGGCCGATAAGGTCGTGTGGCGATAGTTCATGCCGATCCCACGTCCCCCAAACCCGCCGTCACTTGATAGTCGCCCCGCCAATCACCCGCCACTCACGTCACGGTGAGTGGCGGCCCATCGGATGTTCCCTATGCCGCCAAATGACGCAGCACGTACTGCAGAATGCCGCCATTCTTGAAGTAGTCGAGCTCATCGAGCGTATCGATGCGGCAGATCAGCGGCACCCGCTTGAGCGTGCCGTTGCCGGAGACGACTTCGGCCATCAGCTTCTGGCGCGGCTTGAGGTCGCCGTGCAGTCCGCGGATCGTGACCTGTTCGTCGCCTTTCAAACCGAGGGACTGCCACGATGTGCCCTCCTCGAATACCAGCGGCATCACGCCCATGCCGATCAGGTTCGAGCGATGGATGCGTTCGAACGACTGCGTGATGACGGCGCGGACGCCGAGCAACACGGTGCCCTTGGCAGCCCAGTCGCGCGACGAGCCGGTGCCGTATTCCTTGCCGGCAAAAATGACGAGCGGCACGTTCTCGGCCTTATACTTCATGGCCGCATCGTACATCGTCATCTTCTGCTTCGACGGATAGTGGATGGTGAAGCCGCCTTCGACGCCCGGCACC
>Ga0265313_10003069_pt1 | contig 13853 bp, 14 predicted proteins | sample 4123metaG_FD_203122 | JGI IMG/M metagenome (GOLD analysis project Ga0265313, IMG submission 203122) | Rhizosphere microbial communities from Carex aquatilis grown in University of Washington, Seatle, WA, United States - 4-1-23 metaG | ecosystem: Host-associated > Plants > Roots > Rhizosphere >...
ACGGGCACGGTCGTCTCCTGCCAGGACGAAAAGTCGCAGATCAAGAATCGCGCGAAAGCGGAACGCGTTCTCCGGTCGCGCTTGTATGAGATCGAATTGCAGAAGCAGCAGGAAAAGATTGGCGCGGAGCGGCGCAGCATGGTTGGCAGCGGCGACCGCAGCGAGAAGATCCGCACCTACAACTTCCCGCAGAATCGCGTCACCGACCACCGCATCGGCCTCACGCTCCACCAGCTCAACCTGGTAATGGAAGGCAAGCTCGAACCCATCGTCGACGCCCTGACGACGTATTATCAGACCGAAAAGCTCAAAGAGCAGAGCGAAGCGGCCTGACTATCCGCACCGCGCTGCTACAGGGTAAGCAGCTTCTCGAAGAAGCCGGAATCGCGGTTCCGCGGCTCACTGCCGAAGTGCTGCTGGCGCACGCCGTGGGTCACGACCGGGCATGGCTTAACGCCCATTCGGGCGACGAACTGAAAGAGGTCTGGTGGATTCACTATGGCCGCTACCTTCACCAGCGCCTGCAGGGGCAACCGACGCAGCAGATCACAGGCGTTCAGGAGTTCTACGGCCGCGATTTCCGCGTGACGAAGGACGTTCTGATCCCGCGGCCAGAGACAGAACACGTTATTGAAGCCGCGCTGAAGCTTGGCGCGCGGAACATCGTTGATATTGGAACGGGATCGGGCGCGATCGCGATTACGCTGGCTTTAGAAACCGGCGCGAAAGTGATGGGGACAGATGTATCGCTCGCGGCATTGCGCGTCGCGAGTGCAAACGGCCGCGCCCTCGGTGTGGCTGTCACATGGGTTGCTTGCGATTTAGCCGACGCAATCGGCGGCAGCTTCGATCTGGTGGTCTCAAATCCCCCTTACGTTCCCGCACGCGACAAAACTACGCTGCAACGCGAGGTTCGCGATTACGAACCGGCGGTCGCGCTTTATGGCGGGGACGATGGCTTGGAAATCTATCGCCGCTTGATCCCCGAAGCCGAGCGGCTACTCAAGCCCGGCGGCTGGCTGGTGATGGAGATCGGCTACACCTTGGGCGGCGCTGTGAGCGATATGCTAGGCGCGTGGAAGGAAGTCGAAATCCGGACCGACTTGGCGGGCCTGCCGCGAGTGATCCTCGCAAAACGATCGTGACGAAGCTCTTTTTCCATCTCGACATGGACGCGTTCTTCGTCTCCGTCGAAGAGCTTTTCGATCCCTCGCTCAAAGGCAAACCGGTAGTGGTCGGCGGGCGGCCCAATGAGCGCGGCGTTGTTTCCGCGGCGTCGTATGCAGCCCGCAAGTTCGGCGTCCACTCGGCCATGCCCCTGCGAACTGCCTACAAGCTCTGCCCCCAGGCGATCTTCGTCGACGGTCACCGGGAACGCTACATCGAGTACTCGCACAAAGTCTACGAAGTCCTGCAGAGCTTCTCGCCGAAAGTCGACATGGCATCGATCGACGAAGCCTATCTGGATCTGACGGGCACCGAGCGCCTGCATGGGGCTCCTCTTCAGGCAGCCCATAAGCTGCATGATGCGGTTAAGGAAGCCACGGCGTTGAACTGCTCCATTGGTATCTCCGCGTCGCGGATGGTGGCTAAGGTTGCATCCGATCAAGCCAAGCCCAACGGCATCTTGTGGATCCTCCCCGGCCAAGAAGCCAGCTTTCTTGCGCCGCTCGACGTGCGCAAAATCCCAGGGGTCGGCAAAGTCACCGAGGGCCGACTACATGACATAGGTATCAGGAAGGTGGCCGATCTGGCGGCACTGGACGACGCCGCTCTCGAAGAGCGTTTCGGCAAGTGGGGCTTGGCGCTCGCCGGCAAGTCGCACGGCATGGACGCGGGCGGCTGGTTCGACACCGAAGTCGGCGAAGGGGGCGGCCCGAAATCCATCAGCCACGAACACACGTTCATGGTGGATACCGCCGAGGCCGCATCGCTCGACGCGATTCTGGTGCGCTTGTCTGAGATGGTCGCGCGGCGGTTACGCAATCATCGCCTGTGGGCGCGCACCGTGCAGATCAAGCTGCGCTATTCCGACTTTTCGACCTTCACGCGATCGCGTACGCTGGATCACGCTTCGCAGATCGACGCGGAGCTGGCTGTTGCCGCTCGCGAGCTCTTTCATAAGAACTGGACTGGTAAACCCATCAGGCTGCTGGGAGTCTACGCGCAGTCACTCGTTGCCACCGAAGGTCAGACTAGCCTCATCGACGAAGGCCGCGCCGAAGACTGGCGACGGACGCTGGCCGCTGTCGACAAAATCCGCGAGAAATACGGCCAGGACGGCATCATATCGCTGGCTTCCGGAATGAATGCGGCCTTCCGGCAGCGGGTGCACGAGAATCCCGAGAACCTGCCCGGCAAAGAGCCGAAAAAGGAGTAGTATCCTAGAGTGACAGTGCCGACGTTGTCTATTGTCGTACCGATCCACAACGAAGAGCCGTGCATTCTGCCGCTCTATGACCGGCTGACCGCCGTGCTCGAGAAGATCCGCCGGCCTTACGAGATTCTTTTCGTCGACGATGCGTCCACCGACCGCAGCTTCGACCTTCTGGCGAATCTTGTTGAGACGGATCCGCGCCTGAAAGTGATCCGGCTGCGGCGCAACTTCGGACAGACCGCGGCGTTGGCTGCCGGATTCGACGAATCCCAGGGCAACATCGTCATCTCGCTCGATGGCGACCTGCAGCATGCGCCCGAGGACATTCCGGCGCTGCTCGAAAAAATCGACGAAGGCTACGACATCGCCAGCGGATGGCGCAAGGATCGGCTGGATAACGCGGTCACGCGCAAGATTCCCTCGCGGATCGCGAACTGGCTTATGGCCAAGGCGTCGCACGTCGACCTGCGGGATTTCGGCACTACTTTCAAGGCCTACCGCGCGGAGATCCTCAAGGACGTGAATCTCTACGGCGAGCTGCATCGCTTCATTCCCGCGCTGGCGTCGTTCTACGGGGCGCGCATCGCCGAAGTGCCCATCCGCAACCTGCCGCGGGCGAACGGCGGGTCGCATTACGGCCTGGGCCGCACCTTCCGCGTGGCGTTCGATATCTTTACGATTTGGTTCCTGCTGAAATATTTCACGCGTCCCATGCACTTCTTCGGAAAGTGGGGATTGCTCAGCGCCGGAAGCGGCACCCTGATCCTGATCGGGCTCGCGGTGGAAAAGATGTGGACCGGCATCGATATCCTTCAGACGCACGGACCGTTGATGATGGCGGGCGCGCTCGCGCAGGTCACCGGTGTGATCCTCTTCTGCACCGGACTGCTGGGCGAAGTGCTCACGCGAACCTATTTCGAAAGCCAGGGCCGCCGCATCTATGCCGTACGCGAGATCCGCACGCGGCGCGAAGAGAAGGCCGCCGGCGGGGCTCGCTAGTTAGTTCAGGAATGGCGCCTGTTCGCGCGGTGATTTTCGATTTCGGCGGGGTCCTCTGCTTTCCACCAGACGACGCGCGTTGGCGCCGCGCCGCGGCAACCGCCGGCCTGCCGGTTGCCGATTTCATGAATGCCTTCTGGGCCCACCGAATCCGCTATGACGCCGGCCTCTGCCAGCCTGAGGAATACTGGCAAACCGTGGCGCGCACGGCCGGTACGCGCTTTGACGAGAGCAAAATCCCCGCGCTCATCCGCGTTGAAATTGAGCTCTGGAACAACTACGATTCCCGCCTGTTTCAGTGGACTACTCAGTTGCGCGCCGCGGGATACCGTACGGCGATCCTCTCCAATCTGCCTCGCCCTCTAGGCGAGGAACTGCGCGCGACTCCTGGATTTCTGGACCACTTTGATCACGTCACGTTTTCCTATGAGCTTCGCAAGGTGAAGCCGCAACCGGAAATCTATCTGGATGCCATCCAAGGACTGGGCGTCGAACCTTCGCAGGCGTTGTTCCTGGACGACCGTCAGGACAATGTCGAGGGCGCGCAGGCCGTGGGGATGAAAGCGCTGCGCTACTCCACCTGGGAAGATTTCGTGGCTGGCGGCCGCGCGCACTACGGCTTGCCGGCTCCCGGGTCTGCGGATGATGTTGCTCGCCGCCAGTAGTCTTCGAACAAGCTCTTCATGGCCTCGGCCATGCCCTCGTGTTCGAACACCACCGCGGTCCAGGCGGGCTTGGTGGTGACCGGATCCACCAGCGCCAGCAATCCGCAGCGGCCGTCCATCACCGCCATTTTCATGGGGACTTTGTCGATCTGGCGGATCTGGACGCCCGCTTGTTCGTACTCCGCGAGGAACCGCTGGTGAGCGGCGTCGAGCGTTCCGCGCTCGACGATCAGGCGGCATCGGACCCCGCGTGCACACGCCTGAAGCACCTGCTCAGCATCCAACGGATCTACGGCGTAGGGCGGGCGCGAGAATTCGAGATACTCGGTGCGCGCGGCGGCTAGCATGGCTCGGAACTGGCCCGCCGTCTGGCCCGGATCGTTGACCAGGCGCAGAAAATCGAGCGTGCCACCACCGCCTTGCCCTTCCGTGTAGGCGGACATCAGATCGGTCAATAGTCCGGAGGCCGCTTTGCTTTGTTCCGCAAGCTCGGCTTCGAGCGCGTGCGTTCTGCGCGCAAGGTAAGCCGGCAGCGCCTGATCCGGCGGGACCGCCGAGAACAGCTTGGTGCGGTCCTGAATCACGCGGGCGAAGCCTTTCTCCACCAGGCTGTCGAGCACTTCATAAATCTTCTGCCGGGGCACGTGTGCGCGAGCCGCCAGTTCCAGCGCCTTGAACCGGGGATGCCCTACCAGCACCAGGTACGATCGCGCTTCATAGGCGTTCAAGCCCAGCGCCTGGAGGCGTTGCCAGAAACGGCGAAATTCGAGATCGGAGGGTTGTTCTCTGCCCATGCTTCGGTGCGGGAATGGTAGAGCATAGCAAATTGCTACAATCGCCGTTAGGAGCGCACAGGACGGCGGGGCGACCTTAGGTTCAGAAATACGGCCCCGGCGTTCCGTTGTGCGCGATACAAGGAGTACGGTTTTGACTAAATCTGCCGCCGGCCTTCCCGAGACCCTCGGAGCACTTCGAAACTACAAAGATCTGGCTGCCAAGCTTCCGCAGCGCACCGTGAAAGACGAGTTGCGCGAGAACCTGATCTGCCGGCTGCAGAAACACGAGCCGCTGTTCCCGGGCATCGTGGGATTTGACGACACCGTTGTCCCGCAGGTGGTCAACGCCGTGCTCTCGCGCCACAATTTCATCCTGCTAGGCCTGCGCGGCCAAGCCAAAACCCGGCTGGTCCGCATGCTGGCGACCTTGCTCGATGAGCGTGTTCCCTACATCGCCGGCTGCGAGATTCGCGACAATCCGTTCGCGCCGATTTGCAAAGCCTGCCGTGACAAGCTGCGGAATATGGGCGATGCCACGCCGATCGCCTGGCTTTCGCGGGAAGAGCGTTACGTGGAGAAGCTGGCCACTCCGGACGTCACGATTGCAGATATGATCGGCGATATCGATCCCATCAAGGCTGCGCGCGCCGGCCAGAACATCGCCGACGAGCTGACCGTCCACTACGGGCTGCTGCCGCGTGCGAATCGCGGCATTTTCGCCATCAACGAGCTGCCCGACCTGGCGGGTAAGATTCAGGTCGGCCTGTTCAACATCATGCAGGAAGGCGACGTTCAGATTAAGGGGTATCCTGTTCGGCTGCCTCTGGACCTGATGCTGGTGTTCACCGCCAACCCCGAGGATTACACCGCGCGCGGCAAGATCATCACACCGCTCAAAGACCGCATCGGCAGCGAGATTCGCACGCACTATCCGGTCGCGCTCGATCACGGGATGGCGATCACGGAGCAGGAAGCTTGGGCCAAGCGAACTGCACCGATTGAGATTCGCGTGCCGTCTTACATTCGAGAGGCCGTGGAGCAACTCGCGTTCTCGGCTCGCGAGGATAAGCGCGTCGACAAGCGCTCGGGCGTTAGCCAACGGCTGCCGATTTCAGTGCTGGAAAACGTCATTTCAAATGCCGAGCGGAGGGCGCTTTCGATCGGCGATGCGGTCGCCGTTCCCCGCGTGATGGATATCTACGCGGCACTCCCCTCGATCACCGGCAAACTTGAGCTGGAGTACGAAGGCGAGCTCAAGGGCGGCGACGCCATCGCGCGCGAGCTGATTCGCCTGGCGGTCGGCAAAGTCTACACACGTATTTTCGACGGTGAAAATATGTCGACGATCATCCAGTGGTTCGAGCTGGGTGGCTCGCTAAAGCTGGACGAGACGCAGCAGTCGTCGGAAATGATCAAGCAGCTTTCGGGCATTCAGGGATTGCTCGAAAAGACCAAGCTATTGGGATTGGGCGCGAGCGAACCGGATGCGATCCGGGCCGCTGCGGCGGAATTTATCCTCGAAGGCCTCTACGCGCACCGGCGTATCAGCCGCAATGAAGAGATCGGCTACACGGCCGAAGTGCGGCGGCGGGAGCCCGGTCCCGACGATCCCAAAGCCAAGGCGCAGCGCCGGAACTACCAATAGGTCCCGAGATTGACCTCGCCGAGCGTCCCCCACAACGAGCCGCGGTATCGCGCCGCGGAAGTCTATCTGTTCGAGACCTGCACCATGAAGTGCGGCTATTGCTGGCTGGCCGAAAGTGGGCGCGTGGCGGACTCCTCCCAGCTCGCGCCTTACCGCCGCGCGGGGCATGTCGAGCAGATCGCGGCGTTTTTCAATTCTCGAACCACTCCTCAGGACGCATGGATTTTGCTCCTTACCGGGGGAGAGCCGCTGCTGACGCCCAATCTTGGCCACCTGTGTACCGACTTGTTCGGGCATGGAAACAAGGTGGCTTTTTACACCAGCCTGTTCGTCGATGACGGCCAGGCGAATTTTCAGTTTCTTCGCGACTCCAGTGCTTCCGACGTGGATTACGTGATGGCGTCGTTTCACCCGGAAGCCGAAGCGCAGGAAGCCGCCTGGTTTCGCAAATTGGAGATGTTGAAGCGAGCCGGCCATAAGGTATTTCTGCGTTTGGTCGGTCACCCTGCCCGGCTGCATCGCCTGGAAGAGCTCTCTAAGAAGTGTCAGGATCTGGACGTTGCGTTTTATCCGACCACCTTGCAGTCCGACAACTATCCGGCCGCCTATTCCGACGAGCAGCGAAACCATCTATCGAACCACTTCGCTTCCACCAGCCAATTCATTCAGCTCTTGGGCGGTGTCGACACCCGGAATCGCCGGTGCTTCGCCGGAAGCAAGATGATCGCAGTCGATCTTCGGAACGGAAATATCACGCCCTGCATATCGGTCAGCTCACCTTCTCTCGGAAACGTCTATGAAGACCGGCTGAGCTTGTACGACACCGACATCGCCTGTCCCGAACCCGGCATCAACTGCTCGTGCGATGTGCACTTCCAGCAGGATATTGTCATCGGCGCCTCCGACAGCGAAAGATTCAAGCAACTCAAACAGGGTTTCTCTCCGCCCCAACGAGTGGATGCGGAAATAGAATCGATGAAGGACAAAGGTATTCGCTTTTATGGAGCCAGGAAGGCTGGAATCGGCGGAGTACAGGACGATTCCCGGCTGTTCTACAGCATCCAGGAGGTCAAGGAAAGTCTGAAGCGGACGGGAGCGCTGGGCGTCTCGCACCGCTCCTTCCGCGTGACCGGTGAAGCGCCGCCGCTGTTCCGGCTGGAAGACGTGACGCCGTCGGGTTCGGCCGTGATCGGCGGCAAAGCGCCTGTCCGGATCGAGACGCCAGCCGAGCGATGGGCATACGCCGCTCTCTTTCCACTGCAGGTTCCGGACGCCCGCGACGGTAAGGCGACCTTCGTCGTGAGATTGGAGTACTCGATCGAGCGCGGGAAACTGGGGATCGGTTGCGTCACAGCCGATCAAGGCGCGTATGTTGGCGAGGGCGAAAAATTCGTTACCGAGGCCGACTCTCAATCGAACATCACCGTCGATCTCGCGGACGGCGCAGGCTGGCTGGTGATTCGCAACGCATCCGCGGACGGCGAGCCATCCATACTTCGTCTGCTCAATATCCGCACCTTTGCCGCTGAGCCCGTCGGTGCGATAGTTTAAAGAAGGATCGTATGCCGACCGTCGTCACGGAGACACCCCGGATTCCTCCTCCGCCCGCGGAACCGCCACGGAAACGGTGGACTCGCCAGGAGTGCGTGGCGCTCGAAGAGTCGGGGATCTGGGCACAGCAGCATCTTGAGTTGATCGAAGGAGAACTGATCAGCAAGATGGGCAAGAAACGTCCGGATACGAATGTTCTGATTGTCATTCAGGACTGGCTGGTTAGAACCTTCGGGGCGCATTTTGTGAACCCGGAGACTCCGATTGACGTTACTCCGGAGGACAATCCGACTAACGAGCCTGAGCCGGATCTCATCGTCCTTTCGAAACCGTCGCGCGAATTCAAGGACAATCCCCAACCGGCGGATCTTCGTTTGGTGGTGGAGATTTCGGACTCTACGCTGGGCTTCGATCTGACGACGAAGGCGCGACTCTATGCACGCGCTCGGATTGTCGAGTATTGGGTGGTCGACATCCCGGGGCGGAGAATCATCGTGCATCGGGATCCACAGGAGGGGCAATACCGGTCGGTCATTGCCTATGCCGAGCAAGAGATGGTCAAACCTCACGCGTCGCCGGACCATGAGTTTCCGGTTGGATCAGCTTTCACTGGATAAGTTTTCGTATAGAGAAAACTATGTCGACACCGCTGGTCAACCCAATTCAGAAGCGCGATAACTACGTCTGCCAGTATTGTGGAAAGGACGGCCTTGAGACCTTAGATAACTGGCACGACAGCGTTATCGACCACCTCACACCTCTCAAGTATGGTGGCACGTACGATCCCGACAATCTGGTCACGAGCTGCCATTATTGCAACTCCATCAAGGGTGACAGGCAGTTTGCCTCACGCGAGGAAGCAAAGCGTTACGTTTTGAAACGTCGCGAAGAGCTCAAGGCGGATTATGAAGCAGTGCGCAAGGCTGTGCGTGGTTGACTCTGCAGGAATCGAAATCGCCGATCACATGGCCGCGAAGTGGCAATCCGTAGCAGCCCGACCGAAAGGCTTCGGTGTCCCCACGTGGTAGCTTGAAGTAGGAGGTTCTCGCGCCGGATGAAGTCAGTACGCTATTCCAAGTACACCGGCGAGGACCTTGGCCTGAGCGCCGAAGACCTGATGAAGGCGCTTTCCGACTTCTTCCTCGAAAGCGGCTTCAACAACCCCTACATGCAGTTCAGCGAGTTCAACGAGCATTCGCTCGACGAACTCAAGCGCGCCATCGAAGAAGCGCTACAGAAGGGCGATTTCTTCGATCCCGAGCGTGCCGAACAGATTAAGCAGAAGCTCGAAAGTATGAGCGAAGAGGAGATGGACCAGTTGCTCGGCAAGCTCGTCCAGAAACTCGTCGACGAAGGCTACATCAATACCGAACAGCAGTCCGGCGGCGCAGGCCAGCAGGAAGGCAAAATCGACGTCAAGATCACCGACAAGAGCGTCGACTTTCTCGGCTTCAAGACGTTGAAAGACCTGCTCGGATCGCTGGGCCATTCGAGCTTTGGAGCGCATGACACCCGCGATCTGGCCACAGGCGTCGAGACCACCGGCGCCGCCAAGCAATACGAGTTCGGCGACACCATGAATCTGGACGTCTGCCAGACCTTGTTCAGCGCGATGCAGCGCGAAGGCGTAAAACTTCCGCTCAATCTGGAGTATGAAGATCTGCACGTCCATCAGTCCGAATATCAAAGCTCCTGCGCCACGGTGCTGATGCTCGATTGCAGCCACAGCATGATCCTGTACGGCGAGGACCGCTTCACTCCCGCGAAGAAAGTCGCCATGGCGCTCTCGCATCTGATCCGCACGCAGTATCCCGGCGATTCGCTGCGCTGCGTCCTGTTCCACGATTCGGCCGAGGAGCTGCGGATCGAGGAACTCGCGCGCGTGCAGGTCGGCCCGTATTACACGAATACCCGCGAAGGCTTGATCCTGGCGCAGCGGCTGCTCAACCAGGAACGCAAAGACATGAAGCAGATCATCATGATCACCGACGGCAAGCCCAGCGCATTAACGCTCGAGGACGGGCGCATCTACCGGAATGCCTTTGGCCTGGATCCGCTGGTGATCAGCCGCACCCTCGAAGAAGTCAACCGCTGCAAGCGCCAGAACATCCTGATCAATACGTTCATGCTGGCTAGCGATTACGGCCTGGTGCAATTCATTCAAAAGGTGACGCAGCTCTGCCGCGGCAAGGCGTACTTCACCACGCCCCATAACCTGGGGCAATACCTGCTGATGGACTACATGAACCGCAAAACGCGCACGATCCACTAGCGATTGGCCAGTCAACTGCACTAACCTTTCGCGAGATGATGTTCCGTAATCGCGAAGAAGCCGGCCGCCTGCTGGCCCAGGCTCTTGCCACCTACGAAGGTCGCCCAAAACTGGTCGTTCTCGGCCTTCCGCGCGGCGGAGTGCCTGTAGCGCGCATTATTGCCGACTTCCTGGGCGCACCCATGGATGTGTTCCTGGTCCGCAAGCTTGGAGTTCCCTGGCAACCCGAACTCGGATTCGGCGCGATCGCAGAAACAGCGGGAACTGACCCATCGGTGCGCGTTATCGACCAGGGTCTTGTTCAGGAATGTGGACTGACGCCCGACGTCATTGAGGAAATCGCCGCACGCGAGCAGCGCGAGATCGACCGGCGCAGCCGCCTGTATCGAGGGACGCGTTCCTTAGTCGATATTCACGGCAAGGAACTCATCATCGTCGACGACGGCCTAGCAACAGGCTCTACAATGATGGCCGCGGTTCGCGCTCTTCGGCATCAGGGCGCAAAGCGCACAGTGGTCGCCGTACCGGTAGGCCCGCGCGATACTTGCGATGCACTGCGCCGGGAAGCCGACCAAGTCGTATGCCTGTCTTCCCCCGAGCCCTTCTACTCGGTCGGAACCTGGTATGAGGACTTTACCCAGCTGACCGACCGTGATGTACAGAACGCACTTTCCCCAATGGCTTCCACGATTGGCCGTGAAAATGCACAATAGAGGGTGTTATGTTGCCCTTCAAAACAATCTTGTTTCCGGTGGACTACTCCCCGTCGTGCACGGCTATGGTTCCGTATGTGAAGGACATGACGCGGCACTTCTCGGCCGACCTCGCCTTGGTGCATGCGTTTGCCCTGCGCCCCGTATTCGTGAATCGCGACATTGAAAGCGTCTTGGTGTATAGCGATCTGGCGTACGCGGATCCCAAGATCTCAGAAGAAGCCCGTCATATCGAAAACCAGCGGCTGGCCGATTTCGCCGCCAAAGAGTTTCCCGGGCAGCGCCCCATCTTGATCACCGAGGAAGGTGAAGCGGGCGGCGTGATTCACAAGGTCCTGCAGCATCAGGGCGCCGATCTGGTGATGATGCCGACGCGTGGCTGCGGGCCGATCCGGCGGCTCCTGCTCGGCTCGGTCACCGCGAAGGTACTGCACGATGCCAGCGCCGCCGTCTGGACCAGCACTGGCGCGGCCATTGAGGAGCATACGCCCGCGGTCCCCTACAAATCCATCATTTGTGCCCTGGATGAGACCCCGGAGTCGGAAGTCATTCTCCGGGCGGCAGCGGCCCTGGCCAAGTCCTACCAGGCCAACCTGGCGCTGGTGCATGTGCTCGAAATGCCCCCGGCGACGATGGAAATCGACTTCAGCCCTTACCGGCAGGATCTGATCGATGCGGGACACGCCCATATGCGCGCCCTGAAGGACAAGCTGAAACTGGACGTGCCGGACGTCGTCATCGACGCCGGAATTTCCGACGGCATCCGCGAGGAAATCGTCCGCCGGAAGGCCGACCTGTTGGTCGTAGGCCGAGGGCATGACCAGGGAATCGTCAGCAGGGTCTGGTCCAGGCTCTATTCGATCGTGCGCGATTCTCCGTGCCCGGTTCTGAGCATCTGAGACTCGTAATAAAGAAACCGTTGGGCGTCTACACCCAGAGCCTCTGTGGGATATAACGCTACACGCCCGGTCACGCGATAATTGAAGAGCCGGTGCAGCATTGACAGACTCTTCTTCCCTACCGAACGATCGCCGAGTTGCCTATTTCTCCATGGAAATCGCTCTGCGGCCCGATCTGCCGACCTATGCCGGCGGTCTCGGAGTCCTGGCGGGCGATATGCTCCGCTCGGCCGCCGATCTGGCCGTTCCATTGGTCGGCGTCACGCTGGTGTACCGGAAAGGCTACTTCCGGCAGCGGCTTGACAGTCAGGGGAATCAACAGGAGGAGCCAGCTATCTGGAAGCCGGAAGAAGTGCTGGAGCCTCTGACTTCAGTGGTGTCCCTGGAGCTGGCGGGCCGGCGCGTCCAGGTCCGGGCCTGGCGATTCACTCTGACCGGCATTGCGGGCGCGACCGTGCCGGTCTACTTGCTCGACACCAATCTGCCTGAAAACGATCCGGCGGACCGCTCGCTCACCGATTACTTGTATGGAGGCGATCCGTCTTACCGGCTTCATCAGGAAGCGATCCTGGGCATGGGCGGCGTCAAAATGTTGAACAGCCTGGGTCACAACGAAATCGAAAACTACCACATGAATGAAGGCCATTCCGCCCTTCTGACGCTCGCGCTGCTGGAACAAAGGATGGGAAATTCGCATTTAGGAAACGCCAGCGAACTCGATATTGAGTCCGTCCGGCAACGTTGCGTGTTCACCACGCATACGCCCGTGCCGGCCGCTTTCGATAAGTTTCCGCGCGAGCTCGTAAACCAGGTGATCGGCGCTGATCGCGCAGGCGTGTTGGACGTGACCGCGTGTTGTCCGGATAACACCTTGAACATGACCTTGCTGGCGTTGCGGTTTTCGCGTTACATCAACGGTGTCGCCATGCATCACGGCGAGGTTTCGCGCAGCCTGTTCCCCAACTATCCGGTCCGCGCCATTACGAATGGCGTGCATGCCGTCACATGGACATCGCCGCAATTCCAGAAACTTTACGACCAGCACGTGCCCGAGTGGCGCAAGGACAACCTCTACCTGCGCTACGTGGTCGGGGTGCCTGTGGAAGAAATCCGTCAGGCTCATGCGGCGGGCAAGCTGGCTCTCCTTTCCGAGATCAAGCGAGCCAGTGGCGCCGAGTTCGATCCAGCCGCTCTGACCATCGCATTCGCCCGCCGCGCCACGGCTTACAAACGCGCCGATCTTTTGTTTACGGTCCTGGAGCGCCTGAAATCCATCGCGGCACACGTTGGATCGCTGCAAGTAATCTTCGGCGGGAAGGCTCATCCGCAAGACAACGAAGGCAAGGAGATGATCCGCAAGGTGTTCCAAGCCGCACACTCTCTCGAAGGAAGCATAAAAGTGGTCTATGTTCCGGATTACGACATGCGCTGGGCGCAGCTCATGACCAGTGGAGCGGATCTGTGGCTGAACACTCCGCACCGGCCCTTCGAAGCATCCGGCACCAGCGGAATGAAGGCCGCGCTAAATGGAGTACCCAGCTTGAGCATTCTCGATGGCTGGTGGATCGAGGGCTGCGTGGAGGGAGCCACCGGCTGGGCCATCGGCAAGGAAGAAGATTTACCGGAAGATCACGGAGCCGAAGCCGCATCGCTCTACGACAAGCTCGAACGAGTGATCGTGCCGCTGTTCTACGGCCGCCCGGCAGGCTTCGCCGAAGTGATGCGCTCCGCGATCGCCCTGAATGGCTCGTTCTTCAATACCGAGCGGATGATGGACCAGTATCTTTCCAATGCGTATACCGGCTGCGCGAATCACTCGCGAGGATAGCTGAAAAAGGGGCCAACGGTGACAAAGGGGACAGGCCCTCATACTCATAACGGCATGGAGCATATCTGGACTTTAAGGACTGTCCCCTTTTGCTCGTGCAATCCCGCTAGGCTGGAAGCAAGTGAACA
>Ga0265313_10003072_pt1 | contig 13845 bp, 12 predicted proteins | sample 4123metaG_FD_203122 | JGI IMG/M metagenome (GOLD analysis project Ga0265313, IMG submission 203122) | Rhizosphere microbial communities from Carex aquatilis grown in University of Washington, Seatle, WA, United States - 4-1-23 metaG | ecosystem: Host-associated > Plants > Roots > Rhizosphere >...
TGCCGCTGAAGCCAAACAGCAAGCGGATGCAGCCAAAGAGGCCGCTAAACCCATAGCCTACAAAGGCGAAATCTTCATCGCCACAAAGGGCGGCGCGAACGTGAAACTCGGCGATGTCACAATAACTGCCTACTCTCACAAGAAGGACGGCGATGCCGCAGAATTTGACTTAGATAGTCCACCCTTGGCAACGGCACAGTCTGACTCGGAAGGCAGGTTTGTCTTTCAGCTAATTCAACGCGACCTCCCTGCTCTCATTATCGTCCGTGGGTCTAGGTTGGTTTTTCGTAACCGGGAATTCTATGAGTGGCGCGTTTCCACGGCCGCCTTCGAAAACCCAGAACGAGTTATTCTATCGAACAGCAATCTATACGGAATGACAACCCGAGGCGAGTGAATCGTCCGGTCAACCAGTAGTGCGCCAGTCGCAAGCCCCGCAGAACGATGCAGGGCATTTTCATGGCCTGAACCCGCCGATGGCTACTCTGGACGCCGCCGGACGAAGATTTGCTCGCCTTGGCCGGTTCCCGTGGCGCTGAGGGGCGAATCTGTCCCGTTTCCGTCCCGTGCTTTTCGCTTACCTATCAAAATGGCGCCCCCACGGGGAATCGAACCTCCTTGATGCCGACAACCCAAATGCTTCGCTGAGCGTGTTTTGAGTTGTGATTGAGTTACTTAGAACAGGAAAACACTGTCACTGAGTGTCCTCGATTGCAACCGAAAAGAAGGCCGCTGGCAAATCCTGACAAATTATTTTGGTTCCCCGCGAGGGAATCAAACAGCGTATCCGGCGCGCTTGAACGATGGCAAAGAAAAACGGCGGCAGTCGCCGAAGCAACTGCCGCCGCGAGTCGCGTCCGCGCTACGGTCGAACGCCGTTACCGCGCACCGTTTGATTCATGGCCTCGCGTTTCGCGGCGTTGATGAACGCACGCGCTCGGTTGTTTTCGCGTCACCTCCGGCGACAGCTCTTCGCCGCACGAGTCACCAACTGGTCGATTCGTTCCCCAAGTCGCCGCATTAGCGTTTGCGCCGTTCCGAGAAGGCGATTTCATGCTGGTTCCAGCTCATGCCCCAACCCTTTCTCGGATTCACCGCTGATGACGTCGAAGCCCTTCAGGGCGGCGATGGCGGGGCATTTCGAGATTTCATGAAGCAGCTCATTCGGGGCCACATGCGCGTCATCGGCATTCCCGACGCAGAGTTTTACAGTGACAGCACTAACATGAAGGACGGCGGGTGCGACGTGGAGGTCCGAGCTGGCGCGAAAGACGCAACGGGCCACCTCGATGACCCGACCTGTTGGCAATTCAAGGCAATGGCGGCGACGGCGATCAGCGACAATGCCCTTCGCAAAGAAATTAATAAACCATACGCCACGACCTGCGTCAAAGCAGGGCGGCGATTCGTCATGTGCGTTGCCGACGACATTACTGCGAAGAAAGCCGCGGAATGGGAAAGCGTGCTCGATGCCGAGCGCCAAAAGATTAACCCGGCGGCCCCCAAGCCGCGCGTTTATGGCGCGGAAAAAATTGCCGCGTGGTGTTCGAGCTATCCCGCCTTGGTGTTGAACCGCCGCGGCGTTGAGGGGTTTTCCGCGTTCGCGACGTGGGGCAGCAACATCACCGCGGCGACGCCCAAATACGTGTCCGAGAAAAATTGGGAAGCGACTGCGGATCATCTGCGACAGCACGTGGACTTCAATCGCCCGGCGAGCCAAGCCTGTGTTGTCCTCCACGGTCGCGCAGGAGTCGGTAAGACTCGCCTCGTCTACGAAATTCTCAACGGTGTGCCCGGAGTCGAGAGCCTGTGCCTGTATTCGATCGACGAGGATGCGGTGAAACGTCTCGCCTCGCTTGTCGCAGGCGACAAACAGATGCGTCTAATTATCGTCGCCGACGAATGCCTGAACGACACGCGGCAAAAGCTCGAAGCGCAACTCGTCGGCCATCTGGATCGCGTTCGCGTTATTGCGATCAACAACGCTCGCGAACGGCCTTACAGCAAGGCGGTCGAACTCGATCTGGACAAGCTGCCGAAGGAGACCGTCGCGAAGATTCTTGAGGACAATTTCCCCGGCGCTCCGTTGGAAATCCGTCAGGAGGCTGTGCGCCTGTCGCGGGGCTTCGTCAAAATCGCGAGCGACCTATGTCGTCATGGCATTCCCCATGGAATCGCCGCACTCGGGGACTACATCGCGGCCCGGCTTGGCAACGATACAGATTACACTGCGCTCTGCGCTCTCGCTCTCTTCACGCGTGTCGGCTTCAAGGGCGAGGACAAAGAGCTGGCCGCCGAACTGGAATTGATGGCCAAACTCACGGGGTTCGATCCGGAGGCGCTGCGAAACGCGCTCGAACGAATCAAAGCGAGTGTCGGTTTTGTCGTCATCGCAGGGCGCTATTTTTACGTGACGCCGGAGGCGGTTGCCCAGCATTGCTTCGCAGAAGGGTGGAAACGCTGGGCCGCTGACGATCTCGCGGCGTGGCATGGCGCGTTGTCAACCAACCTGCGCGCGTCTTTTGAGGAGCAGCTTAAGGCCGTCGGTTCCAACTCGGAGCGGGCACAGTTTGCCGCAATGATCTCGGCTGTAGTTCATGCGTTCGAGCCTCACGATCTCACTGATAAAAAAAAAGCGAGACAGCTAGTGAGTCTGGTTGAGACAAATCCTGACGCCTTCTTAACGACCATGAGGCGGCTGGTGGAGGCTGCTGACGATGAGACGATCACCGCCTTTTCCTCCAGAGACGAGGGCGGCAGTTCGGCGCGGCGACAGGCAATTTGGTTGTGCGAGCACCTCGCGGCGTTCCCGGAATATTTCTACGATGTTGAAACGATTTTGTTCCGACTCGCCTTGACCGAGTCGGAAACTTCCATCGCGAACAACGCGACAGCAATTTGGCACCAGATTCATCGAATTCACCTTTCGGGATCTTCGCTGCCGTTTCTCGAGCGATTCGCTTTGCTTACCTCCCGGTTTCGGAAAGGGGGGGCGGCAGTTGCCGTTCGATGCTTTGATGCCGCGACCGATAATCTTGGGGGCCATTTCATGCGAATGGGATCGCCTCCGGTCGTTGCCGGGCGCGTGCCACCGCCGGATTGGTCGCCCGTAAACCAGGCCGAGATGAGCGCGTGCTTCGGCGCGCTTTTAGAATTCTTCAAAGAGGCACACCATTCGCCAGACTCCGCCGTGAGCGCCCATGCTACGCATTATTTTGTCGAGCACGTAGGGCTGTTTTTGCGGAATGGGATGGTGGACTTCGTTCGCGGGGTTCTCGGGGCTCCAGAAATAGTCGCTGCGCACCGTGCCAAGATCATCGCGGCGATAGACGACTATTTGCGGTTCGAGAAAAAGCGGACCGCGCCCGGCTACTTGCGGCGCGTAGAAAAATGGCGCGAAGATTCCGCGCCGCGTGAATTGGAGGATCGCCTGAAAACCATGCTGGCGTTCCGCTATTCGTGGCTACCCGAAGATGACCGAGAGAGCGCGCGTCCCGAATTCAAGCGGTTAGTTCACGACCTTTTTCGTGAGAGCGCGCTAATCGCCAAGCATCTCGCTTGGCTAAATTCCCCGGAGGCAATGGCATCCTTCGAGCTGGGTCAGGAGCTGGGTCTATTGGACAAAGATGCCTCGCTATTTGGGCTGATCCAAAGTGACACCAGCAACTCTGCTCCGCTGTTGCGCGGCTACCTCGCCGGCTTGCTAAAACTCTCGCCGACCGTGCCCGCATTTCTCGTCACGTGGCTGGACGAAAAAATGAAGAGCGATCCGGTGCTGGCCTTCCACGTTGCAGGTATGTTCCCCGACCGGCTGAACGGCTGGGCACGAATTTTGACATTAGCAGAGCAGCAGCAAATACCCCCGCGCTTTGTTGGGAGTGCATTTTCTCATGCGGCTTCGAGTGACGTTCCACTCGGATCACTCGGCCGAATCCTGCGCGCTCTGCGCGCCTACCCCGATACCACCCGCAAGGAGGCACTCGGTGCCGCAGCCGATTTGGCTGACTCGTGGTTCGACACCCGCGCAGAGGAAAAACTTCCGTTGCCAGCACCATCGGATGGCGAATTTTGGAATCCGCTCGTTGAACTTGTCGCGCAATTCGATCCGAACGACGCGATGGAGCACTATCACTGGTCGAGGTTGGCCGAGCGCGTTCTTCCGCTCGCTCCCCAAGTCGTCATTCGGAAAGCGGTCGAGGTGATGGAGGAAGACCTGCACATTAACAGGAGCGGCTCGGTGCTCTTGAGCAAAGCGGCGAAGATCGCACCGGATTTGGTGATTGAGGAGCTAGGACGCGCAATCGCTGACCCTAAGAACGGATACAAACTGGTGGTCCGCGGATGCACCAACGTGCTTTGCAGTCTTCCTGTTGAAACCGTCCTTGCTTGGGTGCGTGCGGATCGAGCGAACCGAGCCAAGCTATTCGCGAGCAGTTTGCCGAGACCCTACGTCGACGACAACAGTCAGACCATTGTGCCTCCGCTAACCGAAGCCTATCTTCAGGAATTCGGGGATGATGAAAAAACGGCTCGTCGTTTTATTGGTGGCTCGGGCGTTCGCAGTTATTCCGGCGACATTGTCGGCGCCCACCGTAAGGAGGCCGAGGTTGCGCATCGGTTCCGAGGCCACCGAATCGCAGCAATTCGGGATTGGGCTGCGACGGAAGAACAGAGAGCCAACCACGGAGCCGAGTGGTGGCAGCAGAAAATTGAAGAAGAAGCGATCTAGGATGCGTATGATCGCCAAGGCTGGCTGCCGTTCAACGGAGTTACCGATCGCGACCAATCACTGAGTCGATGAACTCGATGTCTTCCAGTTCAAAGGAAGCCCATTCGGGCGGGTCGCCCACACGCGAAAAATCACCATCTTTCACCCGCGCCTCTGAAACCTGCACTAGATCGTGCAAGACTCTCTCGGCCGTTGTGCCAGCCGTCACTAATGCACCATCAATCGTGAATCCCCCGCGACGAAACGAACTCAGGCAGATCACGAGCGCGCGTCGGTCCGGGCACCATGTCAGTTTGAGCGAACCATCGGAACCGTTGAAACTTTGGATTTCGGTGAGAATGCGGAAAACGTCCTCTGGCCTTGCGAGTTCGTTTCGAGCCCTGGCGTCGGCTCCAACGATAAATGGGAGCGTAAGTCCCGTCCGTCCGTTGACACACCATGTGTAAACGAGATTAAACCAAAATGGATTGTTCATGGCTTCTCTCGGTAAGCAAAACGGCGGCAGTCGCCGAAGCAACTGCCGCCGCGAGTCGCATCCGCGCTACGCACGAACACCGTTACCGCGCACCGTTTGATTCATGGCCTCGCGTTTCGCGGCGTTGATGAACGCGCGCGCACGGTTGACCTCGGGCACGTTTCGAATGCTTTCCTCGACCTTGGCTTTGATCTCGGGATGCTCCTCGACCCATGACCGAATCTCGTTGTTTCGGCCCTCGGCGTAGTCCCGCTGCTGCATTTTTCCGAGCATCAGTTTCCGGATGAGCTCCTGTTTGGGGAGCGCATCGTAATACTCGTGCAGCTTCGTGTTCTCGGCGATGAACCGATCCAGCTTGGCGTCGATTTCCGGGTTCCTGCGCAGCGTCGGAGCTGCGGTTTCTTGCGTCTTTCTTTGGGCGACTCGTTCTGTCTGTGGCATAATGCCTCCTATGTTTTCCCAGCCATTTGGATGCGAGGCGACTGGTCGCCATCGGCGGTTGACCTCGTTTGGGCGGACAACGCCCAAAGGCTATTAAAGACAGTCTTCATCGAACTCCCCGTTGGCGTGCGGCTCGATGGTGCGTCCGTTTACTTCGAGCACGGCCAGCTCGAATTCACGTTGGATTTGAGGGCCGGAGCCGCACGCCAGCCAGAGCCGAGCGAGGCGGGACACGCCGGGCGCAATGCCGTGGACACGTTGAATCTCGCGATCTACCCGCTCGAATTTTTCGCGGAGGTGCGGCGGCAGGAATTGTTCGATTTCAGCCGGCATCTCCGGAGCCTCCTTGGTGCCCGTGTTCATTTTACACCCTCCTTCTGACGGATGGCCGCAACATCCTGATTCAACTTTGCCAGCTCTTTTGTCAGCGACTCATTCTGTTCGATCAAACTAGCAACGAGCTGGTTTTGTTCGGCCATTTTACTCTCCAATTCAGCGGGCAGCGGGCCGGGTGTCTTGGCCGGATCGGCGACAGCGAGCACCGGGCCGAGCGGAACGACGGTGGGCGCGTTCGGATTCAAATTCCAATTGGCCCCCGCCTCTCGGCGGTAAACGACGTGCGCCTCGTGCATCACATCGGGATCTTTCGGATCAATGTAACGGCCCACCGGGTAGGCTTTGAGCGATTCGTTGAGCCGGACTTTCTCGATATTAGTTTGGTCGAGATCGGTTCCCGAAACCGGTGCCACGGCCGGCGCAGGAAGCGGCGGACGCGGCGCGATAGCGACAGCGGTCTTCCGATCCATCGTCTCGCAGCCAGCGCACAGCGCGATGGCGGCGCACAAAAGCCAAGAGTTAATTTTCATGCGTTTTCCTCCAAATTTCCGCGTTGGCGACGTTGCCGCGCGTGCCTTTCGCCACGTCGATTGTTTCCGTGACGTAGAGATAGAATTGCTTCCCAGCAGGCACGCGGACGAAAAAGCCATCACGCGCGATCGCTTCCTGAATCTGCCGAGCGTAGGCGTTCAGAACGTCCGCCGTGCCTTGCAGCGCCGCATTGCGGCCGGATGCCTTCGGAACCTGTGATAGATCACCGAATGTCGTGGTTTGGCTCCGCAACTCCTGTAACCCGCCTGCGAATCCCGCGAGGAAAGTCGAAGCGAACAAACGGATTTCTTGCCAATCATCGGACTTGATGAGGTCACCTAGCAGGCCGGCAGACCCATCACGTAGTCCAAACTCGCCCGAGGAATCATCCTTGGCGCGATCCAATGCGATACCATTCAAGACCAGTTCGGTGCCGTTGAGAGGACTGGCATCACGCCACACGACAACCCACTTCCCGGAGACGGCGACCCGCTCGCGCGCGCGATCCAGCGACGCCCGCCCGTGAACCTCGGCACCGGCCGGAATGATCAATTCGCCGTTGTGCCAGACATCCTCCGTAACCAGCCCGATAACGGGCGTGTCGAGCTTCGACGACTCAATGGTGATAACGGTTTCGCAGGGAATCAGACGCCCGAACGGCGCGTAGGTCTTCGAAAGGGCCGCGCCTTCGGTCACGTTCGTTGCAGCGACCAAGCTAATTGGAAGTGCTCGTGGTTTCGGCACCGATTTTCCGCTGCCGCTATCGCGTGCCGCGCGCTGACGCGAGGACTCGCCACTGTCAGCCGGAGCACCGGGGTTCGCTTGATCGACCGTAACCGTGGCGCGCGCTGGAGACTTGAACGGCACTCCGGCCCTCAAAATAGACTCACGCAACGAATGGGTATCGCCGGACTCCACTTTGGACATTTGGGCAGCCCGTGCCTGCTCCCTCGCGTTGCTGCTATGAATCAGGAAACCACCGACCACGACGAAAGCCGCGAACACCGTCAGGTTGCCAGTCGGAGATTTGATGAAAGCCGCGATGTTCATGGTTATTGCGGTGTGATCAACTTGGCATCTCGGTCGATTCGGGGAACGATGACGCTCACCAGATTCTTCACGCTCAGATTTGCCCGCCCGCCTCGCGGCGTGCCCGTCACGGCAAAAATGCCGGTCGTTGACGCTTTCGGTGGGACGATACCCGACGCATCGGCGATTGATGCGTAGTAAACGTTCTGGCCGATGCGCGCCGCGAGCCGCTGGGGCTGATACACGACCTCGTTTTCGCCTAAATTTTCAAAGCGAATGCGGAAAACCAAGGTGTCCTCTGGATCGAATCGGAAGACCTCTTCCACCGTCACACGAAAATCGCGATAGTAAGTCACGCTTCCCGGTGTTGCGTGTTCGATTTGCTGCGCCGCCTCGGGGTATTGTTGCGCCACGAGCGCGAAGCTTTTCGCGCGATCCAGGAGGGACAGCAGCGTCTCAGGCGTGACGCGTTTCTGAAGCGACGCACTGCGGCCGGCCAATTCATCCTCGTAAAACGTCACCGATCCGAACGCATCCGAGCCGACAGCGAAATGCAGCACGTAGGTCTTGTTCTTCCAAATCACATTCACGGCAGCGCGGGCGTTGGGCTCGAGCGCGCGCACACTGAAAAATGTCCGGCCGGGCGTATAAGAAAGTAGAACCGGCGCTGGGGTTTCGGGGTTGGCTGAAACGTTTGCGCCTTCGATGGCCGTTAGCGGCGACGGAAACATGAGCGTTGTCGGTGCGCTAGTGCTGACGGGAATTTCGTAAACGACCCGCTCGTCTAGCGGGAACTGTTTAACAGCAGACGCCGCGTGCGCGACGACGGCGGTCAGCAGCGCCACCGTGGCGCTTAGAAGACTGTGGCATCGTATGACCATACTCCGAGGGGATAACGTTTATTTCCGATCATGTCCGGATTGCGGGCGAACGTGAGCGTGAGAGTGAATTTCGGGCTTTCCGTGAAGGTCTGGTTTTCAAAGGCCCCGCTCCGCACCAACTGTCCTTCGACCTTAACGAGCACGCGATCCTCCCGCGTGCGAAGAATGTCGATTTTGAAAACCTCCGGTTTTTGATGAATCTGCTTCAAATCAAACTCGGCTTGGGATTTCTCCCGCTCGCCGTTTGCCTTGGCCGCCGCCTCAGTGAGAAACAGCTTTTGCAGCATCTCGGGGTAGTCCCACCCTTTTGGGTTTCGTTGGAAATAGGCGAGCGTCGCCCACAACGCCATCGCCTCGTGAAGGTCCTTCGCTTCCTCGAATCCGAGCAATGGAGAAACGGAGAACGAACCGGCACCGTCCAGCACCACGACTCGTTCGCGGGTGCGGTATGCTTTGATGATGAGATAAGGTTCGATGGCACAAAGCGCCAACGCGCCGCACGCGACCAGAAACCACATGCGGGCCGCGAACGCGTGATCGGCGAAAAAGCGTGCGGGAGCGAACGCACTCGCCCTCGCCGTGGCAGGCGGCAACTGCCGGCTCTGATCAACCGGAGTCTTCCTTAACGCATCAGGCGCTTCCGTTGGCGTTGCTGTTGTCATGAATCACAGTCCGGGCCGGGCAGCGGCGAGCGGTGGCGGGGTTGAGGGAGGCGGGGCACCGTTGACCGCCGCGGCCGGAACCGGCAGCGGCGCGCGATTCCCGCCCTGCAAACGGTAGCTCAGGCCATAAATCGCACGGGAACCCATGTTGACCATAGTGGCGAAATTCCCCGAACGACCGGTGAATGCCTGCCCCTGCGCAAAGAGCGCCTGCATGACGATGGGCGTCGCGAGCATCCCGACGATAATCATGATCGTTGCCAGAATCCCGCCCATGAACGTGAGGAGCGGCGAATACATCGCATCTGTCATCGTTGCCGGATTTGGCCCTACCGCGTTGCGGAAGTCCGTCCACACCGCCAGCGCAACGAGGTTGGTGATCGCGAACCCTACCGGCCACGCGAGAATCGCGAGCAACTGTTGAAAGAAACGCACCGCGATTCCGCCAAGCCCAGGCACCAGCAGGAGCGCCAGCATGAACGGTGTGATGAGGTAGAGCAGCCAGCGCAGCACGTATTGCAAAATCAGCATCGGAACCGTGATGAGCGTGCCGATGTAAATGAAGATATTGGCGAGCGCGCGCGAAATGGCTTGGTAAATGGATTCGTTGATATGCCGCCATGACCACTCATGCCCTTCGGGATTGTCGGTGGTTGATTCCCGAATCGTGTCGGCGGACGATGTCGGGTTCTCCTTGTAGCCGGGATCGATGTAGTTCGCCACGTCCATGAAAAACGTTTCGACCTTCGGAAACCATTGATCCATGAAAGCGACTGCGGCGACGATGATGATGGCCTTCGCGAGCACACCGAGTAGCCCGATTCCTCCAGTGCGAGGACTTGCGGCATAAGCTACCAAGCCGACTACCATTATCGCGAACACGACGAACCGCAGCGCGCCAACAAGCGCGACTATTTTCGATTCCAGCGTGGGGAGGAAGATTTCCATAAAATTTATTTACGGTTTCTTCGGTTCGGGCGCTTGCTGCGCCGGGGTGGCACCGGGCGTTGATGCGTTCATGCGCCCGAACATTCTTTTGTTATTATCGGTAATCGCCTTGTTTGCTTTTTCGGCGTCATGGGCGGCCTGCTTTTCCTGTTCAATTCGCGCGCGCTCCCGAGCAGCCAATTCGTCTTTCGACGGACCGCAGCCGGTGAGCAGAACGACGAAGCTGGCCGTGATGGCGCAGAAGATGGATTTAGCGCGATTCATCTTTTTGGCGGAGTTTGATAGTTTTCATGTATGCGCTCACCCGTTGGTTCGCTAGATAGTCGTTTTTTGCAGCGAGTTCCGCCGCCGCCATGCGCTCCTGTTCGAGGCGCGAATCGTTCGCGATTTTTTGCATCAGCACCGTGTCCACCTGCCGGCGCCGTTCGGTCTCAACTTGCGCGAGTTGTCCGTTCAGTGCCGTGAGCTTCACCGACAATTTCTGCACTTCGGCGTCAGTCGGAGCGGATTTCAATTCATCCAGCGTGCCCGCGATCTCGCCCTGCAATTCTTGCTCTCGGTCCTTGGTTTCCTGTGCCACCTGGTCGGCATTGGCCTGCGTGGCGTCAAGGACCGCGTAGCGACGGTATTGAAGCGGATCGCGCTTCAATTCGCCGCCGTTTAGATCGACGTCCGCGATTGCACGGTAGCTCCCGCTCGCGGTTTGTTTCAGTGACCCGAGACTGTCGGCCAAGCCGACGATGGCGTCTTTTGTCCTGCCGTAAGTGCGGACGAGATCCTTCTGCCCGAGCGCATCCAGCGTAAGAGTCGCCCCGGCTTCGATGGGATTGCCCGACCACCGCCGGATGTCGTCCTGAATGTTAATCTGCCGATTGAGTTGGTCGATTTGAGTCCGGAGGTTGTTGATGCTTTCGACCCATTTCGCGATGCTCTCGGCGTGAAGCACGGAGTTGTTCGTGAGATTGGCCACATCCGTGACCGGGATTTGCCCGTAAGCCGTAACACCGCACAGGCCGACCACCCCGACGAGGAATTGCAGGAGCGTTTTCATCGTGTGACGCGGACATATTCGACGTGTGCGTTATAGACCACGCCGTTGACTTTCGTTTCCGGAATGATGACCGAGGAAAGCTGCGCGTCTGTCGGCTCCGTCCGCTCCCGCTGTTGCGCTTGTGTGATCCAGTATTGTTGCTTGACCGCCTGATTGAGCGCGCGGTCATAACCGCGCTTTTCGGCGTCGCTGTTGGTGCGCGCAACCTCGCTTTGAGCGATGCGCGAGCCGACATAACCGAGGGCGGCCCCGGCTGCCGCACCGCCAATCTTTTTATCCGAGAGTTCGTAGCCCGCAACGCCGCCGGCACCCGCCAGGCCCAAATCGGCCGCCGCGCCGCCAACCGTGGAACAACCCGTGAGCACCAACGCGCCCAGTGCGACCAAGACAAAAGCGAAACTACGCCGTTTTTTCTGCCGGTTCATCGTCAGCCTCCTCCTCTTTTGTTAGCTCAATGTTACGCACCGTCCCGCAGAGCGGCGGATCGGTCACAGGACTAAAGAAACACATGCTGGAGAATTTTTTCCCGACCGGCTGTTGCTCTGGCATCGGGTAGTTTTGGATCGACGTGCAAACCGACTCCGGAAGACCAATATCGCGGGCGATGTCGTCCACGTCGCTGCGGTCGAACTGCCGCATCAGCCAGAATTGTTTCGTGTTCCCGACGACCGCCGGGCGGATGCGGGAGTTTTTGAATTTGGCGTATTGTTGGACGACAGAAGCGGTCCAGCAGTTGAATTTGCGGAGCTGCGCGTAGGATTCCGCGACGATCTTTTCTCCGCCCGGCACGTCCAGGAATCGAGCGAGTTCCTCGTAAACGATTCGCTTCCACTGTTCGCGTGGCAGTGAGATGATATGCTGGCGCGTAAACCCGGTGATCAACAGCCCGGCGGCGGTCTTCAGTTCGGTGGCCTGCTCAGGGATGAAGCCCAACTCGAAATGCGCCACTTTCCCCGTAAGGGATATATTCGTTTCTCCGTCGAAAAGCTTGCCATACTGCCCATGCGCACACCACGCGGAGAGCAGCGTTGAGAGGTGATCCACCTGTTCCTTTTTATGCTCGGGAAAGCGCGCGAAGCGCATCAGCTCAACGAGGCTGGCGTGGGTCGGATAATCTTTCCGCGCGTAGTGCGCGTGCGCAACCGCCATGACAAGGCGCTCTGTTTGCGCGGTCTTGAGAAATGCGGTGATGTCGGATTCGGGAATGTCGGCGATGAATTGCTGCGCCTCGTCATCATTGCGCGCGAGCCGGTCGCGTAGCTCCGCGAACGCTTCGAGTTCGGTAGCGCCGACGCCCATCCGTGACTTCCAGCGGTGCGTCGCGCACGCATTGCGCTGGATTGATGGAATCAGCTCGCGGTGCCGCTTCGACCACTCGTCGAAAGCGTCCTGATAAAGCTGAGCGATGTATTGGCCGAGGATCGCTTGGCGAATTTGCTGCCCCTCGGCGTCCGCGCACTCACCAATCATCCGCGCGACCAGCGCGACGGCCGTCGCGATTTGCAATTGAGCTAGCGGCATCCCGCCGGTGTCAAAATAGTTGATCGTAAGGTCGCCGTCCGGGTGCAGCACGATTGGGCGCTCACCCATCATTTTTGTGAAAGGCTCATAAGATAGCCCTTCCTCGATCAGCACGGTGTAGAAATACCGCGCCGCGGTTTCCACCAGGAGCCGGTGCATGAACCGGGATTTACCCGCCCCGGTCGCCCCGAGGAGAATGGCGTGTTGCGGCGACGGTGGCGTGCCAAGGAAAGTGCGGAGGCCAACAAGATTTTTCTGCGCGCCTTCGAGGATGATTTCCGCGCCGGCGAGATGCCCCGTAAACGTTGCGGAAAACGGAAGCATGTCGGCGAGGTAGCTGTCCTCCGCATAAATGCTGCGGTGGCGGTAGGCCGAGTGTGTCCAGCCGGGCCATGAGGCGAAAAAGAGTTTTTTGGCCGTGGAGGGACGCGCGCATTCATAATACTGCGCGCCCGACATGCCGTTGATCGCATTTTTGATCGCGCCACATTTGGCCGCGAGGCCCTGCTCGGTTTCGTCCCACGTGCGAATGATGTAGGTGACGGCGAACGGCCGAATGAAGCCTGTCGAAAGAGATTCGATCTTGCGCTCCTTTTTGCCGATCGCGACCAGCAGCGAATGCCGTTCATTGTCGCGATACTCACCGCGCAGCCGCTCGATTGATTTCTCCTCCTTGTCCACTTCGCGCTTCGTCGGCAGCGGCTCGACGTTGACCGTGATATGGTAATCTTGGAAATCCAACCCCGTGAGGCGATAGATGATTCCCGGAATGGTCGGGTCCGGCCAGCGCTTCACGGCGAAGAGCGAATGATAACGGCCGTCGAGGTAGAACCCAATCTTCTGCAATCCTACTCCGTCGCCATTCCAGCAATTTTCCTGAATGGAAAGAGCCGGGTTGAATTGCGCGGTGTAATCCAGGTCAAAACGGTCAGAGAAGGACGGATTGAGGAATTTCGCGTAATACGTGAAATGGTCGAGATCACCCATCGGCGTAACCGTAGTGTCGGCGCCGAAGATCGTGCGCAGCGCGTCGGACAGTTCCTCAAATTGCGCGCGCAACTGCCCGAGCATTTTCTCGTAATAGTTCTGCAACGCCTCACGGGGCAGCAATCGGCCGGGTTGCGTGGCGATACGCACGGTGAGAAACAACACCAGTTGCTCCCGGCGAAGCGTGCGATCCGTGAGTTTTTTCCAATGCCGCCGCCAATAGTGCAGGCGCACGCGTCGAAAAAACTCACGGA
>Ga0265313_10003074_pt1 | contig 13843 bp, 15 predicted proteins | sample 4123metaG_FD_203122 | JGI IMG/M metagenome (GOLD analysis project Ga0265313, IMG submission 203122) | Rhizosphere microbial communities from Carex aquatilis grown in University of Washington, Seatle, WA, United States - 4-1-23 metaG | ecosystem: Host-associated > Plants > Roots > Rhizosphere >...
GTCACAGTGCACAAGCGCGAAGGCGGCGCGCTTTCCGTCGGCCAGTGCCCAGAAGGGATGCCGACCAGGCTCCTTCCAGTAGAGATCGAACCAGGGATATTGAAAGACGCCATCCACCGGCGCGAAATTTCCGAATTGCATCAGCTCGGCCATGTAGGCCTGCATGCGGTTCCACAGCTCCGGCTTGTCTTTCGGCGCGACGGGGACGATCTCGACGTGCATCAGCCGCGACCGCGGTAGGACGCGACGCCGGTGTCTGGAAGCCACACGCCGGACGGCAACTTTCCGGTCTGCCAGAAAATATCGATGGGCATTCCGCCTCGCGGATACCAATAGCCGGCAATGCGCAGATATTTCGGCCGGATCGCAGTCGCGACACGCTTGCCGATCTCGAGCGTGCAGTCTTCGTGAAAGGCGGCGTGATTGCGAAAGCTGGCGAGATAGAGCTTCAGCGACTTGGACTCGACGATCGACTTTGCTGGCGCGTAGTCGATAACGAAGTGCGCGAAGTCCGGTTGTCCCGTGACAGGACAAAGCGACGTAAACTCTGGAGCCGTGAAGCGAACAAGATAATCCGTATCGGCGTGCGGATTGGCCACAGCCTCGAGCTTGGCTTCCTGCGGGGAGCGCGGAAGGGCCACGGACCGGCCCAATTGCGTTAGTTTTCTGGCCATAAACAGCCTTTGGCAGGCAGATGAATTTCCGTCAAGGAAGCCGCTTTTGGGACGGGCGGGCTTGAAGTGCAGCCGGCCAGCCACGAGATTGAAGAATAATATGACCGGAGCGGGAAATGGCTGAAGAAAACGGCTCAGTCGGCCAGAACAGGGCCTGGCAGGTCATTAAGCATCTGCTGGGCGTGGAAGACGGCAAGGGCCCGCTTCGGGCGGTGCTCGAACCCCTGGCCATTATCGCGATAACTTTCGCCTCCACGACCGCAATCGCCCAGCCATTCTACGTTCCCAGCGGATCCATGCAGCCGACACTGGCCATCGGCGATGCGTTCATTGCCGCAAAATATCCCTATGGCTACAGCCGCTACTCGGTCCCGTTCGCGTTCGGTCCTGCATCTTCAACCCGGCTTCTGCAAAAATTGCCTCAGCAGGGCGACGTTGTCGTCTTCCGCCTCCCGCGCGATCCCAGCCAGACCTATATCAAACGCGTGATCGGACTCCCGGGCGACAAAATTCAGATGATCGCGGGACGCCTTTGGATCAACGGCAAGGAGCTCGCTCTGCGCCCCGACGGCCAGGGAAAAGTTGAGAGCGAAGACGGAACGTTCTCGGACTCCCCGCGCTTCATCGAGACTCTGCCCAACGGCAAAACCCATCCGATCTACAAATGGACTTGGACGGGACAGCTCGATGACACGCAGGAGTTCGTCGTGCCTGCTGGGCATCTGTTCATGATGGGCGACAATCGCGACAACTCTCTCGACAGCCGCGTGCCGGCTGATGATGGCGGTGTCGGGTTCGTGCCGGCAGAAAATCTTGTCGGCCGCGCCGAGTTCGTCGTCGGCTCCTACGACTTCCTGAACGCACATGCGATCTGGACGTGGGTCACCGAATTCCGCCTCTCGCGTTTCTTCAACGGCGTGAGCTGAGCGGCGCCCTCGCCGCCCAGCTCCCTCCCACTATTTGCGATTTCGAATCTCTTCGCGCAGAGGCGCGAGCGCCTCGGACCATTTGTGAAGCTCGTTAAGTGACGCGACGACGCCCTGCTGATTGAGCTCGTTGCCTTCGAACTTGCCGTCCTTGAGCTGCGCATAGAAGTTCGGGATGGCGATGCCTTCCGGGATCGGCATCATCTTGACAGTCGTGACCTGTAAGCGTGCCGCCTGCGCCGAACGCGTGCCGCCAGAGACGCCCGCATAGGTCACGAACATCGCCGGCTTGTACTGCCACTCCCACAGCAGGTAATCGATCGCGTTCACGAAGCTCGGCGGCGGCGAGAAATTATATTCGGGCATGACGAATGCGAAGGCGTCCGCCGCATTGACCGTCGCGGCCCACTTCTTGGTGTGCTCATGTTCGTACTGCCGGCGCATGGGGTGCTGCGGTTCGTCGTAGAGCGGCAGTTTCATCTCGGCGAGATCGATGAGCTGCGCATCAAACTTGCCGTGCGCCTTGGCATGCTCATGGAACCACTGCGCAATGGCAGGCCCCGCACGGCCTGGACGCGTGCTTATGATGATCGTCTGCAGTTTCAGGGCCATGGGCCTCTCCTTGAATAAGTACTCGTTTGATGCCAAGTTACTTTTCGTAACTGACGCTAAGATGATGCCTGTCTACGCGTCGCGCAAGAAGGCACGCACATGAAACAAGGTAACATACGTGACACTGGCGATTGCCGGGCGATCAGCGGCGTTCTGCAACGCATCGGCGACAAATGGTCCGTGCTGATCGTCAGCCGCCTTGGTGCGCGGCCCATGCGCTTTAACGAACTCAAACGCGAAATCGGCGGAATTTCCCAGCGCATGTTGACGCTTACTCTGCGCGGTCTCGAGCGTGACGGGCTGATCACGCGGACGATCTTTGCGACGATCCCGCCACGCGTCGATTATGAACTGACCGCACTTGGCCGATCGCTGCTCGAACCCGTCATGGGGCTGAGCGCGTGGGCGCTGAAGAACATCGGACGCATCGAAACAGCGCGAGCAAAGTTTGACGGGACATCGCCGCAAAAAGCATCGAAGACGGTAACCGGCGGATTGTCCGCCCGCCTCTAAAGCGCGTCGGCGTCCCGTTCGCCGGTTCGTACCCGCAAAGCTGATTGCAGGTCGAGCACGAAGATCTTGCCGTCGCCGACCTTGCCGCTCCGCGCGGCTTCCTGGATCGCGGAGATCACATCTTCCGCACGATCCGCGGTGACGGCCACTTCGATCTTCAGCTTGGGCACGAACGAGATCGCATATTCCGCGCCGCGATAGACTTCCTTGTGCCCCTTCTGCCGGCCATAACCGCGCACTTCGGTCACCGTCAGCCCTTCGATGCCGAGCGTTTGGAGTGCGCTACGGACCGCGTCCAGGCGGTAAGGCTGGATGATGGCGATGATGAGTTTCATGACGCGTCCTCAGCTATTCAGGTTGTAGGCGGTTTCGCCGTGCGAAGAAAAATCGAGGCCCTGTGTCTCCTGCTCCTGGTCTACTCGCAGGCCAATCGTCCAGGAAACGAGCTTTACCAGCACGAATGTCGCGACGACCGACCACACCGCTGCTGCGATGACGCCTTCGCATTGCACCGAAAATTGCACGAGCGCCGGCCGTGACAGCGCGACGCCACCTGCGCCGAGCGAAACCATGAAGGGAAGCAGCAAAGTGCCAAGCGCTCCACCCACGCCGTGCACGCCGAGTACGTCGAGCGCATCATCGACGCGCATGGCGCGTTTCACCAGCATCACCGCGCCGTAGCAGATCACGCCGCCAAGCACGCCAAGCAGAACGGCGCCTTCCGGCCCGACATACCCCGATGCGGGCGTGATCGTTGCAAGCCCTGCGATCGTTCCCGTCACGGCGCCAACGACGCTGGGTTTGCCGAACCAGAGCCATTCGATGGCGACCCAGGTGAGCGTCGCCGCCGCGGCCGACAGATGCGTCGCAAGCATGGCCATGCCCGCATCCGCGCCGGCGCTGAGCGCGCTGCCCGCATTAAATCCGAACCAGCCGACCCAAAGCAGGCTTGCTCCGACCATCACCATCCAGGGCGCGTGAGGCGGATGCGCGCCATGCACGAAGGACTGTCTTGGTCCGAGCATCCAGGCGATCGTCAACGCGGAAGCGCCGGCCGTGACGTGCACGACGATGCCGCCAGCAAAATCCATCACGCCGCGGACGGCAAGCCAACCTCCGCCCCAGATCCAGTGCGTTACCGGAGCATAAACGACCAGCAGCCAGAGTGCGGAGAACAGCAACACCGCGCCGAATTTTATCCGTTCGACATAGGCGCCGATGATGAGCGCCGGCGTGATGATCGCGAACGTCATCTGGAACATCACGTAGACAGACTCGGGAATTTTTGTACCGGCGTGGATGTCGTGCCTGCCGACGGCGTTCAAAAGCACTTGCCTGAAGTCACCGACAATCAGTCCGGTTCCCGAAAAAGCGAGGCTGTAGCCGACGACGAACCAAAGGATCGACACCAGCGCCGCCACGCCGACGCACTGCGCGAGCACGGACAGAGTGTTTTTCGACTGAACCAGGCCGGCGTAGAAGAAGCCGAGTGCCGGCAGGGTCATCATCAAAACAAGAACGGTTGATGTGAGAAGCCATGCGGTATCGCCGCCGTCGATCATTTTTCCCCCAGTTTGCCGCATTCTTGTGCGGCTTATCGTGCCCAGACTTTGGACATTGCCCGGCAAACAGGCAATCTGCTTTTGGGGGTTTGCGACAAGTCGCGCGGGCTCAGCTCGCCCAGGTAGCGTCGAACCTGGACACTTGCGGCATGACGGCAACGGCTATCGCAGCAGAACGGCCCTGCTCGCGTTCAATCGCGACATCAAGCATGAGCGTGACGAAGGCGCGATTGCGATCGGCATAGTCTCTCTCTGATCCGAGCAAAGGCCACAGGCTGCGTGTCATGAAGGCGTTGAGTTCGTCCGACCAGCGCTCCTTGCCGTCACTCTCGAGCAGTTTAGCGCGGCGATGGACCAGAACCGGCATGTGCGGTGCGATCAATTCGGCCAGTTCTGACTCGAATGCGCGCCGCTTGTCAGCCTCGAAGTCGATGCCCTGAACGAGAAACCCCAAAACCTGTTTGCACGCACCGACAAAGTGTTCACGCATGGCGTTCTGCCCCTGCCCCACGCGGCAAGGTTGCGCTTACAGCGGTTAAGGCCAGGCTGAGAGGACTGGTTAGCGATGCGTTCCGGAATGCTGGACGAAATCGGCCTAACTGTGGCTCGCAAACCCCGCGACACCACGGCTAGTGGTGGATTGTTGCGCCGCTTTAACACGCATGCTAACTGCATCGCGCGCGTCGGGACTGACTCGCAAGCAGAGTAATTTCACGAACGAAATCAACTATTTAGGCGACTGGCGCGATCCACAGCAGCGCAGGGCGCCGAAGGGCGAACGTGGCAGCGGAACAGGCACAGGAAACGGGACTGGCGGGTCGCTACGCGAACGCAATTTTCGAACTGGCCCAGGACGAGAAATCGATCGACGCGGTCGAGCGCGATTTCGCCACGCTGCGCACCCTGATAGACCGGACCCCTGACCTGGCCCGGCTCGTTAAAGCCCCTGTTTTCACGCGCGAAGAACATGCGCGCGCCATGAAAGCCGTCCTCGAGAAGATCGGCGCGTGCAAGCTCACAACCCAATTCATTCTGGTGATGGCTGAGAAGCGTCGCCTCTCGGCGCTGGCCGACGTCATTCGCTCCTTCGATCGCATCGTCGCCAGGCGGCGCGGCGAAGTTCAGGCGCAGGTGACGTCCGCCCGGGCATTGTCCGATGCCGAGACGACCGAGCTCACCGCCGTTCTCAAATCCAAGCTGGGCCGCAACCCGCGCCTGGAAACCAAAGTCGATCCCACACTCCTCGGCGGCCTCGTCGTGAAGGTGGGCTCTCGCATGATCGATTCGTCCTTGCGCACGAAGCTTACAAACCTTCGCGCGGCTATGAGAGGTAACTGAAATGGATATCCAGCCCGCCGAAATTTCCGCGATCCTGAAGCGCGAGATTGAGAACTTCGGCGCCGAAGCGGAAGTCAGCGAAGTCGGACAGGTTTTGTCGGTCGGCGACGGGATTGCGCGCATCTACGGCCTCGACAACGTCCAGGCCGGCGAAATGGTGGAGTTTCCCGGCGGCATCAAGGGCATGGCCCTGAACCTGGAAAGCGACAATGTCGGCGCCGTGATCTTCGGCAATGACAGCACGATCAAGGAAGGCGACACCGTCAAGCGCACCGGCGCCATCGTCGACGTTCCGGTTGGCAAGGGCCTCCTCGGACGCGTGGTGGATCCGCTCGGCAATCCGATCGACGGGAAGGGCGCGATCCAGAATGTCGCCGAACGCCGCCGCGTGGACGTGAAGGCGCCCGGCATCATTCCGCGCAAATCCGTGCATGAACCCGTCCAGACCGGCCTGAAGGCGATCGACTCCCTCATTCCGATCGGCCGCGGCCAGCGCGAACTCATCATCGGCGACCGTCAAACCGGCAAGACCGCCGTCGCCATCGACGCGATCATCAATCAGAAGCCGATCAATGCAGGGACGGACGAAAGCGCCAAGCTCTACTGCATCTACGTCGCCATCGGCCAGAAGCGCTCGACCGTCGCCCAGATCGTCAAGACTCTGACGGATGCCGGCGCGATGGACTACACCATCGTTGTCGCCGCGACTGCTTCCGAGCCTGCACCGCTGCAGTTCCTGGCGCCGTTCTCCGGCTGCGCGATGGGTGAATGGTTCCGCGACAACGGCATGCATGCCCTGATCATCTATGACGATCTTTCCAAGCAGGCGGTCGCCTATCGCCAGATGTCGCTGCTGCTTCGCCGTCCGCCGGGCCGCGAAGCCTATCCGGGCGACGTGTTCTACCTGCACAGCCGCTTGCTGGAGCGCGCAGCGAAGCTCAACGAAGACAATGGGGCAGGCTCGCTCACGGCGCTTCCGATCATCGAAACCCAGGCCAACGACGTGTCGGCCTACATTCCGACGAACGTGATTTCGATCACCGACGGCCAGATATTCCTTGAAACCGATCTCTTCTACCAGGGCATCCGTCCGGCGGTGAACGTCGGCATTTCGGTCAGCCGCGTCGGCTCGTCCGCGCAGATCAAGGCGATGAAGACAGCCTCGGGCCCGATCAAGGCAGAACTTGCCCAGTATCGCGAGATGGCTGCGTTCGCAAAATTCGGCTCGGACCTCGACGCCGCCACGCAGAAGATGCTGGCGCGCGGCGAACGGTTGACGGAGTTGCTCAAGCAGCCTCAATACAAGCCCTTCGCCGTCGAAGAGCAGGTTGCCGTGATTTATGCAGGAACGCGCGGCTACCTCGATCCGATTCCGACGGCAAAGGTCGGCGCGTATCAAACCGCTCTGCTTTCCAAACTGAAGTCGAGCTATCCGCAGCTCCTTGATGGCATTCGTACGCAGAAGGCGCTGACGAATGAGCTCGAAGAGATGTTGAAGCAGGCTCTCGGCGAATTCGCGAAGACATTCGTAGCTTAGACTGAGAAAGACCAAGCGTCATGGCATCCGTCAAGGACATGCGCACCCGGATCGGAAGCGTGAAGTCCACGCAAAAGATCACGAAGGCGATGCAGATGGTGGCAGCAGCGAAGCTTCGACGCGCGCAGGCCGCTGCCGAAGCCGCGCGCCCCTATGCGGCGCGCATGGGAAGCGTCATCGCGAGCCTTGCAGCCGGCGTGTCAGGACCCTCGGCCCCGCTGCTGCTTGCAGGCAACGGGAAGGATCAGCGTCATCTCCTGATCGTCGCGACCGCAGATCGCGGTCTCGCCGGCGGTTTCAACTCCGGCATTGTGCGTGCTGCGCGTGAAAAGATCACGGAGCTGCTCGCCGGCGGAAAAGACGTCCGGATCATCACGATCGGGCGCAAGGGCCGCGACCAGCTTCGCAGGACCCATAGTTCGCGCTTCGTCGAGAACTTCGAATCCGGCGTGAAGACGGCGACTGTCGCCCTCGTCCGTCCGATCGCTGAAAAAATAATCGAAATGTACATGAACGACGAAGTCGACGTCGTCTCTCTGATCTCGAGCCGCTTCAAGTCCGTCGTGACGCAGACACCGACGGTGCGCCAACTCATTCCGGCCGTGGTCGAACAGACTAGCACCGACTCAAAGGGCGCATTTTACGAATATGAGCCCGATGAAGCGACAATCCTCGAAGCGCTGCTGCCCAAGAACATCACGACGCAACTGCTCGCTGCCATGCTCGACAATCAGGCCGGCTTCTTTGCTTCGCAGATGACCGCCATGGATAACGCCACGCGTAACGCGGGCGATCTGATCAAAGCACTTACCATTCAAATGAACCGTACCCGTCAGGCGCAGATCACCAAGGAGCTGATCGAAATCATCTCCGGCGCTTCCGCCCTCTGACGCATAATTGAGAAAGAGACCCAGCCATGTCCGCACCCGCCAAGACCAACGCCAAAGGCCGCCTGACGCAGATCATCGGCGCCGTCGTCGACGTGGAGTTCGACGGTGAACTGCCGGCGATCTTGAACGCCCTGGAAACGACGAACGTCGACGCCAAGACCGGCAAGCCGGTTCGCCTGGTTTTCGAGGTTGCGCAGCATCTGGGCGAGAAAGCGGTCCGCGCGATCGCGATGGACGCGACAGAAGGTCTGGTGCGCGGCGCGGAAGTTCGCGACACGGGCGGTCCGATCCGCGTTCCCGTTGGCCCAGCCACACTCGGCCGCATCATGAACGTCATCGGTGAGCCGATCGACGAAGCCGGCCCCATCTCGAACGAAAACATGTCGAGCATCCACCGCGATGCGCCGACATTTGCCGAGCAGGCCGGCACCGCGGAAGTGCTGGTCACAGGCATCAAGGTCATCGACCTGCTCTGCCCCTACACCAAAGGCGGCAAGATCGGCTTGTTCGGCGGCGCCGGCGTCGGCAAGACCGTGACGATGCAGGAACTGATCAACAACATCGCCAAGGCCTACGGCGGCTATTCCGTGCTGGCCGGCGTCGGCGAGCGCACTCGCGAAGGCAACGACCTCTATCACGAGATGATCGACTCCAAGGTCAACATCGACCCGAAGACGGGATCGACGGTTGGGTCCAAGTGTACGCTCGTGTACGGGCAGATGAACGAGCCACCGGGCGCCCGCGCACGTGTCGCGCTCACCGGTCTCGCACAGGCCGAATATTTCCGCGACGTTGAGGGCAAGGACGTGCTCCTCTTCATCGACAACATTTTCCGCTTCACGCAGGCCGGTTCCGAAGTGTCGGCCCTTCTCGGCCGTATTCCCTCGGCCGTGGGCTACCAGCCGACGCTCGCAAGCGAGATGGGCAACCTGCAGGAGCGTATCACGTCGACCGACAAGGGCTCGATCACATCCGTGCAGGCGATTTACGTGCCGGCCGACGACATGACCGACCCGGCGCCGGCGACTTCCATGGCGCATCTGGATGCGACCACCGTTCTCAGCCGCGATATCGCCGCGCTCGCGATCTTCCCGGCGGTCGATCCGCTCGACTCCACGTCGCGCATCATGGATCCGAACGTGATCGGCGAAGAGCATTACGGCGTTGCGCGCCACGTGCAGGAAGTCCTACAGCAGTACAAGGCGCTGAAGGACATCATCGCCATTCTGGGCATGGACGAGCTCAGCGAAGACGATAAGCTCATCGTGGCCCGCGCGCGCAAGATCCAGCGCTTCCTCGCCCAGCCGCTGCACGTCGCCGAAGCGTTCACAAACCTTCCTGGCATTTTCGTCTCGCTCGCCGACACGATCCGCTCGTTCAAGGCGATCGTCGACGGCGAGTTCGACCACCTGCCCGAGCAGGCTTTCTACAATGTCGGCACCATCGACGATGCCGTCGCGAAAGCCCAGAAGATGGCGGCGGAAGCGGCGTAATGGCGGACAAGATCACCTTTGACCTCGTCTCGCCGGAGAGGCTTCTGCTCTCCGACCAGGCCGAGATGGTCACTGTACCCGGCACCGACGGTTACATGGGCGTGATGGCGGGCCACGCGCCCGTGATCTCAACGCTGCGCCCCGGAACGATCGACGTCCAGGGCGCGACTCAGGGCGATGTTCGCTATTTTATTCGCGGCGGCTTCGTCGAGATTTCGCCGAACAAGATCACCGTTCTTGCGGAAGAAGCGCTTCCGATGGCGGAAGTTGATCTGTCGGTGCTCGACCAGCGTATTCGCGATGCAGAAGAAGATGTGGACGCCGCCAAGTCGGATGCGGATCGCGCGCGTGCGTCGGAGACTTTGGACGACCTTAAGCAGGTCCGCGCCGCATTCTGATCACGTAAAACTGACGCGAAGTCAGCGACTTCTCTGGGCGCTGGGTTCACATCGGGCGGCAGGGTTTGTTATAAGGCTCATGACAGGTCCATGACGGAGTGCCGATGACGGACGCCGCCATCTACAGGCAGGGCTGGCAATTGGATGACGTCCAATGGGCCGCGTTCGACCGTTCCAAGGCTGAGCCTTGGATGATCGCCGCCATCAAGGCAGCCTCGCTTGTCGAACTCAACGCGCCCGACTACGTCGCCTATCTCAAGCGCGTCTTCAAGGATTCAGGGCCGGAAACCACTGCGGCTATCGAGCAATGGGGTTGCGAGGAAAGCCAGCATGGCCGGGCACTGGGCCGCTGGGCGGAAATGGCTGACCCGAACTTCAAGCTGGAAGAAGCCTTCGCAAGGTTTCGGGACGGCTACAAGGCGCCCCACTTTGACGGTCCTGAAGGAACGTCGGTTCGCGGCAGCCTGCGGGGCGAGATGATCGCCCGCTGCGTGGTTGAAAGCGGGACCTCGTCCTATTACTCCGCCATCAAGGACGCGACGGATGAACCCGTTCTGAAAGAGATCGCCGGGCGTATCGCGGCCGACGAATACAGACATTACAAGCTCTTCTACGAGACTCTTCAGGCGCAGAATGAGCCGGACCTGCCGTTCTGGAAAAAGGCGTCCGTTGCTGTGGGCCGCATCGCTGAATCGGACGATGACGAGCTGTCATACGCCTTCTACTGTGCCAATGTTTCGGCTGCAGACATGGAGAAGAAGCCCTATGTGCGGGCGCTCTACGCTAAGGCCCAGGGCTACGCGACGATGAGCATCTACCGACGCAACCACATCCAGCGGCTGGTCCAGATGGTCGCCAAGGCGATCGGCGCCGCCCCCCAAGGTTACCTCGCGCGGGCTGCCAGCGCGGTCATGTGGAATGTTCTGAAGCTGCGCGCCCGCACGGCGCCGCCAGTGGCGCTCGCGGTCTAAGCGTCAACGACGTTTTATCTGCCGTCGCAGTTTCAGACGCTGCGCTTGACCAGCATCTGCTTGATCTCGCCGATCGCCTTGGCAGGGTTGAGCCCCTTGGGGCATGTGTTGGCGCAGTTCATGATCGTGTGGCAGCGATAGAGCCGGAACGGGTCTTCAAGATTGTCGAGTCGCTCGCCGGTGTTCTCGTCGCGGCTGTCGGCCAGCCAGCGGTAGGACTGCAGCAGAGCCGCCGGGCCCAGAAATCGTTCGGAGTTCCACCAGTAATTGGGACAGGACGTCGAACAGCAGGCGCACAGGATGCACTCATACAGGCCGTCGAGCTTGGCGCGTTCTTCCGGCGACTGCTTCCATTCGGTTTCCGGTTGCGCGGTCTTTGTCTGAAGGAACGGTTCGATCGAGGCGTACTGCGCGTAGAAATTCGTGAGGTCGGGAACAAGATCCTTGACCACGGGCATGGCCGGCAGCGGATAGACGGAAACCGATCCCGAAACGTCCGTGATCGCCTTGGTGCACGCCAGCGTGTTGCTGCCAGCAATGTTCATCGAGCATGATCCGCATACGCCTTCGCGGCACGAACGGCGGAACGTCAGCGTCGGATCGATCTCGTTTTTGATCTTGATGAGCGCATCCAGAACCATGGGTCCGCAACTCTCGAGATCGACGGTATAGGTATCGACGCGCGGATTGGCGTCCTTGTCGGGATCGTAGCGGTAGACCCTGAATGCTTTGGAGCGCTTCGGCTTCTTGCCATTGGCGGTTTTGGCGGCCGGCCAGACCTTACCCTTGGTGACCTTGCTACCCTTCGGCAATACGAACTGAACCATGAATAACCTGTCAGATGCTGTGGGTGTCAAATCGATTTGAGTATGTTGGCACGCCGGGGCCCGGCGAAAAAGCGTCACGATGACCCGATCTGCTCGAAGATCCAGGCCGCTTCGACGGGCTGATCCTTTACCGAGCCTGAAATCACCAGTTGTTCGGTCCGGCGCACGGTGTCGCCGCCGAGATATACGCTCTCCTCCACCGTCATCTGGGCACCGGTGCGGAAGCGCCAGCCCTCGCCATTCGGCAACTTCAGGAGGATGCCTCCTCCCTGCGACGGCGAGACGCGCACGTCGGGGTGAATATGAAATCTTATGGCGAACGAAATTACGGCGTGAGCCTTGGCCGGCTTCGGCAGTAGCCGGTCCGCGCCTGTAACGGCAAGGCCCTGCTGAGAGACGGTTACCTGCCGTTCGTGCCGCACGCCGAATTGCGCGAGATAGCCGTCATGGCTGGCTTCGACGCTCCAGCCTTGCGGAGTCTCGACGCGGCGCGTTTCGATTTCGACCGGGCCGCCGAGCAACAGCGATCCGAGCAGGTCGCGCCCGATCCCCGGAGCGAGTATGGCGGCCATCGACTCGTCGGCGACACAGAGCGTCGAATGGGCGGCTGTCGCGCGAAGTGCCGCCTCCCAGCGCGGATGGGTCGAACCGGCCGCGCCGCAGTTCACCACAATGCGATGATGGCCGCTGCTCAACTCCATCGCGAGACAGGCGGCATGCGCACGCGTCGAAAATGCGATGGGAGGAACGCTGCCGCAATCGATGACCGCGAGAGTTTTTCCGGCCGTCATGCGGTGATAGCCTGAGTGGCGCGCATATGCGAAAGGCTGCCCACGGACTTCGTCGCGCGCCAAAAGGCCTGCGACCATCCTGGGATCGCACTCTGTACCGCCGTTGAACAAGGCGAGAGAGCCGTCGCCGTGGCGGAAAAACCGGATCATCGGTGCGATCCGGTCGTAGGCGCTGCGGATCGGATGCGGCACTTCCAGGGAACCGGCCGCGAGCGCGTCCATGACCATGACGATCAAGCGATAGCAGTGCACCAATGCTTCGGGTGAACGGCTGACGTGCCCGCCATCCGGAAGTATCTGCCTCGCTATCTCGCCTTCGAGGCACTTCAGACCTTCGTCGAGACGGCGCTGGCTGTCACCGAGGCACGCGCCCGACAAAGCGTAGGCGGCGGCAGCCTCGAAACGAGGCATCCCGTCCGGCGCCTCCGTCGCAATGCGCGCGAGCATGCGCGACTGTTCGCGCAAGGACACGAATACCTTGGAGCGCCAGAGCAACTCGGAATTGGCGATGACGAGGCGTCCGTGGGCGAACAGATTCACGAGGCGCCGCGCCATCACTTCGGGCAGCCAGGCCGGCTCGGAATAGCGCGAATAGCGCTTCAGCCATCGGGTGATGAGATTGGTTGCCAGATTCTTGGCCGGCTCACCGCCTGCGAGGGCCAGCGGCGGAAGCCAGGCGAAGCTGTGCAGCGCCTCGGCCCATCCCGGTGACGGCGGTGCCGCGTCGAAGATCGAGCCGTCTTTCACCTCTTTGGTCTCACCGACGAATTTGAACCGTCCGCGCAAAAGCGAGTCGGCGTCCTCCAGCTTTCGCGGCAGCGCATCGTGCGGATGAAAGAGAATACGGTCCGACAGCGGTCCAGTGAGAAAGCGGCGGTAGAGCCAGGTTCGCCGGTACCAGACGCGAAAGCCGCGCAGCGCGAGCCACACAGCGGCCCGCACCATCTCCGGAAAAAGGCGAATGGGAGGAAGGCGTCGCGGTGTTGGTCGCTCCGCCACGGCGTCAGCCGCGCAAGGCGGCGATGTTGGCGGCGTAGTGCGCCGCCCCGCCCTTGAACACTGCTGTACCGGCAACCAGCACGTTGGCGCCGGCATTGATCGCCTGCCGCGCGGTTTGCGGATTAATGCCACCGTCGACTTGGAGCGCGATGTCGCGCCCAGACCTGGCGATGCGGTTGGCGACATCTTCGATCTTCTTGAGCTGGCTCTCGATGAACGACTGTCCGCCGAAACCCGGATTTACGCTCATGACGAGGACGAGATCGACGAGATCCAGAACATTGTCGATTGCATCGACCGGCGTTCCTGGAT
>Ga0265313_10003075_pt1 | contig 13842 bp, 10 predicted proteins | sample 4123metaG_FD_203122 | JGI IMG/M metagenome (GOLD analysis project Ga0265313, IMG submission 203122) | Rhizosphere microbial communities from Carex aquatilis grown in University of Washington, Seatle, WA, United States - 4-1-23 metaG | ecosystem: Host-associated > Plants > Roots > Rhizosphere >...
GCAGTAGAGCGTGAGAGGCCCCTCGGAGAGGCGCCGTGCCAGAGCATCGCGGTCGGTGCAGTCCGCGATCAGGCCGCGCCACTGGAGCTCTTCGAGGATCGTCATCGGGCCCCGCAGTAAACCGGCGTGCCCGGTGCCGGGGCAAGAGCGTTTCTTATGCCAGACACAACGAAGTTAGAATTGGACCTGTTACCGGGAGAAACGGTTTGCCCGTGACCCGTGTCCGGTTCAGTTTCCGCGGTCCACCCTCCGTCCCCAACACCCAGCAAAAGACATTATATGCCCATCGCAGCCGGCTCCAAGGCCCCCGACTTCACGCTAAAGACAAAGACGACCGACGGCCTGAAGGACGTCACGCTGAGCGCCAACTTCGGCAAGAAGCAGACGGTCCTTCTTTTTTTCCCGCTGGCCTACACGGGCGTGTGCACGAAGGAGCTGTGCGATGCCACCTTGAGCCTGGACGCGTTCGCCGGGTTGAACGCCGAGGTTTACGGGATCAGCGTGGACAGCCCCTTCTCCCAGGAGGCCTGGGCGAAGGAGAACAAGATCGGAGTCACGCTGCTGTCGGACCTGAACCGCGTGGCGACCAAGGCCTATGACGTGCTCTTCCCGATGCTTGCGGGCGTGGGGGACACCTCCGCCCGGGCGGCCTTTGTGATCGGCGTGGACGGCCGGGTAAAGTACGCCGAACAGACGCCCACCCCGAAGGACCTTCCTAACTTTGCGGCCGTCAAGGCGGCCCTGGGCGCCTGACCGCCGACAACCAATCCAAGATGGGACTTCCGAATCCATTCAACACCCTCCGGACCTTCACGTCCGGGGGAAAATCGCATTCATTCTACTCCGTTCCGGCGCTTGCCGAGTCGGGGTTCGCCGTGGGCCGGCTGCCGGTCTCGATCCGGATCGTCCTCGAGGCGCTCCTCCGCAATTGCGACGGGCTCCGCGTGTCCGAGCCGGCCGTCCGCGCCCTGGCGGGCTGGAAGGCGAAGGCGCAGCGGACCGAGGAGATTCCGTTCGTGGTCGCTCGGATCGTCCTCCAGGATTTCACGGGCGTGCCGCTCCTCGTCGATCTCGCCGCCATGCGCTCGGCCGCGGCAAAGCTCGGCAAGAACCCCAAGGTGATCGAGCCGCTGGTGCCCGTGGATCTCGTGGTGGACCATTCCGTCCAGGTGGATGTCAGCGGCACGCCGGATTCGTTCGCGCGCAACCTCGACATCGAGTTCCGCCGAAACAGGGAGCGCTACCAGTTCCTGAAGTGGGGCATGCAGGCCTTCGACACCTTCAAGGTCGTCCCTCCCGGCATCGGAATCGTCCACCAGGTCAACCTGGAGTACCTGGCACATGGCGTCGTCACCGGCGCGGACGGCGTCTGTTATCCCGACACTCTCGTGGGCACGGACTCCCACACGACGATGATAAACGGCCTGGGCATCGTGGGCTGGGGCGTCGGCGGCATCGAGGCCGAGGCCGGAATGCTCGGCCAGCCCGTGTATTTCCTGACCCCCGACGTCGTCGGCGTCCATCTGACGGGCGCCCTGCGCGAGGGAGTGACCGCCACGGACCTCGCCCTGACCCTGACCCAGCTTCTCCGCCAGGCGAAGGTCGTCGGCAAGTTCGTCGAATTCTACGGTCCGGGCGCCGTTGCGCTGCCCGTCGTGGATCGCGCGACCATAGCCAACATGGCGCCGGAATACGGCGCCACCATGGGCTTCTTCCCCGTCGACGGGGAATGCTCGGCTTACCTGCTGGCGACCGGCCGTCCGGAAAGCCATGTGGCCCTCTATGAGGCTTATTATCGGGCCCAGGGCCTCTGGGGCATTCCCGCTGCGGGGTCCATCGACTACTCGCAGGAGCTTTCGCTCGATCTCGGGACCGTGACGCCCAGCGTCGCCGGCCCGAAGCGTCCCCAGGACAGGATCGAGCTATCGCGCATGAAGCAGGAGTTCACGGCGGCGTTTTCGCGGCCGGTCGCGGAAAGCGGCTTCGGCAAGCCCGCGGCGGAGCTGGGAAAGACCGTCCACATCGCGGACAACGGCCGCGCGCACGCGGGCGGAGGAAGCCAGGAGCCCGTGTCCGCGGCCCGCGATCCCGCGGCCGGGATAAATGCGGTATCCGAACGCGAGATGGCGAGCAACCACCCGACCCCGAATCCCGAGCCGGGGATGTCCCGGCCGCGCGCAGGGGATGTCGGCCATGGCCGTGTCCTGATCGCCGCGATCACGAGCTGCACAAACACGTCGAATCCGTCGGTCATGCTCGCGGCCGGCCTGGTGGCCAGGAAGGCGGTGGAGCGCGGCCTGACGGTCAATCCCATGGTCAAGGCTTCGCTGGCCCCGGGCTCCCGGGTCGTCACCGACTATCTGGTGAGGGCCGGCCTTCAGCCGTACCTCGACCAGCTCGGCTTCAACCTCGTCGGCTACGGCTGCACGACCTGCATCGGCAACTCGGGCCCGCTCGATGCCCCGATCGAGGAGGCCGTGGTGAAGAACGATTTCGTCGCCGCGAGCGTGCTGTCGGGCAACCGAAATTTCGAGGCGCGGGTGCACCAGAGCATCAAGGCGAATTTCCTCATGTCTCCGCCGCTCGTTGTCGCCTTCGCGCTCGCGGGACGGGTGGATATCGACCTGTCGAGCGAGCCCCTGGGACGCGGCCGGGACGGCCGGGATGTCTTCCTGCGGGACCTCTGGCCGTCGCTCCAGGAGGTCAGGGACCAGATGCGCGCCGCCCTGCGGCCGGAGGTCTTCCGCCGGCTCTACGCAAACTTCGCCGAGCAGAATCCGAAGTGGAACGAGATTCCGGCGGCCGCGGGCCACGTGTACGCATTCGATTCCGCGTCGACCTACATCCAGGAGCCGCCGTTCTTCGCCAACTTCGGTCTCGTCCCGGGGCCGGTGGCCGAGATATCGGGAGCCCGGGCGCTCGCCGTGTTCGGCGATTCCGTGACGACCGACCACATTTCCCCGGCCGGCTCGATCAAGAAGACTTCCCCGGCTGGAAGGTACCTTCTGGACAACGGCGTCGCCTATGAGGATTTCAACAGCTACGGCTCGCGCCGCGGCAACGACCGGGTGATGACGCGCGGCACCTTCGCCAACGTCCGGATCAAGAACCTCATGGTCGGCGGCGAGGAGGGGGGAGTCACCCTCATCCAGCCCGAGGGCGCCAAGCAGTCGATCTACGACGCGGCCCTGGAATACGGCAGGCGGGGCGTGCCGCTCGTCATCATCGCGGGCCAGGAGTATGGAACAGGCTCGTCGCGCGATTGGGCTGCGAAGGGGACGGCGCTCCTTGGCGTCCGCGCTGTCGTCGCGCAGAGTTTCGAGCGCATCCACCGGTCCAACCTGGTCGGCATGGGGGTCCTGCCCCTCCAGTTCAAGGAGGGCGCGGGCGCGAGTAGCCTGAAATTGGACGGCACCGAGACCTATTCCGTGCTCGGCCTCGGGAGCGCCTTGAAGCCCCAGCAGGATCTTGTGCTCCGCGTCAGCCGGAAGGACGGCGCGTCCCAGGACGTGCCGGTGCGTTGCCGGATAGATACTCCCATAGAAATCGAATATTACCGCCATGGCGGCATTCTGCCATTTGTGCTGCGGCAGATTGTCGCACGAGCCTGACGAACACGGGATCAGCCTAGGGTAAACACCCTATTGCTGGTTTTTAGGTCTAATATAAGACGTTGATGTTAAATTGATTAGCCAATCGATCTTGCCCATGAATCCAATTTCGATTCATTGGACCTTTTGGCGAGCCGAAATCATTTTTCCACATGTCTGAGACTGCCACGAAGCCGGTCTACCTGGTCGACCCCTTTTCCAATCCAGTGGTGGTGCGGATCGAGGGTCGGGCAAGTTTCCAGAATAGCGCATGCCTTCGGGACTTCATCGCAGAGATGGCGAGGCAGGGAAAGAGCCGCGTGGTCATCGATCTCCACCACTGCGCAAGCATGGACAGCACCTTTCTCGGCGTCCTGGCCGGCGTGGCCCTCGAAATGCGCAAGCTGACGCCCCCGGGCACCCTGGTCCTCGCCCGGGTCGGAACGCGGAATCTTGAACTCGTGCGGAACCTCGGGCTCCACCGGCTCCTTGTGATCGACTATGGGGCGCTTCCCCTGGGGGCGGAGCGCCATGAGGAGTCGCTCGATTGTCCGGATCGCTCGGAAATGGAAAATGCCCGCCTCGCGCTCGAGGCCCATGAAAACCTCGTGGCCGCGGATGAGAACAACCGCAGCAAGTTTCAGGATGTTCTGACCTTCCTCAGGAATCGCCTCGACCAGCGGTGAACGCCGTCGCGATCTTCATCCCGGGGATCCTGCTTGGCGCGGCGGCCATGCTGGTTCCCCTGTCCCGGAAGCGGCGCGCCGCGGAATTGCTCGAGGAGGAGAAGCAGCAGGCCGCGCACGAGCGCCAGCGGGTCATCGACTTCATGCACCTGATGGCCGAGGCCCTCGGCGAGGGCCTCGGCCGCCAGGAGCTGCACCAGCGTATCGTCCATGCCTCCATTCTCTGCACGGGAGCCCTGAGCGCGTGCATCTTTGAGCGGACGCCCGCGGACACGATGCGGGGTGTGGCGGTCGAGGGCCTTTTCCCGCCCCACCGGCCGCTGCCGGAGGCCGTCAAGCGGAAGCTGACGAGCCGGGCCAAGTTCATAGAGCAGGTCCTCAAGTCGGAGGAATTTCCGATCGGCCAGGGCGTGGTCGGCCGGGTCGCACGCACCGGCCGAGGGGAGCTCATAGCCGACGCCGCGGCCGATCCGGAGATCGTCAAGCACGACGATCCGGCGCTCGCCGTCCGCTCGGTCATAGCCGTGCCGATGCTGTTTCGCGACCGGTTTTTCGGGGTTCTCGCGGTCACGAACCCGGCGGACGACCGCGCGTTCACCGAGATGGAATTCTCGCTTCTGCGCTCCCTCGGCGAGCAGGCCGCGTTGTCGCTGCACAACGCCGAATTTCTCAATCTCCAGCTCGAAAAGAAGCAGATAGACCTCGATCTCTCGCTCGCGAGCAGCATCCAGCAGATGCTGCTTCCCCGCCAGGCGATCACCTTTTCTGGGCTGGATCTCGATGCCCGCTACACGCCGGCTCAGAAGGTGAGCGGGGATCTGTACGACCTCATTCCGCTGTCCGACACCCGCCTGGGAATCATCGTGGCGGACGTTTCCGGAAAAGGCGTGCCGGCCTCGCTTCTGATGGCGATCTGCCGGACGCATCTGCGGCAGCTCGCGCCCCGCTACGATTCGCCCGCCCGGGTCCTCGTGGAACTCAATCGGGTGCTCGAGACCGACATCCGCGGGGGGCTCTACATCACGATGCTCTATGCGATCGTCGACATCTCCCGGCAGACGGTGGTGCTGGCCCGGGCCGGCCACGAGATGGCGCTCCTTGTCCGCCGCGATCCCGCGACCGGCGTGAGCCGAACGGAGTATGTCGGCGGCGAGGGCATGGCCGTGGGCATGGTCCCCGATGAGCTCTTCTCCTCGGTCATCGAGGATCACATCGAGCCCTTTTCGCCGGGCGACACCCTCGTCCTCTACACCGATGGCATCACCGAGGCGCCGAACGAGGACGACAAGGAGTATTCCGGCGCCCGGCTCGCCGACACGGTGGCGGGATTGCACGCGCGCAGCGCGCGCGACATCGGCGACGGCATCCTTGAGAGCGTCCAGCGGTTCACGGGCGAGGTCCCGCAGCGGGACGACCTGACGCTGGTGACGGTGAAAAGGGTCTGAGTCTGAAAAGCGGAAAGCGAAAGCTTAGCGCCTTGCATGAGTCCTTTCCCCCGGGACTTGCCTAAATCCGAGGAGAGGGCATCGTGGCCCTTTTGATGCCAGCGACCGCACAGGATCCCGTAGACCGCACGTCCCTGCCGGACGCCGCCGGGCATTTCGGCCCGTACGGGGGCGTCTATGTCCCGGAAACCCTCATGGCCGCGCTCGGGGAGCTCGCGGACGCCTATGCGGCCGCGAAGAGAGATCCGGCCTTCCAAAAGGAGCTGGGCCATCACCTGAAGGAATTCGCCGGACGGCCGACCGAGTTGTACTTCGCCGAACGCCTTACCCGGCACTTCGGGGGTGCGCGGATCTACCTCAAGAGGGAGGACCTGCTGCACACCGGAGCGCACAAGATCAACAACGCGATCGGCCAGGCTCTCCTCGCACGGCGGATGGGGAAGCGCCGGATCATCGCCGAAACCGGCGCCGGCCAGCACGGTGTGGCGACCGCGGCGGTCTGTGCGAAATTCGGCCTGGAATGCATCGTCTACATGGGCGCCGTCGACATGGAGCGGCAGGCTTTGAACGTTTTTCGCATGCGTCTCATGGGCGCCGAGGTGCGGGGGGTCGAGGCCGGGCAGAAGACCCTCAAGGAGGCGATCAACGAGGCGATGCGCGACTGGGTGACGAACGTCCGCACGACCCATTACATACTCGGCACCGTCTACGGAGCGCATCCCTATCCGATGATGGTGCGGGATTTCCACCGGGTGATCGGCCAGGAGGCCCGGGCGCAGATCCTGTCCCGCGAGGGCCGGCTGCCCGACGAGCTCATCGCCTGCGTCGGAGGGGGAAGCAACGCGATGGGTCTTTTCTTCGATTTCCTCGACGATCCGGGTGTCCGGCTTACGGGCGTGGAGGCCGGGGGCCGCGGGATAGTCAGGGGGGAGCATGCCGCCCGGTTCGCCGGGGGCCGTCTCGGCGTCCTGCAGGGCTGCAAGACTTTCCTCCTTCAGGACGGGGACGGGCAGATCGAGGGCACCCATTCGGTATCCGCCGGCCTCGACTATGCCGCCGTCGGTCCGGAGCACGCCTTCTACCGCGACCGCGGACGGATAGACTTCACCTATGCGACGGACGACGAGGTGCTGGCGGCCTTCCGGCTGTGTGCCGAACTGGAGGGGATCATTCCCGCGCTCGAGAGCGCGCACGCCCTCGCGCACGCGTTTCGGCGGGCCCGCGAGCTGCCGGCCGACCGGCTCGTCCTCGCCAACCTGAGCGGGCGCGGGGACAAGGACGTGCAGCAGGTGGAAAAGCTCCTCGCGCCGTGAAAAGCATGACCGGCTACGGCCGCGGCACCGCGGCCATCGGCGGACAGACGCTCACGGTCCAGGTGAGCTCCGTGAACCGAAAGACGCTCGACCTCACGGCATCGCTCCCGGACGCCTGGGAGGGCCTCGAGGGCCCGGTCCTCGATCGGGTGCGCGAATTCGCCGCTCGCGGGAAGGTCCACGTGGACATCGAACTCAGCGGCTCGGCCGCCGCCGACAGCCTCGCTTGGAACGAGGGCGCCATTTCGGAGGCGCTGGACAAGCTTGCCTCGCTCGCCGACGCGCACGGCGTCGCGTTCGCGCCGACGCCCGAGCTCCTCTGGCAGGTAGCCAACTCGACCCGGCGGGCCGGCGAATCGCCGCCGGGCGACGCCGGACAGGAGGCGCTCATGGGCGCGCTCGACACCGCTCTCCAGGATTTCGCCGTCATGCGCGCCAAGGAAGGGGAGGCGCTCCTCGTGGATTTCCTGGGGCGGATCGCGGCGCTCCGCCGGCAGGTCGAGACGGTCGCCCAGCGCGCGCCTTCCGTCCCGCCCGCCTACCGCGAACTCCTGCACAAGCGCCTTCGGGATGCCGGGCTCGAGTTCGACCTCGACGATGAGCGCGTGCTCAAGGAAGTCGCTCTCTTCGCGGACCGCTGCGACATCAGCGAGGAGATCACCCGGTTCCGCAGCCACCTCGAGCAGCTTTCCGCGCTCGTCCGATCGGACGGCGAAATCGGCAGGAAGGCGGAATTCATCCTCCAGGAGCTGGGCCGGGAGGCCCACACGATGGGCGCCAAGGCAAACGACCTGGCCATCTCGAAGCAGGTCATCGAGCTTAAGAACGAACTCGAGCGCGTCCGCGAGCAGATGGCGAACGTGGAGTAGTGCACTCCTTTTCCATCATCGTCGGCATGATGCTGACGCTGGGCCCGCTGTGGTGGTGGGTCTCCGTGCGGCTTTCGCGGGGGCGCTGGTGGGTCTGGATTGCCTGGGCTTTTTCGATCATCCAGTTCGCGCTTTTCATGACAATCCTGGGCGGCAGGCTCCTTCCACCGGGATTCGATCGCCGCCTGCCCCGCTTCCTTTTCTCCAGCACGCTGATCTGGCATCTCCTGGGACTGGGCCTTTTCGCGATCATTGGCGCCGTGACGGGCCTTCTTCTCCTCGTGCGGCGCTGGCTCGCGGCGCCCGGGACGGCTGGCGCCGAGAAGGTGGGCGAGGAGCGGGCGGGCCCGGGACTGCGAACCCGCCGGGAATTCATCGGTCTCGCGGCTGCGGCGCTGCCGCCGCTCTTCACAATCAGCCTGGCGACGATCGCCGAGAGGCAGCTGGACCGCTTCAGGGTCCGGCGCTTCATCCTCGCCATTCCGGGGCTTCCGACCGCTCTCGACGGGGCCACGCTCGCCCAGGTAAGCGACATCCACGTCGGCTTGTTCACCTCGGGGCGCGTGCTTCGGGCGATGGTCGAGGCGGTCAACGATCTCCGGGCCGACCTCGTGCTCCTGACCGGGGACCTGATCAACCGCGAGCTTTCCGACCTGTCCGGGGCCCTCGACCTGGCGCGGGCGATGCCGGGCCGCTTCGGAAGCTGCCTGATCGAGGGCAACCACGACCTCTTTGAGAACGCCGCCGAATTCGACCGCAGGGCCCGGGCTTCCGGGATTCCCTTCCTGCGGGACGAGGCGATGGTTCTGACCGTGCGCGGGCACCCCGTGCAGCTTCTGGGAATCCGCTGGAGCGACGGCACGGCCGCCGAGCCGCGCGATGCGATGATCCGCCGGTCCGTGCGCACGGTCCTGTCGCAGCGCGAGGCCGACGCCTTTCCGATCCTCCTGGCGCATCATCCGCACGCCTTCGACGCCGCGGCGGAGGCCGGCCTTCCGCTGACCCTCTCGGGCCATACGCACGGGGGACAGCTGATGCTCAGCGCGGACCGGGGCGTGGGGCCCATCCTGTTCAAGTATTGGTCGGGCCTCTATTCCCGCGGCGCCAGCCAGCTGGTCGTCTCGAACGGTGTGGGAAACTGGTTTCCCCTGCGCATAAACGCCCCGGCGGAGATCGTCCACCTGACCCTTCGCCGGACTGCCTAATCCGCCGGCTTTCGCAGGGTGTGGAGGAGATACAGCGCAACGCCGACGCATATGCCTGAGTCGGCGACGTTGAAGGTCGGGTAGGTGTAACTTCCGAAGTGGAGATCTATGAAATCTATGACGTGCCCGTGGCGCAGCCGGTCCAGGAGATTTCCCGCGATGCCCCCGCACAGAAGCCCGAATCCCACCTGCGCGCCGATCTCGTCCAGCCCGAGCGCGCGCCGCCAGACATAGATGGCGACGAGCGTGCCGGCGGCGAGGCAGGCCAGGAGAACGCTGGCGCCCGTGAAGATGCTCCAGGCGGCCCCGGTGTTGCCGACGTGGACGATGTAGAAGAAACCGTCGACGACGGGGATCGCCCCGGGGCCGTAGGTTCCGGACGGGAGGCGGGAGGCGACCCAGGCCTTGGTCAGCTGGTCGAGCGTGAAGACGAGCGCGGCCAGCAGGAGAAGCCAGCGGTAGGCGAGCGGGCGGCGCAGCTGATTCCCCGTGGGGGAATCATTCATCGCCGCCGGAGTCGTCCTCCATCTTCGCGCCCTCCTCGGCGAGCTCGCCGAAGATGCCGGGCTGATCCCGCGTGCGGTAGCGGTTCCGCTCGATTTGCTTCTGGGCCTCTGCGGAATGCCTTGTGAAGGGAACGGCGAGGAGCCGCTCCTTCGCGATCGGCTTGCCGGTCGCCTCGCAGATGCCGTAGGTGCCGTCGTGGATCCGCTTGATCGCCGCGTCGATCTCGGAGAGGGCCTCCTGCTCGTTGGAGACCAGGCTGAGGACGAAGTCCCGGTCGAAGGTGTTGATCCCGCCGTCCGACATGTTCTGGCCGTAAGCCGAAAGGTCTCCGGAGTCGTCCTTGGCCGAGCGCTTGAGGGACTCCTCGGAATGGCGCTCGATCCCCTCAGTCAGCTGGCGGCGCATGTCGACGAGGATCTTGTAGTAGCGCCGGTATTTTTCGGGCACGTCCTTCTCGGCGACCGCCTCGACCGACTTGGCCTTCTTCGGGTTGAATCCGAGGATGTCCGCGAGGGACGCCGGCTTGATGTGGCTGGGCTTTGCGGGCCGCTCGAGCGTCAGCGGCCTGGGAACCGGCGCCTTGGCCGCGGACTTGGCCGATTTCCCCGAGGACTCGGGGGCCTTGGCGGCGTTCGTCTTGGCGATCGCCCGGACCTCGTCGAGGCTGAAGGTGATCGGCTTGATGGCCGCCTTGCGCGCGAGGATGCTCTCGCGCAGGGCGGATTTCTTTGAGGAGGGCTTTTCCATGGTGGCGGAACGTGCGGCGGGCCGCGGTGGCGGCGCTGCCTTCTTGGGCTCGGGCTTGGACTTCGATTTTGGAGCCGCGGTGGATTTTGCTTTGTTCTTGGCCATGGGGAGTTTTGGGAGGGGGCCGGGACACTACGACTTCAGGGCCTCAACGCAACGCGAACATACGCTTCCGTGCTCGGACGGTTCGAGTTCGGGAAGCCAGCGCCAGCAGCGCGGGCATCGGAGCAAACCCAGCTCCTGGGCCGGCCGGACGCTGATGGAGACCGGGGGCGCCGCCCGGGATGGTCCCGCCGGATCGGGCGATGCAACGTCCGCGGCCGGGACCTCGATCGAGACGTGGGAAACGATGAACAACTCCTCGAGGAGATCCCGATGCCGGGCCAAGGCGTTTCCGATGGGATCGCCCGGATGGATCCGCAGCGTCACGGCGGCATCCAGCGACTTTCCCAGCCTGCCTGCCGCCCGCTCCGGCTCCAGGGCCTCGTTCACCCGGGACCGCATGCGAAGAAGCCCGGCCATCTCGGAATCGAGAACGGGGTCGGACCACTCCGAAGGCGCGACCGGCCAGTCCTGAAGATGGATCGAGCCGCTGGAAAATTCCTCGCGCGCCGTGCCGAAGGACCAGGCTTCGTCGGCCGTGAAGGCGAGGATCGGCGCCAGCATCCCGGCCAGGCACCGGAAGATCGCATCCAGGACCGTCTGGGAGGACCGCCGGCGCGGATCGCCGCTTCGCAGCGTGTAGAGCCTGTCCTTGAGGATATCATGGTAGGTGGCAGACAGGGTCACCGAGCAGAACTGGTTGCAGAGCTGGTAAACCTTGTGGAACTCGCAGCCTTCGTAGGCGGCCGTCACCGCCTCGAGGAGGCGGGCCGTCTGGTGGAGCGCCCACCGGTCCAGGGCATCCATGCCGGCGACGGCCACGGCGTCGCGGGCCGGGTTGAAATCGAACAGGTTTGCCAACTGGTAGCGCAGCGTGTTGCGAACCAGCCGGTAGGTCTCGCCGACATGGGACAGGATCTCTTTCGAGATGGGGATGTCGTCCCTGAAATCCTGCGAGGAAATCCAGAGGCGGATGACGTCGGCTCCGTATTCGGCGACGTAGGCGTCGCTCGTCTGCGGCTTCTCGTAGGCGGAACTCTTCGAGATCTTCTTCCGATCCGCATCCACGATGAAACCGTGCGTGAGGACGCTCCGGTACGGCGCATTTCCGAAGGCGATGACTCCCGTCCAAAGCGACGACTGGAACCATCCCCTGTGCTGGTCGCTCCCCTCGAGGTAAAGATCCGCGGGCCACCGGGTGCCGCCGCGGCTGCGCCTGAGGACGGCTGCGTGGGAGGATCCGGAATCGAGCCAGACATCCAGCGTGTCGCGGCCGCAGGCCAAGGTTCCCGCGGAGGGCCAGTCCGCGGGCAGGGGGATTCCATCGAGAATCGCAGCCGGCGCCGAATCGTACCAGAGGTTGGAGCCCGCCTTCTCGACCTTGTCGGCGATCGCGCGGACCACGCCGGCGTCGAGATAGGCCGTCTTCCCGGTGTCGTAAAAGGCCGGGATGGGCACGCCCCAGGCGCGCTGGCGGCTGACGCACCAGTCGGGGCGGGATTCCACCGCGCCCCGGATCCTGGCCTGGCCCCATTCGGGGATCCATTTCACGGAACCGATCTCGCGGAGCGCAAGGTCGCGGGTGCCCGCCTTGTCCAGCGCCACGAACCACTGGTCGACCGCACGGAAAATGATGGGTGTCTTCGAGCGCCAGCAGTGGGGATAGCTGTGCTTGTAGCTCTGCTTGGCGAGGAGGGCGCCGGCGGCGTCCAGCTTTTTCAGCACGCCGACGTTCGCCGGCGACGTGCGCTTTTTTGCCAGATCCTCGACCGTCTCCAGGGTGGTCAGACCGACGAGATCGGCCGGGATGCGGCCGTCGTCGAGGTAGCGGCCGTCGTCGCCGACGGGGCAGTAGATCTCGAGCCGGTTCTTAAGCCCGGTCTGATAGTCGTCCGCGCCGTGGCCGGGCGCCGTGTGGACGCAGCCGGTCCCCGTTTCCGTTGTCACATAGCCGGCGAGCACGACCGGCGAGGCCCGGTCTATGAACGGGTGGCGGGGAGAGAGGCCCTCCAGCTTGCGGCCGGGAATCAGGTGTGTCGCGGGCGGCACCGGCTCGATCTTCGCCGCCGAGGCCACCTGCGGGAGCAGGGCTTGCGCCACGACGATCCGCTCCGATCCGAGATCGGCAACGGCATAGTCGACGTCGGGATTGACGGCGACGGCGAGGTTGGCGGGCAGCGTCCAGGGCGTTGTGGTCCAGATGACGATGCTCAGCGGCTTGTCGGCCGGGAGGCCGAATTTTTCGGCCTCGCCGGCCGGAACGGGAAACTTGACCCAGATCGACGGGGAGACGTGCTCCTGATACTCGATCTCGGCCTCGGCGAGAGCCGTCTCGAACGGTATGCTCCAATAGACCGGCTTTTTCGCGCGATAAACCAGGTCTTTCTCGATGAATGACGCAAAGGTGCGCAGGATGTCGGCCTCAAAGCCGGGATCCTTCGTCTTGTACTCGCTCGCCCAGTCGGCAAGGACCCCCAGGCGCTGGAACTGCCTGCGCTGGGTTCCTATCCATTCCTCGGAAAAGGCGTCGCAGCGCCGCCGCAATTCCGCCGTGGGGACGGACTCCTTCTTTTCCTGGAGCGCGCGGGACACCTTTTGCTCGATCGGAAGCCCGTGGCAGTCCCAGCCGGGGACGTAGGGCGTGCGGAACCCCCGCATGGACTTATAGCGCAGGATGACCTCCTTGAGCGTCTTGTTGAGGGCCGTGCCGATGTGCACGTCGCCATTCGTGAACGGCGGCCCGTCGTGCAGGACGAACACCCGGTCGCTTTCCGCGGAGCGCCGCTGGATCGCCGCGTACAGCCCGATCTTCTCCCAATGGGCGATGCGAGCCGGCTCCCGTTCCGCCAGACCGGCGCGCATAGGAAAGTCCGTCCGAGGAAGTCGTAGAGTATCTTTGAGGTCCTTCGCCATGGAGGAAGGGAACTGAATAAAGGGGCACCGACGCTACGGCGAAGCTTTAGTGTTACGAGTGAAAAATCGGCAGGCGCGCAGATCAGCGATGGAAGGGTCTTCCCTCGCGGATCTGCGCGGCTAATTGAGTCAGCCTTTCCGCTATTCGATCGGATCGTATGACGCGGCCTTCTCCGCCAGACGCTCCCCGCTCATGATGCAGTCGGCCACGGAGACCCCGTCCCGGGCGTGCCCGCCGATGAAGAAGCCCCGGTGCTTCTTCTCGCATTGGCTCATCGTCTGGTTGAAGCGCACATGCCCCATGTTGTACTGGGGAATAGCCCGCGGCCAATAGCTGTGACGCATGAAAACCGGATCCCCCTTCACTCCGAGAAGCGCTCGCAGGTCGGGAGTCACCGCGGCGACGAGTTCCTCTGCGGAGAGCGCCGCGATCGCGGGCTGGCGCACGCCGCCGGCCATCACGGT
>Ga0265313_10003076_pt1 | contig 13841 bp, 12 predicted proteins | sample 4123metaG_FD_203122 | JGI IMG/M metagenome (GOLD analysis project Ga0265313, IMG submission 203122) | Rhizosphere microbial communities from Carex aquatilis grown in University of Washington, Seatle, WA, United States - 4-1-23 metaG | ecosystem: Host-associated > Plants > Roots > Rhizosphere >...
CACCGGTTCGAACAACAACCACACGGGGTGGACGAACGCGGCCTACGACGCCCTGCTCACCGAGGCCGACCGCACGGCCGACCCGGCCGCCCGCTACGCCCTGATGCGACGGGCCGAGAGCATCCTGCTGGACGAGGCGCCGATCATCCCGATCTATTACTACGCGAGCGTGCGCCTCGTGTCGCCCGACGTGCACGGCTGGCACCCGACGCTGCTCGACCGGCACCCGTACAAATATGTCTGGCTGGAAAGATAGCGTGCCCCGGCCTGGCCTCGCCTGGGCCCTCTCCGGCCTGTGCGGCCTCTATGCCCTCGGTGCCGGGTGCCGAAGGCCGGATGCCGCCGCGCCCCCGGAACAATCCCTGCGCATCTCCCAGCGCAACGAGCCGGCCACGCTCGACCCGCAGCGCGCGACGCTGCCCGACGAGTTCTTCATCATCCGGGCGCTCAGCGAGGGGCTGCTCGTCCCCGCGCCCGACGGTGGCGAGCCCCGGCCCGCGGTGGCCTCGGGCTGGGATGTCTCAGCGGACGGCCGCACTTACGTGTTCACGCTGCGCCCCGACGCCCAATGGTCCAACGGCGACCCGGTCGTCGCCGCCGATTTTGTCTTCTCGATCCACCGCGTGCTGTCCCCGGCGCTGGGTGCGCCGAAGGCCGCGCTGTTCTTCCCGCTGCGCAACGCCGAGGCCTTCTATGCGGGCCGGGAGAAGGACTTCTCCGCCGTGGGGGCGCAAGCGCTCGGCGACCACCTGCTGGAGCTCACCCTCGAGGAACCGAATGCGGATTTCCCCGCCCTCGTCGCCAGCGGGCCCTGGATCCCGGTGCACCCGGCCACGACCCGCAAATACGGGCACGTCGACCACCGCGGGAACGACTGGACCCGGCCGGGCCGCTTCATCGGCAACGGTCCCTTCACCCTCGCCGCCTGGCGGCCGAACCAGGAGATCGTGGTGGTGCGCAATCCCGCCTACCGGGACGCCGCCCGCATCAAGCTGCGCGGGATCCGGTTCCTGGCCTTCGACAACGGCGATAGCGAGGAGCGGGCGTTCCGCGCGGGCCAGCTGGACGTGACCCTGGCCGTCCCGTTCAGCAAGCTCGCGACCTACCGTGCGGCCCAGCCGCCCGTCCTGCGGACCACCCCGCTCTACGAAACCCGCTACCTCGCGCTCAACACCCGCCGCATCCCGCTGAACAACGAGTCGGTGCGCCGCGCCCTCGGCCTGGCGCTCAACCGCACGGCCCTGGTGGAAAAGGTGCTGCAGGGCGGGCAGCAGGCCGCCTTCACCTTCATCCCGCCCGGGCTCGGCGGCTACCAGCCGCAGTGGCACGTCGAGGAGGATGCCGCGGAAGCCCGGCGGCTGCTGCGCGAGGCCGGGTATCCGGACGGCCGGGGCTTCCCCCCGCTCGAGCTGACCACCTGGGTCAACACCCCGGTGCTCGAGGCCATCCAGCAGATGTGGCGGCAGGAGCTCGGCATCGAGGTCGCCATCGTCCAGCGCGAGGCGCGCACCCACCTGGCCGCGCTGTTCGCCGGGGACTACGACCTCGCCCTCGTGACCGCCATCCCGGACTTCAACGGGGCCTCGGACCTTTTCACCGCCCTGAAAAGCGGCAGCCCCGGCAACTATGCCCACTGGAGCAGCGTGGAGTTCGACCAGCTCGTGACCGGGGCCGGCCGCGCCGGCTCCGCCGCCCTGCGCAACACCGCCTACCAGCGCGCGGAAAAGCTGCTCCTGACCGAGCTGCCGCTCATCCCGCTTTACTTCAACACCCAGAACTTCCTCGTCCAGCCCCGTGTCCGCCACTGGCAGACCGACCGGCTTTGGACCCGCTTTTATTCGGACCTCTCGGTCGATTAGTGCCCGGACCCGCCGGCGCGCGCCGCAGTCTTGCGCGCCGGCGGGTCCTCTGCATGCTGCCTCCGGCCATGCTCCGCTTCCTCGCCCGCCGCCTGCTGCAGACCGTCCCCGTCCTGTTCGTCATCATCACGGCGACGTTTTTCATGGTGCGCTTCGTGCCCGGCGGACCGTTCACCGCCGAGAAGGAGATCCCGCCGGAAATCCTGCGCAACCTCACGGCCCACTACGGCCTCGACCAGCCGCTCTGGCGGCAGTACCTCGGCTATCTCGGGAAAATCGCGCACGGCGACCTCGGCCCGTCCTTCAAGTATGCCAACCGCTCGGTCAACGAGATCATCGGCGACAAGCTGCCGGTGTCGCTCGAGCTCGGCGCCCTCTCGCTCCTCGTCGCCCTGCTGGCCGGTCTGCCCCTCGGCGTGCTGGCCGCCGTCCGCCGGAACACCTGGCTGGACTACCTCGCTAGCTCCGTCGGCATGGTGGGCATCTGCGTGCCGACCTTCGTGCTGGGCCCGCTGCTGGTGCTTTACTTCGCCATCCATCTGGGCTGGGTCAACGCCTCCGGCTGGTACGGCTGGTCCGACCGGATCCTGCCGTGCCTGACCCTCGGCCTGGTCTACGCGGCCTATGTCATGCGGCTGACCCGCGGCGGCCTGCTCGAGGTGCTCAACCAGGATTACATCCGCACCGCCCGCGCCAAGGGCGCGTCGGAATATCGGATCGTGCTGCGGCACGCGCTCCGCGGCGGCCTGCTCCCGGTCGTGTCCTTCCTCGGCCCGGCCGTCGCCGGGATCCTCACGGGCTCGTTCGTCATCGAGACGATCTTCCAGATCCCCGGGCTCGGCCGGGAGTTCGTCACCAGCGCCTTCAACCGCGACTACACCCTCGTGCTCGGCACCGTCATCCTCTACGCCGCGCTCGTCATCGCGTGCAATCTCATCGTGGACATCGTCCAGGTTCTGCTGAACCCAAGGCTGAAGTTCGAGTGATGGTCTCCCTCTCGCCGCAATCGCTCCCGTCCGCCGAACTCGCGCCCGACCAACTCGAACGCGGCACCTCGTTGTGGCGCGACGCCTGGCACCGGCTGCGCAAAAACCGTCTCGCCGTTTTCGGCGGCTTCGTCCTCGTCGCGCTCGCGCTCCTCTGCCTCGTCGGCCCGATCTTCTCCCAATCCTATCAGGAACAAAACCTCGATCTCGGCGCCGCCGCGCCCAGCGCCGCGCACTGGCTCGGCACCGACACGCTTGGCCGCGACCTGTTTTCGCGCATCCTCTACGGCGGCCGGATCTCGCTCGTGGTCGGCCTCGTCGCGACCGTCGTCGCGCTTACCATCGGCGTCAGCTACGGCGCGATCGCCGGATTTTTCGGCGGCAAGACCGACACCGTCATGATGCGCGTCGTCGATATTCTCTACGCGCTCCCGTTCACGATCTTCGTGATCCTGCTCATGGTCTTTTTCGGGCGAAACATTTTTCTCCTCTTCTTCGCGATCGGCGCGGCCGAGTGGCTGACGATGGCGCGCATCGTCCGCGGCCAGGTGCTCTCGACCAAGAAAATGGAGTTCATCGAGGCCGCCCGCGCGCTCGGCCTGGGCCGCGCCCGGATCATTTTCCGCCACATCGTGCCGAACATCCTCGGCCCGATCATTGTCTATGCGACGCTCACGATCCCCGCCGTCATGCTGCTCGAAGCCTTCCTCAGTTTTCTCGGCCTCGGCGTGCAGCCGCCGATGAGTTCGTGGGGCGTGCTCATCAAGGACGGTGCGGAAAAAATGGAGGAGTTCCCGTGGCTTCTCGTTTTTCCCGGCGCGATTTTCTCGCTCACGCTTTTCTCGCTCAACTTCCTCGGCGACGGCCTGCGCGACGCCCTCGACGTCCGCTCGTCGAAAGATTGAGGTGGAACGCCGCCCCGCTCATCGATTCTATCCCAAGGGTTCATGCGCCGCTTCCGCCCGTATTTCAAATATCTCCGTCAGGTGCGAGGCACGCTGCTGTCGGCGATTTTCTACGCGGTGATTTTCGGCCTCACCAACGGCATCGGTTTGCCCACGCTCATCAAATACGTTTTCCCGCCGATCTTCGACCGCTCCGGCGGCGCGCTGCCGCTCTCGACCGTGATCCTTATCGCCGCGTGCATCCCGATGGCCTTCCTGCTGCGCGCGGTCAGCGGCTTCCTCAACTCCTACTACATTCAGCTCAGCGGCGTCCGCATGCTCGAAGCCATCCGGCTCGACTTCTTTCGGAAGCTGCAAGTCCTGCCGCTGTCCTTCATCCAGAGCAAGTCGAGCGGCGACCTGATCTCGCGCGGTATCGCCGACACCGGCCAGCTTCAGACCACGCTCACCACGCTCGCCAGCGACGGCATCAAGCAACCCGTCCAACTCCTCGCCACGATCGGAACCCTGATCGCGTTCGCCTTCACCACCGACGGTGTGTGGCTTGTGCTCGCCTGCCTCGCGATTGTGCCGATCTCCGTTTTGCCCGTCCGCTACGTCGGGAAAAAAGTCATCAAGCGCGCGCACCAGCTTCAAGCCCACCTCGGCACCGTCTCGAGTCACCTGGCCGAAAATCTCTCGGCGGCGCGCGAGGTCCGCGCCTTCGGCCTCGAGGCGCGCGAAATCGAGCGGTTCCGCGTCGCGACCGGCTCGCTCGTCACCGCCCAGGTCAAGATCGCGAAATACGTCCAGGCGCTCACGCCCGCCATCGAACTGCTCTCGGCCATCGGCATCGCCGTGACGCTGGTGTTCGCCTACGGCAGCGGCATCAACCTCGAGACGTTCGTCGCGATCATCACCGCGCTGTATTTCAGCTACGAACCGATCAAGCGCCTCGGCTCGCTCAACAACGAATACAAACGCGGCCTCGCCGCCCTCGAGCGACTGGAACTCGTGCTCAACGAGCCCGTCACCATCGCCGACCCCGCGGCACCCGTCCCCGTCGGCCGTCTCCGCGGCGATCTCGCCTTCGAGTCGGTTACGTTCGCCTACAACGGCGGTGAGCCCGCGCTGCGCGACGCTTCCGTCGTCATTCCGGCCGGCACCGTCTGCGCACTCGTCGGCCCCAGCGGCGCCGGCAAGACCACCTTCGCCAATCTCGTCCCGCGCTTTTACGAGGTCGGCGCCGGGCACGTCACGATCGACGGCCACGATGTCCGTTCGTTTCGACTCGCCGATCTTAGGCGCAACATCGCCATTGTCTCGCAAGATCCCGTTCTCTTCAACGACACGATCTTCAACAACCTCCTGCTCGGCCGCGAAAACGCCAGTCGCGACGAAGTGGTCGCCGCCGCGATCGACGCGCATGCCGACGAATTCATCCGCTCGCTGCCGCAAGGCTACGACACGATCGTCGGCGAACGCGGCGCGCTCTTGTCCGGCGGACAGAAGCAGCGCGTCGCGCTGGCGCGCGCGTTTCTCCGCAACGCCCCGCTGCTCGTCCTCGACGAAGCGACCTCGGCGCTCGATTCGCAGAGCGAGCAACTCATCCAGAAAGCGCTCAAGAAACTGGTCGTCGGCAAAACCGTCCTGATCATCGCGCACCGTTTCAGCACGATTCGCGACGCCTCGATGATCCTCGTCTTCGATCGCGGCGAATTGATCGCCAGCGGCAGTCACGCTGAACTTTACGCGGCAAACCCGCTCTACAAAAATCTCTTCGACCGCCAGAACGTCGCCGTCTGAAGAGAGTTCGGCCACCGATGCCCGACCAGCCGCACAAACTCAGCCGACTCGCCGAGGAACTCGTCGGCGACCTCCGCGGCCTGCCGCCCGAAGATCCCCGCCGCTCCGTGAAGCGGCCGACCCAGCCGCTCGGCGCCGTCGTCGAGCAACTCATGGCCAAGCACCACATCGGCCGCAAATCCGTCGAGCAGACGATCCGCGACCACTGGCCTGAAATCGTCGGCGCCGCCAACGCCGCCTACTCGCACGCCGCGACCATCGAGCGCAACCGCCTCGTCGTCCTCGTCGCCCACAGCGTCGTCCGCAACGAACTGTTTCTCAACCGCGACGAAATCGTCGCCCGCGTCCGCCGGCTCCCCGGCTGCGCCTCCGTCAAATCGCTCAATCTCCGCACCGGCTAGCCCGGCGATTTTGCGCTTGCGCGCCCGCGCCCGCTTCTGGAATCTGTTCCCTTGCGTCAGTGGAAATCCGCCGGTTGCGGGTTTCCACCATGATTGGTCCCGCTCCCGCGGGATTGGAACGGTGACGCCGGCTCAGCCGCGATTTCGGTCGCGTCCGGGCGGGTGGCACGGGGCCTGCAAGGGCTCCCTACAATCGTGAAACCTAACCGATAAACCATGTCCACCATAGTTGTTAAACCCGAAATCATCGCCCAGTATAAGACTCACGATAAGGATACCGGCTCGTCCGAGGTCCAGGTCGCGCTGCTCACCGCCCGGATCAATCACTTGACCGAGCACCTGCGCACGCACCGCAAGGACTTCCACTCGCGCCGCGGACTCCTGCAAATGGCCAGCCGCCGCCGCAAGCTTCTCGATTACCTCAAGAAGCACGACCTGCCGAAGTATAACGAACTTCTGCAGCGGTTGAGCCTCCGCAAATAACCGACTTTGATCACACGGGCGACCCGATCCGCGGGTCGCCTGTTGTCTTTCCGACACTCGAAACCAGACCGGGACATTTCCGTTTGCCGCCGTGCAAACCGCCGAACGGCGCCAAACGGAAATCTCTCGCGTCTGAGCGAGGAGACCGAAGTGGGTTCGTGAAAAATCCCCAACCCCGCGCGCAGCGTTTTCGCTGCCGCTGCTTCCGTTTCAGGAAGCCCCGAGCCGCGTCAGTCGTGTGTCGCTGACCAGCTCGTTTCATCCGCAGACACAATTGTCCGAATCCGAAAACAGTCCGAAAATGAATCAGAAACATTCCGTCACGGTCCCCGAACTCGGGATCACGTTCTCCACCGGCTCCATCGCCGCCCTCGCCAACGGCGCCGTCAACGTCGAGGTCGGCGAGACCAACGTCTTCGTCACCGCCTGCGTCGCGCAAACGACCAAGCCCGGCCAGGATTGGTTCCCGCTCACCGTCGATTACCGCGACAAATACGCCGCCGCCGGCCGTTTCCCCGGCGGCTACTTCAAGCGCGAAGGCCGCCCGACCGAAAAGGAAATTCTCACCTCGCGCCTCTGCGACCGTCCCTGCCGCCCGCTCTTCCCCGAAGGTTTCCTCAACGAAGTCCAGATCATCGGCCAGCTCTTCAGCGCCGACCAGATCAACGACTCCGACATCCCGATGGTCAACGGCGCCAGCGCCGCCCTCGCCATCTCCGACATCCCGTGGAACGGCCCCATCGCCGCCGTCCGCGTCGCCGAGATCGACGGCGCGTTCGTCGCCAACCCGACCATCGAGCAGATGTTCTCCTCGACGCTCGACCTCATCTACGTCGGCAACGAAAAAGACATGCTCATGATCGAAGGCTCCGCGGACCAGATCCCGGAAGAACGCTTCGTCGAGGCCCTTGCCTTCGGCCACCAGTCGATCCAGCCGATCATCAAAGCCATCAAGGAACTCGTCGCCCTCGCCGGCAAGCCGAAGGCCACCTTCCCGCTCGTCGGCGCCTCGCCCGCGGCCCGCGCGATCATCGAACGCGTCGTTCCCGCCGAACGCCTCGCCGACGCCATCTTCGGCAAGGAAAAAGCCGCCCGCGGCGCCGCCGTCAAACTGCTCAAGGAGGAAGCCAAGGCCGCCCTCACCGCCGAACTCGGCGCCGACAAGTTCACCGACGTCGATCTCAACGTCGTCTTCGAGGAACTCCAATACATCGCCTACCGCAAAACCGTCCTCGAGCGCGGCGTCCGTTCCGACGGTCGCGACGCGAAATCCATCCGCCCGCTCAGCGCGCAGGTCAGCGTCCTTCCGCGCGTGCACGGCTCCGCGATGTTCCAGCGCGGCGACACGCAGAACATCGCCCTCACCACCCTCGGGCCGACCAAGGAAGCGCAGGACCTCGACGCCCTCACCGGCGGCGCGAAGTCGAAGAGCTTCATCCTCCACTACAACTTCCCGCCGTTCTCCGTCGGCGAAACCGGCCGCTTCACCGGCCCCGGGCGCCGCGAAATCGGCCACGGCGCGCTCGCCGAGCGTTCGCTCGTTCCCGTGCTCCCGCCCGAGGATGTCTTCCCCTACTCGATCCGCGTCGTCTCCGAGATCATGGCCTCCAACGGCTCGACCTCGATGGCCTCGATCTGCGGCGGCTGTCTTTCGCTCATGGACGCCGGCGTCCCGATCATCGCTCCCGTCGCCGGCATTTCCTGCGGCCTGATGACCGAGAACAACCCCGACGGCTCCATCGCGAAATGGACCACGATCACCGACATCCTCGGCGAAGAGGACCACTTCGGCGACATGGACTTCAAGCTCGCCGGCACGACCAAGGGCATCACCGGCTTCCAGCTCGACCTAAAGATCAACGGCCTCCCCTTCGAAATCGCCAAGACCGCGATCTTCCAGGCCCGCGATGCCCGCATCGAAATCCTGAAAGTCATGCTCGCCTCGCTCCCCGCGCCGCGCGCCGACCTCAGCAAATACGCGCCGCGTATCCAAACGATCCAGATCGACCCGGAAAAGATTGGCCTGCTCATCGGGCCCGGCGGCAAGACCATCCGCCGCATCACCGAGACCACCGGCGCGCAGATCGACATCGCCGAGGACGATTCCGGCAAGGTCTTCATCTACTCGAACAACGCCGACGCCATGAACCGCGCCATCAAGGAAATCGATTCCCTCTGCGGTGCCGGTGGCGGCGGCCGTGACGGCGGCGGTGGCGGCGGTGCGCCGATCGAGGTCGGTAAAATCTACACCGGTCGCGTGACCGGCGTGAAGGATTTCGGCTGCTTCGTCGAGTGCACGCCCGGCAAGGAAGGCCTCTGCCACATCAGCGAACTCGCCGATTTCCGCGTGCGCCGCACCGAGGACGTCGTGAAGATGGGCGATTCGATCACCGTGAAGTGCATCGGCATCGACGAGCGTTCCGGCAAAGTGCGCCTCAGCCGCAAAGCCGCGATGAAGGAACTCGAAGCCCAAAAACAGGGCGACCAGCCCGCCGCCGCGCAGTAAATCGCATCCGCGGTTTCGTCCGCACCTTCCAACCAACCGGAGCCGCCTCGCGCGCCTCCGGTTTTTTGTGTCCGACTTTCGCGGCAAATTTTCGCGCAACCTCGGCGGACACACCGTCGTCAAGACTTCGACCGCACAACCGCAACCCCAGTCCGCCGCTCGCGGCACGCCTTGGCTCGAACGAAAAGTAAAATCATCATCACCGGCACGGGTCGTGCCGGCACGACCTTTCTCGTCCAGTTGCTCACCGAACTCGGACTCGACACCGGCTACACTCCGGAAACTTGGCCGCGCAACTTTCATTCGCATTGCTCCGCCGGCCTCGAGCAGGATCCGGTCGATCCCAATTCCCCGCGCATCGTCAAGAGCCCCGATCTCTGCGCCACTCTCGCGGATCTTCTCGCCTCCGGCCGCATCACGGTCGAGCACGCGATCATTCCCATCCGCCGGCTCGACGATGCCGCCCGCAGCCGAATTCGCGTCGGCGGCAACGGGAAAACTCCCGGCGGCCTCTGGCAAACCGCCGACCCGGAAACTCAGAAACCGCTCCTCGCCGAAAAATTTCACCAGCTCGTCCAGACGCTCGCCGCGCACGACATTCCGCTCACTTTTCTGGATTTCCCGCGTTTTGCCCAGGATCCCATTTACACTCGGGAAAAGCTCCACTGGCTTCTTCGCGACATCGATGCCGCCACCTTTTCCGCCGCCTTCGCTTGCGTCGCGCACCCGGAACTGATTCACGATTTTTCCGCCGGCGCGTCGCCGGACTCGGGCCAGCCCGCGCGACGATTCGCCCGCGTGCGTTGGAGCCGGCGCATGCGTCGTCGCACCGAGCGCATTCTCGCCCTCGGCGCGGTTGCCGTCGCGGTTTGGTTTGTTTCGGCTTGGTGGCACGCGAGGAACCTCGCGACTCCGGGCGCCGGCAACGAAGCCGGCTCCGCCGAGGCGTCGATGACCCCTGACACTCGATAACCCAAAATAAACCAACCGGCCTTCAACGCACGGGGTCGAGCGACGATGGGCCCCTCATCTCCGCGGGCGCACCGTCGCGAGCCAGCCGCCAAGCCGTCGCGCTCAGCGTGGCTCCGAAACTTTTCCGCCAGCACGTAAACCGCGATGGTTGCGCTCGCACGCTGCCGAAAAGCAGCCAGGCGTGCCGCCGATAAAAGCGCCACAACCGCCAGGAAAACGGGCCCAGCTCCCTTTCCTTCAATAACGTTCGGTAGTTTTCCGCGAATGTCCGCGCGTCGTCCCGCAGCCCCGGCAACCTTCCGAGCGCCGCGAGCAAATTCAATCGCAGCTCATGCTCCTCGCGCAGCCGGCGGAAACGCGAACCGGCCGGATGATAGGCGTTGTGCGCATGGATGCGATAGCACACGAGAAACTCGTCCACATATTGCACGCTGCCGAGGACGGCCGCGCCGACTCCGATCCACCAGTCGTGCGGCACGCCTTTCGGAAACGGCATCAATTTTCTTGCAACGTCCGCGCGCACCAGCGTCGCGTGCCCCACGATCGTGTTGCGATAAAGCAGCCGGCGCACATCGCCGCCGGAAAACTTCCGCCGCTCGCCCGCGGGCGACGACAGCACCTCCGGCACCGCGCCGCGAAATTTGCGCGACGCATGGTGCAACAGGCAGGAATTCCCGTCCCAATCCGCCCGCAACCGCGCCAGTTTCGTCGGCAACCAGACATCGTCCTGATCGGCCAGCGCGATCCACGGTGACCGCGCGAGACTCACCGCCCGCTCGAAATTCCGCCCCACGCCGAACTGCGTCCGGTTCCGGCTGATTCGGATCCGTCGGTCCTGCCGCGCGTGCGCACTCAAGATCGCCATCGTGTTGTCGGTCGAACCGTCGTCGCTGGCCAGGATTTCCGACACGCCTTCCTGCTCGCGCAGCGAACGCATCTGCGCGTCGAGATACGCCGCGCCATTAAATGTGCACAAAACGATCGAGATCGGCTCCATAGTCGGTCGCGACTGCTCGCCGCGCCGCCACGGAGACGGCCTGCGAAAAAATCGGTTACACGGCGCGTCGCCGCGCGCCAATTTTGACGGAACGCAATCCGCCCGATCTCAGCCGCCGCGCCGTTTCTTTTTCGCGCCCTTCGGCCCCAGCGCCGCGCGCGCCGCCGCCATCCCATTCATCGCCGCCGGAAACCCCGCATAAATCGCCACGACCAGCAACACCTCGAGAATCTCCTCGCGCGTGCAACCGCAATTCAGCGCCGTGCCGATGTGCGTCTGCAACTGCGGCTGCGCATTCCCCATCGCCGCGAGCGCCGCGACCACGACCAGCGCCCGAGTGCGCCCGTCGAGCCCGTCGCGCGCGATCACGTCGCCATACGCGAAATCGACGATAAACCGCGTCAGCTCCGGCGAGAACTTCACGAGGTCGGTCAAGACCCGTCCGCCCTCGACGCCTACGATCTCCGTGAGCCGTCGCAGTCCGCGTTGGCGCCGGCTCTCACTCCGCCGCTCATCCGTTTTCACCAACTCCGCCGCGAGTCGCGCGAATTCCCGCCGCACCGCCTTTGCCGATGTGTCACGTGCCATGCGCCCAGCCTGCGCGGCCCACCCCGCGCGGGCAACTCGCTTTCATCGCTGCATTCCGCACTTCCCCTTTTCGCAGCTTTCGTCTGTTTGTGGGGCAACCATGAATTTTCTCGTCACCAACGACGACGGCATCGAATGCGTTTTCCTGCACGAACTCGTCCACGCCCTGCGCGCCGCCGGCCACACCCTCGCCGTCGTCGCGCCCAAGCACGAGCAAAGCTGGATGGGCGCCTCGAAATCCCGCAACCGCCCGGTCCACGCCGCCGCCGGCGACCACGGCCTCGGCTGCCTCACGTGGATCGTGGACGGCACGCCGAGCGACTGCGTCAACATCGCCATCGACCATCTCCTGCCCGCCGGCTTCCGGCCCGACGCCGTCGTCAGCGGCATCAACATCGGCCTCAACGCCTCGCTCGGCTTCATCATCGCCAGCGGCACGATCGCCGGTGCATGGGAAGGCGCGCTGCACGGTTTGCCCTCGCTCGCATTTTCCCAAGATCTCACCGCCGAACTCTACGATCGCATCAAAACTTCCGGCGGCCGCCCCGACGCCGATATTCACGCCATCCTGAAAATTTCCGCCCACCACGCCGCGCGCCTCGCTCCCGAACTCGCCGCCGCCACACCGCCGAACAGCTTCATCGTCCACAACGTCAACTTTCCGCTCCCCTGCCACGCCGACACCCCGGTCCGCCGCACGGTGCCCGCGCGCGTCGTCGTCCCGAAACTTTTTTCGCCCGCCGCCGACGACGGCACGCACCGCCTGATCTGGAACGTCGGCGACGACCTCTCGCCGCCCGACCTCGTCACCGACCGCGCCGCCCTCGCCGCCGGCCACATCAGCCACACGGTGCTCGACTACACAAAACTCGGCACCTGAGCGACGCCGTCATCATTTCTTCTGGCTCCTCGATTCCGGCTCCTGTCTCCTGTCGTCGATGATCGAAGTCCGCCACCTCACGCGCGTTTTTCGCACCTACAAGAAGCAGCCCGGCTTCTGGGGCGGCGTGCGCGGACTTTTTCACCGCCAGTTCGAGGAAACCGCCGCCGCGCGCGACATCTCCTTCGATATCGCCGAGGGCGAATTCGTTGGCTTTCTCGGCCCCAACGGCGCGGGCAAGACGACCACGCTCAAAATGCTCTCGGGCCTCATCTACCCGACGAGTGGCACCGCGCGCGTCGCCGGCTACGACCCGACCAAGCGCGAAAACGCCTACCGCCGCCTCTTCGCCCTCGTCCTCGGCCAGAAAAACCAGCTCTGGTGGGACCTGCCGGCGATCGAGTCCTTCAACCTCCTCCGCGCGATCTACGGCCTGCCCGCCGACCAATACAAATCCACGCTCGCCGAACTCGTCACGCTCCTCGACGTCGAAAAAAAACTCAACGTCATGGTCCGCGAGCTCTCGCTCGGCGAGCGCATGAAGATGGAATTGATCGCCGCACTGCTCCACCGCCCGCGCGTCCTCTTTCTCGACGAGCCGACCATCGGCCTCGACGTCGTCTCGCAAAAAGCCGTCCGGCAGTTCCTGCGCGAATACAACCGCGTCAATCGCGTCACGATCCTCCTCACGAGCCACTACATGGCCGACATCAAGGAACTCTGCGAACGCGTGATCGTGATCCACAAAGGCACCAAGATCTACGACGGCGCGCTCGTCCGGCTCGAGAGCGCCAGCGGTGCGCGCAAAAAAATCATCACGTTCATGCCCGCGCTCGCCATCGGCGCGCAAGCCGCCGCCTTCCCCGACACCTGGCAGTCGCAACACGGTGCCGCCACGCGTTCGCCCGACGGGAAATTCACGCTCTGCGTCCCCGGCGACAAGGTCGTTTCCGCCTCGCAGGAAATCCTCACCACCGGCCCGGTCGCCGACATCACGATCGAAGACGTCCCCCTCGAAGACGTGATCGCCGAACTTTTTACGTCTCGCGCTTAGGCGCGTAACGCGCCAGCAGTTTCTCAAACGACGCGGGGGCCTTCCAGCTCGGCATCAGTTCGTGCACCAGAGTCTCCAACCCGCCGCGAACGCGCCACGCCGCCGCCGCGATCTCGGCCTTGTCGAGCCGTGCGCTAACTTGGATCGCCGCCAGCTCATTCGGTCTCACCAGTTGTTCGACCCGACGGGCCTGCTGAAACGTCGCGTCGCCTTTCCGCATGCGCAGCTCGTGGAGCAACACGACATTTGTCTCCTGCAGCGACCTGTGCAGCACGCGCTGCGCCGCGATGAGTTCGCCGCGCTCGAGCTTTTGCAGCACCCAAAGCAGGTCGCACAAAAAACTGTCGGCGAGCCGCCGCACATCGTCGTCGCAAACGCGATAGCCCGCCATCTCCGACACGACTCGCGCGTAAAGGGAACCCCAC
>Ga0265313_10003077_pt1 | contig 13841 bp, 12 predicted proteins | sample 4123metaG_FD_203122 | JGI IMG/M metagenome (GOLD analysis project Ga0265313, IMG submission 203122) | Rhizosphere microbial communities from Carex aquatilis grown in University of Washington, Seatle, WA, United States - 4-1-23 metaG | ecosystem: Host-associated > Plants > Roots > Rhizosphere >...
CGCCTGCCGGGGCGGGGCGCCGGCTGTGCTCGCTGTGGTGACGGCCACCCGCTACTTCACGGCCGCGGCCCAGTTAGCCGCGAGGTAGGTCGAGGCGGCCGTCGCCTGGGTCGCGGAGAGGAACACCGGCGTGCCGCTGACCGCCGGCAGCGCCGCGGCGGCGGTCGTGTTGATCGAGCTGTTGGTGGTCATCGCCTGCTGCTCGACGGGGCGCGCGCCGCCTTCGAGCCACAGGTTCTGCCCGCCGCTCGCGTCCTGGGAGTACAGGAACTCCTCCCACAGCCTGGCCGCGGCCGGGTGCGGGGCCTGCTTGTTGATGGCCTGCGCGTAGTAGCCGCCGAGGACCGCGTTCTGCGGTACGAACACCTTCCAGGTCGAAGAGCCGACGACCGCGGCGGTGTTGAGGTAGTCCCAGTTGATCACGACCGGGGTGGTCCCCGCCTTGATCGTGGCCGCCGTCGCCTGCACCGGCACGAAGTTCCCGGCCTGCTTGAGCTGGTGGAAGAACTTCACGCCGTCAGCGATGCTGTCCGCGGACCCGCCCGAGGCCAGGCCCATCATCATGACCCCGTTCAGCGCCGCGTTGGCCTGCGTCGGGTTGCCGTTGAGGGCGACCGCGTTCTTGAACTGCGGGCCGAGCAGCTGGCTCACCGAGGTGATCGACGGGAACTTGGCCGAGTCGTAGCCGATGGACATGTAGCCGCCGTAGTCCTGGACCCAGACGCCGTCGGCCGCCTTCTGCGCGGCGGGGATGCTGGACCAGGTGCTGACCTCGTAGGGGGCGAACAGGCTGGTGTTGGCGAGCGCGACCGCCATCCCGACGTCGAGCACGTCCGGTGCCGCCGCGGTGCCGTTCTCCTGCTTGACCGCGTTGACCTCGTCCTGGCTGCTGCCGGTCGGGTTGGCCGAGTTGACCTTGATCCCGTACTTGGCCGTGAAGTCCTTGATGATGTTGCCGTAGTTGGCCCAGTCGGCGGGCAGCGCGATGACGTTCAGCGTGCCTTCCTGCTTAGCCGCCGTGACCAGCGCGCTCATGCCGCCGCCGGCGGCAGCCGAGGTTTGGGTGGACCAGTTGGTCCCTCCACCTGAGCCGCCTGATGAACTGGACGAACAGCCAGCGGTAAGCAGCGCGGCGGCCGCGATCCCGATGAGCGTGTATCGATAGGTCGATCTCACGAGTACCTCCACCCTAGGCAAACGCGGGGTGAACCCACCTAAAACGTTTGGTTGCCGGGATGCTCTCGCAAGCGCGGAAACAGTGTCAATATCCGTTATCGAGTTGCCGTACGCCCGGACCGAGAGTCCCACGAAGCGGAACAGTGGAGGCCAGAGCGAGGGCCGCTCGACCAGTTCGTCCGGTCCCGGCGCAGCACCGCCAGGGTGGACAGCAGGCCGTCGATGTCCGCGTAGCAGCCCTGCAGGTGGCGCACCCGCGCGGTATCCGGGCCGGGCGACCCATTTGGTGCGTCATCCTGCGTGTCATCGGGCGAGTGATCCGCCGCCGAGCCGCCGGCCGGCGCACCGGGGGCCGCGGCGGCCGGCGCCGCGAACGCGGTGCGGGCGTGCAGCATGCGGGTGTTGTCGAAGATCAGGCAGTCACCCGGCGCCAGCCGCATGGTCAGCAGGAACTCCGGCCGGGCGAGGAGCACCGCCCACGCCCGGTAGGCGGCGTACGCCGCCTGCGCCTGCTCATAGGGCAGCCGGAGCGGTCCCATCGACCGGTTGTTGAGCCGTACCGCGGTGATCCGCCCGTCCGGGGTGAGCGCGATCAGCGGCGCCCGGGCGCTCAGCCCGGTCTCCTCGTCGGCGTACGCGAACGGCCACGGGGTGGCGGTCAGCACGGCGAACGACGCCGGATCCTCCCGGCGCAGCGCCGCGGCGGCGGCGAAGCCGTCGGCCACGCCGGTGTCCCCGCCGAGGCTGGCGTCGCGCAGGCAGTGCAGCAGCTGCAGGGTGGGCACCGGGTCGCGGTAGGGGTTGTCGGTGTGCGGCGGGATCGCGCGGCTGGTGAACGCCAGGTTCGCCGGGTCGGCGACGACCCGCACGTCGAACAGCTTCCCGTAGTTCGTCTCGCGCACGAACCCGAACGTGCCGGCCACGCGCAGGACGGTTCCCGGCGTGACGGGCACGCCGCGCAGCAGCGTGAACCCGAGCCTGGCCACGTCGTCGAGGCACGCCGCCCGCACCGCGTCGTCGGCGAGGTAGCTGTCCCAGTCGGCCACGGGAAACGGGATCAGTTCCCGGTCGCCGCCCGCGGCGGCAGTGCCGCCGGCGGGCATTCCCGGCGCGGGCGCGGGTGCGGCGGCCGCCAGGTCCGCCGCCCGCCATAGCCGCTTGCCGTCCTCGGTGCGCGGGTCCGCGCCGGCGGGCAGCGCGCGGGCCGCCAGCCAGGCGCGGCTGAAGGCCGCCCGGTGGCCATCCGGCGTGAATACCACTGTGACGGACTCCGCGGTCTCCGTCTCGACGGTCACCCCGCACCCGTTCGGTATGGCGGTGACCTCGATGAGGCGCTGGCCGGTGACCGGGTCCAGGCACTCGGCGCACGGGCAGTTGTGCCGTAGCCAGAGCGCGGGGAATCCAAGCGAGGACCCGGTCACCGGCTGGCCGTCAGCTCGCCCGCGGCGCGACGAGTACCGGTGTCGCCGGCAGGCCCACCTCCACCGCGGTGCCTGGCGCCATCTCCAGGGCAAGCGTCGAGGCGACGTCCACCGAGACCTCCGTGTCCCCCGACAGCCGGACCGCGACGCGGGTCACCGCGCCGAGGAAGGTGCGGTTGGTCACGATGCCGTTGCCGCCCGCGGCCGCCTTGACGGTGAGGTTCTCCGGGCGGATGAGCGCGTCCACCGGGCCGGAGTCCGGGCCGCCCGGCTGGGCGGGCACCGTCGTGCCGAGCACGGTGACGCTGCTCGCGCCATTAATCGGCTGGGCGCCGAGCTCGGCCGGCAGCCGGTTCATGGTGCCGACGAACTCGGCCACGAACGCGGTGGCCGGCCGGGAGTACAGCTCGGCCGGGTCGGCGACCTGCTCGAGCCGCCCGGCCCGCATGACGCCCACCCGGTCGGCCATGGACAGCGCCTCCTCCTGGTCGTGGGTGACGAACAGGGTGGTGGTGCCGAGCCGCTGCTGCAGGGTGCGGATCTGCTCGCGCAGCTGCAGCCGGACCTTGGCGTCGAGCGCGGACAGCGGCTCGTCGAGCAGCAGCACCCGCGGCTCGATCGCGAGGGCGCGGGCGAGCGCGACGCGCTGCTGCTGGCCGCCGGACAGCTGGTGCGGGTACTGCCCGGCCTGGGGGGCGAGCCCCACCATGTCGAGCAGCTCGGCGGCGCGCTTGCGCCGGTCCATGCCGCCGACCTTGCGCATCCGCAGGCCGAACGCCACGTTGTCGAGCGCGTTCATGTTCGGGAACAGGGAATAGGACTGGAAGACCATGCCCATGTCCCGCTTGGACGCGGGAACGGCGGACACGTCCCGGCCGTCGATCAGCACCTCGCCGGAGTCGGCGAACTCGAACCCGGCGACGATCCGCAGCGCGGTCGTCTTGCCGCAGCCCGACGGGCCGAGCAGGGCGACGAGCTCGCCCGGCGCGATGTCGAGCGACATCTCGTCGAGCGCCCGGGTCGCGCCGAACGCGCGGGTTAGGCTGCGCAGCGACACGCTCGTGCCGGTGTGGGCGCCGTCCGCACCGCCCGTCCAGGCGATGCCCGTGGCGGCCTTAGCCGCCGTGGTCTCGTTGCCTGCTAGCTCATTAGTAGGCATTCGTCAGTTTCCTATCGTCTCGCGAGGGGCCACCGTGAACAGCGTCACCTCGCCGCCGCCGGTGCGGCGCGACTGACGGGTGGCGACAACGGTGATGAGCATCAGGAAGAGCCAGGTCACGAGCAGGGCGAAGATCGACGCCGCGACCGAGATCTGCGCGTTCTCCTGGTCGAACAGCACGATCCACACCGGGAACGTCTGCTGCAGGTCCAGGCTGGCCATGGTGAACTCGCCGAGGACGAGGGCGACGATCAGGATGGTCGCCGAGAGCACCGCGGTCCGCAGGTTCGGCAGCAGCACCCGCCACATCGTGGTGAGCCACCCGGCGCCGAGCGAGCCTGACGCCTCGGTCAGCGTCTTGACGTCGATCGCCCGCAGGCCCGCGTCGAGGGCGCGGTAAGCGAACGGCATCGCCAGGACCACGTACTCAAGCGCGAGCATCCACACCGTGGACCGCAGCGCCAGCGGCATCACCTGCAGCACGCCGATGATCAGCACGACCGGCGGTATGACGATCGGGAGGATCGTGATGGTCTCAAGCAGCCGGCGCACCCCCGGCAGCCGCAGGTGCACGTAGATCGTGGTCGGGACCATCAGCACCATGGTGATCAGCCAGGTCACCGCAGCCAGCCGGACCGACAGCCACAGCGCCGAGCCGAAGCCCTGCGTGGTGAACACCGACCCGAACGCCTTGAAGCCGGCGAACCGCAGCGCGGCGTACAGCGGCAGCAGGAAGTAGATCCCCGCGAGGAGCAGGATCACCCACCGCCACGCCGGGAACGACCGCCGGCGGGTACCGGCCGCGGACGGCGGCGGGGCGGTCGCCGTGCCGGGGTCCTTCGTTAGCGCAGCCATTTCGACGCCCTCCGCTGGAACAGCACGTAGCAGCCCATGAGGGCCGCGATGATGATCACCATGCCGAGCGCCAGGGCGTCGCCGACGTTCTCCTGCCCGGCGATCACGTTGCCGTTGAGGAACGACCCGATCTGGATCGAGGTCAGCGGGATCGTGCCCGTGGTGAGCGCCTCCGCGGTGGCGTAGGCGGCGAGCGCCGAGCCGAACAGCAGCATCAGGCAGGACAGGAACGAGGGCAGCAGCACCGGTCCGCCGACGTAGCGCCAGTAGTCCCAGGACCGCGCGCCCAGGTTCTCCGCCGCCTCCCGCCACGCGGGGCGCAGCCCCTCGAGCGCGGGCAGGATGATCAGGACCATCAGCGGGATCTGGAAGTACATGTAGACAAGCGCGACGCCGGACAGCGTGTACAGGCTGAATCCCCAGTTGTATATGTTCAGCCCGATGTCGCTCAGCCAGCCGGTCACCAGGGCGGTCGACCCGAACGAGGCGATGAACAGGAACGCCAGCGGCACGCCGCCGAAGTTCGCGAACACGCCGGACGCGGTGATGATCACCTGGCGCAGGGACGAGGCACCGCGGCCCTTCGCGGTGAAGATCGCGTAGGCGATCAGCAGCCCGAAGACCCCGGGGATGACGGACGCGATCAGCGACAGGAGCAGGGACTGCTCGAACCCGTGCAGGTAGGAGCCGTGCGCCGCGATGTTCACGTTGGACCAGGTGAACGCGTTGGTCTTCGGGTCCTGGAAGGCGTCCTTCACGATCCAGAACAGCGGGATGATCAGGAAGATCGCGATGTAGGCCAGGAACGGCACAAGGCGCGCGTACCTGGCCAGGGTGCGCGCCTGGCTGGAGCCAGGGCGCAGCGGCGAGAGGAAGCGGCGAGCCCCGGGGTCCGCGAGGGACCCCGGGGCCGTGACCGTATCGGTCATGTCGGCCATGTCAGCCGGAGACGGACGGCCACTGCTGGGTGAGGACCGTGCCCGCCGCGGTCTGCTGCGCGATGGTCGGCAGCGACAGCGTCGAGCTGCCAGGCACGGTCGGCAGCGCGGCGGCGGCGGCGGTGTCGATCGTGCCCGCCGTGGTCATCGCGACCTGCTCGATCGGACGGGTCGAGCCCTTCAGGAACAGGTTCTGGCCCTCGGTCGAGTACAGGTACTCCTCCCACAGCCGGGCCGCGGCCGGGTCGGGCGCGGTCGCGCTGATCGCCTGGTCGTAGTAGCCGGCGTACACGCCGTCCGACGGGATGACGATCTTCACGTTCTTGTCAACCGCCTGGACCTCGGAGGCCAGCAGGTAGTCCCACCAGACCAGGATCGGGGTCTGGCCGGACTGCACGGTCGCCGGGGTGCCCGTGACCGGCACGTAGTTGCCCGCCGCCTTCAGGCTCTTGAAGTAGGTCACGCCGGGGGCGATGTTGGAGAATGAGCCGCCGTTGGCCAGGGCCGCCGCGAAGACCGCCGCGAACGCCGAGCCGGTCTGGGTCGGGTTGCCGTCGATCGCGACCTCGTTCTTGTAGCTGCCGCTGAGCAGCGACTTGAACGACGTCGGCGGGGTCTTGATCTTGGACGAGTCGTAGCCGATGGCCACGTAGCCGCCGTAGTCGGCGTAGTAGGCGCCGCTCGGGTCCTTGGCGGCGGCCGGGATGTCGTTCCAGGTCGCGACCTCGTAATTCGCCCAGTACCCGTCCGCCTTGCCGGTGGCGGCGAACGAGCCGCCGACGTCAACCACGTCCGGGGCGCTGCCCTGGCCCTTGAGCTGCTTGACGGCGTTCAGCTCATCCTGGCTCGAGCCCTCGGGGTTCGCGTCGGTGATCTTGATTCCGGGGTACTTGGCCTGGAAGTCCTTCATGATGGTGCCGTAGTTGGCCCAGTTGGAAGGCAGCGTGATGACGTTCAGCTTCCCTTCCTTCTCGGCCGCGGCGACCAGGGCGCTCATGCCGCCGCACGAGGCGGCCGAGGTGGCGGTCGCCCAGTTGCAGTTGGCGGCGGCGCTGGCCGTGGACGAGGAGCCGCCGCCTGCCGCGGCGCTAGTCGTCGAGCTAGCCGCGCTCGACGAGCTTGAGCTGCTGCAGCCCGCAGCCAGCAAGATCGACCCGACCGCGGCGACTCCCGCCACGATCGCCTTAGATGCGCGCAAGTGAAACCCTCCCATTCCAGCCCGCAAGCGTTACTCGGGGGCAGGCATATGCATCTTGGCTAGACAAGTGGGTATCCTGGCGAATCGTTCTGAACAGCAGGTTGCCGCGCTGTGAACCGGTGGCGTCCGTCATGTCGCGATTTGTCATGATGCGAGATGCGACGGGCGATACGGCACTTGGGACCGCGCCTGCGGCGCGCGTCCCGCGCCGTCAGGGGCGCCAGCGCCGGGACGTGCGGCCCGGTAAGCGCGCGACGGCGGCCGCCGCGGGCGGCCTGCCGCGCCTTCGATTACTCAGTGTTACCGCTTTGGTGAGAGCCGCCCGTTGCCGGTACCTAACGATGCCGTATCCGCCCGTCCGCATTGCCAGGTTTTGTCGGGATAAAGCAGTGCCCTGGATTGCCTCGTGAGACTGGTCGTTATATAGGTAAGGGGTGTAGGTATTGTTACCGATGCGCAACAGAGAGTCACCAGGGACTCTAGGACAGGAGTGATTCGGGGGGTCTGCGCATGGTTGTTACCCAGCTGCCAGCCCAGCGCGCCGCGCTGGAGGAGGAGCGGCGCGACTGGTGGCGATCGGCTGCCTGCCGGGAAATGGATCCGGAGCTGTTCTTTCCTGTCGGCGCGCGAGGACCGGGTGCCGGCGAGATCGACCGGGCTAAGGCGGTATGCGCCGGCTGCCGGGTACGCCGCCAGTGCCTGCAGTACGCCCTGGCCACGCACCAGGTGCACGGGGTGTGGGGCGGGACGACCGAGGAGGAGCGCCAGCTGTGGATGCGCGAGCAGCGGGAGATGGAGCAGCGCCAGCGGCGGAAGGTGGTGCGGCCCGCCCACGGCGAGTCAGGGGGGAGCGGTACGCGGGCAAGGGGCGGCCGCGTCCGTTCGGTATGACGCTGATTTTCAGCTGTTCAGGGTGACGGATGTCTTCCTTGGCGGCGGCGCTGGGGGGCGCAGCCGCCGGGGAGCTGCCTTCTCGCCCGTAAAGCGGCCCTGGGTCAGGTTCGCGGCAGGCGGGGCGGAGAAGGCGGGCCGACGACGGATGGCCACGGGGAGGCGCCGTCGCGCGGCAGATCGACCGCGGAACGGGGGCCACGGTCGGCCGGGCAGCCGGCGGCGGCGGCAGGATAGCGCCGCCGCCGGTCAGCACGGGACGGATAGCTCAGCGGCGGTGGCACACGCGGGCTGCCGGCGGAGGTTGGGGGGCCAATGCCGGCAGCCCCGCGGCGTGTCCGGGCCCGGTCAGCGGGAGAAAAGCCGGGCGGCGTTTTCGTGACAGACCGCGCGCAGCCACGGCGTGCCGAGGCCGGTCATCTCCAGGGCCTCGAGGGCGTCCGCGTAGGTATGCGGGATGTTGGGGAAGTCGGTGCCGAACAGCACCCGGTCGCCGAGGTCGCGCAGCCGGGGCAGCCCGTCCGGGGGGAACGGCGCGCCCCCTTCCTCGATCCACAGCGTGAACGACATCGTGGTGTCGAGCATGACGTGGTCGTTGTGCTCGGCGAGTTCGAGGAACTCCATGTACTCCGGCATGCCCAGGTGCGCCACCACCAGGCGGAGCCTGGGGTAGCGGGCGAGCAGCCGGGCGACCGGTTCCGGCCCCGTGAACCGGCCGGGCACCGGGCCGGAGCCGCAGTGCGTGACCACCGGCACCCGCGCGTCGGCGAGCAGTCCCCACGCCTCGTCGAGCAGCGGGTCGTTCGGGTCGAAGTCGCCCACCTGGAGGTGGCACTTGAAGACCCGGGCCCCCTGGTCGAGGGCGCGGCGCACGTCGGCGCCGGCCGACGGCTCGGCGAAAAACGTCGCCGTGTGCAGGCAGTCCGGGGTCCTGGCCGCGAAGTCCGCCGCCCATTCGTTGAGCGAGTGGGCCATGCCGGGCTTGTGCGGGTAGAGCATCGCGGTGAACGCCTCGACACCGAACGAGCGCAGCGCCGCCACCCGCGCCTGCTCGTCCTCCCGGTAGACGATCGGCCACGGCCTGCCGAGCAGGGGGCCGCCGGCGTCGAAGTACGCCCACACCGCGGCGAGCAGCTTCTCCGGCATGAAGTGGGTGTGCACGTCGATCAGGCTGGCCAGCCCCGCCCGGTGCAGGAACGCCCGCGCCCGCGCGACGTCGTCGTCCAGCTCATCGGGGGCGTCCGGCTCGTTGCCGCCGTCCCGCCCGGCGCCGGCCTCTCGGGCCGCCTGGTCCTCGGTCACGCTGGGTCCAGCCGCTTCTCGCGCAGGTCCTCAAGGAAGACCTGCGCGCAGACGGAGCCGCGGGCGGCCGCCTCGTCAAGCACCGCGGGGTCGGCGGTGAACCGGAACGCGGTGTACTGGGTCATCGACGTGTCCGGTTGCGGTACCCGGGGTTCCCCGGACACGATCACGGCCTCATAGTCGGCCAGCCGCAGCAGGTACCCGCCCCGGTCGGCGGTCTTCTCGCCGATCCGGCGCCCGGGGGCGAGCTCCACCCCGAGCTTGACCCGCCCGGCCCGGATGACGGCGCCGCGCTCGTCCTCGCCGTCGCGCAGGGTGATGGCGGGCAGCCCCCAGGCCCCGCCGAGAGGATCGGCCGGGTCGTCAGGCCGGCGCACCACGAGGAACCCCCCCGGGCCGGCCGCGCCGCCAGGCTGCGCGCCGCCGCCGGGCTGGCGCACCACGACCGCCACCGAGCGCTTCACAGATTCCATCGCCTCTCATCATCGCATCCCGCCCGAAGGCGACCACGGAGTGGCACCGTGACTGCGCACGACGTATTTCTTGCTGTTACCTTCCAGGTGGGCACCCTGGCGCGGGCAGGCGCCCGGGCCCGGCGGTATTGTCCTTTTCATGGGGCTTATCCCGGCGGACGCCGCGGTCAGGTCGGCGCCCGGTGTCCGGCGGGCGATGGCCGGGATCGTCGCGGGCGTGCTGGCCGCCGATCAGGTCAGCAAGTCCCTGGTGCTCGCCGCCCGCCAGGGCGGCGTCATCGGGTCCGGGTGGGTCTCCGTCCGCCTCGTCCGTAACTCCGGGGCGAGCGGCGGCCTCGCGTCGGGCCACCCGGTCCTCGTCACGCTCGCGGCCGTCGCGGTGACCGCCCTCGCGGTCACGCTCGCACTCCGCGTCCGGGCCCGCGGTGTCGCGCTGTGCCTCGCCGCGGTGCTCGGCGGCGCGGCGGGCAACCTGGCCGACCGGATATTCCGCGCTCCCGGCTTCGGCCGCGGCGCGGTCGTCGACTGGATTCACTTCGGGGGCGGCGGCGGGTCGCTCGACCTCGCGGACCTGGCGATCCAGGTCGGCGTGCTCGGCGCGATCATCGCGCTGCTCGCCGACGGCCGCGCCCGCAAGGTCCGCGAGTCCAGGCAGGTCGGCGAGAGCCGCTGACGGTACGTGCGACCCGGCCCAGGGAAGCGGTCGTCAGGTCAGCCGCGGGCCCAGTGCCCAGCGGTGGCGGTGGCTCCAGGCGGGTCCCACGCGGTGGTGACGCCGTGGCCGGTGGTGACGCCGTGCCCGGGGCGCGCGGCCGGCCCGGTATCGAGGTAGGGCAGCAGGTTCTTGGGCCAGACCATGACGGTAAAGGGACGGTAGTAGTAGGTCCAGGCCGGCCGGCCGAACGTGCGCAGGAGATACTGGCGGTGCAGGTTCTCGGCCGGCGAGATAATGACGAAGTTCGCGGTGCGCCCCTTCTGCGTGGCGAGCAGCACGTCGGTCTGCCAGTGCTCCGGCTCCAGGCGGTTGGTGTACGGTTCCGGCTGGATAGCGAGCACGGTGATCGCCCCGCCGGAGTCCACCGTGACGCTCGACGCCTCCCAGTACGGCGCGAGGCCGCTGGTCAGGTGATGCCCGGCCAGCCACTGGGTAAGGCCGACGTTGCGCGGCGGCACCTGCTTGTGCGCGGTGGCGATGCCGAGCATCAGGGCGTAGCAGGCCAGCCCGGCGGCGAGCGCGCCCCACAGTACGCGCCGCGAACGGGAGCGCGGCGCCGTCCGGTGCGCCGCGGCGCCGCCCGGTGCCTGGGCGCCGTGCCCCAGGCGGGCGGCGAGCAGGCTGCCGACGACCCGCCCGGCGAGCGCGGCGCCGAGCGAGAGCACCGGGCCGATCTCGTGGGCGCTGTAGATGTTCTCCATGGGCACGTCGATGAGGAACGCCGCGAAGTTGGCCGCCACGGCGATGACGAGGACGTCGGCGATCAGGTCGCCGGTACCGCCCGGGCCGGCGTCGCCGGCGTGGCCGCCGCCGGTGAACTGCCACGGGACCAGCCGGGCGCCAGGCACGATCAGGCGCCACGCGGCGAGCGCCACGGCGGCGACCACGACGGCCACGCCGATGAGGTGCGCCAGCGCGAAGGCGACGTCGCTCGCGCCGGTCACGCTCTGGTAGTCGGCGCCGTACAGCGCGAGCACGCTCCGCAGGGCGAGCGGCATGCCGTGCACGATCTCATGCACGGACTGCAGGCCGTAGTAAGCCTTAGCGGTGCGGTAGCCGCCCAGGTGCTCGATCAGCCGGTAGGCCGCGGCGGCGACCGGGACGGCCAGCGCCGCCGCGGCGGCGAGCGACAGCTCATACCAGGCGGTCCGCCACGCCCAGCCGACGACGCGCGACCGCCCCGACGAGGCCGTCGGCGCCTCCGCCCGGTGATGCCACAGGATCCGCCCCGCCCGGATCAGGCAGCCGAGGAAGAGCGGCAGCACGCCGATCACCTCGACGAGCGGGTCGCCGACTTGTCCGGCGGCAAGCAGGATGCCCGCGACGGCTGGCCCGTACCAGCGGGCCGGGGCCCACTCGAGGAACAGCAGCAGGACCAAGAGGGGTACCGCGGTGCCGACGTGGTCCGGGCTGCCGAGCAGGACCTGGGTCGGCCCGGTCGGCTGGGGCGCGAGCATGATCCCGGCGGCCAGCAGTGCCCGGATGACGCCCTCCGTGCCGCGGGCCCGGCCGCGCGCCACGAAGGCGGCGAGCAGGACAAGGAGCGTGTAGGTCACCGCCGAGCAGATGTGCACTACCTCGGGACGGAGCCCGGCGAACGCGGTCACCGCCACGTACTGCGGCAACTCGGTCGTGTAGAAAGACACGTCCGTCGCCCACCAGCCGTGCAGCAGCACGTTGCCGTGCAGGATGCTCGAGGCCTCCCAGGCCATTCCCGCGCCGTCGGAGTTAACCTGGGTAGTCCCCGCGATGCGCAGGTAGCAGAACATCAGCACCGCCGCCGCCAGCAGCGTGCCGATGACCCAGGCCCACCGACCGCCCACCGCGCGAGCCCCTGACCCCAGGGCCGTCTCCACCTCGCGCGTCCCCCCGCTCATTGACCGCACGGGGGCGAAGGTACCTAACAAACGCCCAAATACCCCTTCACTAAACCAAACCTTAGGAACATCCTCGCGTTTCCTGCAGGACGACTCAGAAATGAAGCCGCCGTTTCTCAGAAAAGCCATGTATTCGCTGATGGGAGCGGATCTTCCGGCCAGGGGCCCCGGCCGGTACCGGCGGCGCTGTTCTACCGTTAAGTATGGTCTCGATCGCGCACGCCCCGGTGCGCGCGCACCCGCGCGCGGTGCTCGCCGTGATCGGCGCCGGGGCGGTGGCGACGGTCTGGCTGTGGTGGAACGGCACGCCGGCGGTCAGCGGGTTCGGTGACTGGCTGACCAACGCGGGACGGATCACCGGGCTGCTGGCCGGCTACGGGATAGCCGTCCTCATCGGCCTGATGGCGCGCATCCCGCCGGTCGAGCGCGGCGTCGGCACGGACCAGCTCGCCCGCTGGCACTCGATGGGCGGGCGCTACGTGGTGGGCCTGGTGGTGGCGCACGCGCTGCTGATCACCTGGGGCTACGCGGTCACCGCGCACACCGCCGTCACTAGCCAGGCCTGGACACTGCTCGACAGCTATCCCGACGTCCTGCTCGCGACGGCGGCGGCCCTGCTGCTCGTCATGACCGGCATCGTGTCGGCGCGCGCCATCCGGTCGCGGCTGCGCTACGAGACGTGGTACTACCTGCACTTCTACACCTACCTCGCGGCCGCGCTCGCGTTCAGCCACCAGTTCGCCGTCGGCGCGGAGTTCATCATGAACAGCGCCGCCCGGGTGGCCTGGTCCGTCCTGTACATCGGCGTCGCGGCGGCCATCACCTGGTACCGGTTCATCACCCCGGCATGGCAGGCCGTCCGGCACCGGTTCACCGTGGAGTCCGTCACGCCGGAGGCGCGCAACGTGGTCTCCATCGTGATCAGCGGCCGCCACCTAGACGAGCTGCAGGCGCAGCCGGGACAGTTCTTCCGCTGGCGGTTCCTGACCCGCGGCCTGTGGTGGACGTCGATGCCCTACTCGTTGTCCGCGCCGCCGCGCGGCGACCTGATGCGCATCACGGTGAAGACGGCCGGCGACCACAGCGCTGCGATCCGCGGCCTGGCGCCCGGCACCCGCGCCATCGCCGCCGGCCCGTACGGCACGCTCACCGCGGCGCGGCGGCGGCGCCACAAGGTGCTGCTGATCGCGGGCGGGGTGGGCATCACCCCGCTGCGCCCGCTGCTCGAGACGCTGCCCGCGGCGCCGGGCGACCTCACCCTGATCTACCGGGTCAGCAGCATGCGCGACGTGGTGTTCCGGCACGAGCTCGAGCAGCTCGCCGCGCGCCGCAAGGCGCGGGTCTGGTTCGTCGCGGGCACCAGGGACGAGCTCGACGTCAACCCGCTGAGCGGCGGCGAGCTGACCAAGCGGGTTCCCGGCCTGATCGACCACGACGTCTACCTGTGCGGCCCGCCTGGGCTGACCTCCGCCGTCACCAGGGAGCTGCTCGACGCCGGAGTACGGCGACGGCACATCCACCAGGAGTCCTTCGAGTTCTGAGCGGTCCGCACCCAGGACCGCGCCGCACGTCCATCCATCGTCCGCGCTACCGGGAAGGCACCTCATGCGCCGTGTCATCCTCGGACTCGTCACCACGGCCATTGCCCTGGTGCTGCTGCTGTCCTTCAAGACGCACACCCAGTCCGCCGTGCCGGGCAGCTCCCCGGCCTCGGTCGTCGGCAGCCCGACGGGGAGCGGCGTGACGCGGACGGTTACCGGCCAGGCGTTCCAGACGATCTACGGCCCGGTGCAGGTCAAGATCACCGTGACCGACGGCCGGATCACCGCCGCCACC
>Ga0265313_10003078_pt1 | contig 13839 bp, 11 predicted proteins | sample 4123metaG_FD_203122 | JGI IMG/M metagenome (GOLD analysis project Ga0265313, IMG submission 203122) | Rhizosphere microbial communities from Carex aquatilis grown in University of Washington, Seatle, WA, United States - 4-1-23 metaG | ecosystem: Host-associated > Plants > Roots > Rhizosphere >...
GATCGCCACCCTCCAGACCGAGATCGCAAAGCTGGACAGGAGCCTTGCCGACCCGCTGCTTTTCACCAAAGACCCGGCCAAGGGCAGCGCCGTGTCAAAGAAGCGCGCCGACGCCATGCGCAAGCTGGAAGCGGCGGAAAAGGCCTGGCTGCAGGCCCAGGAAGCCTATGACGCGGCGAATGCCTGACGGCCCACCCTGGTTTGCAGCCCGGTTTGCAGCTTGGCCGCCATGCTTTAGGTTCCCACCATGACCGATGACAGGTTTTTCCACCGGGCCGGCCCTTTCGCGCTGGGCGCCATCGCCGAACAGGTCGGGGCCCGCCTGGCCTCGCCCGATGACGCCCCCATCGTCATCCGCGATGTCGCCGACCTTGAGACCGCGCAGGAAGGCGAGGTCGCCATGTTCTGCGACAAGGCGTTCGCCGAGGTGTTCCAGAATTCGCGCGCCAGCGTCATCGTCACCAATGAGGCGCTGAGCGCCCGCCCCCATGCCGCCACCCTCCTGTTGTCCGACAATCCCAAAGCGAGCTTTGTCCGTCTCGGCCTGTTGTTCCATCCGCGCACAGCCGCGTCGGGACGTATCCATCCTTCCGCCGTCGTCGCATCCAGCGCGCAGATCGGCGAAAGCGTGGAAATCGCGGCGGGCGCGGTGATCGGCGAAGGCGTCATCCTGGGCGCGCGCTGCCGCATCGGCGCCAACACTGTGATCGAAGCGGGTGTGACGCTGGGCGCGGATTGCCATATCGGTCCCAACAACAGCATCAGCCATGCGGTGATCGGAAACGGCGTGAACATCGCCTCCAATACGACCATCGGCGGCGAAGGCTTCGGCTTCGTGCTCGGTCCCACCGGCCCGATGAAGTTCCTGCAGCTGGGCCGGGTGCTGATCGGCGACAATGTCGATATCGGCAGCAGTTGCGCCATCGACCGTGGCGGTCTGGGCGACACGGTGATCGGGGCGATGACCGGGCTCGATAACCAGGTGCACATCGCCCACAATGTGAAAATCGGCAGCTTCTGCATGATCACCGCCCAGGTGGCGATCGCCGGCTCCTCCACCCTGGGCGACGGGGTGAGGTTCGGCGGCGGGGCGGCGATCGCCGACCATCTCACCATCGGCAGCGGCGCCAGGATCGCCGGCAAGAGCGGCGTGATCCGCGACGTCGCGCCGGGTGAGAGCGTCGGCGGCTATCCCGCCGTCCCGGGGATCCAATGGCACCGCCAGACCGCCGCGTTGGCGCGGCTGGCGCGGCGCAAACGCGACGACAAGGCCTAGTCCGGGTTACTTCAAATGCTGTTTGGCGACCTTTAGCCAATCGCCTTGCCTGGCGCGGTAGGGCCGCGAAGCCTCGCGGCCCGCCTCCACCACCTCGCGGAAGATCGCCTGCGCCCGCGCTTCCTGGCCGGTCTTTTCCAGCAGCAACGCCAGCCGCACCTTGGCTTCCTCGCCGGCATAGCGCGGCGTCACGCTTTCATATTGCCGGATCGCCGCGTCGGTCTTGCCCAGCGCTTCCAGGGCGCGTGCATAGTCCAGCTCGACCTCGGCATCGAAGGCCGCGGGATCGAGTTCATGCACCCGGATGAACAGCCGTTCGGCTTCCGCCGGCTCGCCCGCCATCAGCTTCGCCCGGCCCAACCCTTTCAGCAGGGTGGGGTCCGCCGCCCCCAGCGGCCCCTGCATCGCTTCCTCATAAAGCCGGATGGCATCGGCATGCAGGCCGCGCTTGAGGCTTTCCTCGGCCAGCAGCCGCTTGGAGTCGGTCGAGCCGATGCGTTCGGCGTCGCGCCGGGCCTGGCGATAGGCCCGTCCCGGATCAGCGGCCTCGCGCATGTTGGAGCGGAAGCGCCGCATGCCATGGCCGCCCATGAAATCGGGGATCACGGCGGTGATGAGATAGGAAAACCACAATGCCAGCAGGCCCAGGAACTGAAAGGAGCCGAGAAAGAAGGTGGCGCCCATGGCGAGAATCCAGAGCGGCGTGCGGCCGCTGCGGATGACATGCAGCGCCATGGCGATGTCGATCAGGAAGACTGCGATATTGATGGGCGAGAAAAAGTCCAAGCGTTCCTCTAATTTTGTTTTTCGAATTTTCCGGAAGGCGATTCCTTCCAGTAGGTGACGTCATGGCCCGCCGCCTTCGCTTCTTTCCAGGCGGCGCGGGCGGTGTCGAGCGCCGCCTGGTCGCGGCCATCAAACAAAAGCACGATACGGGAGAGTGCGTTCAGCCCGCTCCAGTCGGCAGGCTGCGTCCCGCCGACATAAAAGACGATCTCCGCGGCGTTGGCATTGCCCTCCTCCACCGTAATCAGTACCGGCTGGCGGGCCGCCTCGCCATCGCCCTGTTGTGCATGCGGCAGGAATGACTGGTCGTCATAGGTCCAGAGCAGCGTGTCGATGGCGTCGGCGCGGTCGGCGCTGTCGGCGCGGATCAGCGCCTTCCAGCCGCGCGCACGCGACTTCTCGACCAGGCTGGGCAGCACCTCTTCCAGGGCGCGGCGTTCGAGATGGTAGAAAAGGGCTTCCGTCATCATGCAGAACCGTTGAAAGCAAAATTCGCGAAAGTCCTTGTCAGCGGATCATACTCGACGCCAAAAAATGCGGGTCCACCGTCACAGACGCCCCACGCACTTGTACGCCAGTCCCGAATCGGCCTGCCAAGTTGTTTGGCCGAGCGCATCTCATCTTCCACAAGCACTTTCGCAATGCCGTTGACGTAGATGATTTTCCGTTCGCCAAGCATCAAACCGGCATATTGCCGTAGTGTACCGGACGGGTCGCTACTCTCGCGAGCAGAGCGGCGCGAAAAAGCTTCATCCAAAGCCCCTGGCAACCTTGCTTCAAGCTCGTCGATTTGACTTCTTTGCGGCAGCCAATAGCTAGAGACACTATGTGGCGCGGACCGGCTGCATTGACTGAGCAGTCCCGGCGCCTCTTTCACGGAAAGAACTGCGCCGTCCTGCGCATCCCAGATCGGGGCCGCCACGGCAGAGGCGATGCTTGCAACAATTATTAGACCTGCGATTTCACTGGCGCGCATTTCAGGCCTCGTAATGCTCTTTCACAAGCCGGTTCAGCAGCCTGACGCCCCAGCCGGTGCCCCAGCTCGGAATCATCGGCTTCTGCTCGCCGTCCTGCCAGGCGACGCCGGCGATGTCGAGATGCGCCCAGGCCTGGTCCTTGTCGATGAAGCGCTTGAGGAACTGCGCCGCCGTGATGGCGCCGGAATTGGGCCCGCCGATATTCTTCATGTCGGCGATCTTGGACTTGATCATCTTGTCGTAGAAGGGATCGAGCGGCAGTTGCCACACCCGCTCGCCGGTATAGCGGCCCGCCGCCTGCAGCCGCTGTACCAGCGCATCGTCATTGGAAAAGACCCCGGCATGTTCGAAGCCCAGCGTCGCCACGATGGCGCCGGTCAGGGTGGCGAGATCGATGACGAAGCGGGGCGCAAAACGGCGCTGGGTGTAGGTCAACGCGTCGGCCAGCACCAGCCGGCCTTCGGCGTCGGTGTTCAGCACCTCGATGGTCTGGCCGGAAAGCGAGGTCAGCACATCGTCGGGACGCAGCGCGTCGGGGCCGGGCATGTTCTCCACCAGCCCGATCACGCCCACCACGTTGACCTTGGCCTTGCGCGTCGCCAATGCCAGCATCAGGCCAGTAACGGCGGCGGCACCGCCCATGTCGCCTTTCATGCCCTGCATGCCGGCGCCGACCTTGATCGACAGGCCGCCGGAATCGAAGCAGACGCCCTTGCCGACAAAGGCGACGGGCTTAGTTTTCTTCTTCGCGCCGTTCCACTGCATCACCACAAGCTGGCTGTCGCGGACCGAGCCCTGGCCGACGCCAAGCAGGGCACCGAAGCCCTGTTTCTTCATTTCGGCTTCGCCCAGGATTTCGATCTTGACGCCCAGCTTGCTCAACTTGGCCTTGGCGCGGCGAGCGAACTCTTCCGGATAAAGAATATTGGGCGGCTCGTTGACCAGGTCGCGGGCGAGAAAAATCCCTTCCGCCACCGCCGCCAGACCGGCATAGGCCTTTTTCGCCGCCGCCGGTTCCGGCGTCAGCAGCGTGATCCCGGCCAGCTTCTGCTCGAACTCGTCGAGATTCTTCGTCCGGTACTGGTTGAAGGCGTAGGAGCGCAGCTTCGCCCCGAAAGCGAGATGTGCCGCAATCTCGCCTTTTTTCACCTTGCAGCCTTTCGGCGCGTCGATCTGGAAGCTGGCGCTCTTTTCCCCTGCCGTCAGCAGCCGGGCCGCCACCTGCGCCCCGATGATTTCCAGCACTTTTTCGTCCAGCGCCTCGGCTTTGCCCAACCCCACAAGCACAAGGCGCGTGGCCCCGATCCCCGCGGGCGCCAGCACCTCGACCATCTGGCCGGGCCGGCCCTTGAAAGCCGCGAACTTCAAAGCCCGCGTCAGCGCCCCGCCGCTTGCCTTGTCGGCGGAAACCGCGCCCGGTAGAAGGGCGGCGCCCTCCATGGCCCCGACCACCCAGCTTCCCGCCGCAATACTCGCGGGCGCGGCGAAGGTAATGTTCATGCAATGCTCCTTGGGGGGCGGTTGGCAGGCGGGCGACAGGCAGTGCTAGTTTAGGGCGAATTGGGAGTCGGACGAAAGATGGCGATCTCGGGCGTCTTTTCCCCTCGCGCCGCATCGGTCCGGCCTCGCGCCCACGGCCTCAAGCCTGCGCGCCTGTCGCTTTACGTCTTCGGCCAGCTTCTGGGCCCGGTAGCGATGCTGGTCGTCCTGCTCACCAGCATGATCTGGTTGGTGACAGTCCTGCCGCTGCTCGATCTGGTGATTTATCGCGGCCAGTCGCCTTTCACCTTCGTTTATCTGGCCCTGCTTTATCTGCCGGCGCCGCTGGTGATCATCCTGCCCTTGGCGCTGCTGTTCGGTTGCCTGTTCGGGCTGCAGCGCCTTTCCAGCGACAGCGAGCTGGTGGTTATGGCGTCTGCCGGCTTCAGCCTGCGCCAGCTGGCGATGCCGGTTCTGACCGCAGCCGCGCTGCTGGCGGCGCTGACCTATTTCTGCAACCTGTATCTGGCGCCGGCGGGCCAGCGCACCCTCAACGTCATCAAGGGCGACATTTATGCCGATGTCGGCGGCGCCCTGTTCAATGAGGGACAGTTCAATACGGCGGCCAAGGGACTGACCGTCTTCATCAAGCAGATCAACCAGGACAGCAGCTTCAAGGGCATTCTGGTGCATGACAGCCGCAACGCCGCCCGGCCGATGACCTTCATCGCCGACAGCGGGCAATTTGCACAGACCCCAGCGGGCGCGCGGCTGCTGATGTTCAACGCCACGGTGCAGACCGGCAGCGGAGCGCAGCTTACCACCATCACTTTCAAGAGCTATCCGCTCAACCTCGATCAGTTCGCCGCCCAGGCGCGGGACACGCTGCGCCGGGCCGAAAGCCGCTTTCTGCCGGAACTGCTCTGGCCGCCGGAGAAGAACCTGGCCCCACGCATCCGCAACGTCTTCACAGCCGAGGCGCACAACCGCCTGTCGCAGCCACTCTACTGTTTCGCTTTCGCCCTGATCGCGCTGGCGGCGGTGACGCGCGGACAGCGCCAGCGCGGCATGCGCGTGCTGCGCCTGATCGGCGGTGCGCTGACGGCAGTTGGACTCTATCTCGTGGGCTTCGCCGTCGCGGGCGCGGCGCCAGGCCGTCCCGAACTGCTGCCCGCCTTCTACCTCATGCCGCTTCTGGGCATGGCGGGGGCGGTGATGGTACTCGCGGGTTACAGCCCGGCCGCCATCCTGGCGCGGCGGCGCGCGGCCAAGGCGGCGTCAAGGGCGGCGGCATGAGCTGGTCCTGGACGCTCTATCGCTATCTGGCGCTGCAATTTCTTTTCGGCGTTTTCATCGTTTATGGCGGTTTTCTGGCCCTCGCCTTCGCCATCGATATCGTTGAACTTCTCGGCCGCGTTGACGGGCGCGGCGTCGACACCTCCGTGGTGATCGGCATGGCGGTGCTGTATCTGCCCCATCTCGGCCAGGAGATGCTGCCTTTCGCCATATTGGGTGGCGGCGTCTTTTCCTTCCTGCGCCTGGCGCGCAGCCAGGAACTGGTGGCCTCGCGCGCCGCCGGAGTCTCGGCCTGGGATTTCCTGATGCCCGCCCTCAGCATGGCGGTGCTGATCGGCGTCTTCACGGTCACGGTGGCGACCTTTGTCTCCTCGAAAATGTTCGTCGAGTTCGCGGCGATGGAGGCGCGCTATATCAGGGGCGAGGCCTCGCAGCTCGCCGTTTCCGAGAACGGGGTCTGGCTGCGCCAGGGCGACGCGAAGGAACAGTCGGTGATCCATGCCGTCGTCGCCACCGACCAGGGCGAGAAGTTGGAGGATGTTGTGGTCTTCCTCTATCGCGGCGAGCGCTTCGCCGGCCACATCGACGCCAAATCGGGCCAGCTTGGCGACCATGTCTGGCAGTTCCAGGACGCCTGGGTTTCCGGCGCCGACGGCGTGCCGCATCATCACGACGGCTACCGCCTCGCCACCAACCTGACCCCGGCGCAGATCCAGGAAAGTTTCGTGCCTCCCTATGCCCTCTCCTTCTGGGCGCTGCCTTCTTTCGTGCGCGCCTACAAGGCCGCTGGCTTTTCCGCCCTGCGCTACCAGCTCTATTTCTACACCCTCTGCGCCCTGCCCGCTTTGTTCGCCGCCATGGTCTTCATGGCCGCCAGCTTCTCGCTGCGGCCGGCGCGCGAAGGCGGCCTCGCCAAGGCGATCCTGCTGTCGGTGGCGGCGGGTTTCGGCGTCTATTTCCTCCAGCACCTGACCGAGACGCTGGGCCGTTCCGGCGCGGTGCCGGTGCTGCTGGCCGCCACCGCCCCCGCCATCGCCTCCATCCTGATCGGCATGACCCTGGTATTCAGCCGTGAGGATGGATGACGATGGGCAGGTTTTCCCATGCGCGTCTGCTTACGCATCCGCGCGGGCGGGAGGACGGATGAAGCGTCTGCGTTTCCCGGCGGCGCTGCTTCTCATCATGGCGCTGGCGGCGCCGGCCTCGGCCCAGTTGCCCGGTCTCATACCGCAGCCGCGCCGCGCCCCGCCGCGCGTCGCGCCCACCTCCAACATGCCCTGCCAAACAGCGGGCCCGCGCGAGGTCGTCTACAAGACCGACACCCTCGAATATGACCCCGACGGGAAGAGCATTACGCTGACCGGCCATGTCGAGGTCGACGAAGGGGGATGCATCCTGCTCGCCGACCGCGTCATCTATGAGCAGGATGATGACAAGGTCACCGCTTTCGGCCATGTCAGCCTCACCGACGAGCACGGCAACGTCGCCTTCATGGACCATGTCGTGCTCACCGACCGCATGCGCGACGGCGTGCTCAACGGCTTCGGCGCCCTGATCGGCAAGAACGGACGGCTGGCGGCGGTCAGCGCCCAGCGCATCAACGGCACGGTGACGATCGCCAACCGCGCCGTCTACAGCCCCTGCCAGATCTGCAACCAGCCCGGCCACCGCACGCCGCTTTGGCAGGTCAAGGCGGAGCGTGTGATCTATGACCAGAACGCGCACAAGGTGCGCTTCCAGGGCGCCACGCTGGAGGCCTTCGGCGTCCCGGTGCTGTGGTCGCCCTATCTCTCGCTGCCCGATCCCACGGTGCAATACGCTTCCGGCTTCCTGACGCCGGACGTCGGCAATTCCACCAAGTTCGGCTATTTCGCCCGCCTGCCTCTCTACATCGCGCTGTCGCCCAGCCGGGACATGACGATCACGCCGATGATCTCCAGCCTGGGCGGCAATGTGCTGGAGGGCGAATATCGCCAACGCTGGGACAATAGCGGACTGTGGCTGCAGGCCTCGGCCGCCTACAAATCCGACGGTGGGCTGGGCGGCACCGCCACCGGAGCGCAATTCTACGACCATGTCTTCGGCTCGGGCCGCTTCACTCTGGGCGGCGGCTGGCAGAGCGGCTTCGATCTGCAGCTCACCAACAACAATGCCTATATGCGGTTCTACGACATCTCCTTCCTGGACCGCCTCAACAGCGATGTCTTCCTGGAGAATGACAGCGGCCGCAGCCGCTTTTCCCTCTCCGCCTATTTCTTTCAGGGCCTGCGCGCCACCGACGTGGTCAGCACCATTCCGCAGGCGGCGCCCTTCCTGGAATACAGCTTCATTCCGCAGCAGGATCTTTTCGGCGGCCAGTTCCGCTTCGACCTCAACGGCATCGCGCTGACCCGCGGCAACGGCATCAACCAGCAGCGGCTGAGCGGCGAACTGCGCTGGCGCCTGCCGCTGCTGCTGCCGGCGGGCCAGCTCTGGACCCTCACCGCCGATGTCCGCGGCGACGGATATCGCCTGGAAACGCCTGCCGCCACCACCACCCTGCCCAAGGGCAGTTCCACTGTCAGCCGCACCATTCCCTATCTGGCGCTAGACTGGCGCTGGCCCTTCATCGCCCAGGGCCGGGCCGGCCGCTCCTACATCCTGGAGCCGATCGCCCAGTTCGTCGCCCAACCCTATGGCGGCAACCCCACGCAACTGCGCGACGAGGACAGCAGCGATTTCGAGTCCAACGACACCAATCTGTTCAGCGTCAACCAGCTGCCCGGCTATGACCTGGTGGAAAGCGGCCCGCGCGCCAATCTCGGCTTCAACGCCGAGGCGCTGTTCCCCGGCGGCGAAGTGCAGGCGACGGTCGGCCAGACCTTCCGCCTCAAGCCCGATCTGGTGCTGGCGGGCTTCACCGGCGAGAGCGGCACAGCCTCGGACATCACCGGGCGGCTGAGCGTGAAGTTCCCCCATCTCAGCATCAATGACCGCATCGATTTCGACCGCGGCAACGGCTCGGTCAACCGGCATGAGGTTTATATTACGGGCAGCTACAGCGAATCCTCGGTGCAGGTCGCCTATGTCCAGCTTCCCGCCTCGGCGACCCTGGGCCTGCCGTCCCGCGAGGAGCTCACCGGCCAGGCCGACCTCAATGTCTGGGACAGCTGGCATGTCTTCGCCGCGGCGCGGCGCGACCTGCTGTCCGAGCAATTCATCGATACCGAATATGGCCTAGGCTATCAGGATGAATGCCTGGCGATTTCGCTGGCCTACCGCCGGCGCTACACCTCGGACCTGGTGCTGGGCCTGCCGCCCTCCACGGCGGTGATTCTGCGGCTGCAATTCCGCACCGGCGCCACCCAGATTCAGCCCTTCAGCCTGTTCCCGCAGGATGTCTTCTCGGCACTACATCGCTGAGGCTTCGCCCCCAGACCAGGAAAAACCTTGATTTTTCAGGGTTGCCGGCCGGAACCGCCCGCCGCTTCCGCCTTGATCGGGACAAAAAATTGCTTATTGTGGCAGTCGCTTAGGGGGCGTTGCCGGTTTTCCGGCGGGAGCGCGTGCGTGACCAGACCCTCCGCTAAACCCCAAGGGCTTATTGCCGACCCATGCGCCAGTCTCTGACCGCCACGCTTTTCCTGGGCGCCGCCACTTTGGCCTTTGGCGCCCCGCTTGGCGTCAATGCGCAGCCGATGCGCACCGCCGCCGCCGAACCTGCCGTGCCGGCCGCGGCGAAGGCGCTGGCGGGCGCCGAGACCGCCGCCTTCAGCCCGGCGCCCACACCGGCCAACGTCGCCGTCGCCACGCCTGCGCCCACTTCGGCCGCGCCTGCGCCGGCTGCTGCAGCTCCGGCCACTCCGGCTCCGGCGGCCACCGACCCAAACAACCGCGACGGCATCGCCGCCACCGTGGGCGACAATTCGATTTCCGACTTCGAGCTCGAGCAGCGGGTGACGCTGTTCTTCGCCACCTCCGGCTTCAAGCCCACCGGCGATGACCTCAAGCGCGCCCGCAAGATGCAGCTGGACCAGCTGATCGACGAGCACCTCCAGATGTCGGAGGCGGCCAAGCGCCACATCACTGTCAGCCCGCTGGAGGTGGACAAGCGCCTGGATGAGTGGGCCAAGCGCCAGAATACAAACGTCAAGGACCTGACCGAGGCGCTGGCCAAGGCCGGTTCCAGCATCGAGGTGGTGCGCCAGCAGCAGATCGCTTCCATCGCCTGGGGCAAGACGGTCTATTCGGAATTCGGCGATAATGTCGTGGTGACGCCCGCCATGGTGGACGACACCATGCGCCGCGATAGCGAGGGCGCCAGTAAGACCCATTATCGCGTGATGGAAATCTACCTGCCGGTGGACAACCTGGGCGACGCCGCCAAGGACGCCGAGGTCAAGAAGCAGATCGACGACATCAACGCCAAGGTCCGCGCCGGAAATGTCCTTTTCCGCAACCTGGCGCAGCAATATAGCCGCGATCCCTCCGCTGCGGCGGGCGGCGACATCGGCTGGGTCTATGACGGCCAGCTCGATCCCGACCTCAACGCCGCGCTGGCCACGATGCGCAATGGCGAGCTTTCCCAACCGGTCCGCGCCAAGGGCGGCTGGTATCTGCTGGGGCTGCAGGAGCGGCAGGAGCCGATGGGCACCAATGTCAGCGTGCCAGTCACCACGGCCTATTCCGGCCCGCCCGGCACGCTGCCGCTGGCCCGCTTGCTGCTGCCGGTGCCGCGCAACATTCCGGCCGAACAGGTCCAGAATCTGCTCGCCAATGCCGAGCGGATTCGCGAAGCCACCGCATCCTGCGAGATGCTGGAGAAGATTTCGCAGGACAAGCAGCTTCAGGGCTCTATCTTCATGAACCCGCTCAAGTTCGCCAAGCTCGTCAACCCCAGCACCAATGAGGGCTTCATCAAGCTCAGCGACGTCAGCGAGCAGATACAGAAGGCGCTTGCCGACTCCAAACCGGGCGACGTCGCCGCGCCCTTCCAGTCGGACGCCGGTATCGAGCTCATCGCCCGCTGCGATCCGCGCCCGCCGCCGCCGCGCACCGCCTTCGCGCCGCGCAAGCGCGACGACATCCAGGAAGAACTGTTCCAGGAGCAGATCGCGGCCATGGCGCGACGCTTCATGCGCGACCTCAAGCGCGACGCCAACATCCAGGAGCGCAACGACAGCGCCGTCATGGATGCCGCCCTTATCCAGTAAGGACGGCCTGCCGCCGTTACGTGAAGTAATAGAGGCGCACGGCTTGGCGGCGAAAAAATCGCTGGGCCAGAATTTCCTTCTCGACCTCAACCTCACCGCCAAGATCGCTCGCGCCGCCGGCGCCAATGAGGGCGGCGTCTTCTACGAGATCGGCCCCGGACCGGGCGGATTGACGCGCGCCCTGCTGGGGTGCGGGGCGGACCGGGTGGTGGCAGTGGAGCGCGACAGCCGCTGCCTGCCGGCCCTGGCGGAGATCGCTGCGGCATGGCCCGGAAAGTTGGAGGTGCTGTCCGGCGATGCCCTGGAAATGGACGAAGCGGCGCTTTTTCCCCCCGCTTCTGAAAATGGACGCGCGCGTATCGCCGCCAACCTGCCCTACAATATCGGCACGGCCTTGCTGGTGCGCTGGCTGACCACTGAATCCTGGCCGCCCTTTTGGCAAAGCTGCACCCTGATGTTCCAGAAGGAAGTGGCGCAGCGCATCGTCGCAAAGCCCGGCACGGAGCATTACGGCCGTCTGTCGGTGCTGGCCGGCTGGCGCGCCACGGCGAAGATCCTGTTCGAGGTTCCCAGACAGGCTTTCGTGCCGCCGCCCAAGATCACCTCCGCCGTGGTGCGGCTGGAGCCGCGCCCCGCGCCGCTGGCGCCTTGCGCCCTCGCCGATCTGGAACGCGTCACCGCCACCACCTTCGGCCAGCGCCGCAAGATGCTGCGCCAGAGCCTGAAATCACTGGCGCCGAATGCCGAAGCTCGGATCGCCGCCGCCGGCATCGCGCCGACGCAGCGGCCGGAGGAATTGACGGTGGAACAGTTCGCCGCCCTGGCGCGGGCGTTTGCCTAGACCAATTTCGCCGCGAAGTCAGATATCCCGATTTGTCGCGTGCGCTTTAGCCGTTCGGCATTCAGGATCGCCTGCACGTCGGCCAGCGCCTTGGTGATGTCAGTATTGACGATGACATAGTCATATTCCGGCCAGTGACTGATCTCGTCCGCCGCCTTGGCCATGCGCGTGGCCACAACATCCGGCGTATCCAGGTTGCGGTTGAGCAGCCGCCGCTCCAGCTCGGCGTGGGAAGGCGGCAGGATGAAGATGCTGACCAGATCGTCGCGCATCTTTTCCTTGAGCTGCTGGGTGCCCTGCCAGTCAATGTCGAACAGCACGTCCTGACCAGCGCCCAAGGCACCATCCACCACGTCGCGCGGCGTACCATAGCGGTTGCCGAACACATTCGCATGTTCCAGGAAACGATCCTGTTTCTGCCACTTTTCGAATTCGTCGTGGCCGATGAAAAAATAATCCTTGGAATGTACTTCGCCCGGCCGCATCGGCCGCGTCGTGGCGGAAACCGAAAGCGTGATCTTCCGGTCCACTTCCAGCAATTTCTTCGACAGGGTGGTCTTGCCCGCGCCGGAGGGCGAGGACAGCACCAGCATCAACCCGCGCCGCTTGACCTCTTCATTCGACATTCTGGGCCTGCTCGCGAAATTGATCGATCGCCGCCTTCAGACCCAGGCCGATGCGGGTGAGCTGGATGTCGGCGGATTTGGAGCAGAGCGTGTTGGCCTCGCGGTTGAACTCCTGGGCGAGGAAATCCAGCTTGCGCCCCACGCCCTGCCCGGCTTTCAGCATGGCGCGGGCGTCGGTGATATGGGCGGCGAGCCGGTCCAGCTCCTCGCGCACATCGGCGCGCGCCGCCAGCAGCGCCGCTTCCTGGGCCAGGCGTTCTTCCGGCAAGCCGCCGGTCAGCAGTTCCCGCATCTGGGCCGCCAGCTTTTCCTTCAAGGCGGCGGGCTGGGTCGCGGCCAGCCGGCCTGCTTCCTGCACCAGCGCCTCGATCTCCGCCAGTTGCGCGGTGAGCACCGCATGCAGCTTGGCGCCTTCGTTCAGGCGCTCCTTCGCCAGCCCGTCCAGCGCCGAAGCCAGGCTTTCCAGAATGGCAGCGTCACGATGCGCCCGCGCCTTCTCGTCGGCCGGGGCGGCGTCGTCCGACACGATCACGCCTTTCAGCGCCAGCAACCCGTCCACCCGCGCCGACGGCAGGCCGGTCTCGGCGGCGATCTCCTTGGCCAGGCGGACGGCGGAGGCCAGCGCGACAGCGTCGATCTTCAGCCCGCGTGCGTCTTCCTGCGGCGCAAGGGAAAGGAAAAGCTGCAGCGACCCGCGGCTGAAGCGGCTGGTGGCCAGCTTGCGCGCCGGCGCCTCCAGCCCGTCCAGGCCGGGCGGGGTGCGCAGGCGCAGATCAAGGCCGCGGCCATTGACGCTTTTGGCCTCCCAGCGCCAAGCCAGGCCGTCATGGCCGCCGCTGCTTTCGGCAAAACCGGTCATGCTGGAAAGGGCCATGGGCGACTCCGGAAGGACGGGAAACTTAGCCCGCGCGCCCATCACGCGCTAGCGGTGGCCGCGCTTCGGCAGGATGGGCGCGGCGCTCTGGACCGCATCCAGCGGGATGGGCTGGTTGAGGCGTTCGGCGGCGCGAAACAGGATCACATTCTTGGCATGTTCAGCCATGCTGGCGGCGAACAGGCTCTTGCCCTTGCCGTCGGCGACGAAATAGAGATCGTCCCCCGGCATCGGGTTGAGCACCGCCAGAATCGCATCCTTGCCCGGATTGGCGATGGGCGTGGGCGGCAAGCCGTCAATGACATAGGTGTTGTAGGGCGTGGCGCCGTTCAGCTCGCTCTGGCGGATGCCATGGCCCAGCGGATAGCCGCGGGTGAGGCCGTAGATGATGGTGGGATCGGACTGCAGCTTCATCCCCCGCTTCAGCCGGTTGACGAAGACCTGCGCGATGTGGCGGCGCTCGTCGGACAGCGCCGTCTCCTTCTCCACGAT
>Ga0265313_10003079_pt1 | contig 13829 bp, 6 predicted proteins | sample 4123metaG_FD_203122 | JGI IMG/M metagenome (GOLD analysis project Ga0265313, IMG submission 203122) | Rhizosphere microbial communities from Carex aquatilis grown in University of Washington, Seatle, WA, United States - 4-1-23 metaG | ecosystem: Host-associated > Plants > Roots > Rhizosphere >...
CGAGCCACCCTGCACCGACAGTTTTGCAAGTTGTGTGGCGGCGACATCGACGCTGCCGCCCTGCGCAATTGCGGCGCCGTTGAAGATGAGGGACGCGCTGGTCGCGCCGCTGCCGACGTCGGTGAAGCGATAGGTGACGACGGAATCGCCATCGGCATCGCTGACGGAAATCGGCAAATTCGAGGTGGTCAGGCCGAGGACCTGGCCGGGTGTGAGTTGCAGCCCGCCGGTGACGCCGACCACAGACGCCGTTTCGGTCGTCGTTACATTGACGGTCGCCGCGCTCGACCAAAGGGTGCCATCGAAGGCCTGCACCGTGACGGCGCTGGCGCCGCTCGTCGCGGAGCCCTGGACCTGCAGTTGCGCGAGCTGCGCCGCCGTGACGGTGATCGGCGTATTGGCCGCCTGTGCCACGCCATTGAGCAACAGCGTCGCTCCGCCGGCGGCCGTATCAGTGATCTGATACTGGGTAATGGTGTCGCCGTCCGGGTCAGACACGCTGAACAGCGACGACGCCGCGATCGTCTGGTTGGGCCGCAGGCCCGCCGCCACGCCGGTGACCACGGGGGCGTGGTCGATGTAGCTCACCACCGAAATATTCTTGGCGACCGACCACTGGTAGCCGTCATAGACCTGGACTTGGAGCGTGTCGGTGCCGTTCACCGAACCGCCCTGCACCGACAGATTGGCGAGCTGCGCGGCCGCGACATCGACGCTGCCGCCCTGCGCCACCGCCGAGCCGTTGAAGATCAAGGACGCGCTGGTCGCGCCGCTGCCGACGTCGGTGAAACGATAGGTCACGACGGAATCGCCGTCGGCATCGCTGACCGAGACCGGCATATTGGAGGTGGTCACGCCAAGAACCTGTCCGGGAGTCAGGTGCAGCGAGCCGGTGACCGTCACCACGGACGGCGTCTCGGCCGTCGTCACGTTGACGCTTGTTGCGCTCGACCAGAGGGTGCCGTCGAAAGCTTGGACCGTGAATGCATTGGTCCCGCTCGTCGCGGAACCCTGCACCTGCAACTGCGCGAGCTGCGCCGCCGTGACGGTGATCGGCGTATTTTCGGGCTGCTGCACGCCATTGAGGAAGAGGTGCGCGCCGCCGATGGCGGCGTCGGTGACCTTGTACTGGGTGATGGTGTCGCCGTCGGCATCCGAAACATTGAACAGCGAAGACGCCGCAATCGTCTGGCCCGGCCGCAGGTTGGCCGCTACGCCGCCGACCACCGGCGCGTGGTCGATGTAGCTGACCACCGAGATAGTTTGGGCGGCAGACCACTGGTAGCCGTCATAGACCTGCACTTGCAGCGAATCGCTGCCATTGATCGCGGCGCCGAGCACCGACAGGTTCGCAAGCTGCGAGGCGGCGACGTCGATGCTGCCGCCTTGCGCAATCGCGATGCCGTTGAAGAGCAAGGACGCGGTGAGCAGGCCGCTGCCGACGTCGGTGAACCGATAGGTGACTACCGGGTCGCCGTCGGCATCGCTCACCGAAATCGGCAAATTCAACGAGGTCAGGCCGAGGAGTTGGAGCGGGTTCAGTTGCAGCGAGCCGGTGACCGTCACCACGGGCGGCGTCTCGACCGTTGTCACGTTGACGCTGGCCGCGCTCGACCAGGCCGCGCCGTCATAAGCCTGCACGGTGAATGCATTGGTGCCGCTCGTCGCGGCGCCCTGAACCTGCAACTGCGCGAGCTGCGCCGCAGTCACCGTAATCGGGGTGTTCTCGGCCTGCTGCACGCCATTGAGCAGCAGGTGCGCGCCGCCGGCGGTCGCGTCCGTGATCTGATACTGCGTGATGGTGTCGCCGTCGGGGTCGGACACGCTGAACAGCGACGACGCCGCGACCGTCTGGCCCGGCCGCAGGCTGGCCGGCGCGCCGGTGACCACCGGCGGGTGGTCGATATAGGTCACGACCGAAATGTTCTGCGCCGCCGACCACTGATAGCCGTCATAGACCTGCACCTGCAGGGTGTCGGTGCCGTTCACCGAGCCGCCATGCACCGACAGGTTGGCCAACTGCGACGCCGAAACGTCGACGCTCGCGCCTTGCGCCACTGCCGCGCCGTTGAAGATCAGGGACGCGCTGGTCGAGCCGCTGCCGACGTCGGTGAAACGATAGATGACCACCGGATCGCCATCGGCATCCGTCACCGTGATCGGCAGATTCGAGATTGTGACGCCGAGGGTCTGGCCCGGGGTCAATTGCAGCGCGCCTGTGACCGTCACGGTCGATGGCGTCTCGAGAGTCGTCAAGTTGACGCTCGTTGCGCTCGACCAAGCGGTGCCGTCATAGGCCTGGACCGAGAATGTGTTGGTGCCGCCGGTCAATGAACTTTGGACCAGCAGTTGCGGCAGTTGCGCCGCCGTCACGGTGATGGGTGTGTTCTCGGCCTGCTGCACGCCGTTGAGCAGCAGGTGCGCGCCGCCTGCGGTCGCGTCCGTGATCTGATATTGGGTGATGGTGTCGCCGTCGGCGTCGGACACATTATACAGCAAGGACGCAGCGATCGTCTGGCCCGGCCGCAGGCTTGCCGGCACAGCCGTGACCACCGGCGCATGGTCGATATAGCTCACGACCGAAATATTCTGCGCGGTCGACCACTGGTAGCCGTCGTAGACCTGCACCTGGAGCGCATCGGAGCCATTCACCGAGGCGCCCTGGATCGACACGCTGCTCAACTGCGCCGCGGCGACGTCGATGCTGCCGCCCTGCGCAACCGCCGCGCCATTGAAGATCAGCGACGCCGAAGTCGAGGCCGTCCCGACGTCGGTGAAGCGGTAGGTGACGATGGGGTCGCCGTCGGCGTCGGTCACCGAGATCGGCAGGTTTGAGGTCGTGAGACCGAGCACCTGCCCCGGCGTCACCAGCATCGAACCGGTCACCGTGACCGTCGAAGCCGTCTCGGCGGTGTTGAGATTGACGCTGGCCACGTTCGACCAGGCGATGCCGTCAAAGGCCTTGACGTTGAAGGTGTTGGCGCCGTTCGTCGCCGAGCCCACGATCTGCCACTGCGACAGATTGGCGGCGTTGATGGTGAACATCGTGCTTTCGGCCTGCTGCACGCCGTTGAGCAGCAGGTGCGCACCGCCGGTCGTCATGTCGCCGATCTTGTACTGGGTGATCGGGTTACCGTCGGCGTCGGTGGTGCTGAAGATCGTGGATGCCGAGACGGTCTGATTGGGATGCAGGACCGGCGGCAATGGCGTCACGGTCGGCGGCGTGTTGGTCGTGATGGCGACGCTTTTCGTCGTCGACCACAGGTAACCGTCGAAGACCTGGACCTGAACGGTATCAGTGCCTGCCACCGAGCCGCCCTGGATCGAGAGATTGGCGAGCTGCGCCGCGGCCACGTCGACGCTGCCGCCCTGCGCCACCGCGGTGCCGTTGAAGATCAGCGAGGCGCTGGTCGAGCCTGCGCCGACGTCGATGAAGCGATAGGTCACCGCCGGATCGCCGTCCGCATCGGTGACGGTGATGGGCAAGTTGGTCGCATTGACGGCAAGCGCCTGGCCGGGTGTGAGCAACAACGATGGCGACACCGTAAGCGAAGGCGCAGTTTCGTTCGTCGACAGCGTCACGGTCGTGGCGTTCGACCAGGCGAGGCCATCGAAGGCCTGGATGGTGAAAGCGTTGGTGCCGGCGGTCGCCGAACCCTGAACCTGCAATTGCGCGAGCTGCGCCGCGGTGACCGCGATCGCCGTATTTTCCGCCTGCTGCACGCCGTTGAGCAGGAGATGCGCGCCGCCGGTCGTCGCGTCGGTGATCTTGTATTGGGTGATCGTGTCGCCATCGGCGTCCGACACGCTGAAGATCGAGGATGCCGCGACCGTCTGGTTCGGCCGTACGTTGGTCGCCGCCGCCGCCACGGTCGGCGCGGTATCGGTGACGACCGAGATGGTCTGCGCCGCGGACCACTGGTAACCGTCATAGACCTGCACTTGCAGCGACTCGGTGCCGCTGCCGGACCCGCCCTGCACCGAAAGGTTGGCGAGCTGCGCCACGGGCACGTCAACGCTGCCGCCCTGCGCCACCGCCGTGCCGTTGAAGATCAGCGAGGCGCTGGCCGCGCCGCTGCCGACGTCGGTGAAACGATAGGTCACCACCGGATCGCCATCGGCATCCGACACCGTGATCGGCAGGTTCGCGGCCGTGACGCCGAAGACCTGACCCGGCATCAGTTGCAGCGCGCCGGTTACGGTGACCGCGGACGCCGTCTCGTTGGTCGCGACGTTGACGTTGGTGGCGGACGACCAGACGGTGCCGTCAAAGGCCTGGATGGTGAAGGCGTTGGTGCCGCCGGTCGCCGAGCTCTGGATCTGCAGCTGCACGAGCTGGGCCGCGGTCACGGTGATCGGGGTGTTTTCCGCCTGCGCGACGCCATTGAGCAGCAGCGTTGCGCCGCCGGTGGTCGCATCCGTGATCTGGTACTGCGTGATGGTGTCGCCGTCCGGATCGGACGCGCTGAAGATCGAAGACGCCGCGATCGTCTGACCGGGCCGCAGGCTCGCCGCAATGCCGGTCACCACGGGCGCGTGATTGGTCGGAGCGCCGATGCTGGCGGTGCTGATGGTCTGGTCGCTGAACTGCAGGAATTGGATGTTGGTCAGCGTATCGGTGCCGTCCGTGCCCCCCGACACCTGGACGTTGCCGTTGCCGAGCACGCTGATCGCGTAGGCTGACTTCGCGCCGGAATAGACCGCGGTGTTGGTGCCCAAGCCACCGTCGATCGTGTCGTTGCCGCTGCCACCGGTGATGGTGTCGTTGCCTGTGCCGCCGGTCAGCGCGTTATTGGCGCTGTTGCCGATGATCGTGTCGCCGCCCGAGCCGCCGATCGCATTCTCGATCGTCACGCCGAGCGAGATCGAGACGTTGTCGACCAGGCCGCCGACGCTGCTGAAGCTTTCGGCGTTGAGGTTGATGGTCTGGGCCTGCGTGTAGCCCGAGAAGTCGAAGGTGTCGTTGCCGCCGGTATCCCAGACGTTGAAGACGACAAGCTGCGTACTCGCGGTAATCGAGTAAACGCTGCCTGCGTTGGAGTTGAAGCCATAGACCGTATCGCCGGCGGCGGCGGTCGTGTTCGCGCCGTACAACCGCTGGATTGCGGCCACGTCGTCGATCATGGGCGTTTCGGCGTACTTGCCGTTATACCAGGCGCCGGTATTACCCTCGCCGAAATAACTCATCACCGAATATTGGCGATCGTCCTGGATGTAGGACGCATTATTCGCGTAGGTGAGCGTGCCACTGCCGGAGTTGTAGTTGCTGGGATGCTCGAGCCCGAGCGCATGCCCGGTCTCGTGAATGAGCGTCATGTAGACGTAGCCGAGCGGGCTATCCTGCTTGCCCGAGGTCGCCGCGTAAAAGGTATTGACGAAGACGTCGCCCTGGCTGCTGGCGGCCGACGGATCACCCGGCGGCGATGGAAGGAAGGTGAATGCCTCCGCGCCGTCAGTGGACGACGAGTAGTTGGCAAACTCGATTGTCGCGCTGTCGGAATTGCCGAGATTGACGAGGGTAATATTGGCGATTGCCGCCCACGCGGTCAGCGCAGCAACCGCCGCCGTCTGTTCGGCCGCGGTAAGCGGCGTGAAGGTTCCCGCGACATCTTCGCCGCCGACCGTGTAGCTGGGGGCTACGGTGCGGAATCCGAAGCTGATCGTCAGCGGCTGATCGATATTGGTATTCCAATGATAACCGTCGCGGTCGATCTGCGCGCCGGCCTGCGTCGTCGTCAGGCTGGTCGTCGGACCGGCAGGGGCCGCGCCTTGCTGCCCCGTGCTGCCGTTCAATTGCACATCGATGTGCGCACTGGTCGTATCGACCGTCGCGCCACTGCTCGAAGTCGAGAGCCCGCCTCCCCCGTTCAGGAGCCCGCCGGTTGGCGTGGTGGTGGAACCAACAGTCGAGCCGGTCAGCAACCCTGAGGCCGCCCCCGTGTCAGCATCCGTCGGTGTGCCACTTGTGCCAGCCGTCAAGCCGATGCCCGACCCAGAGGTCTCACTCGTGTCGCCACCGGCCGGGGTCGTGCTTGAGCTGTGCGTTGCGCCACTGCTCGAACCCGAGGCTTCAACAGCCCCGCTCGAATCGCCGCTCGTCGGCGTGGCGCCTGCGACGCCTGTTACGCCACTGCCCGGGCCCGCTGATGTTCCGCTCACGGCAAGGAGAGTTGCCTCGGAAGCCATGAAGTCCGGGGCGTGAGGATCGGAAGGGTCGCCAACGCCCACGAGGTTGACACCACGCGTGTCGACGGCGCCGGCGTTCTCCGCTGAGACGAAGGTATAGTCGCTTACCCAGACCTGGCTGTTCGAACCGTCGGTGCAGTCGGCGACCCAATGGCCGACAAGTTTGCACATGAAACACATCGGACAACTCCCCTACCGTTGTCCGATGTTTTCGGAGGCAGCCGTGCAAGCAGCGCGACTGTCGCAACGGCCGCAAGCGGCGGCGCGATGCGAGGAGCGATTTTCGAGTATTGTGGACGCGTCGGAACTCTCGTTCGCCATGGCTGAAAGCCTTGAAAACCTTGGCGAAACGTAGGAGGTCCGGATTAATACCGATTGATGAGAATCGCTCTAAATTTTCGTATTGTGTTTCATCAATTCACCCCGCGGCACGCGATGGGCGCGAAGAAACACGGTGAAAAGTTTATGACGACATTTACGCGCGCGAAGGCCGCGCGCATCACGACGATGCGTGTCGAATTATCGGCGGCTCTGGTGGTTAACCGTTGCTGGAGATCTAGTACGCGTTTTCGCCGCGCAGGACCTCGACCAGCGTCATCAATATAATCTTAAAATCCATCGCCAAATTCCAGTTATCGATGTACCAAAGATCAAACTTAATTCTTTGTTCGATATCGGCGACCGTGCGCAATTCGCCGCGGAAGCCATTGACCTGGGCCCATCCAGTCAGGCCCGGATTGACGTGGTGCCGGTAGGCATATTTGCCGATCAGCTTGTCGAACTGATTGTCGTGCGCGACGGCATGCGGCCGTGGCCCGACGATCGACATCGTGCCCTGGAGCACGTTGAACAGCTGCGGCAACTCGTCGATGCTGGTGCGGCGCAGCCAATTTCCGACGCGCGTCACGCGAGAATCGTTGCGCTGCGCCTGGACGATGGTTTCGCCGTCCTCCTGCACGCGCATCGTACGAAATTTGAGGATCTGGAATTGCCGGCCGTTGAAACCGCGCCGGCGCTGCTTGAAGATGATCGGGCCGGGGGAGTCGATCTTGATGGCGATGGCGGTCATGACGAACAACGGCAACAGCAGAAGCACCGCCGCGCCGGCCACGATGATGTCGAACACACGCTTGACGAAACGCTCCACCAACGTGCGCGGGCCGCGTTGCAGCTCGATGGTGACGGCTTCGCCGATGGTGTGCGAACTCAGTCTGAACAGGTCGGACATCGGTCCAACGGGCACGAGATTGACCGGCAATGGCAGCACCCGCAGCTCGGCCAGAAGGCTCTGAAGATCGGGCCAATGATCGAGATTGGCGCCGACGACGACTTCCTCGATGTTCGAACCCCGCACCGACGCAATCGCCTGGGCGATAACCTCCTTGCGGCGCTCTTTGTCGCCACGATCGGCCGGCAGCACGAATTGCTGGGCAAGCTGCAAGCCGTGACGGGTGAGCGATTCAAGCAGGTCGGAATCGACCGTCGCGGCCTGGTCGGCGATCAGGACGACCTTGCGGCCGGCAAACCGGCGCACCGCCAGACCATCGGCCAGATAAATCCGCCAGAGACCGCGCGCCGCGATCAACACAAACACGCCGGAGGCCGCGAACGACAGCGTCGCGCCGCGGGAGAAATCGCCGCCGACTTTCATCGCGAAAGCAACGGAGGTGAGGAACAGAAAAACGACAGCCCAGATGATCGAGATCTTCCAGACCTGCGCCTTGAAGTTGAGCAACTCGGACAGCTCGTAGATGTCGCGGCTCTTGCCCAGCGCGATGAAAAGCGCCGCAACCACGGCGGCAAAACCCGCAAACTGCTCGAGATCGCCTGCCCGTCCGATTGTTTCGAGATGATAGGCAACGCCGCTGATCATGCTCATCGAGAAGATGATCAGCGCGTCGCACAGCATCGCCAGCGGTGCGACCGCCCGGTAGGAAATGGCCCACGGCCGTGGCTGCCGCGCCGTTTCTTTCAGTGACCCGAGCGCAATGCTTTTGCGTGCGCCTAGATCGCGTTTGACATAATTCATGTCACGATCACTACTAACCGAAGGCGGCCACAAACCTTCGACCCCGCTTATCGCGGTGCATCATTAACGCGTTACTATCTATAATATGCCCCGAAACAGCACCAAAGCCCATTGCAACCTTATATTAATCTTTATAGCGGCGATGTGACCGTATTAAGGACGTATATTAAGGCGGTTATTCGATAAACCGTTTGTAGCCCGATAACAGGCGCAAAAAATACTTGGGACAAACGCGGACGTTTAAGAATTCGCGAAATAAGGGCCTAAACTGGCCCCTTATTGGGGTTCCAGAGGCAGGCTGGCCGCTAAGCTTGGCAGTTTTCGGCCAAATTGAAGGTCGAAAATGAGTTGCAGTCCTTAAGCATACAATTTCACCTATCTTGACGAGAAGGCTTAATTATTCGTAGTTTTTCAATGTGGCGGTTGGGAAGTAGGGCTTTTAAACGTGCGCACAAATCTGGTTCGCGCCGGCATTGGGGGCGTCTCCGCCGGTCTATTTGTTTTGGCCTCGGCCATCTCCGCTCAGGCAGGCACCTGTCAACCGGCCTCGTCGCCGGGGACCTACTGCGACGCCTACGACGGCGGCACCAACTACTATCCAACCAACTCTTCGACCCCGCTCGACGTCATCCAGGACTCGAACACCAATGCGTTCGACATCCTCGGCGCCAACGTGTCGCGCCCGGACGCCAACCACCTGGTTGTGCAGATCTTCACGAATTTCGCCGGCGTACCGACCAGTTCATCGCCCGCGATTTCTGGCCTCGCGGCCGGCACGACATATGGTTCGTTGTTTCTGACGCCGGTGGCTCAGTACAACCCGTCGGGCAGTTCGGCGACGAATTATTACACTGACAACTACCAGCCGCTGTCGGGCGGAACCCAATGGAAATGGGCCGTGCCGACCACAGCGAGCAACGGCAGCGTGCTGGGCAGCAGCAACCTCTACCAGGTCGGGACCGCTACGACTGCCAACCCGTCGGCGTACAACAACGCGGTGAACGAGTCGTACAAGACCACGAACGGCCTCGTCACGATGTCGAACGTCGCCGGCGATCCGGTCAGTTATCCGAACTCGGGCAACCCCTACTTCTACTTCCGCCAGGGCCAGGCGGTTCAGTACACGCCGGACTCGCCGAGTGCGTCGAACCCTGTGTCGATCACTGTTACGCCGGCGACGGGTTACACCACCGCTAACGGCGGCAACGACCTGGTCAACGGGTTCGCCGATACGAGCAATCCGGGTTCGATCACCTACACGATCACGGATAACGGCACGCTCGGTTACGGCTCGATCGAATTGGCTTGGGCGATGACCTGCGCCAACGACGTGATTCAGTTCCTTGCGGACGTCTCCCTCCCGGGCTGCACGACTTGCGGCGGTCCTGGGCAAACTCCGCTTCCAGCGGCCTTTGCGCTGATGGGAACGGTGGTTGGCGCTGGCGGGCTGCTGGCGCGGCTGCGCCGACGCGTAAAGGCCCAGGCTGCAGCCTGATCGGTTCGTAACAAAACAGAACCACGAAAGGCCGCCGCGAGGCGGCCTTTTCATTTTTGTATATCGGCTGCGATTTCATTTTCTCTCGCACTGACTTCGCTTCTTCTCTTGTCTTGCGCTGACTTCGCTTCGCGCGAGCCTTGCGACGTTTGAGGCCGCATTAATTTCTGGCGACGTTAGCTATGTCGATTAAGGTTGGTCGCTAAGATTAAGATCACTGTTGAGTCGAAATTTCGCGCGAGTTGTCGCATAAGATTGCTGCTGGCGGCGGCACTCCAATTGCCACTGGCAGCATTCCAAATAAAATTGGAGGGATAGCCTCGGCTCCGCCACAAAGCCGGGGCTATTCTCTTTTTGGGGCCTGCTGCTGATCGCGCGCGGCCGCCCGTGACCTCAAGCTGAAATGACAAGTGTCTGCCGCGCCGTCGCCGGCGCGGCCAAGCTGTCGATGGCTGTGGTCGGGAAGAACTTGGGAGCGCGACGCGTGTCGCCTCAGCTGATGAGTTCGAGCGAACTCATCGCGTAGGCCGATGCCGTAATGAAGAACCAGATGATCGCCGCCATCCAGATGAGCGTCAGCGCCATGCCGAGCGCGACGAGGACAAGCGGCCACTTGGCGAAAAAGCCTGGCTGGTCGTTCTTCGGCGTCATGAACAATGTCTCTTGTTCGAGCCCTTGCATGCGACCACAGTGGTTGCATTGACCGGCACGGTCAACGAAACCCCCGATAAACCATTAATCTTGTTGCTTTAAATTAACTGTCCGAACGGCTGCGCGCGCGGCAAGAGCCGCTCAAAGTCAATCTCGTCCAGCTCTCTGACGTGGCCGTGACGATAAGACGACGGCGAAGCCGCATGAGCTTCGTCGAACGCAGAGTGTCGTATTTGTCGAAGTCGCCGCCGATGCAGCATCGATGCGTCTAGCGACGCCGCGTGCCAATCGACCTGTTTAATCGGTGTGCACCACACGCGGATCGTCGCACGGGATCTGCCAGAGTTCGCCACGCTTGTTGCGGTAGTAGCAGGCTTGGTCTTTGACCAGGGAGCCAACGACGCCTCCGGTCACCGCTCCGATCGCCGCGCCGGCCCACATCGCCGGCGGGCCGCCCGTGGCAGAGCCGATCAACGCGCCGACGCCGGCGCCGACACCGGCGCCGATAAGGGCGTTGCGGTCGCGCTGCGGCGATGCCGCGCAGCCGGACAGCATGAGCGCTGCCGCCATCACAACCAGAAGCCCGCGCATTGTCCCCGCCCCGCCCACAACGGTCAGCCGAAACGGCCGCCCACGCGCCTGAGAATTCAGCGCAAATGTTTCCCCGCCTACGGCAGAGATTAGCCCGCTCCGCTAACAAGGTTAAGCCCCGCCGGGGCGCATTCACAAGAGGATATGGCGGGTTTCACAGCTAATTTCGGCCCCCCGTGCGCCGGCCACTCCCCGGCCCGCCACGTCGGCGCCCGGGCCGAATTCCGGAAGAAAGCCTCGTTAGCGGGGGAAAAGGTTCCACCCCCGATTGCGGGCGTTCAGTTTGCATTTACGATTCGAACCTAGGGTCAACTTGAGTCGGGTCAAGGACCTTTCAATTGCTTTACGCCGCCACATTGCATCTGCTCGCCGGCGCCGTCACCGGTTCGGTATTCAAAGTCCGGACTTTGCTGGTGCTGTTGGTCCTCGTCTTCGCCGAATCGGTCATTTTGGTGATAACGCGCGGCGGCGCCGCCGGGATTTGGGGCGTCACAAATCTGATCGCCGTCCAGGTCGGCTATTTCGCCGGAATGTATGGCCGGGCCGTTCTCGAACAGGCCGGATACCGCTCGAGCGTGCGGCCGCGCCGCCTGCACTAGCGGCGCCTTCGCCTCGCAGCGATCGATCTTCAGATGACCGGATGAAGGATGGCTGCTAGCGGGCCGGCGCCATCTCGGCGACGGCGTCGTTGGCGTACCGCGAATAGTACGTCATCGTCGAATCCGCCGCCTTGTTGAGGACCACCCGGACGATCGACGTCGACTGCAGATGCTTGTTGCATTCCCGGATTTCCGTCAGCGTCGAAACGCCGGCGGACGCAACAAACAGCGCGCAGTCGATCTGCGGCAGAATCGTAATCACGTCGTCGCTGGTCAGGACCGGCGGCAAATCGATGATGATGGTCCAGGCCCGGAAGTCGCGCTTGATCTCCTGAAGGACCGTCGTCATCGCCTGCGACGCCATCCATGCCGAGGATTTCAGCGTCGAGGTCTCGCACGGCAACACCAGGAAGTTCTCGTGCCCGATGTGCGCGTTGACCAGCGCGTCCTGCAGCCTGGTGCGGCCCTCGAGCACGCTGACCAGGCCGTGCTCACACTCGATGCCGAGTGTCCTGGCCACCGACGGCTTCTGCAGATCCATGTCGACCAGCAAAACCGAGCGGTGCGGCTGGCGGGCAATGCTGAGCGCAAGGTTGACCGAAATCATGGTCTTGCCGCAGCCGGCGCTCGGCGAGGTGACGCCGAGCAACTGCCACGATTTCATGTCCATCGTCTGCAGCACCTGCGTGCGCAGCATGTCGAAGGACTTCGAACGCCCGTCGACGACATCGTGGGCGATCACGCGCTTGGACTCCAGGTGCACGCCGTTCAGCGTGACTTTCCGCGCACCGGTATTCTGGGCACCCAAGCCGCCCGGGTTGGTCTGAATTTGCGGCTGCTGCAACGGCGATGCCATGAGCCCATGCGGCTGCGGAGCAGCAGCATTCGATTCCTTGGCGCGCTCGATTGCCTGTCTGATGTGGTCCATCGGCCCTTCCCGAATTTAACCCAGACCCGGGAACATCTTGGCGAACAAGACGTCGAGCGGGGGCAGGATGAACAGCACGGCGCCTGCGGCAGCCATCGCGAGGAGGAGGCCGGCGGCGCTGGCGACGATGAATTTCTTCTTGCGGCTGCGCAGCTCGCCTTCGGTGGTGACGTAGGGGATCGACACGATCAGGTGGCTGTCGATGATGGCAAAGAGGTCCGACGTCCGGCGGATCGCCGGGTTCAGCAATTCGGCGGCGAACACGAGACCGCCGCTCGCCGCGAAGGCAAAGGCGAAGGCGAAGGCAAGGATCTTCGGCCGGTTCGGCTGCACCGGCTTGTCCGGAATTGTCGGCTGTTCGATCACCTGCAGGCGTTCGGCGAACTGACCGCGCTCGAGATTCTCACCGAGCCGGGCGGTCGCGAGCTTGCGCGTCACGCCGTTGAGCTCTTCGGTCAGGTTGGTCTTTTGCGTCTGCAACGCATCAAGTCCGATGGTTGACGCGGCCGGCGTGGTCTTCGGCGCCGCCGCATTGCCGTCCGCGGAATTGGCCGCCGCATCCTTGGAATCGCTCGCCACGGGTTTGACGACCGCAGCCGCATTATCAGCCGCGGCAGCCTTCTCCAGCGCGTCGATCCGCGACTTCAGTGCGCGAATTTCCGGGTGCTGGTCGGTGTACATCGCGTTCTTGATGACCAACTCCGCCTTGAGCGCGGCAAGCTGTGTCGCGCCGGTGGACTGCGACTGCTTGCCGGCGTCGGCGACGCTCTTCGGGCGGCCGTCCGCTCCCGTTGTCGTCGTCTGCGACAGCGAGGCGATCTGTGTGTCGATCAAGCTGATCTGGCCTTCGAGGCGCTTGACTTCCTGGGCCAGGAATCGCGTCGCTTCGGTCGCCGAATTGGTGCGCCCGCGGACGTCCTCATTGAGGATCATCGTCATGAGCTCGTTTGCGACTTTCGTGGCGACCTCGGGCTTCTCGTAGGTGAAGCCGACCGAGAAGGCGATGACCGGTGACGTGTCGTTCCTGCCCTTCTTCGTGCCGGGCGCGGCATTCACGTCAAGGGGCGCGATTTCGACCCGCGACTTGATGAAATCGACCAGGTCGGTCCCGGACATGCGCCCTTGCCAGTTCGCGCTGATCTGGAATTTCTTCGCCAGCGCCAGCAGGTTGTCCCTGGTCATGATGCGCTGCTGGATGATCTGGATGCGCTCGTTCGCCAGCACGGCCACGGTCGGCCGAACAAGGTCGGACGGGATTTGCGGCGACTCGACCAGGATCTTGCCTGAGGCGAGGTAGGTCGCCGGCAAGAGCATCGCGATTGCTGAACCGATCGCCGCGAGCACGACGAA
>Ga0265313_10003083_pt1 | contig 13823 bp, 12 predicted proteins | sample 4123metaG_FD_203122 | JGI IMG/M metagenome (GOLD analysis project Ga0265313, IMG submission 203122) | Rhizosphere microbial communities from Carex aquatilis grown in University of Washington, Seatle, WA, United States - 4-1-23 metaG | ecosystem: Host-associated > Plants > Roots > Rhizosphere >...
CCAAGGCGGTTGCCGGCGTCACACAGCTCCTGCCGAAGCCGCTGATGACGGTCGACCAGATCGCGCAGCTCAGGATCGACAATGTCGTGTCCGAGGCGGCCCTCAAGGAACGGCGCACGCTGGCTGGCCTCGGTATCGATCCCACCAACCTCGAGGCGGTGTTGGAATCCTATCTCTACCGCTTCCGCGCGCACGGCCAGTTCGACCGCCCGCGCCCAGCGTAAGTTGGCGCCTGACAGCGCTAGACGTGAAGGAAAATCACGGCGAGCAGCCCGACGATGCCGACCGCAATCCGCCACCAGGCGAACGGAGCGAAGCCGTACGTGCCGACGAAGGCGAGGAAGCCGCGCACGACGACCAGTGCCGATAGAAATGCCACCAGGAAGCCGATGGCGATCACGCTCACATCGCTGCCGGTGAGGCCGCCCACGCTTTTGTACGCCTCGTAGACGAAGGCTCCCAGCATCGTCGGCATGGCGAGGAAGAACGAATACTCGGCGGCCGAGCGCTTGTCGGTGCCGAGCAGAAGGGCGCCGACGATGGTCGAGCCCGAGCGGGACGTGCCGGGGATGAGCGACAGGCACTGAAAAAGGCCGATGCCGAGCGCCAGCCCGAGCGGATAATCCGTGATGTCGACGTAGCGCGGCCGCAAACGCATGCGGTCGATGAGGAGAAGGACGATGCCGCCGATGAGGAGGGCAAGCGAGATGATCAACACCGACTGGAACAGGACGCCGGTGATGATCTTGTGGAAGAGCACGCCAAGAATCGCCGAAGGCAGGAACGCGATAATCACGCCGATGGCGAAGCGGCGCGTGACGGGATCGCGCGGCAGATCGACCAGAAGCTGCCACAGCCGGCCGGCGTAGACGCTGAGCAGCGCGAGGATTGCGCCGAGCTGAATGAGCACGGTGAAGGCGGCGCCGCCACTCTCGAAGCCGAGCAGCCGGCTGGCAAGCAGCAGGTGGGCGGTGGAGGAAACCGGAATGAATTCCGTCACACCCTCGACGATGCCGAGCAGAACGGCGTCGATGATTGTCTTGATGTCCATCACTCTTCCTCCGCGGTCCCCGTCGCAGCGGGCCTCACCCGAACCGGCGAATCGCCTTGTTCCTGCCCGATGCGGGCTCTATACCCGCGAATGATGTCGGCCGTCTTCACGCGCGCCAGCGTCAAATTTCCCCATATCCCGCAAAGGCCTCATGCCGACGCTTCATCACTATCCCTTGCTCGCCGGCTCGCGGTTCGTCCGCCTCATTCTAGCCGAGTACGGCGAACAGGCGATCCTGTCCGAAATGGTGCCGTGGGAGCGCTCGCCGGAATTGCTGGCGCTCAATCCCTCCGGCGAACTGCCGATCCTGGTCGATGACGACGGTGCGGTCGTCGCCGGTGCGTCGGTGATTGCGGAATACCTGGCGGAGACGCGCGGGGTAAGGCTGGGTGAGCAGACGCTGATGCCGGCCACGCCCAAGGACAGGGCGGAGACGCGCCGGCTGGTGGCGTGGTTCCTCGGTAAAATGGACGCCGAGGTCACCGGGTATCTGCTGGCGGAGAAGGTGTTTAAACGGCGGATGGAGGCGCGCGACGGCAGCTCTACGCCTGATCCGGCGGCCATCCGTGCCGCGCGCGCCAATATCAAGTATCATCTGCGCTATATCGGCTATCTCGCTTCCCGGCGCACATGCCTTGCCGGGCGGGAAATGTCGTTTGCGGATCTGGCGGCGGCGGCCGAGCTTTCTGCGGTCGATTACCTCGGCGAGGTGCCATGGGACGAGGATCAGATGGCGAAGACGTGGTACGCGCGGGTGAAATCGCGCCCGTCGTTCCGCGCGCTCCTGTCGGATCAGGTCCGCGGCGTGCCGGCGGTGGCGCACTACGCCGATCTCGACTTCTGACCCCGCCCAAATATCCGCGCAAGGGCGAGGGTACGCCGGCCGAAGTCAAGGCGGCGATCGTTGCTGAATGCCACGCTGCCGGTTTCGACGTGGTTGGCGTCACCACGGCCGATGCGATACCCCGCAGCGCCGAACGGTTGCTTGCATTCCTGGCGGCGGGGCGGCACGGCACGATGCGATGGCTGGAGGCCGAAGCGGGGCGCCGGGCCGAGCCCCGCGCCCTGTGGGGCGAAGCGACGTCGGTGATCATGGTCGGGTTGAACTACGGTCCGGAAAGAAATCCGCTCGCGGCGCTCCAGCAGCGTGATCGCGCGACGATTTCCGTCTACGCGCAGAACCGCGATTACCACACGCTCATCAAGGGTCGGCTCAAGGTTCTTGCCGGCCGCTTCAAGGCGCGTGCCGGCGGCGATGTGAAGGTGTTCGTTGACACCGCGCCGCTGATGGAAAAGCCGCTGGCAGAGGCGGCCGGGCTCGGCTGGCAGGGCAAGCATACCAACCTGGTCAGCCGCGCGTTCGGGTCGTGGCTCTTTCTCGGCGCGATCGTGACCTCGCTTCGCCTGCCGCCGGATGAACCGGCCGTCGATTCATGTGGCACCTGCCGGGCCTGCCTTGACGTGTGCCCGACACAGGCGTTTCCAGCACCCTATCAACTCGACGCCCGCCGCTGCATCTCCTACCTCACCATCGAGCACGACGGCCCGATCCCTCGTGAATTCCGTCGTGCGATGGGTAACCGCATCTATGGCTGCGACGATTGTCTGGCGGTCTGCCCGTGGAACAAGTTTGCGCAGGTTACGCGCGAAGCGAAGCTCGCTGCCGGCGCTGCCGATCAGCCGGCGCTGGCCGAGCTTGCGGCACTTGACGAGGAGGCGTTTCGTCGCCGGTTTTCCGCCTCGCCGATCAAGCGCATCGGACGCGATCGCTTCGTGCGCAACGTGCTGATCGCCATCGGCAATTCGGCAGCGCTGGCGCTGGTGAAAGTGGCCGAGGCACGGCTCGAGGACGTCTCGCCGCAGGTGCGTGGTGCGGCCGTGTGGGCACTGTCGGGGCTCATCCCCGCGGCGCGTTTCGCGAAATTGCGGGCGCGCCACCAGTCGCGCGAAACCGATCCCGGTGTCGTCGCCGAGTGGCAGCAGTGATGCGCCCGCGCATCTTCGTGTTCGGCCTCGGCTACAGTGCGCTTGCGACCGTACGCCGGCTCCGCGACAGGTTCGACATTGCGGGCACGACGCGCGAGCCATCGCGTGCAGCGGCGCTCTCCGCCGAGGGGATTGCGGTCACGCGCTTCGACGGTGAAGAACGCAGCGCCGAAGTCTCCGCCGCGCTCCGGGATGCTACCCACGTTCTCTCATCGGTTCCGCCGGGCGAATCTGGCGACCCGGTGCTTGCGCTCCACGGCGACGATCTGGCCCGTGCGCCGGCGCTCCGGTGGCTCGGCTACCTGTCGTCGGTCGCGGTCTATGGCAACTATGGCGGCGCGTGGGTCAGCGAGCGCACCACGCCGCATCCGCAGACCGAGCGCGCCGTCAACCGGCACAAAGCGGAGCTCGAATGGCGCCGCCTCGGCAGCCAGCGCGACATACCGGCTGTGATTTTCCGAATTGCCGGAATCTATGGTCCGGGGCGCAACGCTTTGGTCGCGCTCGGCGAAGGCAGAGCGCACCGGGTGGTCAAGCCGGGGCAGGTGTTCAACCGCATCCATGTCGACGACATCGCAGCGGCCGTATCAGCCGGCGTCGACGCTTCGGTGAGCGGCATCCTCAATCTCGCGGACGACGAGCCATCGCCGCCGCAGGATGTTGTCGCGTTCGCGGCGCACCTGATGAGCGTCGCGGCGCCGCCGGAGGTTCCGATTGAGCGGGCGGAGCTGTCACCGATGGCGCGCTCGTTCTATGCCGATAACAAGCGGGTCGATAACAGCCGCATGAAGGCGCTGCTCAACGGAAAGCTGACCTTCGCCAATTATCGGGACGGCCTTTCGGCGATGTGGGCGGACGGCACCTGGCGCCGCACGCCCGATTAACGCTGCGCCGCGCCATCGGGCGCAACGCCCGGGAATGCAACAAACTACCCCTTGCGCCGGCAAATCGGCGAAGCATATCTTGTTGCAGCGCAATACCTTCGGGGCTTGGGTCCTGAATTTGCGCAAAGCGAAGGGAATTCAGGGGCTTGTCCTATTATCAGCTGTACGAGCTGAACCATGCTGCCGTCGGGCCGCTACGTGCGGTCGCCGATGCGGCGAGGCTCTATTTCCAGAACCCGCTCAATCCGCTGTCCGTCACTCCGTTTGGCCGATCGATGGCTGCGGCCGCGGAAATGTTCGAGCGCAGCACCCGTCGCTACGGCAAGCCGGAATGGAATCTCGGCGAAACCACAACGCACGGCGTCCGCGTTCCGATCTTCGAGCAGGTGGAGTGGGAGCGTCCGTTCTGTCGGCTCATCCATTTCGAGAAGGGGCCGAGCGGCGTCGCCATCGATCAGCCCAAGCTGCTGATCGTCGCGCCGATGTCGGGCCACTACGCGACGCTTCTGCGCGGCACGGTCATGGCCATGCTGCCCGACCACGACGTCTACATTACCGACTGGGCGGATGCGCGGATGGTGCCGTTGTCCGACGGCAACTTCAACCTCGACGACTACATCGACTACATGGTGTCCATCCTGCACTTCCTGGGCGGGGGTGTGCACATCATGGCGGTATGCCAGCCGTCGGTGCCGGTGCTCGCCGCCGCGGCTGTCATGGAAGCCGGTGACGACCCCCGCATTCCCGCCTCGATGACGCTGATGGGCGGCCCCATCGATACCCGCATCAGCCCGACCGCGGTCAACACGCTTGCCAACAGTCACGATCTCGACTGGTTCCAGCAGAACGCGATCATGAAGGTGCCGTTTCCGCACCCGGGCTTCATGCGCGATGTCTATCCCGGCTTCCTGCAGATTTCCGGCTTCCTGTCGATGAACCTGGAGCGTCACGTTGAGGCGCACCGCGCGCTGTTTGACCATCTCATCCGCGGCGACGGGGACTCCGCCGACAAGCAGCGCGAATTCTACGACGAATATCTCGCCGTCATGGACCTGACGTCCGAATTCTATCTGCAGACGGTGGAGACGGTGTTCCTCCGGCATGCGCTGCCCAAGGGCGAGATGACCCACCGCGACGAGCGGGTTGATACGGCCGCCATTCGCCGCGTAGCACTGCTCACCGTCGAGGGTGAGAACGACGACATCTCTGGCGTTGGCCAGACCAAGGCGGCGCAGGACATCACGCCCAGTATTCCGGACACCATGAAGGCGCACTACCTGCAGCCCAAGGTCGGCCACTACGGCGTTTTCAACGGTTCGCGCTTCCGTGCGGAGATCGCGCCGCGGATTGCCGATTTCATCGCCACGCACGACTGGCGGCGCCGCGGCAAGAGCAGCGTCGCGCGCGCCTAGAGCAATTCCCGATTTGACTAAATCGGGAATTGCCCTTGATTCCTTTGCCTTGCGCAATTCCGGACGGAAGAGTGGAATCCACTTTTCCTGGAATTGCTCCAGCCTGGTGCTTGCAGAAAAATCGGGATGGCCGCTGCCGATTTTTCTTGAAACGCGAATTGGCGCCTCCCACCTGTTTTTCGTTACGTACGACATACGTACGATATGCGAGGGAAGGTAAGGCAATGACCTACGCCAATGCGCTGCGTCCCGGGTGGACGCCGCTCACCATCATTCTCATGCTGATCGGGTTTACGGTCGCCTGGCCGCTCGGCCTGCTGATGCTGGCCTATATTCTGTGGGGCCACCACATCGGACGCGTCCGCGAGCATTTCGGAGACCGCGGACAATGGCAGGGGCAGTGCGGCCCGGCGGGATGGCGGTCGCGCTCGGACGCGTGGACTTATCCCAGCGGTAACGCCGCCTTCGACGAATACCGTGCCGCGGAGCTGCGCCGCCTCGACGAACAGCGGCGCCGGCTTGACGAGGAGCGCGCCGAGTTCGAGCGCTTCGCACGCGATCTTCGCCGCGCCCGCGACAAGGAGGAGTTCGACCGCTTCATGGCGAACCGGCCGCGCCGGTCGCGGTCGGGCGGCGAAGCCATAGACCTGTAGTCGTCGCCGTTCAAAAAACGCCCTCTCGCTCGCGCGGGAGGGCGTAGCCATTTAGCCGGCTCGTGCGATGATCGGGTTACCCGCAACTGATTCGGCTTCAACCGCATGGCGTTCGTTGCCCGCAGGGCTGCCGATCCGTTCCCCGATTCGCTGGAAGTCGCGACTGCTTCGGGCGTGATGGCCGTCGATCTGAGGCGCCACCCGCGTGCGCGCAATTACACGCTGCGCATCGCCGGCCCGTCGCGACCGCCTGTCCTTACCGTCCCCAAGCGCGGCTCGCTCAACGAGGCGCGGCGCTTCCTTGATCGTCATGTGGCGTGGCTGGAGCGGCAGGTTGAGAAACAGCCCCAGCCGATGCCGATCGCCGATGGTGCGGTGATTCCTCTGCGTGGTGTCCCGCATGTGGTGCGCCACGCGCCGGGAATGCGCGGCACGGTCGCGATCGTTGCCAACGACATCAGCGGCATGCCGGCGCTCGCGATTGCCGGCGAGTTGGCGCACCTGCGCCGGCGGGTGGTCGATTTCCTGAAGCGCGAGGCGAAGCGCGATCTTGAGTGGGCGGTGATCCGCCACACGTTGCAACTGGGCGTGCGGGCGACCGCGGTAAAACTTCGCGACCAGTCAACGCGCTGGGGCTCCTGTTCCCCGGACGGTCATCTGTCCTTTTCCTGGCGGCTGGTTCTGGCACCATCGTTCGTGCTCGATTATCTCGCCGCACACGAAGTCGCTCATCTGAGAGAGCTCAATCACTCTTATCGCTTCTGGCGGATTTGCGAGGCGCTGGCGCCGCAGACCGAACGAGCGCGTGCGTGGTTGCGCGCCAACGGCCCCTTGCTGCACGCGGTTGGCGCGGGCTAGTCGAAAGGCGAGGGGACGCACGGCAAGTTCTTATTAAGCGTACCGGAAATATTGGTGTTACGAAAAGAAGTATTAACCAAGCAATGGCACCTGCAGTCTTAGGCTGAATGTTAGTCGCCCTGTAACTGCAGGTGGATCGAGATAATTCGATGCTACAGCAGGCCGTCGCGGATCTTGCCGCTCCATTTCCAGAGACTGCGGTCAACAGTGTCGAGCGCGCGCTGCGAACGGTGCGCTCGCATCTCGACATGGACGTCGGCTTCGTTTCCGAATTCGTCGGAGATCAGCGCTTCATGCGGCACGTCGATGCCAAGGGCGCATCGCCGATCACGGCCGGCCAGGCGATTCCGCTCGAGGATGGCTACTGCAAGAAGATCATCGACGGGCTCTTGCCGCAGCTCATCCCCGACACGTCCAAATTGCCCGAAGCGATGGCCATTCCGGAAACGCGGTCGCTGCCCATCGGCTCGCACCTCAGTGTGCCGCTTCGCCTCAGCAACGGACGGGTCTACGGCACGTTCTGCTGCTTCAGCTTCAGCCCGAATGCCACCCTCAATGGGCGCGACCTCGGAATTCTGAAGGTCTTTGCCGATCTGGTCGCTTACCAGATCGAAGCGGATGTCGAGCGCACGCGCGGCCGGATGGAGAAGACCAAGCGTATCCAGGCGGCGCTGCAGTCGTTGCAGCCGGCGATCGTCTACCAGCCCTGGTATCGGCTCGCCGACATGCAGATCGCCGGCGCCGAGTCACTGGCGCGCTTCAGGGTCGAACCGCAGCGCTCGCCCGACGTCTGGTTCGCGGAAGCCGGAGAGGTCGGGCTGCAGGTCGAGCTTGAGTTGGCCGCGATCCGGCGGGCTGTGGCGGGTTACGGGCCCGTGTGGCAACGCGGAGCATATAAACTCAGCGTCAACAGTTCGCCGCGAACGATCGTAGAGCATGACCTCGCGCGGGAATTTGCCGGCCTTCCCGCCGGGCACGTCGTGCTCGAGATCACCGAACACGCCCACGTCAGCGACTACGGAGCGCTGCTGCAGGCCCTGAAGCCGCTGCGGGCGATGGGCGTGAAGATCGCCGTGGATGACGCCGGCTCGGGTTATGCCAGCATGCGCCACATCCTCAACGTTGCTCCGGACATCATCAAGCTCGATGTCAGCATGACCCGGAATATCGATACCGATCGCATGCGGCGCGCGCTGGCCAGCGCCCTCATCGAATTCAGCCGGCAGACCGCTTGCCGCATCGTTGCGGAGGGGGTCGAGACGAGCGGCGAGATGGATACGCTGCGTCAGCTCGGGGTGCACAAGGCGCAAGGATATTTCCTGTCCCATCCCCTGCCGCTGCCGGAATTCCTCGCGCTGCTTTAGCCGCGGTATCGTGGCGGCAAGGCCGCGGTTTGCGCATTTCTTTCCGGCGCTCGCCTCCGGGGAGCAGGTTGTGGCAGACTGCGCCGACAACGAGAGCGGGGGTGGGGCATGCGCATTCTCATCGGACTGGTGCTGGCGGCGGCGCTTTGCGCGCCGGCCGTGGCTGTGGCGAAGTCGCCGGACTACATTCTGTCGCTGAGCTGGGAGCCGGCGTTCTGCGCTACGCACGCCACCAAACCGGAATGCGCGGGCGAGACGGCGGCGAGTGTCGACGCGACGCGCCTTTCGCTGCACGGCCTGTGGCCCGAGCCCTTCAAGAACCAGTATTGCCATGTCGACCAGTCGCTGATCGACAGCGACAAGCACGGCGACTGGAAGGCGCTGCCGGCGGTGGATCTTGCGCCGGCGCTGCACGACCGCCTGGCTGCGGCGATGCCCGGCACGCAATCGCTGCTCGAGCGGCATGAGTGGCTGCGGCACGGCACCTGCTACGGTTCCGACCAGAACACCTATTTCGGCGACGCGCTCGGCCTCGTCGATGCGGTCAATGGTTCGGCAGTGCTGCAGGTTTTTGCCGGCAACGTCGGCAAGACCGTCACCGCGGCCGCCATCCGCCAGGCATTCGATGCGGCTTTCGGCGCGGGTGCCGGCGAGCGCGTCAAGGTTTCGTGCGAGGGCAAGGGCGACCAGCGCGTCATTGCCGAGATCACCATCGGCCTCGTCGGCAAGCCCGGCAACGGGCACGGGCTCGGCGACCTGATGGCAGCCTCCAACCCGACCAGTGCGGGCTGTCCTTCGGGTCTGGTCGCGGCGGTGACCCCGCACTGAGCCGACGGGTGCGGCCGGCGGCTTCGTCAGCCGCCGAACAACAGCTGCAGAATGTTGCGGTGGCGGCCGGGCGCGCCGTCGCCCGCACCAATGCCCGCCGGCGGCGTCGGCAGGTTGGCGTCGGGGTCGTCGTCGTAGGCCTGTTGCGACAGCGCGCCGATCGGGTCATTCGCCCCGGGCTGGAGCTGCATGGGACGGCCGCCGCCGGCAGCAGCGACCTGGGCACCCTGGCTCGCCAGCGCATAGGCATCGGGCGCCTGATACTGGTAGTTGCCGGGCAATGCGGCGACCGGCACGCCGTCGAGCGCGGCGGTCATGAATTTCTTCCACGCTTCGGTGGGCAGCGTGCTGCCGCTCATGTGCTTCGTCGGCTTGTTGTCGTCATTGCCGAACCACACGCCGGCGGTGAGCGCGCCGGTGTAGCCGACGAACCAGGCGTCGCGGAAATCCTGGCTGGTGCCGGTCTTGCCCGCGACCTCCCAGTTCTGCACCTGGGCATGCGTGCCGGTGCCGGAACTTACGGTCGCCTGCAGCATCGTGTTCATCATCGCGACGTAACGCGGATCGATCACCTGCCCGGGGCCGGAGCCGGAACGCTGGTAGAGCACCTTGCCATCGGCGGTGGTGATGCGCTTGATCACGTGCGGGATGATGCCGTGGCCGCCGTTGGAGAACGGCACATAGGCGGCGGTCAGCTCGAGCGGCGAAACCTCGGACGTGCCGAGCGCGATGGAGGGGGTGGCGAGCAGCGGCGAGGTGATGCCGAGGCGGCGCGCCGTAGCGACCACCGCCTGCGGGCCAACGTCCTCGGCAAGCTGGGCCGCGACGGAGTTCAGCGACAGCGACAGCGCGGTGAGCAGGGTCACCGGGCCGTGATAGGTCTTGGAGTAGTCCTGCGGCTTCCAGCCGGCGATCGAGACCGGCTGGTCGACGCGCACGGTCTCCGGGATCATGCCGTCCTCAAGCGCGGTCAGGTAGACGAACGGCTTGAACGCCGAGCCCGGCTGGCGGAGCCCGTTGATGGCGCGGTTGAACGGGCTCGACGCGTAGTCGCGCCCACCGACCAGTGCCTTTACCGCGCCGTCCGGGGCGACCGCGACCAGCGCGCCCTGGCCGACGTTATACTTCGCGCCCTCGGCATCGAGCGTGTCGGAGATCGCCTTGTCGGCGGCGGTCTGCAGGCGCAGATCGATGGTGGTATCGACGACGATGTCCTGGTTAACGGTTCCCACGTAGGCGGGGAGCGCGTCCATGATCCAGTCGGCGACGTAGCGGCCGCTGCCGCCGGCGACGTCGCGCACGGGACGGACGTCAGTCGACATCGCGAGCGATGTCTCGCGTGAATCGATATAGCCGGCGTCGTGCATGGCGGTGAGCACGACCTGCGCGCGGGCGGCGGAGGCTTCCGGCTCGGTGATCGGCGAATAGTGCGAGGGCGCCTTCAGCATGCCGGCAAGCGTCGCGGCTTCCGCCAGCGTCAGGCTGCGCGCCGACTTGCCGAAGTAGACGTGCGCGGCGGCATCGACGCCATAGGCGCCGGCGCCGAGATAGACGCGGTTGAGATAAAGCTCGAGGATCTGTTTCTTGGAAAGGCGCGCCTCCAGCCACAGCGCCAGGATCACCTCCTGAATCTTGCGCTCGAAGGTGCGGTCGGGCTCGAGGAACAGATTCTTGGCGAGCTGCTGGGTCAGTGTCGAGCCGCCCTGTACGACGCTGCCGGAGGTGAAGTTTACCCAGGCGGCGCGGGCGAGGCCGATCGGGTCGATGCCGAAGTGGTGGTAGAAGCGGCGGTCCTCGATGGAGACCACCGCCTCGGGCAGATAGGGCGGCATCTCGTCGAGGGTGAGTGTCGAACCGCCGGCGCCGCCGCGGTTGGTGATGAGCGTGCCGTTCTCGGCGAGGATGCGGATGTTGGCCGGCCGCTGCGGCACCGTCCAGTCGGCCATCGGCGGCAGCTTCGAGGCGTAATAGGCGACGATACCGGCCACCGCGACGAAGCCGATGAGGCACACGGCGAGGCCGACCCGCAGAAGCCCGCGCAGAACGCGCCGGCCGACTGCGGGCTGCGCCTTCGCGCCCTTGCCGCGACCGCGCGCCGCGGGCTTGTTAGCCTTCCTCGTCGGCAAGGGGGCGGGTCCTTTGGCTTCGTCGGCGGTTGACTGGAATGCGCGGGCCGCTCGAGCAGCCGCCGGCGCAGCGCAAACGCTGCCGCCTGCTTCCCGACCGCCCGGGCACAATGGCCTCAAGGGCAACCTAATTGCGGCGATTTAAGGGGGCGTTAAGGCTCGTGGCGGCGGGAATGGCTGCGTTCCGCTGGATCTTGAGGGTGCGGAGCGGGTGCGGCGTAACGGTGGGATAACTGCCGGGTCGGCGCTCGCATCAGTGATATAATTTGGAAGGCTGCTTGGTCGCGGGGGGGAGGGACATCTTGCCTTTCAAGCTGATCGAAATAGCGACGCCGGAGGATCGCGTCCGCGCAATCGTCGCGATTGCCGAAGAACTGGCAGTCGCCGATGTCCAGATCGGCGCGCGGATGGAGGACGGCCGGGTGCCGATCAAGCTGCTGGCCGGCGACATGGACCGCCAGCGGCTTCTCGATCGCCTGCAGGCGGCGCTCGGCAAGTCGGAGAACTGGCGCATCACCATGCTGCCGACCGACACCGCGATCGCTCAGTCCGACGACAAGCCAAAGTCGGAAGAACCCAGCGCGGAACAGGAGGCTCAGAAGCAGGAGGAGCAGGCACGGGCATCGCGTGAGGAATTGTACCATCTTGTCGCCGGCGGCATTCGCATGGACACGAATTTCCTGCTGCTTGTCTTTCTGTCCACCGTTGTCGCTTCGGTAGGCCTCGAAAGGGACAGCGTCGCTGTGATCATCGGCGCGATGGTGATCGCTCCGCTCCTCGGGCCCAATGTGGCGTTCGCGTTCGGTGCGGCCATCGGCGATCGCGGGCTGATGCTGAACGCGGCAAAGTCCAACGTCATTGGAATCGTTCTCAGCATCGCCATCGCGTATGGGCTGGCGCTGCTCGTCGCGCCGAACACGGCCAGCCATGAGCTCATAGCCCGGTCATCACTTGATTACGCGGGGATCGTGCTGGCGCTCGCCTCCGGCGCCGCCGCCGCGCTGTCGGTGACCACGGGACTGTCCAGCACCCTGGTCGGCGTCATGGTTGCCGTGGCGTTGCTGCCGCCCGCCGCCACGCTCGGCATCATGGCCGCGGCGCAACGAATGGACTTGGCGGCTGGCGCCGGCATGCTGCTGATCGCCAATGTTGCCTGCGTCAACCTCGCCGCACAGGTGGTCTTCGTCGTGAGGGGAATAAGGCCGAGGACTTGGTCACAGCGGCAGAGTGCCCGGAAAGCCGTTGCCGTAAATCTGGCTACCTGGATAGCGCTGATTTGTATCCTCGTTGGAGTGATCACGTTACGTCAATCAGCGCGTTGATAAAATGTGAACGGTGCGCACGGCATCGGGACAGGCAGCCCCGCTTGCGGTGTTCTTCGCGCAAACGCTTGACCATATGACCGACGTTTACGCCTGCCGGTCGACCGGCGGCGCTATCCGGAGCTTCAGTACAGCTTTGGCATCACGCTAAATGGCGAGGTCGTGCCTATAGGGTAGCCTCATCGCCGACGAACAGCACTGCCGCCAGGGCGGCGGCGAGGAGCGCTCCGGCGATCTCGGCGAGCGCAAACGCCGGCACGTCGCCGAGCGCTATCCCGGCAAACGTGCTGGTGAAGCCGCGGGCAAGCGCCACCGCCGGGTTGGCGAAACTGGTCGATGACGTGAACCAGTAGCCGGCGGCGATCACCAGACCGACCAGCCAGGGCACGGCGGCGCGCGCATGACGAACCCCGCCGAGGATGGTCAGCACCAGGGCGAAGGTGGCGACGATCTCGCCCAGCCACTGGCTGGCACCGGAGCGCGCGTGGTTGCCTATCGTCAGCGGGGCGAGGTCGAACATCAGGTGGGCGATCATCGTGCCGGCGAGGCCGCCGACGCACTGCGCCACGACATAAGGGCCGAGGTCGCGCCACAGGAGTTCCCGGCGGAGCGCGAAGACGAGGCTGACCGCCGGGTTGAAATGCGCGCCGGAGAGCGGCGCGAAAATGCTCACCAGCACGACCAGAACGGCCGCCGTGGCGATGGTGTTGCAGAGCAGCGCCAGCGCCACATTGCCGCCGGCAAGTCGCTCCGCCATGATCCCCGAACCGACGACCGCGGTCACCAGCAGGGCGGTGCCCAGCGCCTCGGCGGTCAGGCGTCGGCCAAGCATCAGGCGGCCGAGCGGGTCTTGCGGTCGGGCCGCTCCATGGCGCCGATGTTGTTCAGGCTCGCCTGCAAGGTAAGGCGGTCAAGCCTGGCGATGGGCAGGCTGAGGAATACGGAGATGCGGTTGTTCAGCAGTCGGTAGGATTCGGCGAACGTGGCGCCGATTTCAGCTTCGGTACCGGTCGCCAGCGCGGGGTCCGGCACGCCCCAGTGCGCGGTCATCGGCTGACCGGGCCAGAACGGGCATTGCTCGCCGGCCGCGTCGTCGCAGACGGTGAAGACAAAATCCATCGCCGGCGCGTTCGGCACGGCAAATTCGTCCCAGCTCTTGGAGCGAAATCCCGAGGTATCGAAATGCATGGTCTGAAGCAGCCGGAGCGCGTGCGGATTGACCTCGCCGCGCGGATGACTGCCGGCCGAGTAGGCCTTGAAGCGGCCCTGGCCGTCCCGGTTGAGGATCGCCTCCGCGATGATCGAGCGGGCACTGTTGCCGGTGCACAGAAACAGGACC
>Ga0265313_10003084_pt1 | contig 13821 bp, 10 predicted proteins | sample 4123metaG_FD_203122 | JGI IMG/M metagenome (GOLD analysis project Ga0265313, IMG submission 203122) | Rhizosphere microbial communities from Carex aquatilis grown in University of Washington, Seatle, WA, United States - 4-1-23 metaG | ecosystem: Host-associated > Plants > Roots > Rhizosphere >...
TGTAAGCCGGGTTCTGTCCCGGTCCCCCGAGAGGGGCCATGGACGGCCATTCATCTGGGACGCCCGTTGCCGGACGCCTCGCGCGACCTACCCGGGCGGCGCGGCGGAAACGCCGTGTGCCGCGCCGATCCTCTTTCGAGGGCCGGCCGACCGGCCGCCCCTATGCGGTCTTGCTCCCGGTGGGGTTTGCCCTGCCGCCGCCGTTACCGGCGGCGCGGTGCGCTCTTACCGCACCATTTCACCCTTGCCTGCCTGCCGCTCGCGCGAAAAGCCGGCGGTATGTTTCTGTGGCACTTTCCCTGAGGTCGCCCTCGCCGGGCGTTACCCGGCACCGTGTTCCCGTGGAGCCCGGACTTTCCTCCCCCCGACCGTCGCCGGCCGAAAGGCAGCCGTCCAGCCGCCTGACACCAGGAGTTAGGTAGGCCTGTCGGAGGCGGGCGTCAACCGGCCGCGGACCCAGGTCATGAGTCCCGCTGCCGGCGGAATAGTATGCCCAGGGTGGCATGCTTCTCCATGATGGGGCCGTTCGCGAAATAGGGCGCCATCCCGGCGCGCAGCTCGGCAATCATGCGGTCCGCATCCGCGCCAAGCATGGCGCGGGTGGTGCTCGGCGTGCCCAGCGCGCGATTGATCAGGCCGTCGAGGTCGATGGGCCTCTGACCGCGGACGACCAATCGCTTCAGCTCGACGAAATCCGTGCCCTGGAAGAACTGGCCGACAGAGAGTTTCATCAGCTCCCGGTGGCTTCCCTTGGCCCAGCGGTCGCGCAGCTGTCCAAAATGTGCCTGCCAGGCGGCGCCGTCGGGGTTCTGGATCGGCATGCAGATCAGGATGCGTCCGCCGGGCGTCAGCCAGCGCTCGAGCCGGTCGAGGGAAGCCGGCGAATGCATGAACCAGTGGGCCCGGCCCATGGTGATCAGATGGAACCGGCCCAAATCTTCGGGCGCATCCTCCACCTTGGCATTTACCAGTCGCATCTCCCGGCCAGCCGCCTTCGCCCGCCTGCCGGCCTCCTCCAGCATCGGCTGTTCAAGATCCAGGCCCGTCAGGCTGGCAACGAAAGGCGCGAAGCCGAGCGCGACCTCGCCGGCCCCGCAGCCGAGATCCAGCAGGTCCTCCTTGCCGGTCAGAGGAATCTCCGCCGCGATCGCCGGGAAGAAGCGCTTCAGATAGGGATGGCGGTAGTCGCGATAGCCGATGGTCTCGGACCACATGGCCTAGTCGCCTACCGCGATCGTGCAACCGAACGGCATCCGGGTATTCACTGCTTGACGCATACGAAGGCGGCGAACAAGTGGCTTCGCCAGAAGGACTCGATGTTCTCCGGCCGAAATCCGGCCTCGGTCAGCATGCGGATGAGATCGGATTCCCGACCGGGCTTCATCTTGTCCCGGAGCGACTTCTCCTTGTCCAGGATCTCGTCGTCGGAGAAATTCTTCCGTTTATAGTGAAGATAGAGCGAATTCAGCATGTCCTGGACCTTGGGCATCTTGGCGAAGGTCTTCTCGGCAATGACGAGGGCGCCGCCTGACACCAGGCCCTCGAACAACCGGCGGCAGACCTGATGCCGGTGACGCTCCGGCAGGAATTGGAGCGTGAAGATGCAGGTCGCGAGCGACATGTCGCCGAAATGGTCATAGGTGAGCACATCCTGAATCAGGAACTCGACGTTCGCCGCCGCATGGCGTGGCCAGTGCTGCTGGAAGCTCGGCTCGACATCGAGGCCGAGATAACGCGCGCCGGGCGCGCGCTCCTGGTTGCGGGCGCGGATGGCGCCCAGCAGTCGTCCGGTGGAGCAACCGATGTCACAGACCGTCGTCCCGTCCTCTACGAAATATTGCGACAGCTCCGTGCAGTCCTCCATCAGGTTGCCGTAGCCGCGAATGCTCCGCTCGATGTGGCGGTCGAAATCATCCGCGTAGTTGGCGAAGGAGAAGGGGAGTTTGGCGGAGTGATCGGTCAAAAGTCTGGTCCCAGAAGCGCGTTCCGTGCGAGCAGCTTCCCGCAGGCCGCCGCCCTGATTGAGGTGGGCCAGGATGTTCATCTTCGCTTGTGCTGGCAAGCCCGATGGTGGGCGGCGAGGAAGGCTTTCCGCCTGGCGGAGCTATGAGGCCGCCGCCGCGATCGCCTGAGGCGAAAGCTCGGGCGCGGCCATGGCGAGGGGGAAACCGCTGCGAAGCCAGCGGCCCGAGGCGTCGCCAATGCGGATCAGGCGCTGGGCACCCGGATGGCGCGCGAGAGCTTCGCCGTCCCAGATCACTTCGGCGTTTCCTGCAAGCTGCAGCAGGTCGCGGCTGTCGAAATCGACGATCAGCAACCCGATGAACGGATGGGTCATGAGATTGCCGATGCTGTTGAAATAGAAGTTGCCCCGGTAGTCGGGCAGTTCGATGGCGCCGTCATCGGCGAGCTTCAGGAAGCCCGGCAGGCCGCCGCGGTGAGAGACGTCGACGGCGGAGAAACGCCCATCCGCCGCCGGCGCCGCGGTCGAGGCGAGGAACAAGGTATCGGCCCGCGCGATGAATTCCCTTGCCTCGTCGTCCAGCTTCGCCAGCGCCTCGACACCGGTCGGCGGTACGGGACCATCGCCAGCCCAGCGAAGATAGTCGCGGGCATGGATGTACTGCGGGCAGTTCCCGTAGCTCTGGTCGACGGCGAGGGAGAATCCATCGGCCGTCACCTGTGCGACCCGGCCATTGACCCGGTTGCGCCGACGGGTCGGCAGTTCGATGCCGAGGATCCCGAGCGCCGCGCCCGGCTTCAGCGCCTGGGCCAGCGGATCGCCGGCACAAGGCAGAGCCGAGACCAGAAGGGTTCCGGGATCGGGGCTTGCGGCAAATCCCGGGTATCCGCTGAGGAGCGAGGCGCTTGGCCGGCCCTGGTCATCGACCGAGCCGACGACGAGGAAGGGAAGCTGGCCGAAGAACTGGCGATGCTGCTCGGTCATGAACGGCCGCAGCACCCGCGGCCCGTGGGCGGCGAGCTTCTCGGCGACGCCGGCACGGCGCTGTGCCTCCCGCTCGCCGGCATGCCATGTGTTGCTGGTGGTTTCCCGAGTTTCGTTCATGGGCGTAAATATAGGGCCGATCCGCCATGGCGATAATTCGTGTAAGATGCAAATGATTGTTGCGGAATGAGGAATGATCCATGGACCGCCTGGATGCCATGCAGGGCTTCGTCCTTGCCGTGGAAGAGGGCAGCCTCGCCGCGGCCGGGCGCCGGCTTGGCCACTCGCCTGCTGCCATGACCCGGGCGCTCGAATCCCTCGAGCAGCGCCTCGGCGCCAGGCTGCTCCAGCGGACGACACGGGCTCTCAGCCTCACCCGGGCGGGCGAGCGCTATCTCGCCGCCTGCCGCCGGGTGCTGGCCGAGCTGGCGGCGGCCGAGCGCGCGAGCGCCGAGGCAGAGGCCGAGCCTCGTGGGCTCCTGACGCTGACATCGCCCGCGACCTTCGGGCGCCTGCATGTGCGCCCGCTGGTGGACGGCTTTCTCGCCGCCAATCCGGGTTTGCGCATTCGCCTGCTGCTGCTCGACCGCGTGTTCAACCTGCTGGAGGAAGGGATCGAGGCCGCGGTGCGCATCGGGCAGCTGCCCGACTCCAGCCTGACGGCGGTGAGGGTGGGAGACCTGCGCCGCCTGGTCGTCGCGAGCCCGGCCTATCTCGCCCGCGCCGGCCGCCCGCGCCGCCCGCAGGATCTCCGCCGGCATCGTTGCATCGTCTTTTCCGGCAGCGCCGCCGACGAGGTCTGGACCTTCGCCGGCGCCAAATCCGGCCGCGCGCGCGTCCGCCTGCAGCCGCGCCTCAACCTGAACGACGCCCAGTCGGCGGTCGCCTCGGCCGCCGAAGGCCACGGCATCACGCGCGTGCTCTCCTATCAGGCCGAGCGGGAGTTGCGGGACGGCAGGCTCCTGCGGCTGCTGAAGGACTTCGAGCCGCCGCCGATCCCGGTCCAGATCGTGACCCTGCCGGCGCGCCCGGCGCCGGCGCGGCTCCTCGCCTTCACGGCCTTCGCCGTGCCGGCGCTGCGAGCAATACTGAAGGGGGTGGAAGAGGCGGTCGGCGCCAAACGCGACGAGCAGGCGGTCGGCTGACTGGGCTTCGGGGTGTTGCCGGCTACAAGAACCCGCCGCTTGCCAGCCATGTGCCGAATTGCCTGAGGCCCGACACGATGAATTTCAGCTGAGGCAAATACATGATCGCGCCGACAGCCACGGCGGCGGCGAGCAGGGCCCAGGTGAGCCGGCTGAGGGCCCTCTCTTCGGCGAGGAACCTGCGGACCATGGCCATTGCCTGTCACCTCCGCGGCCGGCTGCCGTTCGCCCGCCGGCCGAACCGCGCCTAATCCTCGGACTATATGAACCGTTCGGCGCGGCTGGGGCAATGGGGCCAGGCGCCGTCTTGCCGCTTCAATGCTCGGTCGGCTTGCCGATATTGCGCTGGAGCAGGAGATAGAGCTTGCCGATGTCGGCCGTGAGGAAGGCGGTGTTCAATACGTCGTCGGGATCGGCGCGTCCGGATTCGGCCAGGAGAGCTTCGAACTTGGCGATGAAGCGGGCCGCGAGCTCGCGGAAGCGCTCGTCCTTGCCGAAGCGATCCACGATCCCCTTGACCGCATAGCTGTCCTTCTGGCGCAGCAGGTGGCGCGCGAAGGCCGAGCGGTCGCCCTTCTTGTAGCGCCGCCAGACGTCGTCGGGCACGTCGGCATCGAGCAGCCGGGCGATGTCGAGGGAAATGCCGTTGAGTTCGGTCACCATCTCGGCCGCTGCCTGGAGGAAGCTCTCGCGCCGGGCGCGCTCGCGGGCGGCGTCGAGAGTCTCGATCTGCTTCTGGGCGGTGGCGCCGGCGGCGGCGAGCGATTGCTTCTGCTTTTCCAGCGCCTTGGCGAGCTGGGCGATGCGGCTCATGGATTCGGTGACGGCGGCGGTCAGTTTCTCCGCCTGCTCCTCCAGCCCGCCGCCGATCCCGCCGGCATGATCGCGCACATAGTCGGCGGCGCTCATCATCGCCTTGGCCTTGACCTCGATCTGATCGCCGATGGCGCCGAGCTGGCGGGCGGCCGCTTCGGCCGCGGCATTGAGGCGATCGGTCTGCTCCTTCACTTCGTCGCGTAGCGCAACCACCCCGCCGCGGGCTTCCTCGGCGCGCGCGCCCAGATTGCCCGACGCGGCCGCGATCTCGGCGATGGGCGGCATCATCTTGTCCCGGACCGAGGCCGCAAGCTCGCCGCAGGTCGAGGCCAGCCGCCCCAGCTCGGCAAGCTGCTCGCCCACCGCGGCCCTGACGGCATTGGCCTGCTCGGTCGCCTGACGTGCCGTGACCACGAGAGCCTCGGATTCGTCCTTGAAGGCGTGCGTCGCATCCTTCGCCTGGCGCGCGGCGTCCGTGGCGGCGAGGCCAAGCTCGGCCGAAAGCTCGCGTACGGCCTGGCGCCCCGTGGCGACAAGCGCTTCGGACTCGCCCTTGAAGGCATGGGTCGCATCCTCCGCCTGGCGCGAGGCCTCGGCGGCGGCGAGGCCAAGCTCGGCGGACAGCTCGCGCACGGTCTGGCGCAGCGCCGTCACCCGCTGGTCGCCCTCGCCCGCGGCCTGGCTCAACGCCTGGCGCTGCATGCTGAGGGCGGTGGCGATAGCCTGCTGGCGTTCCAGGGCCTCTGCCGCGGTGAGGGAAAGCGCCGTGGCGCCCTCCAGCAGCGACTTACCCAGCTCGGCGATGCGCTCATGCTCGCGGGCCGTCGCCTGTGTCAGCTCGGCGCTGCGCTGGCGATAGGTGTCGGCGACGCCCAGCGCCCGGGTCGCCACGGCGTCGGTCTCGGCCGAGAGCTGCTGCAGGCGCTGGCTGATGTCGCCATGAAGCAGGACGACGCTGCCGGTCGCCTCCCCCGTCGACCGGACGATCTCTTCCACTTGCCGGCGCAGGGCGGCGGCCAGCGCGTCCGCGTCGCCGGACGCCTGGGTCATGGCGTCGGCGAGCGCCCGGGTCTCGGCGCGGAACGAGGTGACGATGGCCTGGGCCTCGCCGGCGATGCGGTCGGCGACGGTGCTGCTCTCGGACGACTGGGTCTTCAGGGATTCGTGCAATCCCTTGCTCGCCTGCTCCATGGCGGCGAAGCCTTCGATCACCTGCTCGGTCTCGCGCCGGAGTTCGCGCAGGGTTTCTGCTCCCCGAGCGGTCATCTCCCGCGTCAGGCTCTCGCTTTGCTGCTGGAGCTGGCCGGCCAGGGCCTCGTGCTGGCGGGAGAGTTCGCTACTCAGGGTCCGGCTGTGCTCTTCGAAGCTATGGCTGAACTCTTCCGTGCGGCGCTCCATGGCGCCGAAGCCTTCCATCACCTGCTCGGTCTCCTGCCGCAGCTCGCGCAGGGTCTCCGTCCCCCGGGCGGTCATCTCGCGCGTCAGGCTCTCGCTTTGCTGCTGAAGCTGGCCGGCAAGGGTCTCGTGCTGGCGGGCGAGCTCGCTGCCGAGGCTCCGGCTGTGCTCTTCGAAGCTGTGGGCGAACTCTTCCGTGCGGCGCTCCAGAAGCCGGCCGACCTCGTTCGCAGCCTCGCCGGCTTCCGAGGCCGAGCGCGTCAGCTGCGCGAGGTGGGTCAGCATCTGCTCCTGAACCCTCTCGCCGCGGAAAATCAGGTTGTCGAACAGGTCGTCCATGGCCAGCGCGCGCAGCCGGATCTGGGTCTCCATCTCCTCGACCGCCTTGCCGGCGGCACCCAGCAGAATGTCGGCATGCTCGCGGGTGACCTTGACGAAGGCGGCCGGCTGCTCGGCCAGGCGGTCCGCCATGGCGGCCAGTTCCGCCGAGGGCTTGGCGAAGGCCTGGCGCGCGTGCTCCACCTGGGTCCCGAACCCGGCCGCCTGGGCTTCCAGGCGCTGGCCCGATTCGGCGATGGCGATTTCCAGCTGTCCGATCTCCTTGCGCAAGCCCACCGTCACCGCGCCGATGCGGTCCTCCAGGGTCTTGGCTTCGCCGGCCAGGCGCAGCTTCGCCCGCTCGACCTCGTTCACCAGATGCTCGGCCACGCCGGCGATGCGCTTCGACTGGGCGTCGAGGGCATCGGCCGTGGCCTGCAGACGACTTTGGGCATTGGTGCTCGCGGCGTTCAGCGTCTCGACCTGCCGGCGCATGGCGTCGGCGATGCGCATGGTCTTGGCCTCGGTCTCCGAGAGCGGCAGGGACAGCCGGCGCACTTCTTCTTCGAGCGCCGCGGCGGGCCGCTGCGCGCCGCCGCCCGCGCCGCTGAAGCCGCGCCGCATGGCGGAGAGGACCAGCCAGAGCAAGGCCAGCGGAGCGGCGAATCCGGCGACCAGCCCGCCCATCTCGCCCGGCGGCATGTCGCTGAGGGTGCTCCAGCCGATGCGGGACTGGACGTAGATGGCGAAGGCGACCACCCAGAGCAGGCTGATCAAGAGGCCGATGGAAAAGCTGCTGCTGCGGCCGGGCGCCTGTTCGGGACTGCTCATGGGTTGGGACCTAGGCCGCCAGGCGCCGGCGGCGGATGAGGCCGAGGATCTCGGCCGCTGCCTGGGGAATGTTGGTGCCGGGGCCATAGACGGCGGCGACGCCGGCCTTCTTCAGGAACTCGTGGTCATGGGGCGGGATCACGCCGCCGCAGACGACCAGCACGTCCGGCGCGCCGGCCGCGGCCAGGGCCTGGATCAGCTGCGGCACCAGGGTCTTGTGGCCGGCGGCCTGGGTCGAGACGCCGACGACATGGACGTCGTTTTCCACCGCCTGGCGCGCGGCCTCCTCCGGCGTCTGGAACAGCGGCCCGATATCCACGTCGAAGCCGATGTCGGCAAAGGCGGTCGCGATCACCTTGGCGCCGCGGTCATGGCCGTCCTGGCCGAGCTTCACCACCAGGATCCGCGGCCGCCGGCCCCGCTCCTCGGCGAAGGCGGCGACGTCCTGCTGGATGCGATGGAACTCCGGATCGCCTTCATAGGCGCCGCCATAGACGCCGGCAATCGCGCGCGTCGTCGCCCGATGGCGGGTGAAGACTTTTTCAAGCGCATCGGAGACTTCGCCCACCGTGGCCCGGGCTCGCATGGCATCGATGGCGAGCGCCAGCAGATTGCCCTCGCCGCGCGCCGCCTCGGTCAGCGCCTGAAGGGCCCTCTCGACCTCGGCATGGTCGCGGGTGGCGCGGATCTGGGCCAGCCGCGCGACCTGGGCCGCGCGCACCTTGCTGTTGTCGATGTCGAGGATCTCGACCGGCGGGCTCTCCCCGGACCGGAACTTGTTGACCCCGACGATGACCTCTTCGCCCCGGTCGACCCGGGCTTGCCGGCGCGCCGCGGCTTCCTCGATGCGGAGCTTGGGCATGCCGCTTTCCACCGCCTTGGTCATACCGCCCAGCGCCTCGACCTCGGCGATCAGCGTCTGCGCCGCGGCGGCGAGCGAGGCGGTCAGGGATTCGACGAAATAGCTGCCCGCCAGCGGATCGACCGTGCGGGCGATCTGGCTCTCTTCCTGCAGGATCAGCTGGGTCGCCCGCGCGATCGCCGCCGAAGCCTCGCTCGGCAGGGCGAGCGCCTCGTCGAAGGCGTTGGTGTGGAGCGATTGCGTCCCGCCCAGCACCGCCGCCAGCGCCTCGATGGTAGTACGCACCACGTTGTTGTACGGGTCCTGCTCGGTCAGGCTGACGCCCGAGGTCTGGCAATGGGTGCGCAGCGCCAGGCTCGCCGGATCCTTCGGCCCGAACGGCCGGATGAGCTTGGCCCAGGTGAGGCGCGCGGCGCGCAGCTTGGCGATCTCCATGAAGAAGTTCATGCCGATGCCGAAGAAGAAGGAGAGGCGGGGCGCGAAGGCATCGATGGCCAGACCGCGCGACAGCGCCGCGCGGACATATTCCAGGCCGTCGGCCAGCGTGAAGGCCAGCTCCTGCACCGCCGTGGCACCTGCCTCCAGCATGTGGTAGCCGGAAATCGAGATCGAGTTGAACTTCGGCATCTCCGCCGCCGTGTAGGCGATGATGTCGGCGACGATGCGCATGGAGGGTCCGGGCGGATAGATGTAGGTGTTGCGGACCATGAACTCCTTCAGGATGTCGTTCTGGATCGTGCCCGAGAGCCGGCGCCGGGCCACGCCCTGCTCCTCGCCGGCGACGATGAAGGCCGCCAGCACCGGCAGCACGGCGCCGTTCATGGTCATGGAAACGCTCATCCGGTCGAGCGGTATGCCATCGAACAGGATCTTCATGTCCTCGACGCTGTCGACGGCCACGCCCGCCTTGCCCACGTCGCCCACCACCCGCGGGTGGTCGGAATCGTAGCCCCGGTGGGTGGCGAGGTCGAAGGCGACCGAAAGCCCCATCTGGCCCGCGGCAAGATTGCGCCGGAAGAAGGCGTTGGAATCCTCCGCCGTGGAGAAGCCGGCATATTGGCGGATGGTCCAGGGCCGGTTGGCGTACATGGTGGCCCTGGGCCCGCGCAGATAAGGCGCGAAGCCGGGCAGGCTGTCCAGCTGCTCGAGGCCTTCGAGGTCGGCGGCGGTATAGAGGGGCTTTACCGCAATGCCCTCGGGCGCCTTCCAGACAAGCGAATCCACGGACTTCCCGCCCAGCTCGCGGGCGGCCAGCGCCGCCCAGTCGGCCAGCGATCGCTTGTCGAATTCACTCAAGAAATCGAACCCCTTATTGCCTATCCCGTTGAGTATACCGGACCCCTTCCGCGGCCGTCTATGCGGCGGCCGGGCGAGGGGCCGGCGTCTCATTCTCGCCACGATCGCTGGCGAAAGTCGGCCGGATCGGATTTCTGAGCGGGCGTGACCGGGCGGGCGGCCGTCTGGCACAGTCGGCAAGACAGACGGGTGGGAGTCCATGAATCGTCTCGGCATTGTTCTGCTGCCGGCGCTGCTGCTCCTGGCGCATTCGGCCTTCGCCGATGGCGCCCCTTGCGCCGGGGCGGCGAAGCCCGGCTGGACCGAGCAGGAGAGCTGGACCTGGGCGCGGATCTGCGCCGGCATGCCGGCCGACCTCATGGTCCCCTATGCCGGCGAGCCGGCCAAGCGCCGGCTTTCGCCCGGCTTCCTCGCGGCGCTCATCGTCGATCCCGCCTTGAAGGCCCTGGTCCCGCATCAGGGCCTGCGAATCGCAAGCGCCAGTATCGAGGGCGCGGTCGATCTCTCCAACGCCGCGCCGGGGTTCGAGATCGCGATCGAGCGCAGCGAGTTCGCCGGCGACGTCGATCTCCACGGCTTCGTCGATGGCGCCAACCTGTCCTTCGCCGCTTCCCGGTTCCTCGGCCGGCTGAACCTCGACGGCGCCAGGCTCGGCGGCGACCTCGACCTCGAGGCGGCCACGGCCGAGGACATCTCCCTGCGCAGGGCCAGCATCGCCGGCAGCCTCGTCATGGACCTGATCGCCGTTGCCAAGGATTTCGATCTCGAGCGGATTTCGGTTGCCCATAACCTGAACCTCCGGCGCGCGTCGCTCTCGGGCATCAGCCTGCTGGCGGCCTCGGTCGCCTCGGACCTCGACATGGACGATGCCGGCATCGCGGGCTGGGCCTGGATCGAGAACCTGCAATTGGGCAGCAATCTCTATCTCCGGCGCGCGCACCTCCAGAAGACCGACCTGGTGAACGATTCTATCGGCGGCAATCTGGTGATGACCGGGGCGGCCGTGACCGCCGGGCTCAATCTCTCGGGCACGAAGATCGGCGGCGACGCCCTCCTCGATCACGGCAAGTTCGCGGCCATCGCCATGCCCGATGCCAATGTCGGCTATGGCCTGCGCCTGGACGCTTCCCGCGTTGCCGGCCCGCTGATGCTCGCCGCCACTCATGTCGGACATGTCCTTTCCCTGGGCAAGGGCGCGGTGTTCGACGGCGAGGTCGATGCCAACTACGCCAGGATCGACGGCGGCGCGGTGCTCACGGGGGCCGAGTTTGCCGGCGACGTGCTGATGAACGGGATCGGCATCGGCCAGAGCCTCAGCATAACCGACGACGCCAGCATCGCCGGACGCCTGCGCATGACCTTCGCCCATGTCGGGGCCAACGTCGATCTGACGGGCGGGCGGTTCGACACGGTCGATCTCACCGGCACCTCCGTGGGCGCGGAGATCCGCCTCGCCAGCAAGGGCCTGTCGGCCATCGCCTGGAGTCCCGGCGGGCATCTGACCCTGCGCAATGTCGATGCCAAGGCGCTCCAGGATCTGCCCGAGGCCTGGCCCGCCGTGGTCGATCTCGAAGGCTTCACCTATCAGCAGCTGGGCGGCTATCACGAGTCCGAAGGCAGCGACGTGGGCGCGCGGGATGCCGAGAGCTTCGTCGCCTGGCTCGCCAAGCAGCGGCAATATTCGCCCCAGCCCTATCGGACCCTGGCCGGGGTGCTGCGTACCTCGGGCTATCCGGAAAAGGCCCGGGCGATCCTCTATGCCGGCAACCTGCGCGCCTGGCAGGGCGAGACGGGGCTCGTCTGGTGGTACGACGCCATGCGCTGGGCAATCATCGGCTTCGGGGTCTATCCCGAGCGCTCGGCCCTCTGGATCCTGGTGCTGGTGCCGCTCGGCGCCGTCGTCTTCGGCTTCGAGCCCACGGTGCGCATGCGTTCCATGCGGGCGGTGGATCGCCTGATCTACAGCTTCGATGCCCTGCTGCCCTTCGTCACCCTGCGCCAGGAGCACAACAGCTTCGATCTCCAGGCCTGGCCAAAATACTATCTCTACTTCCACAAGGTCATGGGCTACGTGCTGACCGCCTTCCTGGTGGCGGCGCTGACGGGCGGGGGATGAGCGCGATGAACTATGGCGCGGCCGTTCGCGAGCAGTTCCTGCTGGAGCCGGGGATCGCCTATCTCAATCACGGTGCCTTCGGCGCCACGCCGCGCGAAGTGATGACGGCGGCCGAGGCCTGGCGCCAGCGCCTGGAAGCCGAGCCGACGCGGTTCATGGAAAGCGAGAGCGCGCCGGCGCTGCGCCAGTCGCGGTCCGAGATGGCGGGTTTCGTTGGCGCCGGGCTCGGGGACCTCGTTCTGGTCGAGAACGCGACCACCGGCTGCAATGCCGTGCTGCGCTCCCTGCCGTTGAAGCCGGGAGATCAGATTCTGGTGGTCGATCACGGCTATCCGGCGGTGCTGAAGCTGCTGCGGCACATCGCGGCATGGACGGGCGCGAGGCTGGTCGAAGTCGTGCTGCCCTTTCCCTTCGAGGCGCCCGAGGCGATCGTGGATGCGGTCGTCTCCAGGATTACCGAACGCACCAGCCTCGTCGTGCTCGACCTCATCACGTCGCAGTCGGCGACCATATTGCCCGTGTCGCCCATCGCCGCGGCCGCCAAGGCGGCGGGCGCTCACGTGCTGATCGACGCCGCCCACGCGCCGGGACATATCGAGCTCGATGTGCCGGGCCTCGGCGCCGACTGGGTGACGGGCAACGCCCACAAATGGCTGTTCGCGCCCAAGGGCACGGCCTTCCTCTGGGCGGCGCCGGCGGCGCAAGCGGGCCTGCACCCCACGGTCATCTCCCACGGCTATGGCCAGGGCTTCGTGGAGGAGTTCGCCTGGATCGGAACCAGGGATCCGTGCAACTGGCTCGCCCTTCCGGCGGCGGTCGCCTTCTACCGGCGCATGGGCGATCGTGCGATCCGGACGCACAATCATGCATTGGTCTCCGAGGCCGCTGCCCTGCTCCAGAGGGAACTGGGCGCCCTGCCGGCGGCACCACCGGGAATGCGCGGCGCGACGGCTTCGCTGGCACTGCCCATGGCGGAGCCGGCCGGCAGCCGTACGGCGAAGGCGCTGCACGACCGCCTCTTGGAACGCCATCGGATAGAGATTCCCGTCTTCGCCTTCGCCGATCGCCTCTGGCTCCGGCTATCGGCCCAGATCTACAACGAGATGGCGGACTATGAACGCTTGGCCGCGGCGCTGAAGCAGGAGCTGGCGTAGAGATGCCTGTGAAGCGCTCTACGCTCCGTCCACGCGATAGGTCGCGACGTTGAGATCCCCCGTCCAGCTCCACATGGCGAGCAGTGGTTCGCCGGCCGTGCGCATGGCGTGGCGCTCCCATGAGGCGTGGCGGATGAGCGTGCCGGGCGCCATGGCGCGGAATTCACCGTCCGCCTTCTGCCAATGGGCGGTGCCGCTCAGCACATAGTAGAGCTCCTCGGCCGCGTGGTTGTGGGGCGGGTAGAAGCTGTCCGGCGTCTGCACATAAAGGCCGAAGCGCAAGTCCTGGCGCTGGGCGAGGCCCTCCGGCCCGACGATCTCCACATAGGCCGAGCGCCCGGCGAAGCTCACCGGCATCTTGAAGTCGCCGACGGTCCAGGCAACGGCCGGGGCGCAAGTCCTGAGGAGCGGGGCGAGTGGGCCCGGCGGCAGGTTCGCCAGCGCGGCCGACAGGCTGGCGAGTGCTGGCTGGGGGTCGCCGGCCGGCAGGTGAAAGCGCGGCGCGGAATCGCCGAGCTGCTTGGCCAGCGCCACCGCGCTCCGATCGCCCGTCGCTCCATAGGCTTCCGCGGCGGCGGTGACCAGGGCGGCAAGGCCGGGTGCCAACGACCCGCTCTGGCGTCTCGTTTCCATGCCGCGATCCTTCAGAAGGAATTCCTGCTCAAGCGCCGGCCGCCTTGCGCGCGCGCCGCCAGGCGGCCGGTGGCGCGCCGTATTGCTGGCGGAAGGCGCGGATGAAAGCCGCCTCGGACTTGTAGCCGACCTCTTCGGCGACGCCCAGCAGCGGCATGGCGCCGTCGGCAAGGCGCTGCGCCGCCAGGCGCATCCGCCATGCCGCCAGATATTGCATGGGCGGCTCGCCGACCAGGCGCTGGAAGCGCTCGGCCAGGACCGAGCGCGAGAGCCCGCAGGCCCGCCCCAGCTTCTCCACCGTCCAGTCC
>Ga0265313_10003085_pt1 | contig 13816 bp, 7 predicted proteins | sample 4123metaG_FD_203122 | JGI IMG/M metagenome (GOLD analysis project Ga0265313, IMG submission 203122) | Rhizosphere microbial communities from Carex aquatilis grown in University of Washington, Seatle, WA, United States - 4-1-23 metaG | ecosystem: Host-associated > Plants > Roots > Rhizosphere >...
GGCGGCGCGTTGGGCGGCGGCGCGCTCATCACATTGGCGTCCACGCCCCTGGACAGCAGCAGCTTCACCAGGGCGGGATCATCGCCGGCCGCCGCGAGATGTATCAGCTGCCGCCCCTGGGTGTCGTGCTGGGCGAGGTCCACGCCCTTGGCCACCACCATCTCGGCGAAGGCTTCATTGTTCTCCAGCACCGCCGCTGCCGCCACGGTGGTTCCGTCCGCCGGCAATACCGCCCTGGCGTCGGCGCCCGCATCCAGCAGAATCACCGGCGAGCGTGCCTCCTTGCTCCGCAGGGCAAAAAACAGCGCGGTGAAGCCCTTGTCGGCGACGGCATTCACATTGGCGCCGTGTTTGGCGAGGAACGCCACATTGTCGGCATTGCCCCTGGCCGCCGCCCGCATCAGCGGCGTCACCCCTTGCGGATCAGCGCCATTGACGCTCGCGCCCTTGGCGATCATCGCCTGCAGCGCCGCCGGCGTGGAGGTGCCGGCACAAAGCGCGAAGGCGGAAATGCCGTCCGGGCGCGCCGCCTTGGCGTTGGCCCCGGCCTTCAGAAGGCTGGTGACAATGCCGGGATCGCCAAGCTGGCAGGCGACAACAATCGGCGTGGCGCCCTGGAAATCCACGATGTCGGCCTTTGCCCCTGCAGCCAGCAGCGCCTTCACCATTTCACCGCTCTGGCGGTCCACGGCCCAGGTCAGGGCGGTGGACTTGTCCGCCAGGCGCGCATTGGGATTGGCGTGGCGCCCCAGGAGGCTCTTGACCGCCACGACGTCGTTATCGCGCACGGCATCGGCCAGGCGATCTTCCAGCGCCCCAGCCATGGCCGGAGTGGCCATCGCGCAAAGCAGAACAAGTGCGAGGGGCTTTTTCATCCGCGCCCCCTCAGGCAATTATTCCGGCAAGACGGCCGGTGCTATCGCCCAGCCGATCCTGCTTCACGCCCAGCCGGTCCATCATGGATAGCAGCAAATTGGTCATCGGCGTGTCAGCCGGCACCTTCACGTGACGGCCGCCCTTGACAAGCCCGCCGGCAAGGATCACCGGCAGATCCCTGTGGTCATGCCGGTTGGAGTCGCCCAGGCTGGCGCCCGCCAGCAGCATGGTGTGGTCGAGCAGCGTGCCGTCACCTTCCTTTATCTCGCTCATCCGCTTCAAATAGTAGGCGACCTGTTCCATGTGCAGGGTGTTGATCTTGGTCAGCTTGGCCATCTTTTCCGGGTCATTGCCGTGATGGCTGAGCGGATGGTGGGCATCGGCGACACCGATCTCCGGATAGGACCGGCCGCTGACTTCACGGCCGATCATCAGCGTGCCGACGCGGGTGAGGTCGGCCTGTGAGGCCAGCACCTGCAGGTCGATCATCATGCGGGCATAATCCTCGAACGAATCCGGGATGCCGGTGGGGCGGGCATAATCGGTCTGCGCCACGTCGCCGCCCTGCTCCATCTTCTGGATGCGGCGCTCGATGTCGCGGATCGAATCCATGTATTCGTCCATCTTCTTGCGGTCGTTGGCGCCCAGCGCGCCGGACAGCTTCTGCGCATCCGCCATCACCGAATCCAGCACGCTGGCCCGGCGCTTCAACCTGGCAAGGCGAGAAGCGGCATCATGGCTGTCGTCATCGCCGAAGATGCTCTCAAACACTTCACGCGGATTGATGGTGACGGGCAGCGGCGTGGTGGGGCTGCTCCAGGACAACGTGTTGGTATAGGCGCAGCTGTAGCCGGTGTCGCAGCTGCCCACCAAGCTGGGCGGGTCCATGCCCAGCTCCAGTGAGGAAATCTGTGTGATCTCGCCATACTGTTTGGCAACCAGCTGGTCCATGGAGACGCCCGCCATGATATCGGCGCCCTGGGTCTTCTTGACATGTACGCCGGTAAGATAGGAACCGCAGCACCTGCCATGATCGCCGCCGCCATCGCCCATCGCCTCGGCCTGTTTGTGCGCCAGTCCGGTGATGACGGTGAATTTCTCGCGGTATGGCTCCAGCGGCTTGAGGATGGGGCTGAGTGTGTAGCCTTCCCCGGTCTCGGCGGGCTTGAAGTTCTGCATCATCATGCCGTTCGGCGTATAGATCACCTGAAACCGCATGCGTGCGACGGCGTCGGCCTCGGCGGCGCGGCTACTTGCGGGAAGCATGGCGTCCAGCAGCGGCAGCGCCAGCGTGGCGGCGGCGCCGCGCAGTATAGTGCGGCGGTCAAGGGCTTTGCGCGTGATGATCATGTCCGCGGTGTCCTTCTCATGGTGAAGGGTACGCTCTGAACGATACCCATAATGATGGTGTCCATCCGATCCTTGTCGTTGCTTGCGGCCCGGCGGATCGTGCGCACCGCCGGCATGTCATAGCCCTCTAGGCCTCGGCCCAGGGCATAGGTCAGCAGTTTTTCGGTAAAGCCCTCGACGAACTGATCCTTATGGGCGAGCAGGATGCCCTGCAGGCCCTGCGGACCCGCGAACTGCGTGCCGTCCGGCAGCACCGCCGAAGCATCGACCTTCTGCCCGGCATAGCCGGTGCGCCAGGCGCCCACCGCGTCATAGTTCTCCAGGCTGAAGCCCAGCGGGTCCATCTTCACATGGCAGGAGGCGCAGGTGGGATTGGCGCGATGCAGCTCCATCTGCTCGCGCACAGTGAGCTGCTTGCCGTTCTTGACCTCGTCCAGGGAAGGAACATTGGGCGGCGGCGGCGGCGGCGGCGCCGCCAGCAAATTTTCCAGAATCCATTTGCCGCGCAGCACCACCGAGGTGCGGTCGTCATAGGAGGTCACGGTGAGGATGCTGCCCTGGCCCAGAAGGCCGCCCCGGTGCAGGGCGGGGTCCAGCTGCACCTTGCGGAAAGCGGTGCCATAGACGCCGGAGATGCCGTAATGCTCGGCCAGGCGCTGGTTCGCATAGGTGTAGTCGGCATTGAGAAAATCCAGCACGCTGCGATTCTGGCGCACCACGCCGTCAAAGAACATCTGGGTCTCGGTCAGCATCGCCGCCCGCAGCCGCTGGTCGAAATTGGGGAATTCGTCGCGGTTGGGCCGCTGGTATTCCAGGCGGCGCAGGTACAGCCACTGCCCGGCGAAATTCTGCGTCAGGGCGCTGGCCTTGGGATCGGCCAGCATGCGTGTGACCTGCTGTTTCAGAACGGCGGGCTGGTGCAGTTGCCCCCGTTCGGCAACGGCCAGCAGCTGCTCGTCGGGAATGCTGCTCCAGAGGAAGAAGGAGAGCCGCGTAGCCAGATCGGTGTCGCTGATCCGGTGCACGCTGCCCGGCGCGCTACCCTTGGGATCGCTTTCGTGCATGAAGAGGAAATCGGGCGACACCAACACCCGCTCGATGGCGGCTTCGATGCCATGATCGAAATCGGCGCCGCTGCGGCCTTCGTCATAGAGCTTCATCAGCGGCACCAGGTCCGTGGCCGTCACCGGGCGGCGATAGGCGTGGCGGGCCAGGGTCGAAAGGATCTTGCGGGCGCAGGCCCTTTCCGGCAGCGCCGCCGACGGGCGGCAAATGAAGATGCGGCGGCGACTTTCGGTGTCGCCGGGGCCCTTGATATCATAGGGCCCGAGGACGGAAATCTGCATCACGTCGCGCATGTAGAAAGCCTGGGCGACGTTGGGGCCCTTGGCGATGGTGGGGATCGACAGTTCCTTCACCGGTATGCCGTCGACCTGCACGTCCAGCGAAATCTGCTCCACCGTCGCCGGCAACGCGTAGCGCGGCCCCTTGGTGTTCCTGGGAACGAGCACCTGCTCCAGCGCCAGCGTCTTGGGGAAGGAGGCGCCGATGGTGCGCAGGCCTGCCTTGAGCGGGACCTTCACTTCATAGCGGTTGTCGGGGGTGATCTCGGTCTCGGTCTGGGTGCCGGGATTGAGGTAAAGCTGGATCGTGTAGGTGGCATCATACGGCGCGTAGAACTTGAACGAGCCGCCGCCGCGCGAATCCACCGGCAGGTCGTCGCTGGCGCGTTCGTTATAGGCCGGAACGCCGAAGGCGTTCTCGAACAGGTCCTTGGGCAGCTTGTAATCCGTGGATACCGGCGTGCGCGACGCCAGTCCCACGGCAAGGCTGCTCACCTTCTCGGCCACGCTGATATAGCGGTCCATCAGGGTGGGCGAGACGGTGAGGACATCGGCTATGTTGTCAAAGCCATAGCCGCTGTCATCCGCCGGCAAGTCCTTGCTCATGTCCACGTTCAGGTTCAGCAGGTCTCGCACCGCGTTGCTGTATTCGACGCGGTTCATGCGCCGCACGGTGGCGCGGCCGGGATCGGGATTTGCCGCCGCCGTCTGGTCCAGTGAGGTCGAGAGCCAGTGCGTGAAGTCGGCGATCTGTCCGTCGGCGGGGCGCTTCGCACCCTTGGGCGGCATTTCGCCCAGGCTGAGGCGGCGCAGAATGGCTTCCCAGGCGGCATCATTCGAGCCCAGATGCGCGGCATCCAGCTGCTCCACCGACATGCCGGCAGTCTTCAGCTTGTCACTGTGGCAGCCGGAGCAATATTGCAACAGCATCTGCTTGCGGTCGGCGACGGAAACGGCGCCGGGCTTCGCAACCGGATTGGCCGGCTGAGCAGCGGCGACGCCCAGCAGCGCCAAGCCGAAAAAGCCCAGCGAGGCCATTGCGCCTGCTGCAAATCCGCTACGCTTCAGGATCGGCGGCATGGTGTTATCACTTTGCTTTGTAAGGCGATCCGGAGATTCCGGGACTCTAACTTCTCATGGAATTATCGCGAAACTATCCCGCCAACCTGCGAACAAGGCAAAGCCCGGCCGTTGTGCGGTGCAGCAAAGCTTCGCGAACCGGCCTCGGGGTTGATTTGTAAGTGAAATTTGGCAATCCCGGCCCGGGCGCAGGTTTCATCGTGTCCTGGCCTGCGGGACGGGAAACCGCCAGCGGCCGGCGTTCTGTCTTACGGTTTGCGATTCGCCAGGATCGGATCAGGGGTGCACCAGGAGGACTCGCCCGTCTTCTCGCACTCGGCCGCTGGTAGCGAGCGCAGACAATCCCAGAAACAGTCAGGTCCGACGAGATATACTTCCCAGCGGCTGCCAGGCGTTGATGCCGGCCACAATCGCTGCAAACGCCTGCGCCACCGCTATTGCGCGGTCTCCATCGCCTGCTCGTCATGGCCGCGGAAGATCCGCAGCCGAGCCTGCAGATTGTCGAGATAAATGTAGAGCACGGGCGTTATGTAAAGCGTCAGAAGCTGTGAAAACAGCAGCCCGCCAACCACGCAAAGACCCAAGGGGCGCCTGGAATCCGCACCCATTCCCGAACCCAACGCAATGGGCAGCGTACCCATCAATGCCGCCATGGTGGTCATCATGATGGGGCGGAATCGAACGATCGCCGCTTCATAGATCGCTTGGGCCGCCGGTACATTGCCGCCCTCTCTTTGCCGCTGGAGCGCGAAATCAATCATCATGATCGCGTTTTTCTTCACAATGCCGATCAACATGATCATGCCCACAAAGGCATAGATCGTCAGCGGGACTCCAACCAGGTAAAGAGTCAGAAGCGCCCCCAGCGCTGCCGAAGGCAGACCAGAAAGAATGGTCAGCGGGTGGATGAAGCTCTCATAGAGAATACCCAGGATGATGTAGACCACGATGATCGCCACCAACAATAGCCAGCCCATGTTTGAGGTCGAACTCTGGAAGGCGGCTGCGGTGCCGGCAAAAGCGCCCTGGACGCTGGTCGGAAGCCCGATCCGGTCGGTGTCGTTGCGGACACCCGTAACGGCATCGCTCAGCGCCTTGCCTGGCGCGAGGTCGAAGGAAACAGTGATGGAAGGAACCTGCCCCGAATGGCTTATGACCGGTGGCATAGTGCTGCGATCGATATTGGTGACGGCCGTCAATGGCACCATTGCCCCACCGGCGCCTGGCAAATAAAGGCGCGACAGACCGGATGCATCGAGTTGGTACTGGGGCAGAAGTTCCAGGATGACCTGGTACTGATCGGTGGTGGCATAAATCTGCGAGACCTGCTGGCCGCCAAAGGCCAGGGCGAGCACATTCTGGACTTCCTGGGGCGTGACGCCGAGCGCCGCTGCCTTGCCTCGGTCAATCGTCACCCGGACAGAAGGCGCCACCTTGTCCTGGTCGCTGTTGACACCGACAAAAGTCGGGTCTTCCTGCAGCGCCTGGACAAGCTCATCGGAAGCCAGCTGCAGATCGGCCAGATCCAGTCCCTGCAATGTGTACTGGTAGCTTGAACGTGAGCCCCTCGCCCCAACCCGAATGGAGGGCGGGTTGGTGAAGGTGACGGAGGTGCCCGGAATATCACGAGTCTTGCGGCGGAGCTGGGCGACAACCTGATCCGCGGAAAGTTTCCGTTCCGAGAGCGGCTTCAGGGAAATGCTCATGTCACCGCCCTCGTCGGCCTGGACATCGGCCACGTTGGGATCCTGCTGGACAATCTTGGAGACGCGCTTGGTATAGGCAACGACCTGATCGAATGCCGTTCCGGTCGCGGTCTGGACGCTGCCGCGGATCAACCCCGCATCGTCGCTGGGCAAAAAATCCTGCTGCATGATCTCGAAAAGCCCGTAACTCGAGAGGACGCTCAGAAGAAAAACGCCCAGGATGACCGGCCGATGCGAAAGCGACCATTTCAAGCTGACGTCATAGGCATCCTGAACCTTCAGGAAAACGGCCTCGCTCAGGCGGTAGAACCTGCCATGAACCTCATGTCTCTCGTCGCGCAACACCCGTGCGCACAGCATGGGCGTCAGAGTCACCGAGACAAGCCCAGAAATCAAAATCGCGACAATGATGGTCACGGCGAATTCGTGCAGCAACCGGCCGATAATGCCGCTCATGAAAAGGACGGGAATGAAAACCGCCGCCAGCGAGATAGTCATCGACAGGATCGTGAAACCGATCTCCGCCGATCCCTTGAGCGCAGCCTGGTAAGGACGTTCTCCCAGTTCCACGTGCCGGACGATATTCTCCAGCATGACAATAGCGTCATCGACCACAAAGCCGACCGAAAGTGTCAGTGCCATCAACGAAAGATTGTCGAGGTTATATCCCAACAGCGACATGCCGCCGAACGTGCCAAGCACAGCGATGGGAAGCGCCAGGGAAGGAATGATTGTCGCGCTGACCTTGCGCAGGAACAGGAATATGACCGCAACAACAAGTGCGGCGGCAATCAACAGCGAGATTTGAACATCATGCACCGCGGCCCGGATAGTCTGGCTGCGGTCGTAAAACACTTTCATCTTGATGCCGGCAGGCAGCTGAGCGGCAAAGCGCGGCAGCACCTTCTTGATATCGTCGACAATGGCGATGGTGTTGGAATCAGGCTGGCGCTGCACCCCAACCGTCACCGCGCGCTGATCGTTCAACCAGTCGATCGAGCGGACATTCTCGAAGCTGTCGGTCACCTTGGCGACATCGCCGAAGGTCACCGCTGCTCCGTCGCGGTAGGCGATCACCTGCTTGCGGAAAGCCTCGGCAGTGGCCAATTGCCCTTCCGCGTGAATGATCTGGGTCTTGGTGGCGCCATTCAGAATGCCAGCAGCCTGATCGGTGTTGGTGGCGTTGGCGGCGTTCTGGAGATCAAGCAGGCTCATCTGCCGCGCCGCCAGCGCCGCGGGATCGGCCTGGATGCGCACGGCATAGCGCGCCTGGCCCATGATGCCGACTTGAGCCACGCCATTCAGCGTGGAAAGCTGTGGCGCCAGCAGGCTGCGTGCATACTGATCTACCTTACTGGCGGGGACTGTGTCGGAGAAGAGCGAAACCAGATAGACCGGCTGCGCCGAGGGATCGTTCTTGCGCATGGTTGGCGGATTGGGCATCGCGCGAGGCAGGCGGCGCAGCACGCCTGAGATCGCCGACTGCACGTCCTGTGCCGCATTGTCGATGTTCCGTTCCAGCCGGAACTGCAGCGTTATATTGGTGCTACCCTGCGAGCTGCTCGACGTCATGGTGTCGAGGCCCTGGATCGAGGCAAAAGCATTTTCCAGCGGCGTCGCTACGGCCGAGCCCATGGTTTCAGGATCGGCGCCAGGCAAACTCGCCTGCACATTGATGGTGGGAAAGTCGATGTTTGGCAGTTCGCTGACTGGCAGGATGGCATATCCAAAAAGCCCGAAGATCACCAACGCCGCCATCACCAGGCAGGTCATGACGGGACGGCGGATGAACTGCGAGGAGATGTTCATTTGCCGGCGCCCCTCCCCTTGCGCTTGGACGCTGCCTCACCATCAGGTGCACCGCGCGCCGCAAGCACCCGCACCTTCCCCTCCGGCACGACGCGCAACTGACCTTCGATGATGACTTCGTCTCCGGGCGAGAGCTTTCCTGCTATTGCGGCATTGGCGCCATCATCGAACAGGACCGTAACGGGCACCTGCTTCGCGTTGCCGCCCTCGACTACAAAGACATAAGGCCCGTTCGGGCTGTCATTGACGCCGTCGCGCGGGATGACCAGGGCATCATGGATATCGTCAAGCTGCGCCGTGACATTGGCAAGTTGGCCCGGCACCAGTGAAAGATCGGCATTAGGAAATGTAGCGCGCAACTCGATGGTGCCGCTCTGGTTGTTGACGGCGTTGCTGACAAAATCGACCGGCGCCGACAAGGGATGGCCGGCGGCGTCATTGGTGTCCAGCGTGGCCAATATCTGGCCCATCCTCTGCCGGGCCTGGATGCGCGGCAAATCCGCCTGGGACAAAGTGAAGGAGATTTTCACCGGCCGGATTTCGGCAATCGTCACCAGCGGGGTGCCCGAGCCGCCGGAGCCGCTGATCATGTTGCCCGGCTGGATCAGGATAGGCCCCGTCTTCCCATCTACCGGAGATCGAATTTGCGTATAGCTGAGATTGAGCTGCGCCATATCCACCGCCGCCTTGTCGGCAGCAACCGTAGCCTCAAGAACGGAGGCGTTCGTAGTGGAGGTGTCGCGCTGTTGCGCGGAGATGGCGCCCTGTGTGCTGAGAGCGTCATAACGCTGCTTGTCGCGCAAGGCATTCTCAAGCTGCGCCTGATCCTTCCGGTAGATTGCCTGGGATTGGGCCAGCGTGACCTGGAATGGCCTGGGGTCGATCTCAAAGAGCAACTCGCCCTTGTGAACGAACTGCCCCTCCTTGAAGGTAGCCCGATCAAGCGTGCCCTGAACCCGCGCGGTAGCCTGAACCATGGTGTTCGCAACAACTGTGCCAAGGCTGCGCTCGATCACCGCCATATTGCGCTTTTGAACCTTGGCAACACGTACCGGGGCGGCGTTGTTGGCGCGATTGATCGCTCCACTATCCGCCCGATTGAAATACCAGTAACAGCTCAGAACGGCGACAAGCGCGAGGCCGCCAACCAGCCACACATTTCTGCGGGATCGGCTGCCAGCCGAGCTTGTATTCGTCATGGCTATGAAGCTACCTATGCCGTGCTAAACCGGCCTGTTGTTCGTGCTCGCGATGATATCGCAGCGGCAACTTGGCTTTAGCCAGCCGCAAGCACCGGATCGTCCTATAATTTTTGCCAATATAGCAGCCCCGCATCCGAACGCTCGATATTCCGAGGCTAATTTCGGCTCCTGAGAAGTGAGGTCGGTCCGCTTATTCTGGCCTATAGATCTGCTGACAGCGCCCACAGGCAACCTTGTTGCCATGGTGGAGATAGAAGTTGCCCCTTCACTCGCGCCGGTACGCGCTCGACGACCTCCCGGCTGCTGATATGGCCACAGAAAGCCGTCCGATTTCACCGCAACCCTTACACTTGATGGCCGCGCCATCGGCTTGCATCGCGGTGCTCCGCACCCGCATCTGCTCCCTATACAAATGCCCAATGTCAGTTTTGATGCTTCATGCCAATCCTTGAGCCGGTATCTTCGCGTCTCAACGACTAAATTGGACGCTGCATGTCGATAACGACGCTATACGCGGAAGAATTGAAAGCGGCGACGCGAGGTCGTTTCGCCTGGTTTGGCGCTGCCACCATCCTCCTTGCGATCGGCAGCCTGGCCACAGTGGGAACCCAGGACACTTGGCTTGATGGCTATGGCATCATTGCCTACGGCCTTGTGCCGATGGCTTTTATCGCCGTCACCGCTGTCATGATCGCTGCGCCGCGCGCCAACCGGTTCGTCGAATGCGTCTTTACTGCGCCGGTGGAGCGGCAAGACTGGTTCTTCGCCAAGATTCTCGTCCTGCTTACTTTAGCGGCCGCCTACTACATCGCCCTGCTTCCGATGATGATCATCTATGTCGGGCATGTTGGCTTGCCACCCTTGCTGCGGAGCTTTCTGTTCTGGACGCCAGGTCTTTTGATCGTGAGCATCGCCACGGGTACGCTGATAGGTGTGCTGTTCATCGGGCGCAGCCTGGCGGCGCCGGCAGGCGCGAGCATGGGTGTGTTGCTGGCCTATGCCAGCCTCATCCCTCTGCAGGAACTGATGGTGGCGCGAGGGAATGGAGCAACCCTGAGCGGTCATGTGGCGCTGATCAGCCCTGCCGTATTGCTCAAAAACACGCTGGGCTTTGCCCTTGGGGTGGGCAGCATTCCGGCGACGACGACATCTACCTGGGTTGTGCTCCTTGCCATTACGGCGGGTACTTTTTTGCTCGCCCTATGGATTTTCCTCCGTGCCCAAGGTGTTGAGACCTGGGAGCTCAAAGCTGGGCAAAAGACCGTTATCGCGGCAGCGATGATTGGATTACTGATCGCACCCGCGATACTCGCCAATACCGATTATACCAAGCGAGCGCCTCCTCAGAACAACGCTCCAGCCATTCGGGCCCTTTATTCCCGCTCTGGCGTCAGCCTCGCCATGGTGGGTTCCGGCGACGAGCAGCCCACACGCTGTTGCAGTACGATCCTTAACCGAGAGGAAGACTGGCCGCTCGGTACTGACGAAACCGCACACCGGGATCTTTTGCTCCTCCTCCCAGTTGACGCGGACAGGCGGGTGACCGGCTTCCGAGCGAGTATTGCCGGAGAGGACGGTCTGCTGGCGACGGCGGTGACAGCAGCCTTGGAGCAGCCAGCGCCCCAACTCGAGAGTAGGCATTATCCCGCGGGCACCGGACCAGCAGCGGAGGACGGTCATCATGTCGTGACAGGCTGGGTTGTGCGCATCCCGGTCGCTCTGATGCCAACGAAACCATGGGACATCGGCGGCAATCACTATCCTTTGACGGTCAGCGCCACCTATGACGTTGCAGGAGACGGCAAACCACATCGGTTCGAAGCCCGCGCCGCGGTGGAGGCGGAAGTCGGCCCCGCCATCTACGAAATGGGCCTGGCCGCCAGCCTGCTGCCCTTGCTCTGCATGGGCGCGGGCATTCTCCGCTGGCGGAGGACGCGATGAGCTCCGAATTTGCCGTCGAGATGACCGGCCTGACACGCCGCTTCGGAGACTTTGTGGCAGTGGACAATGTGACGCTCGCCATCCCCAAAGGCCAACTTTACGGCTTTCTCGGCCTGAACGGCGCGGGCAAGACCACCACCATCCGCATGTTGACGACGCTGTTGCCACCAAGCGCCGGCAGCGCCCGAATTTGGGGGCACGATGTCGCTCGGGAACCTCTTGCCGTCCGCAATCTGGTTGGCCTGGTCAGCGACGAAACCAGCGAAAGTCAATCGACCTGGACAGCGAGAGAATATCTTCTTTATTTCGCGCGCATCCGCCGTCTCCCCGATCCGAAAGATCATGTTGAATATCTGCTGACCAGCGTTGGTCTTGACGCGGGTTTCCGTGGGCGCCTTATCGGCACCTACAGCACCGGCATGAAGCGCCGCGTCGAAATTGCCCGCGCCCTGATGGGACGGCCGAAGGTCCTCTTCCTCGATGAACCCACACGCGGGCTTGACCTGCCCGCCAAGCGCGACATGTGGAACCTGTTGCGCCGCCTGGCCGCTGAGGACAATGTCACCACCTTCCTGAGCAGCCACGATTCCCACGAAATCCGCAGCCTGTGTGAACGGATCAGCGTGATTGCCAAAGGGCGCCTGATATTCACGGGTGCAACAAAGGATCTCGGCTCAGACCTGGACAGCTTCGAAGAGCACCTGGTCAAGCTGCTCACCGATGGCAAAACCTAAATCGCAACCGGCACTCAATACCTGCTTTGCGCCAAAAGTAGACGTTGGGCGGCTGAATACATTGACAGCCCAGTAAGGCCCTGGCGGCGCTGAATCCGCTGTATGGGCGGCTGGGGACGGGCGTTAGCCAATGTCCGCTTTGCGCTAATAGCGGACATTCCCTACCACCGATTGGCGGCGGCTTTGCCCGACAGTGACGGGGCGGCGCTGCCGCGGCGAGTCCAGCGCCTGGGGCTGGCCAGCAGGGCGAAGACATTCCCGGCCAGCAACGCCAGCTCGGGCGTTAAATAGAATGACTTGAAATGGATTTCGGGCGCGAACAGGACCCCGACCAGCGCAGCATAGGCGATACGTCGAGGCCGGCCCAGCGGCGTGGTGCGCGGCTCCGTCAGCATCACGAAGGCGAAGAACAGGAACATGGAATGCACTGCCACCTGGTTCAGGGCATTGGCTATGTCGTGTCCCGCCGTCACCGCCACCGTCGCAAGGGCAGCGGCGGTGAAGGACAGCACAAGGTCGTAGCAACGCATCTTCTGGACGATCAGCAACCCGCCCAGCAGCAGGGCGGGCAGCAGATAGGTGCTGCCACCGATCCACCAGCTGACCTCCGTGCCCAATGCTGCCGCCGCCAACGCCACGCCGAAGGCGGCGGGATTGAAGACGTGCCGTCCACCCGGCGGCAGCATATATTTCGACGCCATCGCCCAGGCGGAGGCGAAAAGCGCGAAACCAATGGCAGTGAAATCTTCGGGCCCGAAGGGCGTGATGATCAGCGTCAGGATCAGGCCGGTGATCAGCACCGATTCCGGGTTGGACCGCGCCCCGAAGATACGGGCGAAGACGGCGTTGACCGCCCAGCTGGCGGCGAGGATGACCAGCGCCGAGAAGGCCATGTCCGCCGGGCTGTAGGGCAGCAGGCCCAAGACGGCCAGCAGCAGCGCCAGCAACGCCAGCAGGGTAAGAAAATACAGCGTCAGCCGCGAAATCGTGATCCGGGCAAGGATATCGCGCATCGCTATTTTTTCGCTTGCGCTAGGGCGGCGGCGAGCGAATGCAGGTACCCCACGCTGGTGGTGGTGGCCTGGGAAACAAAGTCGACATCGGCGCTCTGCGCCTGGATGACTTCACGTTCCAGAATCGGCAGCGCCCATTCATTGATCTGGATCGAGCGGCGACGGTGCTGGGGATAGTCGATCGGCTCGATTTCGGAAATGGCGCCGTTCTGGATGCGGGCCATCACCTGCACTGTGCCCCAGGGCGTATCGGTGGAGGGGCCAGTGAAATCGCCATTGGCATAGCGGCCGGAAGGCTGGGGCGGCACCGGCGGCGGCGCCGGCGGCAGTACATGCTCCGGTGGCGCGTTCGATGCCAATGCCATCGGCGGCGCGAGCTGCGCAGGTGGCGCATTGTCAGCAGGGGCCGACGGCGCACTGTCGGCAATGACGGCCGGCGGCGCGGCCTGCTGCGGCTGGTCGGGCCTCGTCGCCACAGGGGCGGGCAAGGACACATCGCCCGGCGGCGGCCCCCGAGAGGGCGCGGCGGCCTGCGGTTGCTCCGGCGTCTTAATCGAAATCGCTGCCGCGCGCTCTGCCGCCGGCGGCAGCGCGGCCATTTCCGTGCTCCGGCTGTGCTGCCACATGACATAGGCGCCGGAGCCGAGGATCAGTGCGCCCGAAAGCGTCAGCTTGCCGGCGAGGCTTCCTGCGGGCGTTTTTTTCTTCTCTGTCATGACAAATAGCGCCCAAGCCCGCTGGTCATGCGCGCCATGCCTTGGG
>Ga0265313_10003087_pt1 | contig 13812 bp, 13 predicted proteins | sample 4123metaG_FD_203122 | JGI IMG/M metagenome (GOLD analysis project Ga0265313, IMG submission 203122) | Rhizosphere microbial communities from Carex aquatilis grown in University of Washington, Seatle, WA, United States - 4-1-23 metaG | ecosystem: Host-associated > Plants > Roots > Rhizosphere >...
TCCAGCATCCAGAAGGTATCGCCATGACCGCATCCGCGACCCACGATCACGCGCACGACCATGACCATAGCGGGCACGATCATAGCCATGACCATGGCGCCCACGATCACGGGCATCACGACCACACCCCGCATGGCTGGCAGCGTTGGGTGTTCTCGACCAACCACAAAGACATCGGGACCATGTATATGGTCTTCTCGATCATCGCCGGCCTGGTCGGCGGCGCGATGTCGATGGCGATCCGCGCGCAGTTGATGCATCCGCATGGCGACGTGCTCGGCTTCGGCGACAATCACCAGCTCTATAACGTGTTCGTGACCGGCCACGCGCTGGCCATGGTGTTCTTCACGGTGATGCCGGCCACCTTCGGCGGCTTCGGCAACTGGCTGATCCCGATGATGATCGGCGCGCCCGATATGGCCTTCCCGCGCATGAACAACATCAGCTTCTGGTTGCTGCCGGCCTCGTTCATCCTGTTCCTGCTGTCGGCTTTCGGCGGCGACACCGGGCCCGGCACCGGTTGGACGCTCTATCCTCCGCTATCGACCACCGGCCAGCCGGGTTTCTCCGTCGACTACGCGATCCTGTCGCTGCACGTGGCCGGCGTTTCGTCGATTCTCGGCGCGATCAATTTCATCACCACCATCATCAATATGCGCACGCCGGGCATGACCTGGCACCGGATGCCGCTGTTCATCTGGGCCGAGTTCATCACCGCGATCCTGCTCTTGCTGGCGATCCCGGTGCTGGCCGGCGCGCTGACCATGCTGCTGACCGACCGCAATTTCGGCACCGCGTTCTTCGATCCCGCCGGCGGCGGCGACCCGCTGCTGTTCCAGCATCTCTTCTGGTTCTTCGGCCACCCCGAAGTCTACATCATGATTTTGCCCGCCTTCGGCATCGTCAGTCAGATCGTCTCGACCTTCTCGAAGAAGCCGATTTTCGGATATCTCGGCATGGTCTACGCGATGCTGTCGATCGCCGTGGTCGGCTTCGTGGTGTGGGCGCATCACATGTTCCTGACCGGCATCTCGGTCAACACGCGGGCCTATTTCACCGCGGCCACCATGGTGATCGCGGTGCCGACCGGCGTGAAAGTGTTCAGCTGGCTGGCCACCATGTGGGGCGGCTCGATCGAGTTCAAGACGCCGATGGTATGGGCGCTGGGCTTTATCGCGCTGTTCACGCTCGGCGGCGTCACCGGCGTGGTGCTGGCCAATATGGGCGTCGACGTGGCGCTGCACGACACCTACTACGTGATCGCGCATTTCCACTATGTGCTCAGCCTGGGCGCGATCTTCGGCATCTTCGCCGGCTTCTACTATTGGTTCCCGAAAATGTTGGGCCGCCAATACAGCGAGCGGCTGGGCCAGATCCATTTCTGGATCATGTTCATCGGCGCCAACCTGACCTTCTTCCCGCAGCACTTCCTTGGATTGCAGGGCATGCCGCGCCGCGTTCCCGACTACAACGAGGCGTTCGCGGGCTGGAACATGGTCTCCTCGATTGGCGCGTTCATCGGCGGGTTCGGCGCGTTGTTCTTCCTCTATGTGCTGTACGATGCCTTCCGGTCCAAGGTGCCGGTCCCGGCCAATCCCTGGGGCGCGGGCGCCACGACCCTGGAATGGACGGTGTCGTCGCCACCGCCGCATCACACCTTCGAAACCATGCCCACGATCCAGCTTGGGCCGCACGGACACCCCGCGGAATAATATGGACGGGCGTCGCCGCACGCTGCTGCTCTCACTCGGCCTGGTGGCCGTGATGCTCGGCGTCGTCGCGGCGAGCGTGCCGCTCTATCGCCTATTCTGCGAAGTCACCGGCTATGGCGGCACGCCGCGCATCGTCGCTTCCGACACGGCGCAGACCGGCGACGTGCTGATGACAGTGCGCTTCGATTCCAACGTGATGCCCGACATGCCCTGGCGCTTCGAACCCAAGACCACCAACATGACGGTGCGGCTGGGCGAAACCAATCTGGCGCTGTTCACCGCCGAGAACAATTCGGACGAGGCGATCATCGGCACCGCGGTGTTCAACGTCACCCCGCTCAAAGCGGCGAGTTTCGTCGACAAGATCCAGTGCTTCTGCTTCACCCAGCAACGGCTGGGGCCGCATGAAAAGGCCGAGTTGCCGGTGTCGTTCTATATCGACCCGGCGATCGCCAAGGACCACAACACCTTCGATCTGCACACGATCACGCTGTCCTATACGTTCTATAAATCGCGCAACCAGACAGCCGGCGCGCCGGCAGGCGCCGCGGCCGCACCCGGTTCGGGCAAAGAGGGGAGATCATGAGCGAGACCCACCACCAGACCGTGGACACCAAGGTTGCCGGCGGACCGCACCCCTATCACATGGTCCAACCCAGCGCCTGGCCGGCGATGGGTTCGGTCGCCGCCCTGATCACGGCATTGGGCGCGGTCCATTTCATGCACGGCGGGACGCCCCTGTTCATGATCTGCGGGTTAATCCTGGTGCTGGCCACCATGTTCGTGTGGTGGCGCGATGTTGTGCACGAGGCCCAGGGCGAGCACGCCCATACCGCCGTCGTGCGCCAGGGGCTGCGCTACGCGGTCGGCCTGTTCATCGCCTCCGAGGTGATGTTCTTCGTCGCCTTCTTCTGGGCCTTCTTCAATTCCGGCCTGCTGGTCAACCCGACCATCACCCAATGGCCGCCGGCCGCCATCCATCCGATGGAGGTGTGGGGCATTCCCTTCCTCAACACCTGTATCCTTCTGTCGTCCGGCCTGGCGGTGAACTGGGCGCATCACTCGCTCCGCCACGGCAACCGCCAGGGATTGATCCAGGGATTGGGCGTCGCCGTGGTCCTCGGCTTCCTGTTCCTCGGCTTGCAGGGCTACGAATACGGCCATGCGGCCTTCGGGTTCCGCGAGGGGGTCTATCCCTCGATCTTCTTCATGGCCACCGGCTTCCACGGGTTCCATGTCTTCGTCGGCGCCTGCTTCCTGACGGTGAACTTCTTCCGCGCCCGGCGTGGCGATTTCACGCCCAGCCAGCATGTCGGCTTCGAAGCCGCGGCTTGGTACTGGCATTTCGTCGACGTGGTGTGGATCTTCCTGTTCGTCTGGATTTACTGGTGGGGCTCGACCGCCAATCTGCCGGCCGTCGCCGGCTGACCCTCGGACGGTCCAACGCAAAACGGCGCGGGTCACACCGCGCCGTTTTTATTTGTACCGCGCGTTAAACGGGCCGGTCGGGGATCAGGTCGAGCGACCGTATCTCCAAATCGGCCTTGATCTGGGTGGCGGCGATCAGCTCGGCGTTACGCTGATCCGATCCCAACGCCCAGGCCCGTGCCGCAGCTGGGTCTTTGCCATAGGCGATATGCCGGCCCACCAGGCGCGCGATGCGCATGTCCTCGCCCGGGTCGACATACCAGACCTGATCGATCAATTGGCCCAGTTCGGTCCAGGGCGCCTGGTTCGCCAGGATATAGTTGCCCTCGGTCACCACCAGGCGGACCTCGCGCGGCACGGCGATGGCGCCGGCGATGGCCTCCTCGATTTCACGGCGGAATTCGGGGGCGTAGACCACGGACTCGTCGGCGCGGTGCAGGCGTTGGATCAGGGCGACATAGCCCGCCCCGTCGAAGGTATCGATGGCGCCCTTGCGGTCGCGGCGGTCCAGCCGGATCAGCTCGCTGTTGGCCAAATGGAATCCGTCCATCGGCACGAACGCCGCCCGCTCGCCCAGGGCCGCCACCAAGGCGGCGGCTAGTTTGGACTTGCCCGAGCCGGGCGCACCGGTAATGCCGAGAATACGGCGCGGCCCGGACTCGGCGATCCAGTTGGCCCGCTCGACCAGCCCCGCAAGATCGCCCTGATAGACCACCGGCCGCCGCCGCTGGGACTCGTTCATGCCGTTTTCTCCGCCAAACCGCACCTTATTATCAGGTGCCGCCCGGACCGAGCCAGTCTTGACTGCCCGGGGGGCATCAACCATTATCCCGCCCTCCGAGTGGGGCCGTAGCTCAGTTGGGAGAGCGCAGCGTTCGCAATGCTGAGGTCGTCGGTTCGATCCCGTCCGGCTCCACCATTTTCCGCCCCGTCCGCCCACTCTGCGGGATTTTTCGGCCCAGGTCGGGCCGCCCCCCGACCGTCCGCGAAGAATTCTGTGGACTGTGACGGTTTGGCGATGAATCCGGTTGTGTTCCCAGCCAAAAGGCCTAATGCTCGGTTCTCACCCGACTAGGGGACCAGACGAGGAGAGTGTCTGCGTGGGTGAGTACAACGAGGTCTATCAGCGGGCCCGTTATTACGATATCGCGTTCAGCCGGGACGTTTCGCGCGAGGTGGAATTCCTGGCGCAACTGTTTCACCGGCACGCCGGCAGGCCGCTGCGGTCGATGCTCGACATCGCATGCGGGCCGGGATACCACGCCCGTCTGTTCGCCAAGCGCGGCATCGTCGCCCACGGCCTCGACCTGCGGCCCGAGATGGTGGATTTCGCGCGCGATGAGGCCAAGGCCGAGGGCATCGAGGCCAATTGGTTCGCCGCCGATATGCGCCGCTTCGATCTGGCCGAGCCGGTCGAACTCATCCTCAACAGCTATGACAGCATCGATTGCCTGGCCAGCGACGAGCTGGTCGAGCATTTCACCACGGTGGCGCGCAATCTGACGCCGGACGGGCTTTATGTGTTCGAGCTGACCCATCCGCGCGATTGTTTCCTGTGGAATTACGGCAGCCACCGCTATGCCGGCGAGCGCAACGGCACCAAGGTCGAGATCGTCTGGTTGCCCGAGGGCCGCAAGGTCGACGGTCTCAACCAGACCATCGAAAGCAACATCGTGATGCGGGTGCAGGAGCACGGCACGGTGCGGGAATATCCCGACCACGCGCGCGAACATTTCCGCCTGCCGCAGGAATACACCGCATTGGCCCGTTTGTCGGGCGCGCTCACTGTGGATCGGTTCCTGGGCGACTATCGTTTCGATCAACCATTCGACGACAGCGAGGGCGCGCGGCGCCTGATCGTCGTCATGCGACCTACGGGCTGAACATGCATTACGCGGATCCCGGTCTTGAAGTGAGGACATTGTTCGACGGTCAGGGAACGGGGGTATTCGCCACCCGTCGTTTCGAGACCGGCGAACTGCTGCTGGTGTGGGGCGGACGGATCATCACCGGCGCCCAGCTCGGAGCCCTGCCGGAAGACAAGCGGCACTGGATGCTGCAGATCGACGAAGACCTGTTCCAACTGACCGATCCGGCCGAGATCGGAATGGCCGATCAGGTCAACCATAGCTGCGAGCCCAATTCGGGAATATTCGGCCATATCGCCCTGGTGGCGCTGCATCCGATCCTGCCGGGCGAGGAAGTGTGCTTCGACTACGCCACCACGGATTCGACGCGATATTGCGAATTCGAATGCTGGTGCGGCGCGCCGGAATGCCGCGGCTGGGTTCGTTCCGACGATTGGCGGCGACCCGATCTGCGCCGCCGTTATGGCCGCCATTTCTCACCTTATCTGCTCAGGCGCATGGATGCCGAGGCGGCCGCCGAGAAGCTCGCCGTACCCGTGCGCAAGCGCCGGCCGCGCCTGATGGTGGTCGCCTCCCCGCCGGCGGAGTAAGCGGAGCCCGGAGGGCGTCCTGAGGTCTTGCGTGAGCGCTAGCGGAAGCAGACCGAAGGCCACAAGACAATGGAGCCCGGAGGGCGTCCTGTCGTGCTTTGCACGCAGTCGCGTGACGTGTCTTGCGTGAGCGCTAGCGGAAGCAGACCGAAGGCCGGGAGATAAATATGGCCGACCGCTACGGATATGGCGACAACAAGCCGGGCAATCCGTCGGTCGCCTATACGATCGAGACCCAGCTCAAAGACATCCAGAAGAAACTGCCGCTGCGCGTCTTGTCGCCCCAGGACTGGAAGCACTGGACCGACTGGGGCTATGTCGTTGTCAGGAACGCCGTGCCGGAGGAGAACGCGGCGCGCATGCGCGATCTTCTCTGGGAATTCCAGGAGATGGACCCCAAGGATTCCTCGACCTGGTACAAGCCGCAGTTGCGCGACCACCAGATGAAGGAACTCAACAATTCGGGGATGGTCGAGATCTACAACCATCAATTCATGTGGGACAACCGTCAGTACCCCCGCATCTACGACGCCTTCGTCGATATCTGGGACCGCGAGGAATTGTGGGTGACGATCGACCGGGCCAACATGAACCCGCCGAATCGCAATGCGCGCGGCTTTAACGGATTCATCCATAACGATGTCGACACCAAGCTCGATCCGCTGCCGGTGAATGTGCAAGGCGTGCTGTCGCTGGCCGACACCACGCCCGAAATGGGCGGGTTCCAATGCGTGCCGGAACTTTTCCACACGCTCGAGGAATGGCGCAAAACCCAGCCCAAAGACCGCGACGGGTTCGTGCCCGACATCACTGGCTTCGAGATCGTCAATGTGACGATGAACGCCGGCGATCTGCTGATCTTCAACAGCCTGCTCTCGCATGGCATCCGGCCCAATCGCACCACCGACCGGGTGCGGATGGCGCAGTACATCGCGATGACGCCCGCCGACGAAAGCAACGAGGAGTTGCGCGAGTGGCGGATTCGCTCGTGGCGCGATCGCGAACCGGCGCGCGGCTATGCGTTTCCCGGCGACCCGCGCGAGTGGGAAAAGACGCGGTACACCACTGCGACACTGACGCCGCTGGGGGAAAAGCTGCTGGGTTTGCGGAGTTGGCGCGAGTAATTTCCGGCCATTTTTTTCACGTCATTGCGAGCGCAGCGAAACAATCCAACTTTTCAACGACGATCCCTGGATTGCTTCGTCGGCTTCGCCTCCTCGCAATGACGATCTATTGTTAGGCGCCGGCGCCGATTTCGTCGTAGCGCTTGAGCTTGTAGATCGCCGCCGAAATCGCCCAGCTCACCACGAAGATGCCGACGACGGCATAGCCGAGCGTGCCGAAATTATCGTTCAGCGCGCCGATCCCATCCCAGAAGCGGCCCTCGAGCCCGAGCTGATCGCCGATCAGGCCAAGCGCTTCGATCCCGCCGACCGCCACCGCCACCGCCACCGAAACGAAAGTGATGGTGAGGTTGTAGTAGAGCTTGCGGATGGGTTTCACGAAGGCCCAGTTATAGGCGCCCATCATGAAAATCCCGTCGGTCGTGTCCATGAACGACATGCCTGCCGTGAACAGCGCCGGGAACACCAGGATCGACCAGAGCGACAGACCCTTGGCCGCTTCGGCCGCCGAGATGCCAAGCAGCCCGACCTCGGTGGCCGTGTCGAAGCCAAGCCCGAACAAGAAGCCCAGCGGATACATATGCCAGCTCCGTCCGACCAGGCGGAACAGGCGCCGGAACAGGCGCGTCATGATGCCGCCGCCGGCCAGCAGAATATCCATGTTCTCTTCGATGAAGCGGCCGCCGTTGCGCACGCGGCGGAATTCACGCCAGACCGCGGCAAGAACCACGACATTGATGGCGGCGATGGCGAACAGAAACAGCGCCGATACCAGCGTACCGACGATGCCGCCGATATTTTTCATCGCATCGAAATGGGATTGCAGCGCCGTCGCCGTCGCGGCGATGCCGATGGCCAGGATGACGACGACTGTCGAATGGCCCAGCGAAAAGAACAAGCCGACGGCGACCGGGCGCTTGCCCTCCTGCATCAGCTTGCGCGTGACATTGTCGATGGCGGCGATGTGATCGGCATCGAAGGCGTGGCGCAGGCCGAAACTGTAAGCCAGCAGCGCCGTTCCCAGCAGCAGCGGGTTGCCATGGAAGGCGAGCAGCGCCCAGCCCCACGCCAATAAATTGAACGCGATCAGAACGCTGTAAACGCCCGACACCTTGCCGCGCAGATTCGCGGCGCCGTCGCTGAAAAACCGGGCCAGTGCGTTCAACATGATGGCCAGCTTACGCAGCCGCGACACGACCGGTCAACGACCCCTGGGGATCACGGCGGCGGTCTACCGCCGGCGCATCTCGAACTTGTCGGCGCCGGCCAGCTTGGCCAGCCGGTCGTAGCGCCGGTCGGCGAGATCGGGCGCGAATACCGGGTCGGACGCCGGCAGCGTCAGAACGAGATGGTCGCCCTGCCGGCCCAGCCGGGTCGACGACAGAATGCCCGGCACGCCGCCCGAAACGGTGTGACCGAGGCGCAGCAGCAGCCCGATCATGCTGGCGCGGCGTTGATCGTCGTCATCGACGAGGGCGAGCACATGACGCTCGGGCGGGGCGCGATCGTCATCGTAGCGGGCATAGACGGCCAATGCCAAGGCGACGCGGTCGCGATGCTCCAGCCCCATCACCGGCAGCCGGATCACGCGCAGGAAGGCCTGTTCGGCGCGATAGTCGGGATGCTCGTTCCAGAAGAGATCGCCGAGCAGGCAGGCGGCGTGGCGCAGCCGTTTCTGGTTGGCGGATTCGCCGCGGAACAAGGGCGCCATCCAAGCCACCATCTCGTCGCCATGGGCGGGGAAACGGCTTTGGGTGCGGGCCAAATGTTCGCAAGCGGCCAGCAGCGGGTCTTGGGTTCGCACATTGGCGGGCAGGCTGCGGAAGAATTGCCCCTCGCGCATGCCATAGACCGAGAATACCAGTTGCGACGACCGGGAATGCTCCATCAGCTTGGCCAGCAGCAACGCTGCCAAGGGCAGATGCGGCAGCCTCTTGCGCGACAGGCCGGAGATTTTCTCCAGCGACTTGCGGCTCTGGCGCGCGATCAGGTCGAGCATGCCGAGCGCGTTGGACCGCCCCAGCGTGAAATTGTCGATGACGTGCAGGGGATGATCGGTCTGCTCGATGATCAGACGGGCCACCGCGCGCCAGGCGCCGCCCACCGCGTAGAGCGAGCGATCGTGGCGCTTCTCCAGCCAATCCAACCGGTCGAAATGGTGGTTGATCAGCTCATCGGCGCGGGCGGGGTCTTCGTCGCTGGCTTCGGCCAGGCGCAACACGCCGAGCGGCAGCGTCGCCGCCGATGCGCCGATCTTGCCGCGATCGATCGCCACCAGTTCGAGACTGCCGCCGCCGAGATCGGCCACCAGCCCATCGGCTTCGGGATTGCTGCACAACACGCCCGACGCGGCGAGCCGCGCTTCCTCCTCGCCGGTCAGCACGGTCACGTCGACCTTCCAGCGCCGTTCGATTTCGGCGGCGAAGGCCCGGCCGTCGATGGCTTCCCTGACAGCCGCCGTGGCGAGGATGTCGAGCGAACCGATCCGCATCGCGCGCGACAGGCGGATGAACCTTCCGATCGCGGCCATGGCCGGCTCGACGCCGTTGGGATTCAGCCGGCCGCTGCCTTCGAGCCCCTGGGCGAGCGCGCAAACAGCCTTTTCGTTGAACAGGACCTGGGGCGTGCGCACCAGCCCGTCATAGACAACGAGACGGATGGAATTGGAGCCGATATCGATGATCGCGAGATGTTGTCGCGCGTCGAGCAGAGCTTCGCGAGCCGCAATCACTGTCATGCGTCAGCTTTTGCCTTTCAACACCAGTTTTGGCAAGGGCTTGCTGCGTTCGAGCGCGCTGCCGCGTCCAGACAGACTCGGATTTGTCATAAAATAGGTATGGGCGCAGAACGGTTCCTCGCCATTTTCGGCGCGGATGCGCACGAAAGCGCCATCGGGGCGCAGCGACCAGCTCTGCCGGTTATCCTTGAGCGAGGCGACCATGATCTGGTCGAGAATCTGCCGATGCACGGTCGGATTCTCGATCGGCACCAGCGATTCGACCCGCCCGTCCATATTGCGCGGCATCCAGTCGGCCGAGGAGATGAACACCCGGGCATGGCGCGACGGCAGCCGGTAGCCATTGCCGAAGCAGACGATGCGGCCATGTTCGAGAAAGCGGCCGACGATGCTTTTGACTCGGATGTTCTCGGACAGTCCAGCCACGCCCGGCCGCAGGCAGCAGATGCCGCGAACCACCAGATCGATCTGCACGCCGGCGCGCGAAGCGTCGTACAGCGCGTCGATCAGGCGCGCGTCGACCAGCGAGTTCATCTTGGCCCAGATCGCCGCCGGGCGGCCGGCGCGGGCATGAGCGATCTCGTCGGCGATGCAGCTCAGCAACCGTTCGCGCAGGTTGAGCGGGGCGATCGCCAATTTCTTCAACTCGACCGGCTTGGCGTAGCCGGTGATGAAGTTGAAGGTGGCGCTGGCATCGTGGGCCAGCACCGGATCGCAGGTGAAGAAGCTCAGGTCGGTGTAGACCTTGGCCGTGATCGGGTGGTAGTTGCCGGTGCCGAAATGCACATAGGTGCGCATGGCGGCGCCTTCCTTGCGCACCACCAGCGACAGCTTGGCGTGGGTCTTGAGCTCGATGAACCCGTATACCACCTGGGCGCCGGCGCGTTCGAGGTCGCGCGCCCAGTTGATATTGGCCTCTTCGTCGAATCGCGCCTTGAGCTCGATCAACGCGGTGACCGACTTGCCCTGCTCGGCGGCCTCCACCAGCGCCTTGACGATCGGACTGTCGTGACTGGTGCGGTAGAGCGTCTGCTTGATCGCGACCACATTGGGATCGCGCACCGCCTGACGCAGGAACTGCACCACCACATCGAAGGATTCGAACGGGTGATGGACCACCAGGTCCTTTTTGCGGATGGCGGCGAAACAGTCTCCGCCGAGATCGCGAATCCGCTCGGGGAAGCGCGCGTTATAGGGCTTGAACAGAAGTTCCGGCAGATCGCCCGTGATCATGCCCTTGACGTCGGCGATGCCGATCAATCCGGCGAGCGACAGCACTTCTGCCGCGGGAACCTGCATTTCGGCGGCGATGAAATTGCGCAAATCCTCGGGAAGATCGGCGTCGACCGTCAATAAAATCGTGTGGCCACGGCGGCGGCGCTTAAGCGCGGTTTCGAACACCCGCACCAGGTCTTCGGCCTCGTCGTCGATTTCCATTTCCGAATCGCGAATGATGCGGAAGGTGCCGCGGCCGTTGACCCGATAGCCGGGAAAGAGCTGATCGAGGAACAGGCCGACCATGTCGTCGAGCAGCACATAGCGCACGGCCTCACCGGGCAGGCGGATGAAGCGCTCGACACGCGCGGGCAGCGGCAGCAGCGCGCGCATCGGTTCGCCGTCCTCGATCCGGGTCAGGCCCAGCACCACGGTCAGGCCGAGATTGGGGATGAACGGGAACGGATGGGCCGGATCGATCGCCAGCGGCGTCAGCACCGGAAAAACATGTTCAGAGAACCGTGTCTCCAGCCATTTGCGTTCGGCGTCGGTCAATTCATCGCGCGTGACAAGCGCACAGCCGGCATCGCGCAATTCCTCGCGCAGCCGGGTCCAGGTGCGTTGTTGCGCCTCGATCAAAGCGCCAGCCTCGCGCCCGATGGCGGCCAATTGCTGGGACGGCGTCAGCCCGTCCTGGCTAGGCGTCATCACCCCGTTGGCCTCCTGTCCTTTGAGACCGGCGACGCGCACCATGTAGAACTCGTCGAGGTTGGCCGCCGAGATCGACAGGAAGCGCAACCGCTCCAGCAGAGGATGCAGGACGTTCTCGGCTTCTTCGAGAACCCTGGTATTGAACGCCAGCCACGACAATTCGCGGTTGATGAACCGGTCGGGCGCAAGCGAGTCACCCTCGCGCTGGCTCGGCGGGGCCGACAGCACCCCAGCCTCGGCGGCGTGCAAGAACTTCTCCACTATTTCTTCCCCCTGGCGGCGGCCTTGGCGGCCCTGGCGGCCGCGCGCTCCTCGTTGATCGAACGGTAAAGATACCAGCAGGCGATGCTTCGCCACGGCCGCCACGCCTCGGCGATCGCGCCGAAATGTTCGGCATCGGCTTCGGGGGGCAGCCCATACATTTCGCGAACCACGTTGACCAGGGCCACATCGCCCAGCGGCAACACATCGGGACGCCCGAGCGTGAACAGCAGATACATCTCGGCCGTCCAGCGACCGATGCCCTTAATCGCGGTCAGCCGCTCGATGATCGCTTCGTCATGCAGATCGGCCAGTTCCTCGAAGACCAGCTTGCCTTCGACGACGTGCTTGGCGAGATCGCGCAGATATTCGACCTTGCGCTTGGACAGACCGACCGATTGCAGCTTGCGCGGCGTGATCCGGCGCAACTTGGCCGCGTCGGGGATGCCGTCGTCGAACAAAGCGTGGAGCCGGCCGAGAATCGCATCGCCCGCGTATTTCGATACTTGCTGGTTGACGATGGCGCGCACCAACGCCGCGAACCCATCGCCGGCGGGGGTCGGCTGGTAGGGCCCCACCCGGGCGATCACCTCGGCCAGGCGTTGATCGCTGCGCTTCAGCGCGGCAAGGGCGGGGCCATGCGACGCGCGTTTGGACTTGGCGGGCACGGAACTCGGCCCGGGGCTGAGCCCAAGACTCGGCATGATCAATCTACTCCGCAACAACCCATATCCGGCGGCGCGCCACCGACGGAACGAATCGCCTTTTTTCGGTCATTCATTTATATCTCCGCCGGGAAAACCTGTCATCGGCGTCGGGCCGATTGTAACAGGGCCGCAATAGGATAGGGCTCAAGATATGGATGGAGAAGGCGGAAAAACCCTCTATCTCTTGCGCCACGCCAAGGCGGAGAAAGCCGAACCGGGCCTCGAAGACCAATCCAGGGCGTTGATCCGGCGGGGCCGGGACGCCGCCGAACGCCTGGCTGGCTGGTTCGCCAAGCACCAGCCATTGCCCACCACGGTCCTGTGTTCGCCCGCTATGCGTACCCGCCAGACCCTGGAGCTGATCCTGCCGTCCCTGGCCGAGCCGGTGATCGACTACAATCCGCGCCTCTACGGCGCTTCGACCAAGACTCTGCTCGAAGCGGTGGCGCGGCTGCCCAGGGATGTCGGGGCGGCGCTGATCGTCGGCCACAATCCCGGGATGGAGGAGCTGGCCATCGGGCTGGCCGGCCATGCGCCGGCGCGGATGATCGCCCGGATGCGTGAGAAATTCCCGACCTGCGCGCTGGTCATGCTGACCGCGAAGGTCCGGGATTGGTCCAAATTCGCCGACGCCAGCCGGGCCGAGGAATTCATTCGTCCCATAGATCTGGAGTAACGCCCAGGCCCAGCACTTCGCGCGCCAGCGCTGGGGTGACCGGTCGTCCTTTCGACAATGCGGCTTGGTCGAGCGCTGCGACCGCCGCCCGCACGGCGGCGAAGGATCGTTCGAGGCGCGGCAGCAGATAGGCCGGCAACTCCTGGCCGATGCGCAATTGGCGGTCGGCGAACAGCTTGATCATCAGGGCAGCCAGCAGCGCCTCGTCGGGAGGCCCAATCGTGACGACCGGCAAAGCGGCGAGCCGCGAGCGCAAATCGGGCAACGCGATCGACCAACGCGCGGGCGCTTCTCGCCCGGTGACCAGAAGATGTCGGCCGCGTTCGCGCAGAAGATTGAACAGATGAAGCAGCGCGGGCTCGTCGACGCCGCGATCGACATCCTCGATGACGACTTCCTTCCGATCGGCCAGCTCGTCGACCATGTCGTCGATCAGGGCCTCGGCTTGGGCATACGAGCCGCCGTTGCCACCGACGAACAGATTGGCGAGATGAGTCTTGCCGCTGCCCGCCGGGCCGACCAATGCCAGAGCGAAGGAAGGCCAAGCGCCCCTGCCCTCGATCCTGGAAAACGCATCGCGATTGCTGTCGGCAACCAGGAAGTCGGCGGCGGCATAGGAAGGTCCGCCGCCGAGATCCAGCGGCATCTGGACCGGCTTGACCATCAAAGTTCCGTGGTCGGCTTGGCCGGGGCGGGCGCATCGTCGGATGGATCGCCCGCATAGAGCGGGCTGTCGAGATAGCGACGGATGCCGGCCCGAGCCAACACGCCGATGACCGCGGC
>Ga0265313_10003088_pt1 | contig 13810 bp, 8 predicted proteins | sample 4123metaG_FD_203122 | JGI IMG/M metagenome (GOLD analysis project Ga0265313, IMG submission 203122) | Rhizosphere microbial communities from Carex aquatilis grown in University of Washington, Seatle, WA, United States - 4-1-23 metaG | ecosystem: Host-associated > Plants > Roots > Rhizosphere >...
GCTGTTCGTCGCTATTCCAATCGGCAGAAAGTTGGCACTGGACGTAATAAATAAGCGCATTACGGAGCGCAACGGCAAACGCTCGACATACGCTGAGATGTTGCGCGCGCCCTCTCAAGACTTGTCGAAAAAGCTCCACCATGCAGCCAATCTGCGTATTGGAAGGACCGATATCAAAGAAAGTGACATCGTTTATACAACTGAAAAAGACAACCTCGATCAAGAATCCGCAGATCAATTAATTGAGTTCGATAAAAAACTAAAAGAGGGCGACAAACATAAAGGCGAATTCGACGCCAGCCCGTAGTGGCGGTGCGAATCATCCTCAGGAAGGTGCCAATGAAAAAAGTACGTGTAGTCGAATTGAATCGCTATCCAGTTAAATCACTGGCAGGCATATCGATGTCCACTGCCCGCTTAGAAGAAAAAGGAATTGCCTTCGACCGCAATTGGCTTGTCACTTTGCCCAGCGGCAAATTTCTCACGCAAAGAGAAATTCCCAAAATGGCACTTGTGAAAACAGCAATCGGCGACAATGGAGAATTGACTCTCAGTGCTGATGGACGCGCGCCTATTGCCGTACCGCATCGAGATCATGACGACTCGATTGACTTCAAACGCGTGACCGTCTGGAAAGACGAATGCTATGCGATAGATGAAGGTGATGAAGTGGCGGTCTGGTTGAGCGAGTTTCTAGAAACAAAATGCCGCCTCGTAAAAATGAAAGACGGATTCAAGCGCCCCATCCTGGACGACGGCAAAGAGTTTGATGGCAGCGTTCGATTCCAAGATCAATTTCCTCTTCTGGTCATATCTCAAGCATCACTCAAAGCACTCAACGACAAGCTTGAATCTCCCGTGCCCATGAACCGTTTTCGCCCCAATATTGTCATTGACGGGTGCGAACCATTCGCAGAAGACGAGTTTAAAACGCTCACGTCTCCATCCGGCATAACTCTTACTTCGGCAAAACCTTGCGCTCGCTGCGTGATTACGACCACCGATCAAAAGACGGCCGAAAGGGGCGTAGAGCCTCTCAAAACGCTGGCGACGTTCCGCACTTCCATGGAAGGAGTTTTGTTCGGTCAAAACTTGCTTGTCACGCAGCCCGGTAACCTGAGCGTCGGCGATGAGCTCAACGCTGAATGAATAATGCAACTGAAGTTTCCAAAATCAGAATACAAATGGTGTCCTCATTGCTCAGGCAATATCAGATCTAGCGCAAACTGGTGCCGCATTTGCCGCCGAGAATTGACGTCCGAAGAATTTGCCGGATTAAGAAACTCCAGCATCAGAAGCAATCTCGACCTGGTGCAAGAATGGCTGCCGGCTTTTGCCGTGCTTAGAGATCGCCTGGATGACGAAACGCAAAAACGCTTTTTAGAGTCACAGGGAAAAACAACCATCGAAAACTTGCTGGAAAAGGGTTCATTCAAGGATGGAACGCAAGAGACTCTCAGAAAATTGGAGCAATGGCCCGATGCGCCGCCCAACGCTGCCGTTCAGTCTCTCCTGCTGGATATTCTTGTAGCACTTGCCAGTCAGGGCGCGGACATCGAGGGGATTTGCCAGGAGCCCAGGTTGGCGGTTTTGGGCTTATCGGCGGAAAGAATTGAAAGCGAACTGGCGCTGCGGAGAGAGGAACAATCTGAAAATCATTGCTGTCCATTTTGCGCAGAACTCATAACTGTCGGTGCGCCAAGCTGTCGCCACTGCCTTTGCCAGTTTGGACAAGCTGCGCAAATGAACTTACAGCCGGTTGTTTCTTTAGACAGACAACCTTTCGATGAAGCTTTTCTGAAAGACGTCATGCTTCACCTTGCCGCTCGCCATTGCCTGTTGGGTCTTGAGACCGACCAGAGGCTGAAAGACGCGCTTGCTGCAAACGCTATAGAAGCACACTCAGTAGTTGCAGAATCCGCGCGCCTGACTAACTTGCGGGCCGACGAGCTGGAAGTCAGTCACCCTCTATCCGGCTTCCGGCAGCGTTTTTATGAATTCAATGCCGGTACCATTGATCCACATTCAGCCCAAATTAAAGACTTGATTGATTTAGGTTATCGCTGCAGAGAAAAGAAGAGATATTTTGAAGCCGAGCTTGTATTCAACTATGCACTGGCCAGAGCCTCTACGCTTGCGGCCGACCCGAAAGCCATGAAAAGCACAACGCTGCGACAATTGTCCAATCTTCGTCTCGATCTTGGTGACTTCCAGGGATGTATCGACTTCAGCGACAGATCCTTAGAACCGGTCTTTGCGATACGCCCTCAGTACAGAAAAACGATGGGGGTAAGGGGAACACTGAAAACAACATTCGACATTGCCTTTAAGATTGGCAGCCCTGAGAAGGAGGACCTGGAAGCTCTTCTCAAGGAAATGGACAGACTGCTGGCGGTGGCAAAATCAGACCCACCCGAGGTTATGACGGCAATGCGCGAAGCAACCACTCCTGGATACAGCGATAACTCGCGTGTCTTAGAAACTAATCGGCTGCAGATTATCGCCAAAATCCACGCCCAAAATAGAGAGTACGATCAGGCACAAAAAATATTGAGAGCGCTTTTGTCCGAGCTGGGTCATGAATGGACGCACAACGTCTATAGAATGCGATTCTGGCTGCAATTGGCTGATATCTACGAGCAACAGGGTCAATTTGAAGAATGCGAAGAGGCTCACAGAGAAGCACTGGATGCCGGCCGTCAAGCAGCCTTAAAGTCGCCGGACATCAAACTGCACGGAATCCGCGACGCCAGCCTTGCCTATGCGACTTATCTCAAGAAAAGAGGAAGGCTGGTTGAGGCTGAAGAATATGTGCGTAAGGCATTGGCAGCCCAGACGAACGTTGCCGAACAAACCAGGCTGAAACTTGCCCATCCTATTGCTTCCACTCTGGACAAAACAGCAGCTATATTGCGCGAGTATGCAGATATTTTGACAGTGGCAGCTCGCGAAAATGAAGCAACCGCCCTCATGCGGCAGGCCGACGAATTGACTGCGCAATACGAAGAACTCAAAGAGAGATGGTTAGAAGTAAGACGCATCTTTGAGGAAACACCTCCAGTCAACGACTGAATTGCAAGTTTAGTGAACAGTTCAAGCGAGCCGCTAAAGCGCAGTCCAATGCGCGCGCATCTGCACGAGTTTCCACTGCTCTCCAATCTTGACGAACATCTCGGTTACGAATGCTTGCTGTTTTGAAACCGCAGGACCCTGGAAAAGTTTCTCAGCTCTAAAGGATACAACGGCAGAATGGCAATCGTCTTTCCGTCATTGGTGTCCGTTTTGAAATCCTCTTTCAGTTTTTTCAAAACGGCTTGTTGTCCGGTCACTGTCTCGTTCTTCTCTTCATTGACTAGGGCGCAATCCTGATCGAGATAAGAGGCTCCAAACCGAACGCAGGGCCTACCGTGAGCCGGAAATCGAAGCTGGTTGGGGTCTTTGCAGCGGCTTGCCTGCTCGGCTCCCTCACGCCAGTCTGCGCTGGCACTACCGCCGAAAGCGATTTCGACACTCTTAAAGGAATGGCCGGGCAATGGCAGGGCAAAACTGATGATGGCGAGGACGCCGCTGCCACCTATGAAGTCTCCTCGGGCGGAACAATTGGCATGCTCCTTTCCACTTTCAGAGACAAGCCACCGATACTGAGAAAAAATAGCCTTTAAGGCACAACCGATGACAACCTTTTCTTGCAGTCCAAGTCCCGCGGCAACGTCACGCGGTACATCCCCAAAGCAGGCAGGCACAAGGCATAGCAACCCCTACTTTTAAGCTGATTAACCTTCTAGGGCGGGAACCAGCTCAATCTTAAGATCGTCTTGATAAACGAAGCCCTAAACTATGTTGGACTGAGAATTGCCATTGTCGCGAGGACGCGAATTGACACTAGAAGCGCCACCCGGTCAGCTTTCACAGCAACGAGAAAAGAAGGGCAAGCCTGTGCGCCTGATACTTCTTCTGGTCTTCCTTTGCGTAGCCGCCGGCACATACTTTTTTTTCAACCAGGAAAAGAAACAGACTAAGCACAAGCGGGAAGCCATTGTTACCCTGGCGGCGGCAACGGTCAGAGATATGCCCGAGCAGTTTAATAGCGTCGGCACTGTCGTCCCGCTCAATTCAGTTTCTGTAAAGCCGCGTATAGGCGGCAGAGTAGTCTCGGTCAATTTCAAAGAAGGACAGATTGTCAAACGAAAGGACCTCCTCTTCGTCATCGATCCGCGCCCGGAAAAGGCTGCGCTTTTGGTGGCAGATGCAGATGTTCAAAAACAAGAAGCAATGATCGCGCAGGCAGAAGCAGCAATCGCAAAGGATATAGCTACGACCGCACAAGTAAAGGCAAATCTAAAACGTGATGCTGCGCTGGCCAGACAGGCAGAAAGAGATGCGCAGCGCTTTGACTTTCTCGCCAATGCAGGGGCAGTTTCACAGGCGGATGCTGAGACCAGAGAAACCAAAATGGAATCGACAAACGCTACGGTCGAGGCCGGCCAGGCAGGCATTACTAATGCAGAAGCACAAGTCAACGTTGATAGAGCCAATCTGAAAAACGCATACGCAATGCTTGCCTCATCCAAAGCCTCTCTGCAAAACGCAAAAATCCAGATGGGTTTTACCACAGTAAATGCACCCATCGATGGAAGAACAGGGCACATCCTGGTTCTGAAAGGCAATGTCGTGAAAGCTGACGAAGATATTCTCACCACCATCGTGCAAACTGCACCGATCTATGTTGAACTTTCGGTCCCCCAAGAGCAGTTTCGCAAGGTGCAAGAGTGTGCGGCAAAGGGTGTGTTGACCGTTGTGGCCATGCGTACGAGTGGAAGGGTTCTGGCCAACGACGGCAAAGTCGTTTTCATGGACAACACGGTTGACAACACTACCGGTACAGTCAAACTGAAAGCGCTTTTTGAAAACACAGACAGCGCGCTCTGGCCCAACCAATATGTAGATGTAGTCATGAACCTCGACAGCATTCACAATGCAGTGGTAGTGCCCACACAAGCGGTGCAAACAGGACAAAAAGGGCAGTTCATTTGGATCGTAGATGATAAAAAAGCGGCGCATATGGTGCCGGTCACTGTTGGACCTTCCATCGACGGAGTGACAGCTATTTTGAGCGGTGTCAAATCCGGAGAACAGGTAGTGACCGACGGGCAGATTCAATTGTCGGAAGGCGCCAAAGTAAAAGTTACTGAGCCGGTGCCATGAACTTCTCCGATCTTTTCATAAAGCGCCCGATTTTCACCACACTGCTTATGTCGGCGATAGTGCTGTTCGGCATGATCAGTTTTACTACATTGCCTGTCAACGACCTGCCGACGATCGATTTTCCAACGCTGTCAGTTTCCGCCAGTTTGCCTGGCGCCAATCCGTCCACCATGGCAAACGCCGTCGCTACGCCGCTTGAGCGCCAGTTTGCCACAATCGCCGGGATTTCTTCAATGAATTCCACCAGCACGCTGGGCTCCACTTCAATTACTTTGCAGTTCGATTTGACTCGCGACATCGACGCCGCCGCACAGGATGTGCAAACAGCCATTGCCGCCGCTTCAAAGCTTTTGCCTGTGATGCCGACACCACCGACTTACAAGAAAGTCAATCCGGCTGATGCACCAATCTTATATCTGTCTCTGAGTTCCGATTCTCTGCCCTTATACAGCGTAGATGAGTATGCAGAGACCACCGTCGCCCAGCGTCTCTCCATGCTGGAGGGCGTCGCTCAGGTCAATGTTATGGGCGGGCAGAAATATGCCGTCCGCGTAGACCTCAGCCCGGATGCCCTGACGGCGCGCAATGTCGGAGTGGAAGACGTTGCCACTGCCATCACATCAGGCAATGTCAATGTTCCGGCCGGTACATTGTATGGTCCTCACTCCGCCTTCATGTTGCACACCAATGGACCACTTTCCAATGCTTTGCAATTTGCTCAATTGGTCGTCACTTATAAAAACGGATCACCTATAGTCGTTTCTGATCTGGGCACTGTCACCGACAGCGTGGAAAACGACAAACAAGCAAGCTGGTACAACGGTAAACGCGCCATAGTTTTGGCCATCATGCGACAGCCCGGCACCAATACCGTTCAAATCGTAGACTCAATCAAGAAAGTTTTGCCTGACCTGCGCAATCAAATTCCCGGCTCGGTCAACATGGATATTCTATATGACCGAACCACATCGATCAGATCGTCAATTGAAGACGTTGAATTTACGCTGGTTTTGACGATCGGGCTGGTCGTGCTCGTCATCTTCCTTTTCCTTCGCAATGTGCCGGCTACCATCATTCCCAGCCTGGCTCTGCCGACATCACTGATTGGTACTTTTGCGGCCATGCACTTGCTTGGATTCAGCTTAAACAACTTATCTCTGATGGCATTGACACTGTCGGTTGGATTCGTTGTCGATGATGCGGTGGTTGTGTTGGAGAACATTGTCCGGCACATGGAAATGGGCAAAAAACCCTTCGAGGCGGCACTTTCCGCCACCAAAGAAATTACATTCACCGTATTGAGTATGACGCTATCCCTGGTGGCAGTTTTCTTGCCGATTCTTCTCATGGGTGGAATTGTCGGACGCCTGTTCAACGAATTTGCTGTGACAATGGCAGTTTCTATCCTTATTTCTGGTTTCGTTTCCTTGACCTTGACGCCAATGCTTTCCAGCCGTTGGCTGACGCAGGAGTCGGCCGAGTCGTCGATTCCGTGGCTTGGCTCTCTGGAGAAGGCCTGGGATTGGCTGGCATATCAATATGAAAGAACGCTGAAAATCTCGGTTTCCCACCCGCGCATTATTCTCGCCCTTTTGATCGCGGGCATAGCGGCAAGCGCATGGCTGTTCATGATCGTCCCCAAAGGTTTCATGCCCACGCAAGACACCGGACAAATTTCGGGCTCAACTGAAGCAGCGCAGGACATCTCTTTTGAAGCGATGAGCCACCACCAGAAGGCTGTTTCCGACATAATCGAAAAGAACAAAAGCGTCGAAGGTGTGATGTCCAGTATTGGTGGTGCCGCCGGTAATGCTGGAAGAGTTTTGATAGCGCTCAAACCATTTGACGAACGAAGCAAGAAAGCAGACGACATCGTCAAAGAGTTGCGACCAAAACTGGCACAGATTCCGGGCATCAATACATACCTGACAATACCGCCGGCCATCCGCATCGGCGGACAATCGACGAAAAGCTCCTACCAGGTGACACTGATGTCACCCGATGAGAAAGCACTGTACAAAGCGACTAATGACTTGCAAGCAAAATTGACGGATTTTCCCGAACTAATGGACGTCAATACGGACATTCAAGCTACGACACCTGAAGTCGAGATCAAAGTCGATCGCCCACTGGCTGCCGCTTTAGGTATTACACAAGACAGGGTCGAGCAGACCCTGGCCAGCGCTTACGGTCAAAGGCAAGTATCGACCATCTACGCGCCTACCAATCAATTCAAAGTTCTTCTAGAACTGGAGCCGAAATATCAGCGCGATCCCAAGCAACTGTCTAAGCTCTATGTTCATTCGACCAGCGGCAAGATGGTTCCGCTCGGTGCCGTCGCTCAGCTCACCCCGGGCACCGGGCCGCTTGCGATCAACCACCTCGGTCAGTTTCCTTCCGCAACTCTGTCCTTCAACTTGAGACCAGGATATTCAATCGGACAAGCAGTCGACCACGTAACGCAAGTCGCCACTGCCACCGTACCTGCCATTGTCACTGTGACCTTCCAGGGTCAGGCACAAGCCTTCCAGGACTCCTTCTCCAATCTCGGCTGGTTGCTCCTGCTGGCTACCGTAATCATCTATGTAATTCTCGGCATGCTGTACGAAAGTTTCATTCACCCATTTACCATCCTGTCAGGTCTGCCAGCCGCCGGATTAGGCGCCATGATTACGCTGCTCATCTTCCACGTCGACCTGGACATTTACGGATTTCTTGGCTTGATTTTGTTGATCGGCATCGTCAAAAAGAACGCCATCATGATGATCGACTTTTCGCTGGAATTGGAGCGCGAAAAAGGAATGGCGGCTAAAGATGCCATCTTCCAAGCTTGCCTGGTGCGCTTCCGCCCGATCATGATGACGACTATGGCTGCCCTTATGGGCACGCTGCCGATCGCCCTGGGAACAGGCGCTGGAGCCGACACAAGACGCCCGCTAGGTCTGGTAGTCGTGGGCGGATTAATCGTCTCCCAGGTGCTGACTTTGTACATCACACCGGTCGTTTATGTCTGGTTCGACTCTCTGCTGCAGAAATTCCGCAAGGGCAGAACGCCGGCAAGGCACGAGAGCTTAGAGGCTTAGTAACTTCCGCCCTAAGTCAACGCGGACAAAGACGATTTGCAAGAGACATTGAGACTTTCCCCGAATTATCTGCCGGCGAAGCAAGCATTATCCTCCTTACAAACTCCGCAGGTAAGCAGCGTAATTTATCCTGAGCCCTATCTTTTTGGAAGACAAATTCACTGGCTGCGTGGAATATAACGGCCAATAGGTGGCAAAACGCAGGCTTGCCGATGTTCGAAAAATGGCAAGAACAAATGGACAAAGGGCGTCTCGCCATGACCAGGCGAGACTTTGCCTCAGCTGAAAAGCATTTTCTGGCAGCTACTCAGGAAGCCGAGAAATTCGGATGCAACAATCAGAGTCTGGCGCAAAGCCTGGAGATGCTGGGCGAGTCGATTTTGTCGCAGGCACCATCGGAAAAGGGCAAGGTAGACAGATGCTATGCCTGCCTGGAACGTGCTTGCTCGATATATGAGTCTGAGCTTGGTCCTGTCCATCTAAAAGTCGCGCAGTGCCTAACTAGCATGGCAAAACTCTTGCTTTGGTTCGACTCCAGTGAAGCAGAAAAGATACTGCGTCGAGCTATCTCGATACACGAAGAGCTGAATTCCGACGGTGTAGCTGAGCCAACCGAAATTCTTAGCAGCATTCTCAAACGGGGGGAAAGAACGGGAGAGCCGGAGGTTTTGCAGCGCAGCCTTGTTAGCCGGTTTGATAATAAAGCTGAAACAACGTCTGTCTCTCTGGCAAAAAGCAAAATTTTACTGGCAAGGAAATCTTACAATAGAGTTGAAGCCATTTCACAATACAAACAAGCCTTGTCGCTTCTGCCCGATAACAATGATCAAATTGCGCTGATAGTAGAAACGCATGTGGCATTAGCCAAACTCTTATTTGAAGAGGAAGCGTTTACCGCCGCAGAGGAAGCATTCGAGATTGCTTTATTAAGGGGCTCGTGCTCACCGAGCGTCAGCTCAACAATCATCGAAGAAGCGATGTGCCGTCTGGCCCGGCTGAAAATCTGCTATCACCAGGATTTTCAGGAGGCTGAAAGGCTCATAAATGAGGCTGAGGCAGTAAGAGAACCAGAAGGACTAAGGCCATTTGATACATGCGTTGAAATGGAACGCTCGTATTTATGGATAGCTCGCGGCGACAAGAAAAGTCACGAAGAAGACCTGCGAGCCAAATTGACATGGGCTAGAAAACAGAAAGCGGCGCACCGTGCCGATTGGAAATACGTTAACCAATTGACCTTTGTAATGCAGTCGCTCTCTCTGGCTGCGCTAATATACAAGCGCGGCAATCATGATGAAGCCTTCAAATTATGGGAGGAAATAATTGAAAATGAAGTCCCGGGCAATTGGATGAGCGAGAGAGCCCTTTTCAAACTGGCTATCGGTTATGCAGAACATGGGCGCATCGAGCAGTCCAGAAAGTTAGCAGACCGAGGACTCAAGAGCATTTGCGCGGACACAATCTCGGATAACATCGCTTTGGGCATACTGGCAGAACACGCAATCGGAAGAAAAGAGAAAATTGAACCATTGATCGATATTGTCCGCCAGCAGATTGAAAAAATACTCAAAGAAGAGATAGACGAATACGGCACCTTGCATCTTTCATACATGAATCTCACCTTTGCGCTATCTGGGATCGGCAGGACTGAGGATGCCATCGTCACGATGAATGAGATGTTTGCCAAAGAAAAAAAGCAAGACTCACTTTTTACAGCAATTACTTATGAAAATTGGGCCGACTCTTTCGATGACGAGAAAGCGCACACTTTAGCCTCTCGTTTGAGAGAAAGAGCCAAGAAGATTCGCGCTAATATTTTTGAGAGAGAGAAGGAATACACAAAGAGTCTCCACTTTCAGCCATAGTTATGTTTTTAGCAGAATGTGCACCAAAGCGTTCATTGCAACTTGGCCAGATCACTCACCAAGATTTTTCTGTCGCTGGACACGCACTCCAACACTTTATGTCGTTTCAAATCGAACGCCAGTAGACTTGCATAGGAATCGCTCAATAAAATGTAGTTGTCCGTCACAGCAAGCAGCCTCGTGGCCATAAGCAAAGCTGGTGCATCAGGATTGGCTTCCCGTGCCTTTTCCGCGTCCTCTCTTTTCTTGGCGAGAAACTCAACCAGTGCTTGAGTTTCCAGACAATGCAAGGTGTCATTTTCGAGGCGATAGATATTTCCCACGCCTGTTGAAGCGAATACAGTTCCGGAATTATCTCTCCATATAGAACAAATTTCCTCAGCTACACTATCAGGCAGAGCGGCTACGGAAACCCACTTATCATCGACTTTATGAAGCACCTCTTGCTCTGCCAGTCCCCAGATCTCGCCATCGAAAACATAGTCGCGAACATGAGAATCAATCATGTCTCTTTGATAAGAATCGAACATTTTATCGCCAAATCCTTGGCCGGTTTTCCTTGTAAATCGAGTGTCTTCGATGCACCACTTTTGGTCTTTTAAGGAGCAGCTAAGGACACCGCTGCCGAATTCTTCACCCCAGTAGTTGAAATAAAGAACGCCTTTTGAGAGAGTTACGCTCTGAGGTGGTCCTTTGAGAAATTCAGCTGATTCCGTACAAACCAGTTCCTTTTCCAACCACTTTTCACCTTCGAGCAGGTAGGCCTTGGTCTTGGCTGAAACGAGCACACATTGTCCGTCACTGGCCACCAGCCAATTCCTGCGCTCCCAGGTATCGTAGTCTTCAGGAAAGGCAATCACTTTAGGGGCACCTTTTCCACAGATGACAAGTTTTGCAGGAGTGCCCGGACGAGCCTGCGCGATCATGTAAGCGGTATCAGTTGATTTATCGACGGACATGGCGATGATGCGGTCATCGCCTTTGAAAAAAAGTTCCGATATCTCAAAGTCATTATCTCGCCAAGTGATTGGTCCTGGAACAATCGGCTGGCGAATGAACAGCTGTTGCTTCCACTGGAAGGTATTGCCAAAGTCTTTGTATGCAAGCGCAACATTTGGGTTGGCTACAAATGCGGTAGTTAAGAAAGCAATGCAAAAAAAAGGTTTCCAGCTCATACAAAACTCGATTCGACGCTCCCAGTTGAGTGTAGCAACATCGAGAATGGCTGTGAAGGCAATTTTGAGTGAACTTATCCGTTGACGACGGGTGTGCGCTTCTTGTTGCGCTTTTCGCGGCGGGTCTGAGTTTTCTTGGAGCGCGCAGTGCCTTTCGCTTTTTGACGAGAAGGCTTGCCGCCGACTGCTGCAATTTCCAGAGTCTCGCAATCCTCGATAGATACGATGGTCACGTTTTCGACACCGAACTCGGACTCTCTCGCTTCTTCCACTTCATCAACTTGTGCCAGCAAGTCTAGTGCAAACATGGACTCGAGATTGGTGCGGATTGTTTCTGCAGCTTTGAAGGAAAGCTTTTCTGAACTGAAGACACATACGGCTTCAATGGGCTCGCCATCAATGGTTTGCGGAACGAATGATTTGGGATCGAAGCACATCTGCTCGTGAATGTGGTTGGCGATTTCGTCCAGATCGCTGGCTGCCAGCGATTCAGCAACAGTCACCGAGAAGTTTCCAGCATAGCCTTCAACGACAGAGTGCTCTGGTTGTTCGGGTGCAAACGAGATGACAGGCTTGTCCATTTCGATTGTGGTATCGAACCTATCTGTTAGATCTTCATATGCTTCTGCGGCGCTGTAGCATTCCGCCAGCAAATCAGCGAATGACTCTGCGAACACATCGGCAAGTGCTTCGTCCGCTACTTCTGTGACTGGCTCTTGGGTTTCAACAGAATCGGTCGACTTGTAGGATACGAAAGAATTGAAAGCATCATATGAATTGCTTGGCTCAACATGCTTGACAGTCTCGTCTTCATTGCGGCATTCAAGCATCTTGAAGGAATCGCGCATCGATGAGAGTCTGCGAATGCCAGCCCCTTGATTGTCATAGTTAGTGATCATCTTCACATGACCGGTGCCGAAAGTTTCAGATTCAATGACCGGCAATTCTTCCTGCGTGTCCATCTCGATGAAGCTGCATCCATCAGGAAGTTCATCAATTGGCGATGGACAGTCATCAAAGCTGCTGTATTTTGAGTTGTTCTCATATGCCTGCAAACCTAATTCAACTCGGCTGTCCCATGAGCCCGAGGAAGTGGATTTTTTGTTTTTCCAGTGCGACATTTTGTGCTCGCCGCTGTTTTGACGGCGAAAACTTCCACTCAATCCGCTTCTATTTTCTGCCTTGGGTGGCTCGAAATTGAGCACGGGAAGTTCTGCGGTAATTGCATTGGGATCTACATATGTAGGGGAAACTGTCTCACTGGTTGGTGAGATTGGAGCGAGGCTCATCTCGGTCGATATTGCCAGCGTGATCTTGGAGGCAACTTTTGCGGCCGCTTCGGCGACTGCATCATTCACAACTTGTTCTGCGGCGCTGGGTTCCATCGCTGCAAGCTGGTCCAATATTTGTTGAACATCATCGGCCAATTCAGATTCCGCATTGGCATTGGATAATGACGCCGTGGTCGCGGCTACTGCCGTCGAAGGAGGATTGCAGTCAATTTGAGTGCCGGCTTGAGCTGGAAATGCCCCACTCATCTCGCCGGTTCTTTTGCGCAGTTGGGTCAAACGCTTTCTGTTTCCAGACAAATGTTCTTCGTCTGTAAATGCAGACAAATCACGATGACTACCCGCGTCGCCAGTTTGTCCCCAAGTCAAATACGCCTGAAACAGTTGCTTCATTAAGACCGCCCAGCCTTTTCTATGTTCATGCAAGATCACGGCCCGCCTGCGCGGACCTACTTCATATTCGCCACTTACAGATTAATACCGCCCCTGCCAAGAGTCAAATTAAGTGAGAGTTAGATCGCCCCACCCAGCGGGCGTTATGGGGAAATTACGTATACCCCAAAAATCAATCTGTCATCCTCATGACAACCTGCTTGGAGCAGGTTACAGCCACCCGCGGTAAATTCCTGCGGTAACGCAAATCAGACATTATTAAATTTCTGCTAACTACAAACAGTCACACAAAGGAAGGTAACGTCGTCATTTTTCATGGCTGTCCTTCCGTCGGCTAAAATTGCCTGCCTTTCTTCATCGACAAGACGTGACAGGTCCTCCTGCGTCTCGATGTTCTGTAGCACATTGGCTACATCCTGCAGCTCCTCTTCTCGCTTAAGCGCCCAGCATGCAAACGCGTCGGAAAGCAAGAAGAAAGTATCCCCGTCTTTCCACTCACCCTTCTTTGAAAGCCGCTGGATTTTCGCGTCGACAGCAGCGTCATCATGGCTGCAAATGAGAGCGGGCGCGTTATGAAACTCTTCGGAAGAAACCATAGGAAAGCTCGATAGCATCTTATTTTCGCGCACATGCATTACACAGCAATCGCCTGTCGCCTCAATGGAAAAGGCGTTTTTCTTACCGCGTCCCTTCTTCAAATGCAGCCCGACAATGGCGGCATAAGCGCCTTTCTCCAGCTTCTCCTCCGCGTACCAGGGCAGGTCTTTCTGGCGCACATCGGCATTCCACTTTTCTCGAAG
>Ga0265313_10003089_pt1 | contig 13807 bp, 4 predicted proteins | sample 4123metaG_FD_203122 | JGI IMG/M metagenome (GOLD analysis project Ga0265313, IMG submission 203122) | Rhizosphere microbial communities from Carex aquatilis grown in University of Washington, Seatle, WA, United States - 4-1-23 metaG | ecosystem: Host-associated > Plants > Roots > Rhizosphere >...
GTCCTCACCGGCGAGTATCCGCAGGCCCCGAAGAGCGCGCTTCTCGCGAACCGCGGCGGACGGTTCGAGGACGTGACCGACACCCTCGCTCCCGGCCTGCGCGAGGTGGGCATGGTCACCTCGGCCCTCTGGACGGACGTCGACGGCGACGGATGGCCCGATCTGCTCGTCGCTCTCGAATGGGGCCAGGTAAAGTACTTCCACAACAAGCAGGGCAAGGGATTCGAGGACTGGACGGAAAAAGCAGGCTTCGGCTCCGCGGGCACCGGTTGGTGGACCTCAATCGCCGCCGCAGACTTCAACGGCGACGGCAGGCCCGATTACGTCGTCGGCAACGTCGGCCTCAATACCCAGTACCACGCCGATCCCGCCCATCCCGCACTTCTCTTCTCGGGCGACTTCAAGGGAGACGGCGAGCAGCCGCAGACCGTGGAAGCCTATTACGATGGGGACAGTCTCTACCCCTGGCGCAGCCGAAAAGACCTCGGGGCGGCAATCCCATCCGTGCTGAAGCGTTTCCCAAAAAACGACGCGTACGCCCGGGCCACGCTTGAGGAGATCCTTGGCGAGGAGAAGCTGGCTGCGGCGCAGCGGTTTGCCGCCACGGAGCTGCGAAGCGGGGTCTTCATGAGCCAGCCGGACGGCACGTACCGCTTCGAGGCCCTTCCCCGCCTGGCGCAGATATCCCCCCTGCAGGGCATCGCAGCAGGCGACTTCGAAGGGAGCGGCAAGGCCGACATCTACGCCGTCCAGAACTCCTACGCCCCCATCCCGTCGGTCGGCCGCTTCGACGGCGGCCTCAGCCAATTGCTCCGCGGCGACGGCAGGGGGCACTTCCAGCCCGTCCCGCCGGCCGAGAGCGGCCTGATCGTCCCAGGCGATGCCAAGGCCCTCGCGGTCCTCGACCTCGGCCACGACAGCTGGCCGGGCTTCCTCGTCACGCGGAACAACTCCACCGCCCTGGCCTTCCGCAACCGCGGCCTGAGCGGCCACCACCCCCTGCGCATCGTCCTGCGCGGCCAGCCGGGCAACCCAAACGCGGTGGGCGCGCGCATACGCGTCGAACTCGCCGACGGCTCAAGCGAGACCTCGGAGGTCTACGCCGGATCCGGATATTATTCCCAGTCCAGCCCAGCCTCCTTCTTCGGCTACACCGACTCCAATCCACCCACCCTCGTCCGCGTCCGCTGGCCGTCGGGCAAGGAGACCCGTCACCCTTTCCCTCCAGGCTCGACTTCGCTCACCCTCACTCCCGGAGGAAACTGATCCCGGGAGAAACGCCAAGCGGACTGCGGGGGCGAGGCAAGCAGGTGCGCTCTGGCGGGTGACCACACGAAAAAGTCCGGCGGCTTTCGCCGCCGGACTTGAATCGTTATCGCCGCGACGGGGTCGGACCCGGCCCGGCTGCTGAGTCAGCTAGAAGTCGAATGAGTTGGTCAGTGTCCATCCCATGCCCTCTGAAATGCGGACCAGGGCGAGGGACCCGTCCGGATTTATCCGGGCCGGAATGAGTCGGTTGTTTTCACCCACATTGGTCAGGTTGAGCTGGATGCGCCAATTGACCTTGTGACTCATCTTCCATGTATAGCCTGCCCAGGCGTCAAAATGCGTCTCGTTGCTTCCGATGAACGGCTGGTTGACGTTCAAACCGCCCAGGGTCAGGGCCGTCACTCCGGCATAGTTCGGATCGGTTGAGTTCGCATTCTTGAAGTTCGGATCGAAGTGGTAGCCGATGATACGACCGGCCTCCAGCCTCAAGCCTCCTCCGACGAACACCCCCTTGAGAAACGAGCTGTCGAAGGTGTAGCTGGTGACGGTGTTCAGCCTCCATGGAGAAACTTCCGGAGCCGCATGGCCGAGTTCGTTCAGCTGAACGGTGAAGGGGGCGACGATGCTCGAGTTCCACTGGCTGCCGAGCGTCGAGCCGCCATTGTACCACTCGCGAACCTGACCGCCGGGACCGTTCATGAAGGCGGTCATGGCTCCGATGAACGCTTGCGCCGCGGGATCAATGTTCTTGTGGGTCGCATTGATGCGCGAGTAGTTGACGGTTATGTCCCAATTTCTGAGCGGCTGGGCCGTCAGCTCGAACTCCGTGCCCTTGGACAGGTTGTCCACGGTGATCTGGTGATTTCCGAACGTCGAACCGCCTCCGGTGACGGCGCCATTCACATCATTGATAGGCTGCGAATATGCGTCCCTCAAATTGCCTGTCTTCAATGGGATCAACGGATTGATCGATGGGGTGAGAGCATAACTCGAGAAGAAGGTGGATGGGAATGGGGCGTGTATCCATGCGTTGACGATCGCTTGGCCGCCAACGTACGTCTTACCATTGAACGTTCCGCCCGTCTGGTTGTAGGCGTTATATGCTGCCTGTTGCGCCGGCGTGCTGTTGGGCAGACCATCGGCGCTCGCGTAATCCCATGTACCACTCCCACCCGGAGCCTGACCCCGGAGGCCATCTTGAAGCTCGGTGGCCCAGCCGTAACCCCAGATCGCGCCGTCCGCGATGAAGTACGCGTTGTTTCCAAGGCCGCCGATCGAATTTGACACCGTGTTGGTGAGGGTCGCGTTTGACACCGTCGTCTTGAACCAATTGATCTTGAGCGTGATCTTGTCGTGGAGCGCGGTCATTGTAACGCCGTACTCGGTTGTCTTGCCCATGGCATTCGGGATGGGGAGACCGGCCAGGCTCAGCCGCGTTGCGTCCGCCTTGAAATTCTCGGAATTGTTGTAGTCCAGGCTGATCGTCGGCGCCCCGGGTATATTCGCGAAACGCGAATAAGGGACGTGATAAACGGCGCCCCAGGACCTGCTGGTTCCCTTGACGTCGGTCCGGGATGCCAGGTTGTCGGGGAAATTCAAGCTCGTGAATCCGGTGACGGGATCCGTCTGCGCGTTCGTCTGATAGTTGGTGACCTCGTCCTTGCGCCAGCCGAATGCCGGCACCAAGTCGCCGTTGAGCAAGTATCCCTGATAGACGATTCCTTCCGAGTCATCCCTGTAGTGCGTACGGCTCGCCGACGTCACCAAGCTCGGGTAATCATTGGGATTGCTCGCCCTCATCCAGTTGATCGGCTGCGGAGACCAGCCGACATAGTTCGCCGGATTGTCCTTCTGCGTTCCCGTGTTGGTCGATCCGTCCTTGGTGCTAACCCAGGTGTAGGGAGCGTTCGGATTGACATACCCAGGCGCATTGGGCGCGGACGTCACGTTCCAGATGGAGTTGAAATTGGTCGCCAGCTGGTTGGCGGGGGGCGCGATTATAAAGTTCGGGCTGGCCAGGTTCGCATTATGCGCCGATGGGGCGTTGGCGAGGCTCGGCCCGATGTAGGCAAGCCAGTCGAATTCGCGATTGGACCCAAGCTGGCCGGTGTTCGGAAAGTTCGCCGGATTGGCCACGATGTACTCGGGAGTCGTTGCGAACTCGGCCCAGGTGACGTTGTTCTGGATGACCGTGTCCTTTTCGATCACGCCGGTGAAATGCTGCCTTCCGATGATGCCCGCGATTTGCGGGTTTGAAATGAAGTCCTCGGGCCGGATTTCGGCCGTGGGCGTGAAGCGGACCGCACTCCGGTCGGTCGAATAGGCATAATTCGTATTGGATGCGGCATTTCCCACATAGGGGCGCCCCACGTTTGGATTCGGCGTGCCGTCGGCGTAGGTCTGGTTGACATCGACCGTGATCGCGTAGTTCGAGCCGGTCATCCATTGGTTGGCGCCTGCGGTGTAGGTCTGCTTGTCGATCGCAAACTGGAACGCGTAGCGGCCATCGAGGAAGGTCTGGTCGATCGAACCGTTGAACGACTTCCAGCTCTGCCATTCATGCTTGTTAGGGCCGTCCAGGAGGTTGTGGTAGAAGTCGTAGATCGTCGGATCCGTGATATTGGTGTCGGCGTAGTAGGCGCCGCCGGGAATGGCGCCGCCGGGATAGTTGAAGCCGTTGCCGGAGACCGGCCCGACATACGCAGCATACTGGCTCTCGGAAGGTATGCCAAAGGGCCGGAAAACCGTGATTCCCCCGATGACCGCGTTTCCGTTGAGGGAATTACCCATATTTTGCTGCGCCACGATGGTCTTGATAGGCGTTCCGCTCGGATAGGCCGCGCCCGGCGAGTTTCCATTGATCGGCGTGGCTTCGTAGTAATTGAGAACATCGGGCCAGTAGGAGCGTGTCTCAGCCCAGCCGCCGAGCTCGTAGGTTGCAGAAGACAAGGTGCTCCCGCTGGCTCCCGGCTGCGCCTTGCCGGATGGATTGGGATTGGTGAGGCTGAATTGATTGATGGTCAGCTTGTTGTATCCGGGATTGCCGTAAGCATCCGTGCCTGTCTTGAACCAAGGCGTGATCTCGTCGACCGGCGGCTCCTGGCGGGGATTGTTGGAGCTTACCGAGCCTTCCTCATATTTGATGCGAATCGAGGTCGTGTTGTGCTCGTCGAAGAGCTTCGGGTCGAACCGCAGCGCACCATAGTAGCGCGTCGAATTGTTGAAGGCGGGATTCTGTTGGAACTTCTTGTCGTCCTTCAGTACCGCAAAACGAACCGCAAGAACGTTGTCGATGATGCTCTGGTTGAAATTAAAGGATTCGCGGAAAGATCCGTACTTGTCCGTCTTGCTCTCGACATTGTACGCGGTCTTGAAGGAAGCGTCGCTGGGGCTCGAATTGATGATTCCGGCGGGGCTTCCGATGCCGAAGAGGATCGAATTCGGCCCGCGCTGGAGGTCGAGACGGTCCACGTTGAAGGAATCCCAGGGGATGTCCGTCAGGTAGTAGTCCCGGGTGTTGTCCGCGGTGTCCAGTCCGCGAACACGGGTGGTCGGCGAAACGGTGTTTTCCACGTAGATCGACGTTCCGGCGAGCCCGGTGAAGTTGCCCTTGATGCCCGCCACTTCCGTGCTCGGGGTATAGACCAGCAGGTCGCCGTTGTTCTCGGCGTTCGTATCCTTGAGAAACTTGGTCGTCACGATCGTGATGGCCGAGGCGACGTCCTTCAGATCCGAGCGGACGCGGGTTCCGGCCAGGGTGCTCGTGGCCATGTAGCCATCCTGGTCGGACGAGGCATCGACCACGAACGGCGACAGCTTGACGACGGATTGCGAGGAATCGGAGGTCTCGACGCTGGAAGGCGTCAGGGCTACGGGTGCCGAGGGGCCCGTGGTGCTCGGGGCGGCCGCCTGAGCGATCGCGAGGCTCGGCACCAAGCCGAGGGAAAGCGCCGAGGTGACTGCAAAGGCTCGCAACAGTGCGGGGGTACGGTTTTCAGACATGAGGTTCTTGGTCTTGGGATTCAAACGGTAAGGTTCTGGCTGAAACAAACCGGCTTGGGGCCAGTTGCTAGGAAAGCGGGGTGAAGTTCTGCGCGACAGGGGTCGCTTGTGGGGTTTATACCCGATCGGGGGGCGGCGGTGAATGAGTTCTGTTACGCCACAATTGAGGATTCTTATCGTCCGGAGGGAACCTTTCCCGCGGGAAGCGACGGACGAACATCGCCTCGGGAAATGAAAACGAGCGTGGCAAGCTCGGGCAAAGCAGGGGAGATCGGGGTCATCTCTGGGGTCAGGAGAATGCCGAAGCCCGGCTCCTACAATGCTGGTTTGCATTGCGATGCATTTTGACGGCATATTAATGCATTAAATTATGACATCCTTGTGAAAACGCCCGCCCGCGATCGCCCCGTCGGGAAAGCCCTGGCTGGTTACGATGCTCTTTCAGAGTCCCAGAAAAGCTCCGGCCCGCTTCCCTCGGAACGGGAGCTTGCCTCCCGCTGGGGCGTGAGCGCCTCCGCGGTAAATCGAGCGGCCCAGCGGCTGATCGCGACCGGCAGGCTCCGGCGGGAGGGATACAGGCTTTTCCATGTCCCGGGCGAAACCTCCAAGATCGCGGGGGCGAGGATCGCCGTCGTCACCCATCGGGCGGATAGCTTTCCCGGACTCTCGCTCGAGGCCGCCGCGCGCGGCGTCCATGTCGAGGAGCTCTACTACATCGGGCGGGATACCATGCGGGCCAAGCTGCACCTGGCCGCAGAGCGCCGCTTCGACGGTGTGATCGCCAGCCTGAGCGACACCGGATGGGAATGGGATGCCGAGGCCAAGCATTTCGACGATCTTAGGATCCCCTGTGTCTTCTGCGGCGAGGCCCCCGCCAGCCGCAGCGTCGTCGCCGAGGACATCCGCAATGGAGCCGAGCAGGCGGTGTCGCACCTGGCCGAAGCGGGCCATCGGGACATCGTCCTCCTTGCCTCGCTTCGCCGGGGACATCGGGCTGATGCGGTGCGACGGGCCTACCAGGAGGCCTGCAGGCGGCTCAGCCTGCGCCATTCGGCCTCGCAAGTTGCCGAATTCACAGCGCACAACCCGGATTCGATGCGCGCCGGACTCCAGCGAATCCGGAGGGAATTTCCTCAGGCGACGGCGGTGGTGCTCTTCGACATCACCGCCCTCGCGTACTTTCTGACTGCGGCGAAAGGCATGCGGATCGCCATTCCGGGCGGGCTTTCCCTGGTTGCGATGGGAGACTCGCCGGCAGCGCGCGGGGCCAGTCCGGCCGTGACAGCGGTGGCGTTCGACGGCCGGCTCATGGGCCGCCTTGCGCTCGACCTTGTGTGCCAGCAGGCGCTCGAGGCCCGGCGGGCCGGCCGCCTTGGAGGTCCGCAACGGCTCCGCCTCGAGTCCCGCCTGATCGAGCGGTCGTCGGTCGCCCCCCTCCCGCGTTCCCAAACCTCCGCCGCCAAGGGCTCGCCTCCGTTTTCCGGCCGTGAATTCAGGCAATGGCCGGAAGATCGCGATCTGAGGCTGCGCGAGGCGGCGGATACCTGGGCCGCGCCCCACCGCCTCTTGGCAAAAGGACCGCCTGGAAAGTTCGCTTCCCTCAATCTCGGACCATTTGCAAACCGTTCCCTCACACGCGAGCACGGCTGGCTCGGGGACCTGCCCCTCCTTCATGTCGTTCCGGGGCTGCGGCAGGTGCATGGCGTGCCATTCCGGGTGATCGACGAGCGCGCCAATCGAGGCAAGGCGGCCGTTGTCCTGCGTTCGCACCGCGCGCCCCCCTCGTCCGCCCCGGCTCTCCCGCTCGAGGTGACCCTGCCCGTCGGCCATCGGGTGCGGGCCGTCTACTTTCTCCACGGCTGCGGCTTTGCCGGCGAGCCCGCCCCCTTCGCCTGGTACGATTTCGATTTGTCGGGGAGGCGTTCGGTGTCGGTCCCGATCGCGTCGCGCGGGCTGCGGCGGCCGGTCGCCGGGGCGCCCCAGCCCAATATCCAGGACTGGTGGGCCGACTTTCCCCAATTCACCGCTCCTGGGGTAAAGCACGCCGTGATCTCCCATGAAGGAGATCCCTACGAGTATGAGCGTTACCTCTACACCCTGGAATGGGTGAACCCCAGTCCCGGAGCCACGCTGAAGACCATCTGTCTGCGTTCGAATCCCTCGTCCGCGACGACCCTCGGGGTGCTCGCGATCACCCTCCTGATTGGCCGTTAGCCAGGATATTTCATGAACACGGGAGAAAGATCGTACAAAGCGGTGGAGCAGAAGGGGCAGAAGGCGACCGAAGGTGGCCTAGAAGGCCATCGAGGGAGCATGAGGCACTTTCTGCCCGGCGATTTGTGCGAGATTGGCCCGTGTTCATGAAATATCCGGGCTAGCGGGCGCAACCGCCATTTAGTGCTAAATCACTTCCTTCATACGATTCTTCCCGTCCTGATCACCTCCGCGTACCAGCGGGCGGAGAGCTTGGGGGTGCGCTGCTGGGTGGCGAAGTCCACGTGGACAATGCCAAATCGCCGCTCATACCCGTCCTCCCACTCGTAGTTGTCCATGAACGACCACAGGAAATACCCCCGCACCGGCAATCCGTCCGCCACCGCCCGCTCCAATTCCCTCAGGTAGGCCCGCAGAAATTCGCGGCGGTGAAGGTCCGTCACTTCGCCGCCGACCACCGGCTCCGTGTCATACCCGCAGCCATTCTCCGTGATGTAGATATTCTCGACTCCATACGTTTCACGCGCGAGCCGCGGGGCCCAGTAGATCGCCTGGGGAATCCAGTTCAGCCACGGGCTGTCCGCCCGCGGATAGTGCGCCGGGACCGGCAACTCTTCCGGGCGGCCGTCGCGCCCCTCGCGGACATAGGTGGCGCTGTACACGTTCATCCCCAGGAAATCGGTGCGGCGGCCGATCAGCTCGAAATCCCCGGGAAGCACCCGGGGTGCGGCGGCCCCGCAGCGGGCGAGATACTCCGGCGCGTAGGCTCCGCGATAGATAGGATCGAGGAGGTGAAGGTTCTTTTCGGCAAACCAGATCCGGGCTGCCGCGATGTCCCGAGGCGTCTCAGTCACGGGAACCGGCATGTCGCTATTGTCCGTCAAACCCACGCGCGCGCCTATTCCCCCATGGTCGCGTACCGCCCGCACGGCGTGACCGTGGCAAAGCAGGGCGTGATGGTAGGTTTGGTTCACGACCGCCGGCGTCTCCGTCCGGCCGGGCGCCTTCATGCCGCCCGGGGCGTAGGCGAGCAGGGTGAAGCACCGGATTTCGTTGAGGGTGATCCAATGCTTAACCCGGTCTCCGAACGCCTTCACGACCGTGTCGGCGTAGCCGGCGAAAGCGTCGACCGTGCCGCGGTCGCACCACCCTCCCCTTTCCTCCAGCGCCTGGGGCAGATCCCAGTGGAAGAGTGTGACCCAGGGCGTGATTCCTCGCAGGAGCATAGCGTCGAACAGCCGATTGTAAAAATCCAAACCCTTCGGGTTCACGGGGCCGTCTCCGCGCGGGTAGATGCGCGGCCAGGCGAGCGAAAGCCGGTAATGGCGCACGCCCAGTTCCTGCATCAGCGCGAAATCCTGGCCGTACAGGTGGTAATGATCGCAGGCGACATCCAGGGTGTCGCCTCCCCTCACCTTGCCGGGCACCCGGCAAAAGCGGTCCCAGATGGACTCACCCTTCCCATCGGCAGAGGCGCCACCCTCGATCTGCGGGGCGGCCGTCGCGACCCCCCAGACGAAACCATTCGGGAAAACGGGGGGGCGCGGGGAATGGGTCATGGACGCGGGGATGCAGGCAGACGCATGGAAAAATTCCGGTCAAGGCCGGAAAATGGCATTTAGCGTTAAATTGTGGGCTGGATCTTCCGTTCGCCCCAGCGGGATCAGACGTGTCAGGGCTTCGCCGCGAACGCGCGGTAGCTGTGAGGCGGGATGCGCAACTCGAATGCGACACGGCGCTCCCGCCCGGCGCGCGCGCCTATTTCCAGATCGCCGGGTACCATTTCTCCCGAAACGAGATCCCTCAGCGTCCGCGACGGGCCGAGCGTGCTGACCTTCACTGAAACCGGGACGGGGAGGAATGATTCTACGACGAATGTGCCGTTGTCGTAGGCGAAAAGAGCGACCTGGCTCGGGCCATCGAGGCGGACGGGAAAACCCTGCATAAGAACGTCCTTGAGCGCGCCCACGACGGGAGGCGGCAATTGGTAGAGGTGGTGAAAATTATCCGGGATCGTCCACACGTAGAAACGGCCGCTCCTCCCATAGCGGTCGATCAGGAGGAGCGGATAGCCCACGCCGTCGGACATCGCGCTCACAAGCGCCCAGGCATCGTTGGTCAGGAAACCGACCTCGGGGAAAAGCACGGGACGGGCCCCCGTGCTTTCATTGGAGAGGAGAGAGCGCTCGCCCGCGCCGGCTCCCATCGAATAGCCGTCCGCCAGGATCCGTCGGCCGCTGAATTCGAGCTCCACGATGTCCTCGATGCCGTGTCCCTGCAGGGCACGGACAAGCCCCGAGGTTGCGACAACCGACTTGCCGGCGCGTAGCTGGCGCTTGATGTGTTCGACGAGTTCCGGGTCGGCCTTTGCGTCCTCGGTCAGGAGGACGACCGGCGCGTCCTCGGGAAATGACGGCCGGAGGTCGATCGGTATTCCGATCATGCCGATGTAATTGTGAAGGAAGTCCTCTCCGGTCGCGTGCGGCGGACGATAGCTCTCGATGCCAATCGGCCGGCCCAGGCTTCCCAGCACCGCGTCGACCTGATCCAAGGCGTACCCGGCGACGCGGGCCATGGTCGCCGGCGGTGCCGCGGCCGCCGCCGCCCCGGCGGGCCGGTACGACAGCATCCGCTCGTAATTGAAGCTCGTATCGCGCGATTGCCAGGCTTCGCGTCTCCCGGGACTTGCCGGCTCGAGCAGGCCGCCCCAGGAAAACAGGGTCATTTCGCGGGCCTTTGCGAATACGGTGTCCCAAAGCTGCTCCGCATAGCGATCCGCGTAACGCAGGTTGAACGTGTCCACCCAGCCCCCTCCGTTGCGCCCAGGGGCGATGGCCTCGAAATAGCGGACGATCTGGTAACTCTCGTATTGCTGCAAGTATTGGTCGGTAGAAGTGGGGTCGCGCGTTTCGGTCCCGGTATAGATCCCGTCGAATATTCTCGGCCCGGCATCGAGATCGAAGCCCAAACCCTGGAAATGCTCATACCAATTCGGGTACTTGATCGTGACACGCACGCGGGGATTGACCGCCTTCATGGCTCCCACGATGAGCTGGCGGGCCGCGTCGTCCATCAGGTCGAGGCGAAACTGGGTCCAGGTCCGGCTGCCCTTGGCGGCGATGTCGGAGTCGCGTTTGGTTGTGACGAAGAAAAAATCGTCGAGGATGACCTCGTCGAAGTGACGGGCCACCTGTTCCGCGGCGCTCTTCACGAACGCCCGGTCCGCGGGGTCGGTGTAACAGAACGAGCGGAACTGCCCGGACTCCTCCCCGTCGGAGAATGTGATCCCGCCTGCGACGCGCACCCCCCGGGCCGCGAAGAAGGCCTTCAGGCGCTCGAGGAGCGCGTCATCGGCCACCACGCGGTTGCGCTCGGATTCGAGGTAGACCTTGTCCACGTTCACCTGGCTGCTGATGCGCTCCCACTCGGAGGCAAGGATCCCGGGATCGGCGAGCCGGCGGACCGCCATGACCGGCACGTAGACGGCAACGGCAAAATTGCGGTGCCCGCCCGCGGGCGCAGGGGATGCGGCGGGCTGTGCCGAAACGAAGGAGACCAGGACGAGCGAAAAAACTGCCGCAGCCGCGATTCGGGGGCGAAATGCGCTCATCGGGCGAACGGGTTAAGGACGTCTGTGAGAAAAAGCGAGGAGATGTCGCCTCAAAGCAACTCTGCTTGCAGGAGGCGGATCACGTGTTACCACTCGCCGGATGAACATTCGGACCCCGGGAATCGTTCTGTCATTGATCGCCTTTTGCGCCGCGCACCTCGCCGGCCAGGGAGAACCCGCTCACGCCCGCAGGCAGCTGATGGACTTCGGGTGGACGTTTCACCTGGGAAATGAGTGGGGCATCGGCCAAAACATGGCCAAGGCCGGCACGGGCTACGGCCCTGCGGGCGAAACATTTCCCGATGCGAGCTGGAGACGCGTCGATCTGCCCCACGACTGGGCCGTCGAGCTTCCGTTCGATTCCACGGCGGATTGCGCCCACGGGTTCAAGGCCCTGGGAGCGGGCTTCCCGCAAAACAATGTCGGCTGGTATCGGCGGACCTTCGAACTGCAGCCGGGCATCCCGGGGCGACGGATCTGGCTCGAATTCGACGGCATCTATCGGGACGCGATGGTGTACGTCAATGGCTGGTGCGTCGGCCACCATGAAGGAGGCTATGACAGCTTTCGCTACGACGTGACCGACGTCATCCACGACGGCGGCAGGAACGTGGTGGCGGTGCGCGTCGACGCATCCCAGTTCGAAGGATGGTTTTATGAGGGCGCCGGCATTTATCGGCACGTCTGGCTCGTGCAGACCGCCCCTCTCGCGATCGCTCCCGACGGGGTGTTCGTGTCCAGCCGGTTCAAGGGCAACGTTCCCGACGGTCACCCGGAAATTCATATTGAAACCCGGCTGCGGAACGCGGGCGATCAGCCGGCGGACGCTCGTGTGCGCTGGGAAGTGCGGGCACCCGACGGAAGCACGGTCGCAACCACCGGCAAGGACGCGCGCGTCGATCCCGCGGGCGAGCTCGATCTCGAGCAGACGACCACATTCGAGTCCCCTGCGCTCTGGTCCCCCGAACATCCGAATCTCTACACCCTGGTCACGACCGTGGCCAGCGAGGGCCGGATCGTCGACCGGATCGAAACCGAATTCGGCATCCGCACGGTGGGGTTCGACCCGGACAAGGGATTCATCCTCAACGGCTCGCCCTATGTGATCCGGGGCACCTGCAATCACCAGGACCATGCCGGAGTCGGCTCGGCGCTGCCGGACCGGCTGCAATACTATCGCGTCGCCCTGCTCAAGGAAATGGGTTGCAACGCCTACCGCACCGCCCACAACCCGCCTGCGCCCGAACTCCTCGAAGCCTGCGACAGGCTCGGCCTTCTCGTGATGGACGAGAACCGGCTGCTCGGCAGCGACGCCCGGGGCCTGGAACGATGGGCGGGCCAGATCCGGCGCGATCGGAACCACCCGAGCGTGGCCATCTGGTCGCTGGCCAACGAGGAGTTTTCCGTCCAAACGACGCCCGAGGGGCGCCGCGTGGCGGCGTCCATGCAGGCATTGGTCAAGCGGCTGGATCCGACCCGGCCGGTGACCTACAATGCGCCCCTCGGCAACGAGTTTTCGGGCATCAACGGGGTCATCGAAGTGCGGGGATGGAGCTATCACATCGGGCCCGAGAACATGGACGCCTACCACGCGGCGCACCCGCGCCAGCCGAACGTCGGCAGCGAACAGGGCAGCACCGTCGGCACGCGGGGAATCTACGCCGACGACCCCGTGCGCGGGTACGTGAGGGCGTACGACGACAACGCGCAGAGCTGGTCCAACACCGCCGAGCAGTGGCTGAGCTTCTTCGAACCCCGGCCCTGGCTGTCCGGGGGTTTCGTGTGGACGGGCTTCGACTACCGCGGCGAGCCGACGCCCTACGGCTGGCCGTGCGTGAACTCGCATTTCGGAATTCTCGACACCTGCGGGTTTCCAAAGGACAATTTCTGGTATTACAAGTCGTGGTGGACGCGCGAGCCGGTCCTGCATCTTCTGCCGCATTGGAATTGGAGCGGAAGCGAGGGCCGGAACATCGATGTGCGGGCTTTGAGCAACTGCGAGGAGGTCGAGCTTTTACTCAACGGGAAAAGCCTCGGCCGGCAGGCCATGCGCCGAGACTCCGAGCTAAAATGGTCGGTCGCCTATGCGCCGGGGACGCTCTCCGCCCGCGGCTTCATCGGCGGGAAGGTCGTGGCCGAGACGAGCGTCGAGACGACGGGAGCGCCCGCCGCGGTGCGGCTCGCGCCGGACCGGACCATCGTCGACGCCGATGGCCAAGACTGCTCCATCGTCACGGTATCCGTCGTCGACGACGGTGGCCGCGTGGTCCCTCTCGCCGGCAATCGCATCGCATTCACGATCGAGGGGGCCGGCCGGATCGCGGGCATGGGGAACGGCGACCCGAGCAGCCACGAGGCCGACGTCAGTGTCGGCGTTCCATCCATCCGCACCATGCCCGTCGACGGCTGGCGCTGGACGAAAGTAGCCGACACCTACCGGGCCAACCTGCCGGAAGAGAGCGCCGCCTATGACGATTCCGGCTGGATGCCGGCCGACGCATCGGCCGACAGCGGGCCGCTCGGCCCCATGGGACGAGGCGTCTTTCGCACGAGGTTCACGGTTTCGCCCGAGGACATGAATGCGCCGGGGATCGAATTGTGGTTCGGAAAGATATCGGGAGACGGATCGGTCTACCTCAATGGCCGCAGGATCGGAGCGGGGGGCGACCCAAGCTCTGCTTCCGGCTACGATGTGAAGGCCCTGTTGCATCC